>Ga0308160_10006054_pt1 | contig 12462 bp, 4 predicted proteins | sample PhyFR1_FD_201036 | JGI IMG/M metagenome (GOLD analysis project Ga0308160, IMG submission 201036) | Phyllosphere microbial communities from UC Gill Tract Community Farm, Albany, California, United States - DLSLF.R1 | ecosystem: Host-associated > Plants > Phyllosphere > Unclassified | place: USA... | reverse complement strand
GGTGCCCAGGTTACGCAGGTCGACGGTGGCCACGCCCACGCTGGCGGTCTGGAAAGCCGAGTTGGTGCGGCTGATCGCCGGCGAGCCCATGGTCGGGTTATCCAGCAGCACCTGTTGCAGGTTGGCGGCGCCCGATGCGGCGATGTCGGCGGCCGACAGCACCTGCAGCGGCGACGGCGAGTCGGCATTCGGCGAAGCGATACGCGAACCGGTCACTTCGATGCGCTGCATCGGCTGCTGGGCCTCAGTTGCGGCGGCGGCCTGCTGCTGGGCAGCACCGCTCTGGTTTTGCCCCCCTTGCGTCTGCATCTCTTGCGCGTACGCGGTGCCCATGCCCACGGCCAGGCCGCTCAGGCAGATCACGCGGATCGACCGGGACAAAATTGTTTCCATCATTTGCAACACTCCTCAATAAAAAATCAGTCAAACCCGTGAGCAAGCCACCGGCTACATCTTTTGTTACCGACCATTGATTTTTCTCAAACAATGGTTTGCGCAAATACAACCGAACAATGGAATCATTCCGGATGCAAGCTTGTCAACTAGACAGAAATTTAAAATTTAGAAATGTTGCAAAATTGTGTAATTACAAAGTTCCAACCGTGCGCACCTTGACGGTGCACTTTGTAAAGGCTAGTGCCGTCGAGGCTGCTATCACCGTGCTTTTGCGCCAGCCTGCGCTCCAGTGCGCGCGCAAAAAAAATCCGCCGGGGAGACCGGCGGATTGCTGCGTTGCCGCACCGTGGCAGCTGCCACGATGCGTGCGTCGCGTCAGAACCTGTAAGACGCGTTGACGTACGCGGTACGGCCGCGCGCGTCGTAGTAGCGGTCGTCGTAGCCGAACTGCTGGCCGCGGTTCGCACCCGAGGTCGAAGGAACGAAAGGTGGATCCTTGTCGGTCAGGTTCAGGATGCCGGCAGTGACCGACCAGGTGGGGTTCGGGGTCCAGACGGTCTGCAGGTCGAAAGTGACGAAGGAACCGACCTTGACGCGCACGTCTTCCTGGCCGGTGACATTGCCGCCGGCGTCGAGCACGTCGACCAGGGTTTCCTGGTCGGTGTAGCCCGACTTGAAGTTCGCGCTCAGCGTGGTCGAGAAGTCGCCCGTCTTCAGGGTGTTGCGCCAGGTGCCGCGGTTACGGAAGGTCACCGTACCCAGTTCGTCGAAGTTGCCGATCGCCGAGAAGTACTCGCCGTCTTCTTCCAGCTGACTCTTCTCGCGCAGCATCTGCGAGATGTTCAGCTGCGACGTCAGGGCGCCCCAAGGCGTACGGTAGCGGCCCGTGATGTCCCAGTCGATACCGGTGGCGTAGTACTTGCCCAGGTTCTGGTTATCCGCCTTGAAGGCCAGATAGTTGCGCCCGGTAGCGATGTCGATCTGGGAACCCCACGAGTTGGGGAATTGCAGCGGATTGGCAAACACGACCTGTTCGCTCAACTGGCCGAAGGTATCGCGGATCGCAACGGTCCAGATGTCGGCACCGAGGCTCAGCGCGCGGAAGGGTTCGAAGCGGAATCCCAGGGTGGCCTGGCGCGATTTTTCCGGCTTCAGCCCTTGGTTACCGCCAGCCAGCTGGTCGTACTGGGCGCTGCCGGGACGGCAGAGCGCGCCATTGGCCGTTGCCACCTGTTGCAGTTCGGGCGTGCAGGTGTAGTTCTCGCTGGTCACGCCAAAGCTCTGGAGTGCAGCATTCACCTGCGGGACCGTCGGCGCATGGAAGCCATTCCCGATCGAACCGCGCACCAGGAAGCTGGTCGTCGGCGACCACTTGAAGCTGGCCTTGCCGGTCCAGGCGCTGCCGAAGTCGGAGTAATGGTCGTAACGCGCCGCGGCGCCCAGCTCCACGTTCTTGATGACCGGCATCACCAATTCGGCGAACACACCTTTCGAATTGCGTTTCGCCGTGTAGGGCAGCGAGCTGGCGGCGTCGCCGAAACGCTGGTCGCATTCCAGGCCGGTCGACGGGCCGCACAGGGTGCCGGCAACCGGATCGGCCAGTGCGCCCTGAGCGAACAGGCTAGGCTTCGAAGAGAATTCCTCGCGGTTGAAATTGACGCCGACACCCAGCATCATGGCGCCGCCCGCCAGCTGCATCAGCGAGCGCGAGCCGGTCACGGCGACCGAATTCAGTTCGGACACGCCGCCATCCCAGTAGCCGTCGTAGGCGATCGCGCGGATCGCTTCCTGTGCGGCGGGGCTTTGCTGGCCCGCCCCGACGAAGGGGTCGAGCAGGCCGCTGCTGGTCAGGTTGCTGACGGCGAGGGCGCCCGGATAACCGGAGATAAAGCCCTTCACCTTACTCTTCGAAAAGTTATACGACGCATCGTAATCCCAGCCGGCGACGCTGCCGCGCGAACCGAACACGGCGCTGGCAAACAGGGCGACGTCCTTCGAGGTGCGCTGGCCCAGGTCGAACAGGCGGTAGAAGGCGACCGTGTCGCCGGTGATGCCGAGCGGCGCCAGGTACTGGTTGTGCAGGGCCGAACCGGCGTCGATCGAAACTTGTCCCGGCACCGGCGCGATGCGCGAGTTCTGCTTGGTTTCCGAGAGCAGCACGTCGGTGTACAGCTCCTGGCCGAAGGCCTTGGCCGTTGCCGATAGCATGAAGTTGTCGCGCTTGCGTTCCGGGAAAATTTCCAGGTCCTTCACGAAGTCGTAGCCGCAGTAGTCGTCGACGAAGTCCTCGCCGTCGATGGTATAAGGCTGGGTGACGCGGAAAGTCTTGGTCGGGCAGGCGCCCGCGGTGCGCAGGGCCGGGCTGATCAGCTCTCCGCGGTCGTTCAGCACGTTGGCCGGGATCGGGCTGGCCGAGAATTGCTGGATCCGGTACTGCTTGCCGTTTGCCGAAAAGCGGCGCTCGCCGGTGTTGGCGAACGAGCGGCTGTCCGAGCTCAGCTTGGTGCGCTCGTCGTGGCCGAAGGTCAGCATCACGTTCCAGCCGTCGTCGTCGAGCGAGCCGAAACCCTTGGTCAGGCTGAAGCGGCGCTCGCGGGCGCCGTCTTTCGGATGGGAGTAGCCGATCGTGATGTCGGCATCGGTGCGGTCGCGCTTGGTGATGAAGTTGACGACGCCGGCGATCGCGTCGGCACCGTACAGCGCGGAGGCGCCGTCGGTCAGCAGTTCGACGCGGTCGATGGCGGATAGCGGAATCGAGTTCAGGTCGAAACCTGCGGCGAAGCCGGTCAGGGTCTGGCCGCCGAACTGCGCCAGGCGCTTGCCGTTGAGCAGGACCAGGGTACGGGTCTCACCGACGTTGTGGATCGAGATGCCCGAGAAGCCGAATGTCTGGCCGCCGACCGAAGCCGATTCGCCGGTCGATCCCTGCACCGTCGACATCCGCTGCACCAGGTCGGCCATCGAGGTGACGCCCGATGCGCGAATGGCTTCGGCAGTCACGGTCGTGACCGGCAATGCGCCTTCGGCGGCGATACGTTTGATCGAGGAACCGGTTACCTCCACGCGCTGCATCACTGGCTGCTCCGCTTGCTGTCCCGCTTGCTCTTGCGCGAATGCGGGCAGGCTGGCGGCGCCCAGGCCGAAGGCAACGCCGCCGGAAAACATCAGGCGCAAGGAATGCGCCAAAACCTTTTCTTTAAACATGGTTGTCCCTATCTTATATGCATGGGATCGCCAGGCGATCCGCGTGGAAGCCTGGCAAACGTGGGTGCTGCTTCTCGACGTGAGAAGAAATGCCTTCTTTTCACGATTGCATAGAAACATTGGGACATAGCGCTGTCAACGCGCACGCTTAATAAAAAAGCACAGTGTTGTAAAGACGCTTAATTGCGCGCTATTTTGTGCATACGGCGTGCATATACGCGTCAAAGACCGCCGCTCAGCCCGCGCTGGATGCAGGATCGAACAGCGCCTGCCAGAGCCGGGTCACCCCGGCCGCGTGACGCTTCACGAGAGCAGGTTCGACCCGCGCTTCCTGACCCTGCAGGCGCAACTGGTGCTGCAGCTTGCGCATTGCGCGGTAAGCGTCGGCGGCGCCGGCGGCCAGTAGCGGATCGATCAGGCCGAGTTCGCCACTTCGGTGTAGAAGGGCAATATTGCCGGCATTTGCCGTGAGTTGGGGATGCTGGAAAGCGTAGCGCAGCACCAGGTACTGGACGATGAACTCGATGTCGATCATCCCGCCCGTGTCCTGTTTCAGGTCGAACAGGGAGCTACGGTTCGGCATTGCCTCGTGCATGCGCTGGCGCATCTTCAGTACTTCGGCTTTCAATTCCTCCGCCTGGGCGCTGCGGTCGCGCCGCAGCACGGCTTCGCGGATTTCCTCGAACCGTGCGCCGATGGCGGCGTCGCCTGCACAGAAACGGGCGCGCGTGAGCGCCTGGTGTTCCCAGACCCAGGCCGCATTGTGCTGGTAGCGCTCGAAGGCGGACAGCGAGCTGACCAGCATGCCGCTGGCGCCGTCCGGGCGCAGCGCCGTATCGATGTCGAACAGGATGCCGGCCGGCGTGTGCGCCGTCATCCAGGTGATGAAGCGCTGGCCGAGTTTCGCGTAGTTCGAGGGCGCCATGTCGTCCTCGTCGTCGAACAGGAAGATGACGTCCAGGTCCGAGACATAGCCCAGCTCCTTCCCGCCCAGCTTGCCGTAGGCGATGACGGCGAAGCGCGGCTCCTCGCGGTGGCGCGTTGCCACCGTTCGCCAGGCCCAGCGAATGGTCGCGGCCACGACCACGTCGGCCAGTGCGGATAAATGGTCGGCCAGGCGCTCGACCGACAGTTCGCCCGCCAGGTCCAGCGCCAGCAGCCGGAACAGTTGGGCGTGATGGGTGTCGCGCAGGATGTCGAGCTGGCGTTCGGTATCGCCCGCGGCTTCGGCCAGCTTGGCGTCGAGGCTGGCGGCGAGGTGGGCCGGTTCGTCGATGCCGCCGCGGTCGTCCAGCAGTTCGTCGAGCAGGATCGGGTGCAGGGTCAAAAAGGTCGCGGCCCAGCCGCTGGCGTGCATCATGCGGATCACGCGTTCCAGGGTGTGCGGGTACTCCGTCAGCAGCGACAGGTAGGCCGAGCGCCGGGCGATCGCTTCCAGGAAGTCGAGCAGGCGGCCGAGGGTGGCGCCGTGGCTGCCCACTCCCGCTTCGCGCACCACGGTCGCCACCTGCGGCAGCGCCAGGTTGACCAGGGCGAGCAGGCGCGCGCGGCTGGCGTCAGGCAGGTTTTGCAGGCGCGGCGCGGACCAGGTCGCGGCCAGGCGGCGGGCGCTTGCGGCCGCGTCGCCGTAGCCGAGGGCCTGCATGTGGGCCTCGATCGAGGCCAGGGCTTCCGGGTCGGCGGCGATGGCGTCCAGTTCGGCCCGTTCTTCGCCGGCGGGGGCGCTCTTGTCGGCGAACATGTCGTCGAACTGGGCGGCGACGAAGCTGCGGGTTTCCTCGAGCCGGGCGAGCAGGGTGGCCGCGTCCGGCAAGCCCATCATGCTTGCGACCGTCTCGCGGTCGGCCTCATTGGCGGGCAAGGTATGGGTCTGGGCATCGTCCAGGTATTGCAGCCGGTGCTCGAGGTTGCGCAAGAAGGTGTAGGCCTCCAGCAGGCGTTCGACGGTATCCGGCGCCATCAGCTCGCGCTCGGCCAGCAGGCGCAGGGTCAGGCGCGTGGAGCGCTCGCGCAGGGCCGGGTCGCGCCCGCCGCGGATCAGCTGGAACACCTGGGCCAGGAACTCGATCTCGCGGATGCCGCCGCGCCCCAGCTTGACGTTGTTGCTGCGGTCCGGATGCAGGCGTTCCTGACGTTTCACCTCGGCGCGGATCTGGGCGTGCATGTTGCGGATCGCGTCGATCACGCCGAAATCGAGGTAGCGCCGGAACACGAAGGGACGCACGATCGCGTCCAGCGCCGCGATGTCTTCAGGCGTGCCGGTCACGGCGCGCGCCTTGACCCAGGCATACCGTTCCCATTCGCGGCCCTGCACGATCAGGTATTCCTCGACCATGTTCAGGCTGGCGGCCAGCGGCCCCGAGTTGCCGTTCGGACGCAGCGCCATGTCGACGCGGAAGGTGAAACCGTCCTCGATCACCTCCGACAGCGCGCCGATCAGGCGCCGCCCCAGCCGGACAAAAAATTCGTGGTTCGACAGTTCGCGCTGGTTCGGGCCGGCCGCCGTCTCGCCGTCTTCCGGATAGACGAAGATCAGGTCGATGTCGGAGGAGACGTTCAGCTCGCCGCCGCCTCCCTTGCCCATCGAGAGCACCATCATTTCCTGGGGGCGGCCGGACTCGGCGCCGATCGGCATGCCGTGCGCGGCCACCATCTCCGCCATCAGGTCGGCCAGGTGGGTACGGATCGCGAAGTCGGCCAGGCCGGTCATCGCGCTGACGACCTCGTCCATGTCGGACAAGCCTTCCAGCTCGCGCCGGATCAGGGTTGCCAGCAAGAGGTTGCGCAGGCGCCGCATGGCGCGCGGCAGGGGTATCCCGGCTTCCAGCTCGTGCTTCAATAAGGCGCCGAAATCCGGGCAGGCCAGCGATAATTGGGCCAGCTCGGCGACGCGTTCTTCACGTCCGGGGGCGCCGGCGATCCAGCGTTGGTAGAAGCGGGAGGTGTTGGCAGGGGAAGCAAGGGTCATCGGGTGGTCCGGCACGAGAGGAAAAACGTTCCGACAAGCAGCTTGCGGTAGAATTGCCCGCCGTGCCGCCCCGGTCAGCACGATGGTAAGGTAGACGCCGCAATTCAAGCAAGCGCTCTTCTTTTAGAACATTTTTACGGCGAGCCTTAAAAAATTAGCACCCTGATGCAAAATCCGGAACCGCAGGCGCCCCCGGCGGCGCCCGTGCCGCTGGCGGAACGCTGGCGGCGGTTGCGTGCCGCCTACCGGTATGCCAACCTGGCTTCGCATCATGTGCTCGGCTTCACCGTCAAGCTGGCGCTGCTCGTGTACTTCGGCCTCGGCCTGCTGTTCCTCGCGCTGCGTTACGCCATCCTCCCGAACATCGACCTCTATAAAGGCGACATCGAGCGCGCCGCCAGCCGCGCGCTCGGCAACCAGGTCAGCATCGCGCGCATCTACGCCACCTGGAGCGGACTGAATCCCTCGCTGTTCCTGGGCGACGTCTCGCTCAGGGATGCGGCCGGGCGCCAGGTGCTGGCGCTGCCCTCGGTGTCGGCCACCTTTTCCTGGTGGAGCGTACTGGCGGCCGAACCGCGATTCGAATCGCTCGAACTGATCCGGCCTCAGCTGGACGTGCGGCGCGGGCGTGATGGCGTGATCCAGGTCGCCGGCATGCGCATCGACCCAAAGGACGAGAAGGGCGGCGAGGGCGGCGACTGGGTGTTCCGCCAGCGCGAGATCCTGATCCGCGAAGGCCGGGTCGACTGGACCGACGCCCAGCGCGGCACCCCGACGCTCAGCCTGCGCGAGGTCGGCCTGGTGCTGCAAAACCATTGGACCACGCACCGTTTCGCCCTGAAAGCCACGCCCCCGGCCGAGCTGGCCCAGCCGCTCGACGTGCGCGCGCGCTTCGCCCATCCGCGCTTCGGCGGCCGCGCCTCCGATATCGCACTCTGGAAAGGCGAACTCTACGCCGACCTGCGCGAAGCCGACCTGGCGGCCTGGAAGCGCTACCTCGACTATCCCTTCGCCCTCGGCCAGGGCCGCGGCTCGCTGCGCGCCTGGATGACGCTCGACAAAGCCCGCCTGGCCGGCTTCACCGCCGACCTCGCGCTGGCCGGCGTCGCCGCGCGCATCAAGCCCGACCTGCCGCCGCTCCAGCTGGCGCGCGTGTCGGGCCGGCTGTCGGCCCAGGAAACCCTGTTGCCCGGCAAGGAGGACGGCAAGCCGACCTTCGGCGCGAACGGCCACACGGTCAGCCTCGACAATTTTCTGGTGGCGACCCAGGACGGCCGCAGCCTGCCGCCCGCCACCCTGACCGAAACCTTCGTCCCGGCTAAAAACGGCAAGCCGCAGCAGGTGTCGGTCCAGGCGCGCCAGGTGGACCTGGCGGCGCTCAGCGAACTGGCGGCCCAGCTGCCGCTGTCATCCTTCCAGAGGCAGGCGCTGGCCGACTTCGCACCGCGCGGGCGCCTGCTGGACTTCTCGGCGTCGTGGGAGGGCCAGTATCCGCATCTTGCCGGCTACCGCATCAAGGGCCAGGTGGCGGGATTGAGCCTGCGCCCGCAGGCGGCGCGCGAAGCGGTGCCGGCGGCGCCTGGCGCCCCGGCGGAGTCGGCGCAGCCTGCCATGCCGGCCTTGCCCGGCTTCGACAACCTGAGCGGGTCCATCGACGCCACCGACAAGGGCGGCAGCATCACGCTCGATTCGAGCGACCTGGCGCTGCGCATGCCGGCCTGGTTCGCCGACCCGGCCATGCCCCTCGACCGGCTGGCGCTGGGCGCGCGCTGGACCTACCAGTCGCAGGAGCAATTGCTGGTCGAGGTGGACAAGCTCGAGTTCGCGCAAGGAGCGCTGCACGGCAGCCTGTCGGGCCGCCACCTGTTGCCGCTCGGCCCGCACCACGGTCCGGGCGTGGCCGACATCGAAGGCTCGCTCGACGGCTTCCAGATCGCCCAGGTCGGCCGCTTCCTGCCGCTGGCCACGCCCGAGCACCTGCGCGACTGGCTGAGTGCGGCGCTGCAGGGCGGCACGCTGAACGACGTGCGCCTGCGCCTGCGCGGCGACCTCGCCGACTTCCCCTTCCGCGCCGACAATGCGCAAGCGCGCGCGAAGGGCGAGTTCCGCGTCGCCGGACGCCTGCACAACGCCGTGCTCGAATACGCGCCGGGCCACCGCACGCCGGACAACAAGCCCGCCTGGCCGCTGGCGGAAGCGATCAACGGCAGCATCGTGTTCGACCGCGCGCGCATGGAGATCGTGGGCGAGACCCTGCGCACCCAGGGCCTGAACCTGAGCAATGTGCGCGCGGTGATCCCGAACCTCGGCTCGCACGCGTCGCAGCTCGACATCGACGGCAATGCCGCCGGCGCGCTGCAGGACTTCCTGCGCTACGTCGCGGCCAGCCCGGTGCTCGGCTGGATCGGCCATTTTACGGAGGACACGCTCGGCACCGGCAATGCCCGCCTCGGCCTGAAACTGCAGATGCCGCTGGCGGACCTGCACGAAACCAAGGTGCAGGGCGCGCTGCAATTGCTGGAAAACGAGGTGCGCCTGTTCCCGGACCTGCCGCCGCTGCAGGCGGCCGTCGGCAAGGTCGAGTTCACCGAGCACGGCGTCAACCTGAACGGCGTCGGCGCGAATTTCCTGGGCGGGCCGCTGGCGCTTTCCGGCGGCACCCAGCGTGACGGCTCGATCGCGATCCGCCTGGCCGGCACCCTGTCGGCCGAGGGCATGCGCCGCACCGCGCCGGCGCCGGCCATGGCGCGCCTGGGGCAGCGCCTGTCGGGCAATACGCGTTACAGCGGCCTGGTGGCCTTCCGCGACCACCAGCTCGGCGTGACGCTCGATTCGAACCTCGCCGGCCTCGGCATCGAATTGCCGGCGCCGCTGAATAAACCCGAAGCCGATGCGCTGCCGCTGCGCTTCGTGCTGAATGGCGCACCCACCACGCCGGAGGGTGTCGGACGCGACGAATTGCGCCTGTCGCTGGGCAATGCGGTGGCCGCGCGCTACGTGCGTACGCGCGCGCCGCGCGGCGCCTGGATCGTCGAGCGCGGCGGCATCGGCGTCAACCTGCCGGCGCCCGAGCCGGACGACGGCATGATGATCAACGTCGACATGAAGTCGGTCAACGTCGACGCCTGGCTGGCCGCGGGACGGGCGATCGCGGGCGAGGACACGGGAACGGCGGGTGCGGGCGCGACGGGTCCGAATTTCTCCCAATATGTGCTGCCGACCACCATCGCCGCGCGCGCCTCGGAACTGTTCATCGGCGAACGGCGCATGGCCGACGTCGTGGTCGGCGCCACCCACCGGGGCACGGCCTGGCAGGCCAACATCCACTCGCGCCAGGCCACCGGCTACCTTACCTGGAGCGAAGGGCAGGGCCAGGGCGTGGGCAAGGTCACGGCGCGCCTGGCTTCGCTCGTGATCCCGGAATCGCAGGCGGCCGACGTGAAGGACTTGCTCGAATCGAACCGCGGCGCCAGCGCCACCATTCCCGCGCTCGACATCGTGGCCGAGCGTTTCGAGCTCTTCAATAAACAGTTCGGGCGCCTCGACCTTCAGGCGAGCAATGTCCAGGCCCTGGCGGGCAAGGAATGGCGCATCGACCGCCTGTCGCTGACCAATCCGGACGGCCAGCTCAAGGCGACAGGCCGCTGGCTGACCAAGGACGGCAAGAGCAATACCGGCATGAATTTCACGCTCGACATCCTCGATGCCGGGCGCCTGCTCGACCGCCTCGGCTTCCCGGAAACCCTGCGTCGCGGCAAGGGCAAACTCTCGGGCGACCTGTCCTGGGCCGGCTTGCCCTACGCGCTGGACATTCCCTCCCTGTCGGGACAGATCGAGATGAACGTGACCGGCGGCCAGTTCCTGAAGCAGGACCCGGGCGCCGCCAAGCTGCTCGGCGTGCTCAGCCTGCAGGCCTTGCCGCGCCTCTTGAAACTCGATTTCCACGACGTGTTCTCGGAAGGCCTGGCCTTCGATGGCATCAGCGCGAATGCGATGATCACCCGCGGCGTCGTAAAAACCGACAACCTCAAGATGCATGGCGTGGCCGCCACGGTGCTGATGGAAGGCACGGCCGACATCGCCAACGAATCGACCGACCTGCACGTGGTCGTGATTCCCGAATTTAACCTCGGCACCGGGCCGCTGGTGTACGGCCTGGCGGTCAATCCCGTGATCGGCCTCGGCTCCTACCTGGCGCAACTCTTCCTGCGCGCGCCGGTGATGAAGGCGCTGACTTATCACATGCGGGTTACCGGACCGTGGAAATCGCCTACCATTGTCAAGATCGAGAACCCGCCGCCTGCCGCGGCCGCCAAAGCGAAGGAATGAGACATGACCCGTGTCGCCGCAGTCCAGATGGTGTCCACCCCCGACGTCGAACAGAACCTTGCCACCGCACGCCGCCTGGTGGGGGAGGCCGCCGCCGGCGCCACGCTCGTGACCCTGCCGGAATACTGGCCGATCATGGGCATGACGGACGCCGACAAGGTCTTGCACGCGGAAGGCGTGGGCACCGGCCCGATCCAGGATTGCATGGCGTCGCTGGCGCGCGAGCACGGCATCTGGCTGATCGGCGGCACGCTCCCGCTTGTCTCTCCAGAGGACGGCAAGGTGCTCAACACGACGCTCGTGTACGACCCGAGCGGAGCCTTGGCGAGCCGCTACGACAAGATCCACCTGTTCGGCTTCAACAAGGGCAGCGAATCCTATGACGAGGCGCGCACCATCGTGCCCGGCGCGGCCGTGGGCAGCTTCGACGCCCCGTTCGGGCGCGTCGGCCTGTCGGTCTGCTACGACCTGCGCTTCCCCGAGCTCTACCGTGCGATGGGCGAGTGCGCGCTGATCGTGGTGCCGGCCGCCTTCACCCACACCACCGGCATGGCGCACTGGGAAGTCCTGCTGCGCGCCCGCGCCATCGAGAACCAGTGCTATGTGCTGGCCTCGGCCCAGGGCGGCAAGCATGCCAACGGACGCCGTACCTTCGGGCACAGCATGCTGGTCGATCCCTGGGGCGAAGTGAAGGACGTCTTGCGCGAAGGCGAGGGCGTGGTGTCGGGCGAGCTCGATCCGGCTTTCCTGGCTTCGGTGCGCGAGAGCCTGCCGGCGCTAAAGCACCGCAAGATGTAAGGCTTGCAACAGAAGCCCGGCGGTGACGACGCCCGTGTCCGCATCGGTACGATCCGGACGGATATGGCACAATGCCCCAATCCAACCGAGACCGAGATAGACGCAAAATGACTCCATTCGAACCGAATCTTTCCTCCCTGGCAGTCGCGCGCGATGTGCTGCTGACGCCGTTTGGCCTCGACGAAGGCAAGTTGCTGCGCACGCTGGGCACGATGTTCACCCACAAGGTCGATTACGCCGACCTGTACTTCCAGTTCACCAAGAGCGAAGGCTGGAGCCTGGAAGAGGGCATCGTCAAGACCGGCAGCTTCTCGATCGACCAGGGCGTGGGCGTGCGCGCCATCTCGGGCGAGAAGACGGCCTTTGCCTATTCCGACGAAATTTCCGAATCCGCGCTGCTGGACGCCGCGGCCGCGACGCGCACCATTGCGCGCGCCGGCGCCGGCCGCGTGAAAGTCGCCAGCGCGACGACGCCGACCGGCGGCCGTTCGCTCTACCTGCCGCGCGACCCGCTGGCCTCGCTCGACGCCACCGCCAAGGTCAAGCTGCTCGAGCGCGTCGAAAAGATGGCGCGCGCCAAGGATCCGCGCGTGGTGCAGGTGATGGCGGGCCTGGCCGGCGAATACGACGTGGTGCTGGTGGTGCGCAGCGACGGCGTGCTGGCGGCCGACATCCGCCCGCTGGTGCGCGTGTCCGTCACCGTGATCGCCGAGCAGAACGGCCGGCGCGAGACCGGTTCCTCGGGCGGCGGCGGCCGTTTCGACTAT
>Ga0308160_10006053_pt1 | contig 12462 bp, 14 predicted proteins | sample PhyFR1_FD_201036 | JGI IMG/M metagenome (GOLD analysis project Ga0308160, IMG submission 201036) | Phyllosphere microbial communities from UC Gill Tract Community Farm, Albany, California, United States - DLSLF.R1 | ecosystem: Host-associated > Plants > Phyllosphere > Unclassified | place: USA... | reverse complement strand
CCACTCTGATAATTGTCTATTTAATGTGTTTGCAAAATTATCAAAAAGTTAACGCAGTGTTCAAAGATACAAGGTCCGCATCTGGCACAAAATGGACTGACATCAAGCCAATGTCCGCTATGAGCGAAAAGCGGACAAAGTAGCAGAGGGAAAGCATCAATGTTAATGTCCGGAAAGTTCATGTTAAAACTCTATATGACATTTGTCATCGACGATTAAAAAGGGCTGGTAATGGCTACAGTTGAGGTATTAAAAGTAAAGTATCCAGGCGCAGATGCCTGGCAAATGGGTGACAGTCCGGAACTGGCTAGCAAGCTTGCTGACCTGATTAAAAAAGGGATCAAAACGGCCTCCTGCGGATCGCTTACGTCTTACCAGCAGGAAGAGCCTGCCCCGAAGATTGGGAGCTATAACATCATCCTTGATGGCCAGAACGTCCCAGCCTGCGTAACCAGACTGGTTTCAATGCGACTGGTGCGTTTTTGTGATGTTACCGAGGAGTTTGCCCGCAAAGAAGGTGAAGGCGATTTAAGTCTTGAGTACTGGCAGAAAGAGCATCAGAGATTTTTCACCTGTACGGGACATTTTTCTGACGATATGGAGCTGATCGCAGAAGAATTTGAGGTAATCGAGGTGCTGTAAGATAAAATAAACGTTCTGGCGTTTGAAACCCTGCCATTTATAACAACGTCCGCTTCTGGCACAAAGTCGTCCGTGGGGGCTAATCCACTATGAACGAAACGCAGATACTCGCAGTAGTGCCACACAAATGAAGTTTTGGCTTAGATAATTCATATCTATCGGAAATTAGAGGCCACTTCAAACAAAAATCAGATTAACAAAGGCTGACAATGACAAAGCTCGATAAATTAAACAGTATTTATTCTGGCGCACTTGCATGGCACTTTGGCGACAGCCCGGAACTTGCTGACGAACTCGTTCAACTGGTTCTGAGTGGCATTAAAACAGCAACATGCTGTTCAAAAGCTTCTTTTGAGCTTGAATATGAACGAGGGGAAGCTCCCTGCGTTGGAAGTTACAATATCATTCTTGATGGAACCGGAAAGCCAATGTGCGTGATCCAAACTGTCAGAATGCATGCTATCCGCTTCTGTGAAATGACGAGTGAGCTCGCCAGCAAAGAAGGTGAAGGTGATTTAAGTCTGGAGTACTGGAAGGAAGGTCATAAACGTTATTTTGAACGTGAAGGCACTTATTCTGAGGAAATGGAACTTATCTTTGAGGAGTTCGAACTTATCGAGATTTTGTAAACGTCCGCTTCTGGCACTAAGCGGACTGACACATATGCTGATGTCCGCTTTGAGCGAAAAGCAGACATGCAAACATTGAGATGTTGAAGCTAAGGGCACTAACCTGCTGTAAGGCCAGTCCTTACATTGACGAATCCTGCTGACAGAAATGCAGGGGCGGGTATAACAAAGTTTTATCATGCATTTCAGGGCTGAATATTGTCTGTCAGCAGTGTAATAGTGACTGAATACGCAACAGGCTTTTAATAAAAAAAGACCCGCACAGGGCGGGTGAAATTCGTTACAGAGTAAAATCTCTGTTATCAGTAAGACAGCCTGCAGCTGCTTAAGTTCCTGCTTAACCACAATCTCCTGTTCCGGGTTGTGTCGGCCTGTGTCTGTTGAGTATTTCTGCAGGTTGCTGTTTAATCTGCTTTACCCGTTTTAACCATGCGCCAGATGCGATCCATGATTATTCTCTGCTGGGACTGATCCGTTTCGGTTTCAAGGTCCTGCATAAGTGACATCACCTCCTTCTCAATTTTTAGCCGCTCCTCCGGTGACAAGGGCTGCCGGGGCCTGCCAGGAAAGGTCAGTACATTATTCCCCCAGTGATTTTCGCTGGTTTCTTTAACCATATTGTCTCCTCTGATTATTCATTTCGGCAGGCGCGCCACTGGCTTTTTGTCAGACACGTCAGCAGAGCCGTGAAATAAGAACCTTTAAGAAAGTCTGTACAGAACTGCATGCAATTCAAGCGAAGCCAGAGGGGAAATACCTGCGATCGAGGGTTTCGGCCGGCCCGTATTACAGGCCACCGGCACGGTGGTGAAGGGCGGGAATTAAAAACAAAAATGGTTTATCCGCACAGATGATTAATCAACAAATCATTCGCCTTTATGCGGGAAGCAGGTGTATCCGGTGAGGCCTGTGGATGAACTGAGATAACCCGCTCTGGCACGTCAGGCTGGCCCGAAACCCGGCAGGGGCCGGGTTTAAATCCTGTGCTTTCTCTGCCGGAGCACCTTCAGTCAGGTCCACTCTCTGCCTGGTGATTTGTTACCCGTAACCCGAATTAAGGTTCATTGCCTGTCATTATGCTTATTCTGTGCCAGGATTTATGACGCTTCACCAGTTTTATGTGCTGAAAGTTTGGCGAAAGTAAAACTTTTAATCCAGGCAATGAGGCTGATGCGGTTGCTTCGGATACAAAACTTTATCGAATTAACACCGGGGAGAGAACCATGTCACATGAAACCATTGTTACCATGTTCAGTACGGTCGCACAGGCTGAAGGTGCAAAGCGCAACCTGCAAAAGGCCGGTTTTCACGAAAACGATATCGATATTATTTCGGGTGAACGCCTTCGCAAGGAAGGCCATGAGGTTAGGCATCCCGGCCTGTGGCAGCGCCTTTTCGGCGACAAGGTGGACGATGAGCAGGCCGGCACTTATGAAGAGGCGCTGGCCGCAGGCGGCGTGGTATTAACCCTGCGCGCCGGCGAGGAACAGCTTCCGCGCGCTATGGGTATCCTGGATGCGCACGATGATTCTCCCCAGCCTCGCGCCGCTGACCCGGGCGCGCCGGAGACGCTTCCTTCCGCTGAGGAGCAGAAGCTGAACAGGGCTGATGCCGTACGTACCGCCCTTACCGGCGATGAAAGTGAAGAGGATATTTTACGGCTGGCCGAAGAGCGTCTGGAGGTGGGCAAGCGTCTTGTCAGCGAAGGTTCAACCCGCGTGCGCCGTTACACCCTGACCGACCGCGTATCAGAAAATATTTCGCTTCAGGAGCAGCATGCGGATATCTTCCGGCGGCCCCTGGACAACGCCGTTACGCCAGAGGGCGTCGACTGGTCTGAAAAAACCGTCAAAATTGAAGAGTCGCACGAGCAGCCGGTTATTAATAAAACGGCTCATGTCAAAGAAGAGGTTGTGGTACGTAAGGACGTTAACGAGCGTACCGAAACGGTCAGTGATTCTGTGCGCCGCCAGGAAGTGGATATAGAACATGCCGCACCGGAAGCGGCTGTAAGCAAACCTTCTGACAGTGTCGCAGCCGTACCAGCTGGCGTACCTGGCACTCAGCCGGACGGGAAAAATCTGAGTGGAAAACTTGCAGCTGCAAAAGACTACGCTGAAGGTAAACCCGGCTCACGCTGAGCAATTTATCATACGCCAGCTTACTGCCAGACCTGTTATTCGCCAGGGCTGGCAGTAAGCCTTTTCCAGCGACGAATTTGCACAGGCTACAGGTAACCGACCGTGTTCCGTTTTATGACATCAATTTTTAAAAGCCCCGAAAAGCTTCTGAGTGATATGTCCCGCAGCGACATGGATGATGCTCTGGAGGAAGGAGGGGGCATTATCATTAACGCTGACGGCGCGGCCGCCGTTAATTTTCAGGCCAGGGACGTTAATGAGAATTTTGCCCTGCACGTAAGCCGGCTGAAGGATATTCCGGTGACCCGGAAGAATAACAGGAGTGGAGATGAGCAAAACCGGTAAACAGTATTATATCCGCAGGCTGATGATATACAGGTACAGCACCTAAGTTCATTATTCCTGGCATAAACCTGATAATTCAACGGTCTGGCTGACATTAAATTTCGGCCCGGCTGAACTTCCGTCATATAAAACGTTCAAACTCAGCAACAGGGATATTTCTCTGTAATGAATTTCACCCGCCCAGTGCGGGTATTTTTTTGTCCGGTGAGCGGGATTATGCGGGAGAAATACCCGCCATACTGCAGACGGTAATCATGGGCAGAAAATCCTGGTGGATAAGCAGCAGCTCTTTACCGTCTGCTTCTGGCGCCCAGACGGGGTATGTACGCAGCCCGGGTTGACGCACCGGAAAGCAGCTGAACGGCAAACCGGCATCCTTTCACTGTAACAAACTGCTGCTGCCACAGAGTAAGCATACATTCAGAAGCTATATTGATTTTCCCCGCGGCCTGCCCGGGTTACAACAGCTTAACGTCATACAGCAGGCCACCTGCTCAGCGCTCTCCCAGCACACGATTTCGGCCGCTGCGTTTAGCCTCATAAAGCATCCGGTCTGCCCTCTCCTTGAGCCGCTCCGCCTCGCCGTCCTGACCATCGGAAATAATGGTGCAGTAACCGGCGCTGATGGTAATAACGCCCTCTGGCAGTTCTGAGTCCGGGTGAACAATGCCCGCCTGCATGACGGTTTTTACAACCCGCTCAGCAAATATTCTGGCGTCCGGTGCGCTGGTGAAGGGCAGAATAATGGCGAATTCTTCCCCCCCATAGCGGGCCACCAGATCGGCCTGGCGATGCGTCGTGCTCTTAAGCAGCCCGCCAACCTTTTTCAGACACAAATCGCCCGCCACGTGTCCAAGCATATCGTTGTAGCGTTTGAAAAAATCGATATCAATCATTATCAGCGACAGGGGCTCTCCGGATTTTCGGGACCGCTCCAGGCTCTGATCGAGCAGGATGTCAAACTGCCTGCGATTAGCAAGGCCGGTCAGCCCGTCAGCTAACGCCAGCGACTGCAGGGTATGGTTAATGGTGGTCAGTTCGTCCCTGACCATCGTCAGCTCAAGCTGGTTTCTGACGTTGGATCTGACCTGTTTCAGGATGAACAAGCCCATTCCTGCCATCATGGCCAGCAGGACCAGGTTAAGCATAACATCAGCCAGGTTGGTAGCCAGCCATTCCTTCCGTACTCCGTCCCGGTCATAACCGGCCGTCACCACAAGCGGGTACTGTTCAAGGCGGGCATAACCATAAATGCGTTCAATGCCGTCCAGCGCGGAGCGCCACGTGGCGCTGCCGCTGGCGGAGGTTTTAAGGGCCGTTTTGAACAGCGGACTGGCGGAGAGGCTGCTGTTAATCACCGCGTCCGGCAGGGGACGAATATAGAGCACGGAAGTATCAGCCAGGATCAACCCCAGCACGTCGCGCTCACCCAGCGTGTAGTAACTGTAAAACTGCCTGAAATAATCGACCCTGACCGTAGCCAGCGCGACCCCGGTAAAGTTACCTTCACCGTCGTTTAACCGCATGGAGACCGGGATAACCTGTTCACCGGTTGAGCGGCTGCGAATGACGTGGCCAATATGTACGCCGGCATCCTTATGGTTCTGATGCCATACGAAGTATTCCCGATCGCTGTTGTTGGCCCTGGCGGGAATATAGCTGCCTGAAGTGGCAACCCATTTGCCCTGGATATCGTAGATAAAAAGCCCGTGTAGCTGGGACAGCTTGCCATGCTGCTCCCTGAGCTGACGCGTGAATTCAGCCGTGGTGGCATAACCGGGGCCGTTTTGCGTAATTTGTCTGACGACGTCAGTCAGGGTGATATCCACCTGAAGGAAGGTATCCTCTGCCTGTTTTGCCAGCGAAAGGGAGAGGTTGCGGGCATTATCTTCCCGTTCACTCAGCCTTTGCTGCCAGGAGTTCCACAGCGACCAGGCGTTAATGCCCGCGACGGCCAGAGCCGTCAGCAGCAAAAAGGCTAACATGCTTCTGCCCAGGGAGGTGCGCAAAAGCGAAGAGGAAAAAATGCCTGAATGTTTGTTCAATGTCCGGTTTCCCCTGTTATGCACCGCTGACAGCACATAATCTATAAAAGAACGGCTGCGCTATGTGGCGGTATCTGATTAAGCGTCCCCTGCACAAGCAGGAAGACCCGTAATGTTCCCTCCAGGCTGAAATAAAAAAGGCATCCCCTGCGGGATGCCTGAAAGAGTAGTATCTTATAAACTTTTATGGGTTCCCGGGTGTTGTTACTTTAGTTATCGGCCTGCACTCAGAAAGTATGAGTGGGTACCCCTTAGATTTTTTTGCTGTAACAAGCATAGTAAAAGTGCCTTGCCCACGCCCGGTATTTACCCGGCACAAGTTACAAACGCTCTGCCCGGCCTTAGTTCTTGCATATGCTTCAGGTCATGTGACACTGGCAATCCGGAGGCGGCATTTCGGTGTAACGAGGGTTATATTTCCATAACTGATAAACGAAATGAACAGCAAAAGCAGGAAGGGGACTAAGGGGCCGGCACGCCGGCTCTCATTAATGTGGCCATATCACTTGAAATGAAAATAAGGATAATCTCACCTGTGTTTTATTACGTTGAAAAAAATAAATCTCTGAACGGCACATATCTTGTGCATTCTGCCGGGTGCCCGAAGCTGCCGAAAAGTCACAATCGTTTATTTCTGGGTTCTTTTATTAAGATTTCCAGGGCAGTTGAACATGCGATAATACATGTAGGCCCGTCTGGGCCCTGTTTGATATGCAACAAGACGCGCTGATTAGCCCGGCATGACTCACGATACTCATAAGTTGATGCTGTAACGTACAAAGTCCTCCAATACTGCCAGACGGTCATAAAGCGCGCGGGCAGGGTTGGATTCACGTGTAATCCAATAACCCTTTACCCATGATTTTTTCTCCGCCTCCTCGCGAATAGCGTCTATAAGTGATTTGCCAGCAACGTGGCCTCGCGTTTTTTCGTCAACATAAAGGTCTTCCAGGTAACAGAGTGGCTGTGTTACCCATGCCCCTTCATGTAAAACGAAAATGGCAAAACCGATGATCGTTCCTTCTGTTTCAGCAACCCTGCACATCAAGAAAGATTCTGCTGACAGTGCCCGGTTCCAGATTGATAAGGTGATGGCTAAATCAAGCTCGCATCCTGAAAACGCCAAATATTGTTGCCAGAGAGGCATCCAGGCTTCGTAATCTTCGTCTTCCAACTCGCGGACTTTGACTACCCTTCTTTATCCTGATTCCTCTGATGATACCTGATACTAAAAAGCAGATTTTTTCAGCGTTCACCTTTGTACAAAGACATTCACATTTAGAAGATTTAGATGCAATTTTTAAGGATGGTTTCTAATTCGAACGTCCGCTTCTGGCACAAAGCGGACAGTCAGGCGAATGTCCGCTATGAGCGACAAGCGGACATATTAATGGATATGTGCAGGTCTGCCTGAGGTAATATCGGAATTAATCGTATTATGTCTGGCTCAACACCTTGCAGGCATCACCACAATGATTTGTACCAGGATGGAACCAATATGCTCACCCTGCCCCCATGTGCTTCCAGCTGCAGGTGCGATAATGGCAGCACCTGCAACCCTGCAGAATTCTGGCGCGATTCGTCTATGAGTTTTGTAGAAAGCCGTCGCGCCTGTCACAGCCGTGCGTGTTATAAGCTACACAGTCATCCGACTTTTTCTCTGGGCGCTGTTGACGCGGGCAGCAGTGTGTTCACAGGGGCGAGGGGTGATACCTGGTCTCTGCGACCGCGGATGATGGTATTCATTCCAGCCGGCGCTGTTCATTCCTGTAATCCCTTACCCGATCAGCACTGGAGCTATCAGATGCTGCATATCGATGCCGCGTGGTTAAGGGCTTTGGTTGCTGAAATGCATGATTTTTCAGGCAGTCTTATTAGTGACGATATTGTTCGGGTGACAACTAATGAGGACCTGTATCGTCGCTTCTGTGAACTGAATGCCACCCTGTTTTCAACAGTCAATGCAGAAGACAAAAGTGTGGCGTTAATTGAGTTTATCGGCGACTGCGAATATGAATCCTGTGTGGCGAAAGCTTTTCCTGTCATGTCGTCTGAAGTGAGGCGGACGTTGAAAAACGTTATTGATATGATGCAGCAGACCGAAAGGCAACCGTGGACCTTAGCGGAGCTGGCACATCTGTCAGGCATGAGTCGTTATCAGATCATCAGAGCATTTCGCGCTGCGACCGGGATCACACCGCATGCATACCAGCTTAATGCACGCATCAATCAGGCACGGCGATGGCTGCAGTCAGGTCATGATATGGCGGATATTGCTTACCGGCTGGGTTTCGCTGATCAGAGTCATTTCCAGCGCGTATTCAAGGCGCATACCGGCGTAACGCCAGGCTGCTATCGGAGCTGAAAATCTGCAATTTTGTTCAATACAATCCTGCCCGAGGAATGCACCCTGTTGAAAACTTTTAAGAGGGGAATACCAGGATGCAGCAATTTCTTTTTGTGGCTGCAGCGCATATTCTGGCGCTGCTGTCACCCGGTCCGGATTTTTTTCTCGTTGCGCGCACCTCCATCAGAGCCGGCTGGCGTCACGCTGCAAATGTCTGTCTGGGAATAGCGATAGCGAACGGGGTGTTTATTCTTGCCGCCTTCAGCAGTATCACGCTGTTTAGTCCTGACAGCATCAGCTTCATCGTTATTCAGCTCACGGGCTGTGCTTATCTGCTCTATATCGGTGTGCTTTTTATTCGCTTTGCAGGAGCAAACTCTGTTTCTGAATACAATGTAAAAAACCATGGCTCAGTCACAGAGTCTGCTGGCGTATGGAGGCACTGCCGTGAGTTCAGCATGGGATTTTTATCCGGTATTCTCAATCCAAAAAATGCGCTGTTTTATGTCAGTCTGGCCACGCTTATTGGCGGTACAACCGTGATGAGTCTGAAGGTCGTCTATGGCGTATGGATGTTCAGCATTGTGCTGCTATGGGATTTACTGGTAGCTATCTTCATTGGCAACCGCGTCATACTGAAATGCTTTTCGCATATATTGCCCTGGCTGGAGCGTGTCTCAGGCGTCATTCTGATCGGTCTGGCGTTAAGTGTCATCATGGTCAATCTGATCGCACTGGCCTGACAGCCAGTCGCTGGCTTCACTTTTGCGCGAAATTAGAAAGGCCGCTTCTGGCACAAAGCGGGCTTACACGTCTGCCCATATCCGCTATGAGGAAAAGCACCTCCGGACCTTCAGGATGGTTGTCAGCCAGGGGGGGGTTTGAGGTTTAAACTGCAGTTTTGCATAAGATGACGACAGATAAAGTTGATTTAATATATCCATCTGAAGGGCGGGGACACCATCAACAAAATGTACATGCTTACCGGTTTTGCTTCCTTCGTTATGCATATTCTGCCCGGTTATGGCTGTTAATATGGACCCATCTCAAGCTTCCCATATCCCGACAGCATTGCGATTGCTTCATCCATCCGCTGACGTTCGAGTTTATAGAACACCCAGTTCTTGATACGTTTCGATGTCACTATACCGGCCTTAGCCAGAATCTGAAGATGGCCTGTCACGGTCGGCTGACTGAGACCAATCTTTTCGGTGATAAACCCGACACACACCCCATCCTCAACCAGGTCGCCATCCTGCTGTTCCGGAAAATGTGACCTGGGATCGGAAAGCCACTCCACCATCACGAGCCGGTGCTCATTGCCGAGGGCGCGGAAAAGGTCTGCCATTGATGTCTCAGGATTGTTCATATAGCCATTTTCCTATATAGTTATTTTACTATATAACTTCTGAGCACATATTATGACAAATCACACTCAAAGACCAATCGACAGTGTCACGCTGAAGGCCATTTATGCTGCCTCCGCGCGCATCAAAACAACGGTTTGCAGAACCCCGCTGGAACCTTCGCAGGCGCTGTCTGCTCTTGCCGAAGCGGAGGTCAGGCTCAAGATGGAGAATCTCCAGCATACGGGTAGCTTTAAAATTAGGGGGGCTGCAAACGTCGTTGCCAGTCTTAATACAGACCAGCGCATTGCTGGCGTCATTGCCCCGACGGCGGGAAATCATGGACTGGGGCTTGCCTGCGCGGGTCACGCAGCAGGCGTACCGGTGTCCATATTTCTGCCCTGTTCAGCAGACCCGATTAAGGTCTCCGCAATGAAAAGCTATGGTGCTCAGGTTACGTTTTTTGAAAATATTGAAGAGGCGAGACAGGCCGCGATTGTGGCCGCGCAGGAGTCCGGCGCGACGTTTGTCTCCGCCTACGATAATGAGCAGATGATAGCCGGAGCCGGCACGGTCGGACTGGAAATAATGGAAGACTGGGCAGACGCTGACGTCATTCTCGTGAATATTGGCGGTGGCGGGCTGGCGTCAGGTATTGCGACGGCAGTCAAAGCTATTAACCCTGCAGCCGAAGTCTGGGCCATACAAAGTGAAGCCAGCCCGACCTTTGCACACTGGAAAGAAGCGGGCGAAACAATTCCAGTAGAATTAAACCCGTCAATCGCCGAAGGCATCAGTGGCTATATTGAGCCTGAAGCCATGACCTGGCCCCTGGTACGCGACCGCGTTGATCGTGTTCTTCTTGTTTCAGAAACCGGGATTAAAGCAGCGATGCTGTTAATGCTGAATCAGCACAGCCATGTCATTGAACCTTCGGGAGCACCTGCAATTGCGGCAGTCCTTCGCTATGCAAAAGAACTGAGTGGACGTAAGGTCGTCTGCGTAGTGAGCGGCAGAAATATATCGGATTACCGTTATCTGGAATTAGTGAATGAGGCCACACTCTGACATCACGCAGCAAAGGTGCAGGCAGGAAACAGAATAGCGCACAGCCAGCGTGAGAGTGAGAATTGATAAAATATCATGCCCCCTTCCTCACTTAGATCGATATGCAAACTTGCCCTAGAAAGCGAGGTCTGCCCCGATTATGTTACTCTGTGCAGAAGACCGGACCTCATCTGAACGCAGTCCGTCAAAATAATTATATTGTCCCTACCTTCTCTCCGACGCTAAATAAAATGAGATGATATGAATAAAAGCAGTATTAAAGCCTTTCCTCTGTTACGTATTCTAATGCTGACGTGCGTACCCATGTTTTTACTGGGTTGTGCCAGTGCATTGTGCCCTTTTGGCAGCTTTGAAGGCACGGTTCCGGACTTTAAAAATAGTTACTGGAGAACCACTGAAAAACATCCGGCTAAGTCTGATGAACAAGTCCAGGAAGAATGCACTCATGCTGCCGACGCTGAGGAGCAACGCCTTTCGCAGGTCTATCTGCAGTTGTGTAAAACCGGCCATTTAACCGCCGAAAATCAACGATTTGCACAGAAGTTACTGGTCAACCCACTCTATTCTGGCTTGAAATCAGCAAAAGCCGTACCCCAGGATAAGTCAGTTAATTCAATTGAAGCCCAGCTGAGACGGTCGATTTCCGGAAGCGATAACTCTAAGTACTTAAAAGAAAATTGTGGCTATTACATTGAAAAAAGCGCAGCGGAACGGACCAACACCCTGCTGGGTTTACAGGCAGGGGATTACAAAAACGAAGTTTTTAAACAGTGCATGGCAGAAAACCATATGGCGCTCATTGTTCCACAGACTGAATTCAGCCGGTGCGAGTCGATAGGATGGTAAGCAACCACAGGCTGACCTCTACTTCAGGCGTATGTATAAAGTGATGACACTGGCGATTTTGCTCCGCACCACGGAGAAACTGTGATGTGTGGGCAGATATAAAATCAAATGTGGGCTTTGCTGCAAAATGCATGAGCCCGGAAAAACATTAAATATGCTGAATAGCGTTCATGCCAGGCTGCGCGTTCGCCGTTTACCTTCGGTCTGCACTATCTGATGTATACGCATCATTCCCGGTAAACCAGATAAGCAAGTGCGGCAGCTGAACAGAAAGCATAAGGGCTTAAAAGCAAAATATCCGAATAAGACGCTTCACATATCCTGATAACAGGCCATGCCAGTATAAACAGCCACATGATGAGCACAGAGCACACGATAAAAAAGCTCCCCTTCAGGGCAGCATCAGGATAAAATCGCTTCGAAACCATCGCTAATGGCATGCCGATTATCATTGATCCCATCGTGGTCCCAATAATACTCATCGTAACGATGAAAAAATAACTAAATATGAGGCCCATTACCGGGGCACTGCTTTTCCCCAGTGAAAGATAGGTTAAAACCAGTAATGAACCCACGAGACTACTAAATATTGCTGATATCACAGATACCCTAATCCAGTTATCGTCAATAATGTTCGCCATAATTCTCTCTTTGTCTGAGCAGCTTTATTGATGCACCGTACCCGCTAAAATTTTCGGCACAAGGCTTGATCGCAAAACAGGCTTCAGGCACAGCATCCTCATGACGACCTGCGACGGGCATCCTGACAATAATGACATTAAGGCCGCCAGTCAGTTTTTTTGGAGCAGGCCAGTAAGATTGTCATCGCTTTTCCTTGTGAGTTTTATCCTACGAACCTTTTGCATGTGTCATAAAAATTTTTAAGCATACCTATCTAATTCGAGTAAGGCGACAACATCTGCTTATGGCACAAAGCGGACATCCAGTGAAGCAGTAGCTCACAAGCGAATATCAGCGTCTTCCATTGCCGCTTTTACTCTGAGAATGGTCTGACGTGTAGTATTAAATTCGCGGGCGATCGAACTGATGCTT
>Ga0308160_10006052_pt1 | contig 12463 bp, 8 predicted proteins | sample PhyFR1_FD_201036 | JGI IMG/M metagenome (GOLD analysis project Ga0308160, IMG submission 201036) | Phyllosphere microbial communities from UC Gill Tract Community Farm, Albany, California, United States - DLSLF.R1 | ecosystem: Host-associated > Plants > Phyllosphere > Unclassified | place: USA... | reverse complement strand
GCCTGCGCGGGAACGACTTTTTTTTTGGCCGGCAGGTTGGCGCGATCGGCAATCGTGCCGATCACGCTGCAAGCCGATACGGGGGGATCCGGCTTATTCCTGCAGCGCCGCCACCCGCGCCGCGATCTTCGCGGGGTCGTCGCCCACCGCCTTCACCAGGCGCTTGCCGTAGTCGGCGTCGGCCTTCCAGAAGTGCGCCAGCATGGTTTCGCGCGTCTCGACGTTCTGCACCCGCTTCAGGTCGCCCGACAGGTTGACGATCAGGTCGTCGCGGTCCTGGCTGCTCAGGGAGCGATAGAACTCGCCGGCCTGGCGGAAGTTGAGCGTGCGGGCAATGCGCTGCTGCTGCGTCGTGCCGGCCAGCGGCAGCTTGCTGGAACGCGCGTTCGGATCCTCGGCCAGCGGCGCCAGGCGGCTCGGCTGGTAGTTCACCGTGCCCTTGCGGCCATCGATATTGCCCTGGCCATCCTGCTGGTGGTTCTTGACCGGCACCAGCGGCTTGTTGATCGGCAGCGACTGGAAGTTCGGGCCCATGCGGTGGTGCTGGGTGTCGATGTACGAGAACAGGCGGCCCTGCAGCAGGCGGTCTTCCGATGCCTCGATGCCCGGCACCAGGTTACCCGGTGCCATCGCGACCTGTTCGGTCGCCTCAAAGAAATTGTCCGGCACGCGGTCCAGCGTCATGGTGCCGATCTTGCGCTCGGGGATGCCGGCCCAGATCTTGGTCGGATCGAGCGGATCGTAGTCGAACTTGTCCAGCTCCTGCGGGCGCAGCACCTGCACCGTCAAGTCCCAGCGGGGGAACTTGCCGGCCTTGATGGCTTCGTACAGGTCGACCGTGGCGTGGCTGGTGCTCTTGCCCTGCACCACCGGGATGTCGCGCGGACGCAGATTGCGTTCGCCCTGCTGCGATTTCCAGGCGAACTTCACGTACACGTACTCGCCCTTGGCATTGACCAGCTTGAGCGCATGCACGCTGCTGCCGTTCATCTCGCGGTAGTTGGCCGGCGTGCCGTAGTTCGAATACACGCGTGTGAGCATCGCGGTCGACTCCGGCAGATGCGAGAAGAAATCGAACACGCGTTCCGGTTCCTGGACGTTGGTCACCGGGTCCGGCTTGAGCGAGTGCACCATGTCCGGGAACTTGATCGCATCGCGGATGAAGAAGATCGGCAGGTTGTTGCCGACCAGGTCCCAGTTGCCTTCCTGGGTATAGAACTTGGTGGCGAAGCCGCGCGGGTCGCGCGTCGTTTCCGCGCCCGAGCGGCTCGGGATCACGGTCGAGAAGCGCACGAATACCGGCGTCACCGTGTCGCGCTTGAACAGCTTGGCCTTGGTCAGGTCCGACAAATCGTCGGTGGCGACGAAGCTGCCGTGGGCGCCGGTGCCGGTCGCGTGCACCACGCGTTCCGGGATGCGCTCGCGGTCGAAGCGCTGCAGCTTCTGCAGCAGGTGCACGTCCTGCAGCAGGACCGGGCCGCCGGGGCCGGCGGTCTGGCTGTTCTGGTTGTCGCCGACCGGGGCGCCATTGTCCTTGGTGAGCGTCTGCGCATGGGCGCCCTGCGACAGCGCCATCAGGCCGGCCGACAGGGTCAGGGCGCACAGGACAACGCGTCCGGCGGAAGGAAGTACGAATCTCATAGCTGAAACCTATTTATTTACCAGAAGAGATAGGCATCTTATAGATGAGTTTGCAATTGTTGAAATCAATTATCTATATGTAAACGATAGGTATTTACTGCTCTGTTACTTTCGAGCAACACGCCTTCTGACGCGCCCGTCCTGCGAATGACCCGCCAGTCAAGGAGATTGTCCGTCAATGTGCGCATGCGCACGGAGCCGGCCCGTGGCAAGCGGCTACGGTTGACGCTCGCCCAGCAAGGAGACCCCATGAGCCAGCACGAAAAGCCCGTCCGCATCGAACCCGCCACCATGCCAGCCGGCGGCTGGGGCTCCGTCAGCGACGTCACGCAAGCCCTGACTGGCCAGAATGTCGTGCTGAAGGACACACCCCTCTTGCTCAAGCAGAACAAGCCGGACGGCTACGCCTGCGTCAGCTGCGCCTGGGCCAAGCCGGCCAATCCGCATCCCGCAGAATTCTGCTCCAGCGGCGCCAAGGCCACCGCCTGGGAGACCACCAGCAAGACCATCGGCGCCGACTTCTTCGAGCGCCACACGCTGACCGAACTGGAAGCCTGGAGCGACCATGAACTCGAAGACCACGGCCGCCTGACGGTGCCGCTGCGCTACGACGCCGCCAGCGACAAGTACCGCCCGGTCGACTGGGACGTGGCCTTCGCCGAGATCGGCGGCCTGTTGCGCGGCTACGAACGCAAGAAGGTGGTGTTCTATGCCTCGGGCCGCGCCTCGCTCGAGACCTCGTATATGTACCAGCTGCTAGCGCGCATGTACGGCAACAACAACCTGCCGGACAGCTCGAATATGTGCCACGAAAGCACCTCGGTCGGCCTGCAGAAGACCATCGGCGTCGGCGTCGGCACCGTCTCGCTGAACGACTTCGAGCACACCGACTGCATCCTGTTCTTCGGCCAGAACGTGGGCGTCAACAGCCCGCGCATGCTGCACCAGCTGCAGGAAGCGCGCCGCCGCGGCGTACCGATCATCACCTTCAACCCGCTGCGCGAGCGTGGCCTGGTCAGCTTTACCAATCCGCAGTCGCCGCTCGAGATGCTGACCGGCCAGGAGACCGTGATCAGCACCCAGTACCACCAGCTCAAGCCGGGCGGCGACACGGCCGTCATCATGGGCATGTGCAAGACCATCTTCGCGCGCGACGACGCGGCCAGGGCCGCCGGCGCACAGCGCGTGATCGATGTCGCGTTCATCCAGGAGCACACCGATGGCTTCGAGGACTTCGAACGCGCCGTGCGCGTCTGCGGCTGGGAAGCGATCGAGCGCGAATCGGGCCTGGCGCGGGCCGCGATCGAAGAAGCGGCCGACGTCTACTGCACGTCCGGCGCGGCGCTGGGCGTGTACGGCATGGGCCTGACCCAGCACCGCAACGGCGTGCAGAACGTCACCATGCTGGTCAACCTGCTGCTCTTGCGCGGCAATATCGGCAAGCCGGGCGCCGGCATCTGCCCGGTGCGCGGCCACTCGAACGTCCAGGGCCAGCGCACCGTCGGCATCACCGAGAAGCCCGAGCTCGCGCCGCTCGACAAGCTCAAGGAACAGTACGGCTTCGAGCCGCCGCGCGACGAGGGCCTGACCACGGTCGACGCCTGCGAGTCCATCCTGAAGCACGAACTGCAGGCCTTCATTGGGCTGGGCGGTAATTTCCTGCGTGCGGTGCCGGAGACGCGGCTGATGGAAGCGGCCTGGCGCGCGCTGCCGCTGACGGTGCAGATCGCCACCAAGCTCAATCGCAATCACGTCATCCACGGCAAGGCCGCCTACCTGCTGCCCTGTCTGGGACGGATCGAGATCGACCGCCAGCGTTCGGGACCGCAGGCGGTGTCGGTCGAGGACAGCACCTCGCACATGCATGGCTCGCGCGGCATGACCGAGCCGGCGGCGACTACCCTGCTCTCCGAACCGGCGATCGTGGCCGGCATCGCCAAGGCCACGCTCGATCCCAATCCGAAGGTCGACTGGGATGGCTGGGTCGCCGACTACAGCACCATCCGCCAGGCCATGGGCGTGACCTTCCCCGAGATCTTCCACGACCTGGACCAGCGCATGTGGACGCCGGGCGGCTACCGCAAGCCCCTCGGCGCGGCCGAGCGCGTGTGGAATACCGAGAGCGGCAAGGCCGTCTTCACGGCGCCCGACGAATTGCCGGGCAACCCCGACCTGGACGGCGGCGGCCAGGTGCTGCGCCTGTTCACGATCCGCAGCGACGGCCAGTTCAACACCACCATCTACAGCAACGACGACCGCTTCCGCGGCGTGCATGGCAGCCGCATGGTCCTGTTCATGAGTGCAACCGACATGGCGCGCCACGGCCTGGACAAGGGCGACACGGTGGCCCTGCGCACCAAGGCCGACGACGGCGTCGAACGCCGCGTCGACGGCCTGCAGATCGTGCCGTACGACGTCCCGGCCGGCTGCATCGCCGGCTACTACCCGGAGTGCAATCCCCTGATCCCGCTGTGGCACCACGCCAAGGAGAGCAAGGTGCCTGCGGCAAAAGCGATCGACGTGCTGCTGGAACGCAGCCCGGCGGCCGCCCCGGCATGAACGCGCGCGCCCCCTTCCCGTGCGGCGAACTGGCCAGCTTCCCGGTCGCCGGCAGCGTGGCGGCCACGACCTGGCGCGACGATCTGTGCGAGCCGGGCAGCGAAATGCTGGCCGAGGAAGTGCCGGTGGCCCTCGTCTACAACGGCATCAGCCATGCGGTGATGCTGGCCTCGCCCCAGAACCTGGAGGATTTCGCCTATGGCTTTTCGCTGTCCGAGCGCATCGTGCGCGCCAGCGGCGACATCCGCGACATCGAGATCGACGCTACGCCGCACGGCATCCAGCTGGCGATCACGATCGCACCCGGTGCGCTGGCGCGCCTGAAGGATACGCGGCGCGCGCGCACCGGCAAGACCGGTTGCGGCTTGTGCGGCGTCGACAGCCTGGCCTGGTTCGCGCGCGAGACCGGCCTGGCCGACCCGCGCGACGGCGGCGCGCATGGCGTGGCGCTGCAGCTCGCGCCCGGCGTGCTGCACCGCGCCATGGACGCCATGGCCGCGCGCCAGCGGCTGCACCATGCCACCGGCGCCATGCACGCCGCCGGCTGGGCCGATCGCGACGGCGCGCTGCGCACCGTGCGCGAGGACGTCGGCCGCCACAACGCCCTCGACAAACTGCTCGGCGCACTCGCGCGCGAGCGGATTGCCGCCGACGGCGGCTTCGTGGTCGTCACCAGCCGCGCCAGCTTCGAGATGGTGCAGAAGACCGCGCGCGCCGGGGTCGCCCTGCTGGCCGCCGTCTCGGCGCCGACCGCGATGGCGGTGCGCCTTGCCGACCAGGCCGGCATCACGCTGGCCGGCTTCGTGCGCGGCACGCGCCACGTCGTCTACAGCCATCCCCAGCGCCTGGCGGGATAGGGTCTCGCAACCTCTCCCGGTAGCGCACGCCACACAGCGCTTGCCAAACGAATCTGGAACAGGTGTAAGCTTGTTTCATGCATGCGTCATACCTGGGTGGATGCACGAAAGGAGGCCCGACATGTCGACGTTCGACCCCTCCGAGCAGGTCAGCTTCCTGGCTGACGATGCAGGCGTCATACTGACCTGGAATCCGGCCTGCGCCGCCCTGTTCGGGCGCGCGCCTGCCGACGCCATCGGCCAGGCCGCCGCGCCGCTGCTGGGCGCGCCGTCCTGGCAGGCGCTGGTCGAGCGCGGCGGCGCCAGCGTCGACCTGCCGGCGCCGGCGCCAGTGCCGCGCACGGCCGGAGTACTACTGGCGCCGCAGCTGGGCGCGCCAGGCACGCCGCCCCTGTACAGCGTGCATGTCACCCCTGCCCCGCTCGCCCTGTCCGAGGCCGAGCGGATCGGCGCCACCCGGCTCACGGACGTGGCCGACCTGCTGCCTGGCACCTTCTACATCCTGAACCGCGAGGGTTGCATCCTGATGTGGAACCACAACCTCGAGCGGCTGTGCGAGATGATGCCGGAAGAACTGGCGGTAGCGAATGCCTTCGAGATGATCGACCCGCGCCATCGCCCCGAATTCATCGAGCAGCTCGAGCGCCTGTTCGAACGGAATACCGAGCTCGACATGGAGCTGGACTACGTCTCGCGCAGCGGACGCGAGACCCCGATCATGCTACGCGGCGCGCGCATCGAGCGCAACGGCCGCCAGTATCTGTTCGGGACCGGCATCGACATCAGCCGGCGGCGCGAGCGCGAACGCCAGCTGAACCTGTTCCGGCGCGCGCTGAACGCGGCCAGCAACGGCGTCGTCATCACCGGCCATGGCGCTCCCGACCATGAGATCGAATACGTCAATCCCGCCTTCGAACGCATCACCGGCTATGCGAGCGAGGAGGTCCTGGGACGCGACCCGCGCTTCATGGCGGCGCCGGGCCTGGACGGCGACGAGCGCCGGCGCATCACCCAGGCCCTGCGCGAGCAGCGTTCGGTGCACGTGGTCATGCGCAACCTGCGCAAGAACGGCGAGCTGTTCTGGAATGACCTGCAGATCACGCCGGTGCACGACGACAATGGCAAGGTGACCCACTTCATCGGCATCCTGATCGACGTTACCGCCAGCAAGCAGCGGGCCGACCACCTCGAGCACGAAGTCAACCACGACAGCCTCACGGGACTGGCCAACCGCACCCTGCTGTGGGACCGGCTCGACCACGCGCTGCACCTGGCCCAGCGCCACCAGACGCTGGTCGCGACCGTGCTGATCGACCTCGACGACTTCAAGGGCATCAACGATACCTTCGGCCACGACGCCGGCGACGCCGTACTGAAGGTCGTGGCGCGGCGCCTGCTCGCGACCGTGCGCGACAGCGACACCGTAGCGCGCATGTCGGGCGACGAATTCGTGATGGTGCTGGTGGACCAGCCGAACCTGCGCTTCACGCTGCGCATGGTCGAACGCGTGCGGCGGGCGCTGGTGATGCCGGTGGCGTACGCCGGCAACGAGATCCCGATCGGCGCCAGCCTCGGCGTGGCCGCCTATCCGCACGATGGCCGCACCTGCGCCGAACTGGTGCGCTCGGCGGACATGGCGATGTACCGCGCCAAGAACGATGGCGGCGGCGTGCACTTCTTTTCCAGCGAGATGCGCTCTGCCAGCGAGGCCCGCGCGGCCTTGTGCGGCGGCATGAAGAACGCGCTGCGCGACGACGAACTGTTCCTGCTGTTCCAGCCGCGCATGGACGCGCGCAGCGGCAGCGTGCGCGGTTTCGAGGCCCTGCTGCGCTGGCGTCATCCGACGCACGGGGTGATGCTGCCGGCGTCGTTCCTGGGCGAGGCCGAAGAAAGCGGGCAGATCGTCGAGATCGGCAACTGGGTGCTGGAAGAAGCCTGCGCGTTCGCGCGCCAGCTGCGCCATGGCGGCTACCACGGCCTGCCGGTGGCGGTGAATGTCTCGCACCGCGAATACAGCCGTCCGACCTTCATCGCCGGCATCGCCGAACGCCTGCGGCGCTTCGGCCTGCCGCCCGGCAGCCTCGAGATCGAGATCCCCGAAGCCGACCTGATCCGCAACCCCGGCCTGGGACGCGACCTGACGGCGCAGCTGCGCGACGTCGGTGCGATGCTCTCGATCGACCAGTTCGGGCGCGGCATCTCGGACTTGAACTTCCTGCAGCAGCTGTCGGTGCGCCAGCTCAAGCTGTCGCGGGCGGCGGTCCACAATATCGCCGGCCACGGGCGCGGCGGCTCGCTGGCCAAGACGCTGATCGATATCGGCCGCAATCTCGACATCACGGTGGTGGGAGAAGCGGTCGAGACCGAGGCGCAGGTGGAATTCCTGCGCAGCCATGGCTGCGACCAGATGCAGGGCCAATGGTTCTGCGAGCCGCTGTCGTCGGACGCGGCAAGGCATTTGCTGGAGCAGCGGCAGCCCGTACGGTAATGGCCGCCGCGACGGAGAGACACTAGCCCTCGCTGGTGATGCGCTTGACCAGGGCGCCCAGCACGTCCTCGGCCATCTCGTTGTCGACCTGGCAGGTGCCGGCGTTCTCGTGCCCGCCGCCACCGTATTCGAGCATCAAGGCGCCGATATTGGTCTTCGAACTGCGGTTGAGGATCGATTTGCCGGTCGCGAACACGGTGTTTTGCTGCTTCACGCCCCATAGCACGTGGATCGAGATGTTTGTGTCCGGGAACAGCGCGTAGATGATGAAGCGGTTGCCGGCGTAGATCACGGGTTCGTCGAGCACCACCAGGTTGCCCTCGACCCGGGCGCAGCGCAGGATCTGTTCCTTGCAGCGCTCGCTATGCTCGGCATACAGCGCGCTGCGCTCGCGCACGTCCGGCAGCGCCATGAGCTCGTCGATGCCCTGGGTGGCGCAATGCGCGATCAGGTCCATCATCAGCTGGTAGTTCGAGATCCGGAATGTGTGGAAGCGCCCGAGTCCGGTGCGCGCGTCCATCAGGAAGTTGAGCAGGTCCCAGCCTTGCGGATCGAGCACCTCGGCGCGCGAAAAGCGCGCCGAATCGCCCTTGTCCACGGCCGCCATCATCTCGTTCCATGCGGCCGGGAAGGTGCGCGCACCGCCATAGTGGTCGTACACCACGCGCGCCGCCGACGATGCCTCCGGGTGGATGATGTGGTTCTCGCGGCGGCCCGTATTGCGGATGGTTTCCGACAGGTGGTGATCGAACACCAGGTGGGCGCCCGTCACATAGGGCAGATTGGTGGTGATGTCGTGCGCCGTGATGGCGATTTTGCCATCCTGCATGTCCTTCGGGTGGACGAACAGGATGTCGTCGATCAGCTGGAGGTGCCTGAGCAGCACGGCGCACACAAGGCCGTCGAAATCGCTGCGGGTCACGAGACGGAATTTGCCGGAGGTCGCGGACATCTGCACATCCTTTCATCGACAGTGATGGACGTGGCCGGCATGATCCCCGGCCATGGGAATAAATCATCATACCTTGCAGTCTTTGTATTTTGTAGCTTTTGCGCCTGATCATTCCAGCCGCATGAACGCCCGACTATTCCCCGATTTCTGCAGGCTGTCGCAGGGGGCTGGCCCCGGCGCGCCCGGCGCGTTAAAGTTGCATCATCTCAATGGCCGGTTCGTCCGGCCGCCAGCGCGGCCTGTCGACGGGCCAGCGCACAGACCAGATCGACGACGCCATGCAAGCACGCACCACGACACAGCAGTATCTGACGGACATCCTGACCTGGCTCTACCGGGGCTTCGATGCGGTAGCCACCTGGGTGACCCAGCTGTCGTGGTGGAAGTTCCTGCTGTTTGCCTGCCTGACCCTGACCGCCGCCGCGATCCTGCAGGAGGAGCTGTTCAACGGCCCGGCCGAAGAAGACATCACCCGCGCCGAACGCGACTCCGGGCGCCGCAGCGAGGCCAGCATCCTGATCGACGAGAGCGGGATCCGCTTCAATCCGCGCACCCGGTCGCGTGGCGCCGCGCCGGCCGATGCTGCATCCCCCGCCGAACCTGCCTCGGCCGCCGATCCGGCCGACCCGGCCGATCCCGCGGCCCCGGCGGCCCCGGCGGCTCCGGCTGCTCCACCCGATCCGCAAGCGCCGCCGGCGCCGCCCGCCCCGCCCGCCATCGGCGTCGGCGGCGTGAACATCAACCCCAGCAACGACTCGGTCCACATCGAACTGCCGCCCCAGATCGGCGAGGAACTGTCCAACGCGATCGAGGCTGCGGTCGAGGACGCCGCCGAACAGAAGGTGTCGCGCTACCACAAGCAGGCCTCGACCTGGTTCATGAATTTCGTCCTGCTGCTGCTGCTCGCCCTGTTCGGCACCAAGGCGCTGGTCGGCGGCAAGAAGCGCGCCGACGCCGACGCACGCGTCGCCAACGCCGCCGCCGAGCGCGAAGCCATGCAGCGCCAGCTATCGGAAACCAGGATGCAGATGATGCAGGCCCAGGTCGAGCCGCATTTCCTGTTCAATACGCTGGCCTCGGTCGAGCACCTGATCCAGGTCGACCCGCCGCGCGCCTCGGCCATGCAGCGCAGCCTGATCCAGTACCTGCGCGCCGTGTTGCCGCAGATGCGCGACAACGCCGTGCTCACCGGCCTGGGCCGCGAAGTGGACATGGTGACGGCCTACCTGGCCCTGCTCAAGATGCGCATGGAAGAACGGCTGACGGTCGACCTGCAGATTCCCGACGGCCTGCGCAGCGCGGCCTTCCCGCCGATGATGCTGCAGTCGATGGTCGAGAACGCCATCAAGCACGGCCTCGAATGCAAGCCGGAGGGCGGCACCTTGCGCATCGTGGCCGAGGTGGCCGACAGCAAGCTGCGCGTGACCGTCAGCGACGACGGCGTGGGCTTCGGCGTGATGCCGAGCGACGGCACCGGCCTGGGGCTGCAGACCATCCGCGACCGCCTCAAGCTGCTGCACGGCGACAGCGCCTGGCTGCATATCGGCGCCAACAGCCCGAGCGGCGTGGTGGCGACGATCGAAGTGCCGTACCAGTTGTCGAAACAGGCCTGAGGCGGTCCACGCCGCGTGGCTTGCCTGGCGCCCTGTTTCATTGAATAATCATTACACAACAATCCTGAAGAGAGACCCCGCCATGCCTACCGCGATTATTGCCGACGACGAAAGACTGATGCGCGACCAGCTGCGCATGCGCCTGCACGAGGCCTGGCCCGAGCTGCAGATCGTCGGCGAGGCGAAGAATGGCGAAGAGGCCGTGCAACTGGTGGGCGAACTGCGGCCCGACCTGACCTTCCTCGACATCCGCATGCCGGGCAAGACCGGCATGGAAGCGGCGCGCGAGATTGGCGAGCGCAGCCAGATCGTGTTCGTCACCGCCTACGACCAGTACGCGGTGGAGGCCTTCGAGCGCGGCGCGATCGACTATGTGCTGAAACCCACCGAACTGGAACGCCTGAAGGTGACGGTCGACCGCCTCAAGGAACGCCTCGACAAGCCGCAGGGCGCCGGCGACGGCGCCGTCAACGACAGCGTCACCGCCATGCTCAACCAGCTGGCCGAGAAAATGGCGGCGCCCAAGCAGAAGCACCTGCAATGGATCCAGGCCAGCATCGGCCAGGACCTGCGCATGATCCCGGTCGAGGACATCCTGTTCTTCCGCTCGGACGAGAAATACACCAGCGTACAGACCGCCGGCTTCGAGGCCCTGATCCGCAAGCCGGTGCGCGACCTGGCCGAAGAGCTCGATCCGTCGCTGTTCTGGCAGATCCACCGCGCGACCCTGGTCAATGTGAATGCGATCGAGGGCGTGACGCGCGATATCCGCGGCCGTCACCTGGTGATGGTCAAGGGCCGCCCTGAAAAACTCGAAGTGAGCCGCAGCTTCCTGCACCTGTTCAAGCAAATGTAGGCCGCCATCCGGGGCGCCCGCCCCTGCGGACGCCCACTTGTCGCCCCTCAACGCCCTGTTTCCGCCTGCGCGTAATGTAGAGGACCCGGCCCGCATTCGCGGCCGCCCTCCATGACGATGTGCCCCACATGAGACTTCAGCGCGCAGGACGTCGGCGCAAGGCCGGCCGGGCCATGCTGGTGGCCGGCCTTCTGGGCGGCTATTGCGCTGGCACGATGGCGGCTGCCATGCGCCGCGTCCGCCACCCGGCCCGCGCCGCGCGCGGCTTCGACGGCCGCAGCATCGTCCACAGCGCCAGCGACGCCATCCTGTCGGTGGCCGAAGACACCAGCATCCTGCTGGCCAATCCGGCCGCGGCCCAGATGTTCAACACCAGCGTCAACGCCATGCAGGGCAGCCGGCTGTCGCGCTTCATCCAGGCGCCCGGCCCCGTGGCCCAGACCCCGCTCGACTACTTTCCGGCCGGCGGCGGCCGCGCCGGGCGGCGCGCCACCGACTACGCCGTCACCGGCATCCGCACCGGCGGCCAGCAGTTTCCGGTCGAGGGATCGATCTCCAGCGTCGACCACCAGGGCCGCACCATCTTCACGGTGATCCTGCGCGACGTCTCCGAACGTCATCTGGTGCAGCAAAAGCTGGCGCGCTCGCACGACCAGCTGCGCCAGCTGTCCTCGGCCCTGCAGAGCATCCGCGAAGAAGAGCGCACCCATATCGCGCGCGAGCTGCACGACGACCTGGGCCAGCTGCTGGCGTCGCTGCGCATGGACCTGGCCCTGCTGGTCCGGGTCGACCACCTGCCCGAGGCAAGCCTGCGCCTGATCGACGGCATGGAGACCAATCTGCTCACGGCCATCACCTCGCTGCGCCGGATCGCCACCAACCTGCGCCCGCGCGCACTGGACGAAGGCGGTCTGTATTTTGCGCTGCAGGGGCTGCGCGACGAGTTCGTCGAACGCTACGGCATCGCCTGCACGCTGCTGGCCGACGAAGCCGAGCTGCGCCTGGACGACGCCGCCAGCACCGCCGTGTTTCGCATCGTGCAAGAGGCGCTGACCAATATCGCCCGTCACGCGAATGCCGGCAATGTCGCGCTCAACCTGTACCGCACCAACGGCGAGCTGCTGGTGACGGTGCAGGACGACGGCCGCGGCATCCGCGCCGAGGACATGGAAAAGGCCGCGTCGCTGGGCCTGGTCGGCATGCGCGAGCGGGTGTGGGCGATGCAAGGCGAGATCACCATCGCCAGCGACGACCCACCCGGCACCCGCATCGATATCGTCCTGCCGCTGGCCGGACACGTCGGCTGACGTTCCCATTCCGGATGCAAGGCCATAAATATTATTTGCCTATTGCGTAAAAACAACATAGTCAAGCTGTCATGAACTCGACATATTGGGCCGATAAGATCGCTGTCGATCTGAGTTGACTTGCTAACTCAACATCTTGTCGAAACCAAACTGGAGATCTTCATGAAGTATAAGTTCCTGGCCGCCGCTG
>Ga0308160_10006051_pt1 | contig 12464 bp, 13 predicted proteins | sample PhyFR1_FD_201036 | JGI IMG/M metagenome (GOLD analysis project Ga0308160, IMG submission 201036) | Phyllosphere microbial communities from UC Gill Tract Community Farm, Albany, California, United States - DLSLF.R1 | ecosystem: Host-associated > Plants > Phyllosphere > Unclassified | place: USA... | reverse complement strand
GAAGAAGACCGCTGGCAAACGTAGGCGCTCGTGAGGATCACCGCACTACGGAGGACCAGGTCGACAGCAATACGACCGAGATATATTAACCTTCTTTGAGATGGCTATGCACATCAGTATAGCAAAATCTGCCCGTCACATGGGAAGTAAGGGAGGTACAGTGGACGGAACTTGGGGGGGGAGGGGGGGAAAAGCCACAGACTGACGCATCGAGCAGATCGTGTACTTAGTTCCGGACGCCGGTCTCGGCGACAGCAGCCTCGGAGCAAGGGGAGCGATTATCCGGAAGGCGACCGACCACGCCGTCAACAGGCGACGGCCGCATTCCAATCGCAGCGGGCATAGCAGTGGTTTGATGGTCCTTGCTTTCGAACGCTGGAAGGATGTGGGTTTAAACGACTTGTGGGCTGTCGTCAGCTTGGGGCTATGTCACCTCGGATACATTCCCAGATTCACCGAATAGACAGGCCCTTCATCGTTGTCGATGGCCGAAGTCTGAGGACCGGCCCTCTCGTCAACGTTGTATTCATAATCGTACTTGTCTTCGTTGCCCGCGCAGTGGGTCGCGGCTGGAAGAGGGCGACGAGACGGACGTCTGACGTGTCAATGCCTAGGCCATGGAGAGAGAGGCTGGACATGAAGTTGGCAGCTGCGTCAAAGAAGTCACGGGTTCAGGAGAGGGAAGAGGAGGAAGGAATACTTGCTAGGTGGACGTGCATTCAAGCTCTTGTGCGATCTCTTCTCGAGCGAGCTGATCGACACCTTCACGGCAACAAACGACATCGTCACCTTCGACGCCGCCATTGCCGGTCGCAATCGCTGTGAATTGCTACCTCTTCGGCTTCGCCCTGTCGCACGCCGCCATTCCAGCTGTCGCCCCTGTTCTCTCGCTCTCAGCTGACGCCGCCTGTGTCAAGTTCCCGGGCGACTCGCTGAGGCACACACTCCTCTCTTTCTTTACGCCTGCTCGTGACCCCTCGTCTCTCGGTTCTTCGTCCCAGTCGTGATATTTGTATCCCGCGCGTCTTCGCGCCCTTTTTAAATCTGCCGCTGCGCGCCGCGCTTCCCCTTCCGGCGGAGTTCGTTTCTTCGCGAGCTCCCTCGACTGTACGAATTCGATAAGATGCATGGCTAGGTAACGGTAACGCAGAGGTCTCTGTACATAAGTAATGCGGTGATTGACGCACCCAAGATGCTTGTCTTCGAGAGCCGACTTCTCGTAGCCGCCCAAATCAGCCAAAGGCTTGGCTTTCTTGGGGATTTATTTGCACAAGTCACGCTTGTTGGACCAAAGGTGCATGGTTTGAAAGCTGAATGATCAGGTTCCACCTCATGATTTTCGCCTCCCCCTCGACCTCCCAAGGCATTGACATGGGACGCTTTCGTGCCTCTCCCCCTGTCAGCAGAGGCTGTCCTCGCGGCCGTCCAATCGCCTTTTCTGTGACCAACACGGCTGCAGCCAGTGTATTGGAGGAGGTTCGGCCTCGGCCAGGGACTCATGGTGCGTTGAAGCCCGACTATCAAGGCAAGGAGGAAGGCACTAGTTCGCGCCCATACCCAGGCTTGAGCCTCTCCCCCCCACCCCCTTCCCTCGAGCTGGCTTTGCCGGTAATCCCCTTTTTCCCCCCTCCTCCCCCTCCCTTCTCTTTCCCTGACCACCCACTCCGCCTCGAGAGATCCTCGCTCGTGGCCACTAACGTCGGCCGATATGACTCATCATTGGTATCTTAGTAACGACCCACGTTGAGCAGGACTTGTTTGACACCGCACGGGGCAAATCGAGCAGTCTCGAAGGACGACGGCGAGTAGAGAGCCAAACCAGCAATGTTGAAGCCTGGGACGAGGTCTCGGGTTCGAAGCTTCTGGCGTGGTGGTCTTAAGCGGTGAATAATGAGTCGAGGCAGGCGTCTATCATCGCTGGCAAGACGTCGGTGGGCGAGGAGATCTGCCGCGCACGCGAGCTCCTCCGAAGTGAAGCCGTCGAGGTGGAGGACGACCTTGCGGGAGGAGCTGCCGACCGACTTAAAGGCGCAGTCGGCGTCTGGAGCGGCGGCGAAGGCCTCGAATAGATTGTCGTTGTTGACGTTCTTGGTCTTGGCGAGCCAGCAAGCGGAGTTGTCGATGTATTGCTCGTCGCGGAGAAGCAGAAAATTGTCCGATGAAGCCGAGTGGGCCGAGACCGTAAAGGCTGGCAACTCCAGCGCTCGAAGGTTGTCCTCGATAGAGTCGGCGTTGAAGCTGCAGAAACAGGTCAAGAGTCAGCACGAGCGACAGGCAAAGACTTTGAAAAGGCACGCACATGAGGTTCTCCTCGTTGACGAGGCCTTTAAAGAGCAAAGGAAGCCGAAAGCGACGCTGCTTCCTTTCGACGTCCGACCACGCCGCAGCCCACTCCTCGGTGTCGAGCTTTGAGAAGTAGCCAGGGCCGTTGGCGGCGAAGGTGGGAGTGGCGATTCAGAGATCGTGTAGCCTCTTGCCGGTCTCGTCGCCAATAACGTACGTCGGCACGCATTTGGTCGAATGGATGGAAAGGAAGATGTCCCCGGTGTCTTCGAGCGCGGAGAGAAGGGAGGCGAACTGAGGCGGGAGAGCGTTGTGCTCTAGGAGAAAAAGCTTTTGGAGGTCCGAGTTGGCGCCCTCAAAGAGTCGGCGCAGGATAGTGAGGTCGGCCGGGGTCTCCTTGGCGCGGTCCAGCGCGAGGTCGACAGCCTTGGCGTTGAAGTGGTTGACGCTTCAGTAACGTACTCGGACTCCTTGTTCGCGAGCTGTGCCGCCGACCAATCAAGCCCGAAGCCGACGCTAGCCATTGTTGTGAACGTATCGTGTAACTCTTTGCGGGTCTTGCTGTTGCCAAGGGCCTTGTAGACAGTAAACAGTGGGATAGAGGCCGGTCCGCGGAATGGCGGAGGTGGCTCGAGTGCGACCAAGTAGGCCTGCACGTCGGGGATCTTGTATCAGGGCGACATCCGCTGCGTGATGTGAATGATCGGCGCAAAGTAGAGTGCGACGGAGGACGCCTATTGAGTGGACTGGCTGAGGTCGAGCAGGCGCTCGACGCCCTCTTTGTACGCCTCGCGGGCCGAGCCGGCGTCGAAGAAGTTGAAGCCCGGGCCGGAGGACGGCTCATTGACAAGTACCGCTCGAACGAGGTCGATGGCAAAGTCGACGACCCGTTGGCTTGCCTCGACACTGGCGGCTGCCGTGACCGAATGGTCGTCCGAGAGGAAGACCGAACGGCTCAGACTTCGTCGGTGCGAGGTGAGGGTCGAAATCGGGCGCTTCGACATCGTCCACCTCTTCCCCGGAAAGGTCGTCATCCGTGTCGATTACAGGTCTCGATCGGATGAGTCGCGGCTGCTTCCCCGACGGCCTTTTGACGGCCGGTGCTTTGACGGCGTGCGTCGGCCGGCTCGACGACGTGGGTGCTTGCGTTAGAGCGAGCACTCAGTCGAGAGCGACCCAGGGGGGTTACACGGAACCTGTCCGTGGGGTGCCTGCTCGAAGACCGACTCGACTGCGAGTCGAGATCGGGCGCCGCCGTCGTCGCCGAGCACCTCGTCAATGAATCCTGTATTTTGAAGCAATCGGTCGAGTCAGCACGTCTTCACGACTTCGCGATGGAAGTGAAGGAAAGGGAGAAGACGAATGGTGTAAACGGATTCGCGTTTCTTCGAGGCGGCGGTTGTCGCGCGTCTCGTCAAAGGCGACCGAGGATGGTCCGACTGGAAGTGGGCGGGTTCATAAGTCAGTTCAGAGCTTTGAATGATGAAGGGGCTGCGAACAGACCAGTATTGACGTTGTCGAGCGGCTCGTTCCTATTGCCATGCACGCTAACCTCGTCCTCGCCGCTGTCTGGAAAGATATGTCAAGTCAGCAAAGGTTGCGGCGCGACAGATGGATCAAAGGACCAACCGTCTTCTTCGTCGGCGTTGGTCTCGTCGTCCATCGAGACGTCTTGCTCTGCATCTAAGGGAGCTGCCGAAAGGGAGAGGGATGGTCAGCAATGAGCGGGTGCGTTGGATAAGACAAGGCGAGGACACACCTTCGCCGTTCTCTATGCTGCTCTTTGGCCCTATTGGCTCCCCCGGCTGCTGGCCCTCATCGCCATCTGCGAGGAGGCAGAGAGGGTGATCAGTTTTGGACATCGGATGAGAGAGAAAGAGAGACGCCAAGGAATGCACCATGGCCGGCAGCTGAGTCGCCCCCCTTGGACCTCACGGAAAGGGCAGGTCGCGGAGGGTGGCTGATCGAGAAAGGGAGGCGAGTTATGGGTCCGGAGGTTGATCGCCGGAGGCAGGCGGAGGCCGGCGAATGGCGCGAAGCGACGGGTGAAGGGTAACACTCATTCAAGCGTCAAAACTGTAAATTTGATCAGATCGGTGTGACAAAGGGACGAGGCAAGAGCCCCGGAACAGGCGGTCTGGGCAAAGAAAATCAGAGCAAAACGATCAGATGGTCGGTCAGGAAGCGGAGGGGTAGGTGGCGGGGGGGGGGTGGGAGAGGTCGCGCGCCCGTCTGCTGCGCGCCGCGGGGCGAGGACTCAATTTAGCGTCGAAAGTATGATATCGCTCGGATTGCAACGAGACCGACACGCGAGGCGAGAGCTATGGGTCAGGCCCCATCGGCGTAAAGATGTGAGACTGACTGTCCAGGCGGTTGGGCGGCTGTTGCCTGGGCGGCGCAAGGAAGGAAGGCGCGCGAGGACTTGAGCATTACCAGTGGTCGATGGGTGTGCCGGCGACCCGGCTTCTTCCAAAAAAAGGCGGGTTGGGTGCGCAGCAGGCGATCCGACCCGTATGCTAAGAGAGCATCGGACTTTCAGATCTTGCCATCCACTCACAAAACCGACACGCAGAGAAAGCTGAGGACCAGGGCTTTCCTGTGATATGGTTCTCATGCCAATCGGATCATTAAGGCAGGAGACAGAGGCAATGGGAGCAGGGCTCAGCTGAGTTGTAACGAGGTGTCACGCCCAGTTACGGCCGCGTGACAGCCGCTTGTCGCGCGCAGAGCCTTTGACTCGCCTTAAAACACCTCTCATAACACCTTCCCATGATCGGAAGAAGCTGATTGAAAGCTCTGTTGAAAGCTCTGGGCGAGGGCCATCTGGATGTGCCATTTCCACACGAAACGGACGGTTGGTCATCGCAAGAGAAGTCCCTCTGTGCCGCTTGTGGGCCAGCGCGCGAGCGAAGAGCCGGCCTGCACTGGCAGACCTCGACCTCTTTTGCCTCACCGCCGTTCTCCCACCCTCTTCTGAAATACCCCAGAGTTGCAAACTGAAAGTCTCCCTTCGCTTTCGAAGAAAAGTGCGTCGTAGGTCCCCCGACACAGAAAAGTGCGTCCCTGTTGCTCGTTACTTGACCTTCGAGGTTGTAGCTGCGGGCGGTGGATTATTTATTTTCAATTGGACCATAATCAACAAACGCCCTGTTAGCTCAATCGGTAGAGCGTCAGACTCTTAACACGGTCTGTCTAACAGCGGGTTTCATCTGAAGGCTGGGGGTTCGACCCCCCCATGGGGCTAAAGTTAACTTTTGATCCGATTTCACAGGGCCGCAGGCCTCGATTACCGTGCAGCTTTTGCAAAGCTTTTTTCAGCACGAGACCATACGCCCGGGTGACCGCGTCGTAGTCGACGCCGGTCGGATTACAGGCGTCCTCGAGTGCCGACGACTTGGAGACGCGTTCGCAATGGCTCCAGTGGTTGGTCGTGCGCGGGCGGTGTATGATCTTGCTGCCGTCCAGGAGGATGTACCAGTTGAGTCCCTCGTCCTGGCTCGCCCCCTCCAACTGCAGAGTGGAAATGGCTTGGCGCTAGAGTTCTCGACCGCGCGCTCCAGCGTCAAGTGAGGTGCTCGTCCGTCGTCGACAAGTAGAAGGTGCGGAGGAACTGAAACAGGCGCGTTGCGTCGTACTTCGTCTACAGGAAATTCAGGAGTACCTCGCCATCGACGAGTACAATTAAACCTCCATCCACTAAGCAGCCTCCCGCTCCTGCTCCTCCCGCTCGTGATCCTCATGGTGATCCTCATGTCCCATTGACAAGCGCTCGACCTCTGCGGGCCCTTCGCGCTCGCTCGACCTTTGCGGGCCCTTCTGGCTCCCGGTCCCAGAGGTCGTCGTCGTCGTCGTCCATGTCGATGACGGCGCTGAACGTGTCCATGCAGAGTGCGAGACAAGAGCGCGAGGATCATGGTCGGGCTCCCGTCCAACATCGACGGCGTCAGATGCACTTTCTGCCATGGCAGCGGCTGGACCCTCTCAATGCGCAATCTCATTCATTTCACTATCTGTCAGTGTTAGCCTTGGATGGATGGTGCAGCTGATTGGGATGGAATTGGGCTGACGTTGAGATCCCATCAGATGACCTTTTGAAGTCGTTCTCACCAGCCGTTGACTCAATCCTGTCATTTGAGGGTGCCGTAGGTCCGCACAGAACTTCCCGTCCCAGAGAGAGAAAATACTGTACGCACACGATGGGATGTACGGACCCCGCTTCGGAACCTGATCAGTTAGCTCTCAGATGATGCACGTTTGATTCGACACAGCGTTACTCATGCACATAAATCCCCAAAAAAGCCAGATCTTGGGTTGATTTGGGCGACTTCTGAGAAGTTAGCTCTCGAAAACATGTATCTTGAGTGCGTTATTGCGTTACTTATGTACGGAGACCCCTGCGTTACCGTTACCGAGCCATACATCTCACCGTGTGCGTACAGTAATCAAGGTGGGCGGGTGATCACTTACGAAGTCATGACCGAAAAGGTCGGGACGGGGCATGGACGAGGTTGCTTAAACGCCGAGCTCGCCGCTGCCGGGCAATCGGTGCATGGAGTCTCTCGCTTTTTTCAGCCTCTTGTAGAAAGCCATTCTCTGGTTCAGTCTCACCGAAGCTCAACGCGTCCCGGCGACCTCGCGTGCGCACTAACACCTCACGACCAAGTGGCCCACCTGCTCCCAGGGAATTGCTGCATAAACTCGCGCGCTTCTTGGTCTTGCTGATCTGGCTAACCCAGAAGAGTGATTTGCACCCTCCTCTCGCGCGCCGACCAGGTTGACCGCCATGCACGAAAGCTTGACGTCTTCTGTCGACGCCACCCGCGTGCACGTTCTCCATGCCGAGTGAATGAAGCACTGAATTCCAGCAAACCGCCGTATGGATCCGCGAGCTTCTTGGCCGACTAGGTCGCAGCAGATTCAGAGCATCTTTCTGCAGGTCGTTTTCATAGTAATCTAAAGGCAGTTGTAGCGAGGTCAAACAAAAGGAGGGGTTAAGGACTTCTCGCTCGAGCGGACGCGCCGGCTGAATAGACATGAATTTCTTCTTCAGCCCGCCAGTCGAGGCGACGGCCTCGCGCCACTCGAGGCGGCCTCGCCCTCGGAAAGAAGTAGGGCGGAAGTACGGCGGGTGTGAGGCAGTGCGGAGGGGTTCTCGTAGTTGTCATCGTCTGCGCCAAGAGAGGCCGTGTCAGGAAACTCGAAACGGGATTATACAAGGGGTCGCGCCCCTAAAACAGCCTCCCCCTTAAACAGCCCCGCCAACCCTGAAAGGAATTTAGGCTACATCTCTGTTGTCAAGGGGTCGGGGATGTCAATCGAGGGGCAAAGAGAGGGGTCATATAACAAAACGTATTTCAGGCCTTGATCAACGCAAGTTGGCCCTGAGGTGAGTGTCTAAAGTACGAAGCACCGCGAGCTTAACTGGCGCGGCTGCAACCCTCAACTGCGAGGGGCGAGTATTCAAGGGTCATAGAGAGGGTTGAATAGACGCCAATGTTTGATGGTCAGAAATCGCGTGTTTCGGCGACGTGGAGATGCATTTCAGGGTCAACCGGTCATTTGACCCCGTCAAACGGACGCAACGCTTCGGTCGATTGGTAGGCTTGGTTCACCCCAACCCTTGCAGCAGACCAGTCATATAATGGTAGGTCATCATTCAATCAAGGGTCTACAGAGATGAAGCAGGTCTACAGATGGGCGAAACAGCGAGAGAGCAGGCTTATGTAGATGTGTGTGTGAGAGAGTGGATCAGCATGCAAGAGCTGGCTGCGAGCATTGATTGAGGGGCGACTCACATGGAATAGAGCGCTGTTTGGGGCCGATGTAATGGTGGTGTCAGCAAGTGAGGAGGAGATCGGCCACATACGTACCGGCTCGGATTGTGAGCATTGAGTCGCCTGTCAAGAGAAAAGGCAGAAGTAGATCAGCTGTCAAATGCAGGGATGAGCATTGATTGAGGGGCGGACCAGTTGTATGAAGCGCGCTGTCTGGGTGCATGAGGGTCGCGTCAGGCGGAAAGCTAGGAGTAAATCGGCCACGTACCGGCTCGGATCATGAGTCGATGAGTCGTCTGCCGAGGGGAGAGGAAGAAAGTGATCGGCTGTCAAAGACATGGGTTGGGCGTCAATTGAGGGGCGACCGGACATCAAATGAGGTGTCCTATTTGGAGGGCCAGGGTAAGTGTCAGGCCAAGTAGAGAAGAGAAGAACGGCCACGCACCGGGCTTGAGCCACGAGTCGACTTTGGGAAGACGAAAAGGTTGGGAGGTCAGCTGGAAGGTCGTATAGACGAAGACAGGGGTCGATCGATGGTTGACAGCGTGGGGGGAGGGTGAGGAACTTGGGAAAATCAGAAGTGGGTGAACGGGAAGAGGCGACGGGCGCGGGGTGAGAAGTGCGCCTTTTATAGGACGGAGCGATCCGGCGGCGAAAGCGGTGCTGTGGCGTCACCGTTGGCGCGTGACGTCATCCTGCGGAGACCCAGCCCATGAAGTGCGGAATCTCCGCCCGTAAACTCCGCAAGTTGTGGGGCCCGAACCACGGATTGGCAGGGCATCAACTGGCTGAAGAGCGGTCAATTGAGGGTGTGCCGAGTTGAGGAAGGCGGGGTTCGGCCAAGCGACCGTTCTCCTTGCGTTACATGTGTGAGGCGGTTAGCTCGATTGAGGGGATGCATGTCGGTCTATATGGATGCTGACTGCCCATCAAACATTGTGATTACCGGTCGATTGATGCCATTGTAATCAAATGGGGTGTGGCTGACCCTTGTTTAACGATTTGAGGTCATATGATGGGTGCAACGAGAAGGTCTTCGTCTTTGACCCGAGCGTAAAACTCCGCGGGTGCTCGTCTCATTGGTGCAGGAGTTCTGGGTCCGGTACCTTGTCCAATCCGACTCATAACGAGCCAGCATCGCAGGATAAAATATACGGGACCGACGTGGTCGTGACAACAGCGTCCCGCTCCATAGCCTGACAGGGTCAGAAAGCAGCAAGCTTGGAGTCGTTGTTCTGCAAAATATTGATTCATGGTAAACCTGTGGACTGTTTGAGGGGGGCGAACCTCCTTCGTATGATAGGTGCTGCCAATTGAATGACACGCTCTTCCCATTTACTTGACCGTCTGGTCCATGGGACGATGAATTGTGTGAGGGACACCGTGTCATACAAATCCGCGGTAGTTGTCCAGCACGGTGACACCGATCATCCAACGGGCGGACGAAGCCCTTGATTACGATCAAGCTTAGGTCGTTCAAGGCTCAGTCATGTTATTTGATGGGTCACTCATGTTTGAGGGGCCGATCTCTATTAGTTCCAAAATCTCGGTTGGTCATTTGCGACTCTCATCTGGAGTTGTCGACGTTGCTAGTTTAGGGGCAGGCCCGTTTGAGGGGTCTCTGTTTACATGAACATTTATTTAAGGGGTCTCTATTTTACTGAAACTTTGTTTGAGGGGTCTCTGTTTGACAAATTTTCTGTTTGAGGGGATGCTGTTTAACTCGATTTCTGATTGAGGGTTTGGTCGCCGCGGTATATCACCCCCTCTTCCGGTCGTCGGGCCGGAGGTCGAATTTGACCCTCGTATAGCTCTCGGGCATACCTCATTCAAGGGTCCGACGCTTATTTGATCCTCTGTTTAACCCCACCCCTCAAATAAAGGCGTTTCGAGTTTCCTGCTCCAGCCCCGGACGCTGAACCTGGTCCGGCTTTTTGGGATTGCAGGCAGAGTCATGGATCCCACCAGAGCCTTGATAAGCTGCAATGGAACAGACGTCTGAACAAAAGGAGACGCGCATGACATAAGTACTCAGATGCGTAGGCAAAGACCTTGCACTCGTCCTCGTCGCGCGGCTTCGCGAGTTGGCCGATGACCTGCTTAGTCGCCTTGATGTCGTTCTTGTAGGTATACTTATCGGACCTTTGCGGATCCAGGCACGATCGGATGAAGGGCAAGGTCGCGGAGTTCGGAGATGTTATCCGCCGCGCATGGCCGATGTTCGGACAAGCAACGATGATTTGAGGGTTTGCATGAGGATGACCGAAGGAGAGGGAAGGGATTGCCAAAAAAGAAATATCGGACCAGAGGATCAAATAATGAACCAAGCAGGAGCGCTCGAGTTGAGAATTCAATATGAATTCCGGTCACAGTGCTTGCCGCTGTTCGGAGTTGGACGGAATAAACTGAGTTGGCCGGAGTTGGCGGAGTTGGCCGGAGTTTGATTGGCCGAGGCCGGCAAATCAGAAGTTGTCCGGGCCTGTAAGTACTGTACGCACACGATGAGATGTATGGCCAGGTACCGTTAACGCAGGGGTCTCCGTACATAAGTAACGCAATAACGCACTCAAGATACATGTTTTCGAGAGCTAACTTTTCGAGCTTCGCCCAAATCAGCCCAAAGTTCGTCTTTTTTGTGGGTCTATGTGCATGAGTAACGCTCTGTTGACCCGAACGTACACAATCTGCGAGCTAATCGATTTGATTCCGGAGCGAGGCCCGTACATCTCACCGTGTGCGTACAGTACTTGCACTCATGACACGTCGGAGACCATGATCACACTCGGCGAGTAGCCGGATCGACTTCAATTAATTCCGCCGACTTGGATGTTGAGAGCATGGGGACTTGGTATAGAGAAGGAAGCACAAACGCATAGAAATTTAATAAAGGGCCGGAGTCTAAATCAAGGTCGCGAGAGGATTGATCGACCTTTAGAATCGCGGCGCGCGCGACCGTCTCAGTTGACATCCAACACCCACAATGTCTCCCACCTGCGACCAGTGCAAAGACAAGCACATCCCTTGCCACTAGAAGCGTGGCGGCAAGCAAAAAGCCTGCGTCCCATGCGTCGTCAAGAAAGTCAAATGTTCCACCCACGGAGTCGGAGTTTTAAGTGCGTCGACCGACGGAGTTTGCCCGGACTGGATCCGGAGTTGACCGGAGTTGGTCCTGGTGTTGCTCCAGCCGCGACTCAAGAGAAGAAGCCTAAGGAGCAGAATAAGCGTCAGAAGAGACGTGTCGACAGCTCTGAAGCCGAGGCTGTGGAGACTTTGTTGTCTGAAAGCCTTGAGGTCATGAGGAAGCGGGCGTTGACGGCTCTGGACTCAAAGCCTCTTCACAAGGTGCTTGAGGCCACCCAAGCGAGAGTCTGGGCGATCATCCAGGACCTGTACAGTGGCCACCCGGAGATGGCGAAGGCCGAGCAGGAGGTCCTTTGGGACTTTGCCGACGAGCTCGGCAACATCGTCATCGAGACTCTGAAAACGGTGAAGGCCGCCGGGACGACCGCCGGAGTTTCGGAGTTGGCAAAGTCCGGTTTCGAAGAGCCCGTCGGAGTTGCCGCGGACAAGTCCGTCGGTCCCTCGACCCAGTCCGCCTCGGTCAACATCGAAGCGGGCGAGATGTGGGACGAGTATCCAGAGGTGACCGATGAGCAGGCAGTCGAGGCTCTCATCGAGTCTCAGGGTTGAACTGGGAAAGCTGTACTCTTGATGTTGCTTCAACAGCCGGGCTTGTGACGGAGTTGAGAGACGTCGAGTTGGCCCAGTCCAGAGTTGCCGGGATTAGTGAAAATCCCAGAGCGAAGTCCAAGCATACCTTGGCACAAGGGATCAGAGTCCCGCCAGGTCATCCAGCTTGGTCTGAATCGAAAAGCAAGCATGGAAGTGTTTAATACAACAATATATGTGTAATGTTAGGATTGAATAACATCAATTCCTTAATTGTCTAACGGCTATGATATTCGCCTCTCACGCGAAAGGCCCGGGTTCGACTCCCGGTTAGGGATTGTTTTTGCTTCCGCCAGATCTTCGCTTAGCGGCGGGGACACTCGATCAAAGCAGGAAACAGTCTTCCGTCAAGAAAGGGTGTGCTTGGGTATGCATGTGCAGTCTTGCCCTTTGACGGGCCGTCACGCGTCTTGCCGACCTTCACCGCCCTGCCTACCGGCCTCGCATGAGGCATAAGTATTGGCAGAATGCGCCGGGAGGACTGTAGGCGGGGAGAGCGAGCGCATTTGGTCTGAGCAGACTCTGACCAAAAAAGAGTGACGATTCGTCAAAAAAAGGAAATCGTAGTCAGACGCTCCGCCATTGAGCCACCCGGCCCTCAAATGCGAGGGGAGTATCCATTAGACCAGGGCAGGACTCGAACCCGCAACCTCCTGATTGACGATTTGACCGTTCGGG
>Ga0308160_10006050_pt1 | contig 12466 bp, 20 predicted proteins | sample PhyFR1_FD_201036 | JGI IMG/M metagenome (GOLD analysis project Ga0308160, IMG submission 201036) | Phyllosphere microbial communities from UC Gill Tract Community Farm, Albany, California, United States - DLSLF.R1 | ecosystem: Host-associated > Plants > Phyllosphere > Unclassified | place: USA... | reverse complement strand
AAGACCTTCAAGGTAGGGTATCCAGATACTCCATACTCGTTACACAAGGGTTGATTCTCTGTACAGTCGACCTACTCGTCAGCGTCCCTTCCGATATGAACACCTTCCGATAGGAAGGTCACACGGCAGGCAAGACGGGTAGGGAATGTTGTGAAGAAGCAAGAGGGGGAAAGACTGACCTTGGCGAGCTTGATATCACCCTTTGACTTCAAGGTGGTGGCGGCAGTCTCGTACTCTGGTGCCAAGCTATCATCAGCCATGTCCATTTCACACCACTTCACGTGCTCCACAGGAAGCAGTACTCACTTTTTACAATGTCCACACCCTTCCTAGTTAGCTTCATTTCAATATCATGTTAGAAATACGTACAAGGGGCAAAGAACCTATTGAATCAGTAAGGTCCAGAACAAAGGGACTCTGGTAACTGTAACTTACTCGACCAAAGCTAGATCCTCTCCTAGAACAGATGATTTAAAAGTATCTTCTGTCAAGTCGAGTACATCTGATGCGAAAGTAGTAGCCAAGAATGGCAGGATAGCTAGTAGAGCACCTGATAGCTTCATTTTTATGTATATAATATGAGTATAGTGTATAAGAAGGTATGTATATGCTGATTAATCTATATGATCTATAGGATCCGCGGTGGACGTGGAAGGGTGATCGCGTACATTGACGAATCAGGTAATTTGCTTCCGGAGTGACACGTTGTCAGGGTGGGGCAGTGAATTCAAGGCAGTACTCGTACAGCAAGAATAACTAGGATGCATTGCTACATGTATAAAAATCGCAAGCCCTAATCAAGATAGGTCGTGATTGTCGTTACAGATAAACATATAAACAGTGTCAATGATAATATAACAAATAGCCCTCCTAAGGGACTACGGGCTCGACTGTAAACCGCCCTTTCAGATCAAGGCTCTACCTTGACTCCTCCTCTCATACTTATAATAGAGCCAAAGCTAATCCTAGACCGGCAATTAGACTTCCCAAACCGACCTGTGCCCTTCTCCGACTATCATCACTGGCAGCACTTCCTTTACTTGTACTTCCCTTTCCACCATTTTGACCGTTACTCGTCTCTAATACCCTTGGGTCGACTGTCGCATCTCCGGTACCGATGACGGTAGTAGCGAACGGAGCGGCTGTTTCACTTGGTGTACTGGAAGATAAAGCGTCGTCCGTCAAGAACACTAGAGCAATCGAGGGGGCGTAAACTGGAATCACACATACACCGTCGTTACAGGTGATTGTGTCTGTTACACGATCGCCTTTGAGTGTACCGTCAGAAGCGAATGATGTACCCATAGTCTGACCAGCCCAGGTAATGTTGTATTGCTCCTCAACCTGAGGTGCGCGCAGATATCGAACACTAACGGAAGCAGGAGCTGCGGTGTTGTTGAAGTTCAATGTGACTTGTGAATCGGATGCGCCAGATGGGTCGGAAATGAAATTGAATAAAGCGACTCGAGAGGGAGTGTCGCCGTCGTAAACTAGGTAAGAAGGGTGGTACATGTCGTCGGACTGGGTGGTATCGTAGGAAGTTCCGTCCTCGTTGTAGTTGGTGGTAACAGCTGTAGCGATGGAGGAGGTGTGGGTCATGTCGACGATTCGAGAGTTTTCAGATTTACCAAATAGTTCAGAAACTAGTAAGGTCGAGTAGTAAACTGATCCGGTCGTCCATTCGTAGACTCGAGACATATTGCTAGGAGGTGGGGTGAAGGGCTAGATGTCAGCTGATATCGATATACTGGTTTATGTAGCTTACATTGTAGTAGACATTCTGACCACCAACGTGCATCAATACAGTCGTAAAGTTGAATGTAGCGAGTTGCAATGCCCAATCAGCAGCCCTGACTATTAGCACAAATCTCACCAAAGAATAAAGACGTACCACATGGCTGCACCGAAACTATCACTCAAACCAGGGAAACCACCACATGAAGCAGTGTTCATTTCCATCATGACCAGATTCTTGTTGTTCTCTAGAGCAGTCTGGGCGACATCGGCATATGGAGCAGTCCAGAACTCTGCACTAGTGTGATTGAGGTACCTGTTGAAAACATCTTGTGCATTGGTATATTGCCCGTTGACTCCACAATTGTTTTCGGGGTATTGCTGAACGGTAATGGCGGAAATGGTATCCTTGTGCTGATCGAGCCATCCGGCAGCCATGACGTCGGGAAACTCGAATCCTACTCTTTCACAACATAGGGAAGGACCCATGAAGATTGGATCGATACCAGCAAGAGCAGGTGCTCCAGAAATGATATCGTCGGCGGTATGACCGAATTCAGAGACATAGTTTTGGACTGTCCAGCCTGCGGGTCTCTTTTGATGGTCGACGTAGAGATCAGGTTCGTTACCAATTTGTAATCCTTTCAAGTGTGTTCCGAGGATTTGCGCTGCGTATTGAGCGGCAAGGGGACCGTTGGGCGATGAGGTGGTAACGGCAGATTCGTTGAAAGAGATACCGAAGAACCATTCGGTTTGAGTGTTACTCGTAATGTTGAGCATGGCATCAAAGAGAGCAGGGCTGTAGTTGATAATGGGAGTGGCAGTCTGAGATTAGCCTCGTTCTATTCGACGGAGGGACAGGAGGGGACTCACGGGATAATCAGATACCTTGATCTTTTCAATAAGCCTGCCATTTGAAGTACCTTCCACAAAGATCGAACTTCCTTCCTGACTATTTCCTCCTACTCGAACTTGTGGTCCAACTCCGGATCGTTGCTGAATATTGGCTAAGTAATTCAAGAATTGGGGTTTCAAGACTTCTCCCGTTGTACCCAAGATCGAATCGGCTACTGATAATTCCACACTGAAGCCTAGTAGATTACCACGGATAGGTTTCGACAGAGGCCGGGGTCCAGCCAGTATATCCGTCGAGGGGATACCTAGGGAATAACTATTGAGAGGTGGAGAGATGGGTGCAGGACCCGTTAAACGAGTTGTATCGTATGCGGGTAGGTTGGTCGTGAATCCACCAGGACCAGCAGCTGTTGCCGATGCTCCCTCCTCTGTCCCAGTTGCTAAGCCAGGGATACCAGTGTATACAGTGACCTGCGATAAGGCGGAAGGGAGGAAGGGAAGTAGAAAAGGAAGGGTGAGGGAAGTGCCGATCCTCATGATGAATCGAGTATTTCAGGTTTTATGAGCCAATTTGTAGATGTTTCTATTGATATTGATGGGTGGTTGATGCGAAAGAGATACAGTATCGTCTAGAGACGTTGAGTAATGGTGATGTTGATAGAAAGAACGTTTGATCGAATCGAGTTTATGGCGAAAGGGGCAATAGGCAAAGGGAAGTTGAAGTCTTGGCGAGATTGAAGGGGGGGAAAGAAGAGATATCTATGTCGGGCTAGCCGTTGGTTCGATGTGAATTGATGGGTACTGAGCAAGAGTGTATGTACAGGCTGTGCAGTATGGTGGATGATAAGATGAGGTACGAGAAGAGGGATGCGATGTCTGAGTCCGAGCTTGAGTGTGGTGAAACAAACCGAGACAAGACAGTTGAGCGGCGGCGATTTTGGACAAAGGACACTCGTCAAAACAAACCACACAAACCAATTAACCCTGAGGTCCGGATTTAACGTTAAAACCCCCGCGGCCCGGCCCCACTGGTCACTTTCGCAGGAATGATCGTGTCGCCCTGAAACAGGTACTTTCCCTTGATTACAGAGCATTGGCACGCGAGTGTCCGCCGTTTGCCTACTGCGCATGCATATCCTTATCTGCAGATACACATCCCTCTGTGAGAAACGAATTCCATCGCTCCGCAATACGTTCTCGAAACGCCAACGACGCGACTGTGCGACGCTTCGAGCGCGTCAGAAGTTCTAGAACAGTACACGTACCATCCTATGTGCTACCTCACATACACACCACTCTGACGCGGTCCTCCTTTTCTCCGAGAAGTACGGCAGTTTACCCTGCCGAGCATTTCTTGGTTTGGTCCCGCTTACCGTCGTGGGTCACCGTGGGAAAGCAATCCCTCGGTCACGGGCTATTCTGGAAGTGTGAACGGTATTCTTGACATTTGATGATATTCTGGCAATCTACCAAGGTATAGTTAGACAACTGCGCATAATGACAAACAATGAGATGGAGCTACCTAGGTACGTACTCTATCTTGTCCCCGTTTTCGGGGAATGAAATGGAGATGCTGATGGGAAGGCACGACTATTATCAGACTTCAACGCATTTAATAGCTGCTGTATACCTCAAGGGGTATGCGGCGGAGGGTATCAAGGAGCAAGTAGAAGTGAAGTTCGAGTCTGGATCGGTACGTCTCCCTACAATGATCTTGGGCGATGCTGATTGCAAGGTCGAGATCGATTTACCTGAGTTGGAAAATGCTGGGTCGGGGTCGAAACGCAAAATCACCTTTGCACCATTATACGCCGAGATCAACCCTTCCGACTCATCATACCGTGTCCTCTCTACCAAGGTCAGCTACCCGAGACTTGAATCTGGCAACGAGCTGATGATGCAGATTGAACTGAAATTGGCGAAGGCGGATGGTATCAATTGGCCCACCCTCCTCTCCACCGGCGAGACTCAGCGTGCGGGACCTTCGCAACCCATTCAACCTTCAGCGAGCGAGGTACCGGTTGATAGACCGAAGCCGAAGAGGAAGAATTGGGATACAGTGGTGGATGAAGAGGAGGAGGAATCGAAAGATCCAGTAAGTTCCGGTCTACCCTTCCCCATATACCCCTCCCATGCCTACAATCGTCGCGCAACTCTGGTGTAATATTGTGTTGGATCAGCTGATGATCAGAATGCAGGAGGAGAAGCAGCCCTCCAAAAGTTATTCTCAACGATATACAAAGATGCAAGTGACGATACCCGGAGGGCAATGATTAAATCATATACTGAAAGTGGGGGTACCACACTTAGTACAGATTGGAGCAAGATTGGGCAAGGTGAGTGGCTTCTGATTCTTGCTCATGGCAGGGACGAAGCTGATGTGCAGAATCGACGAAGGTACAGCCGCCAGAGGGGATGGAGGCGAAGAAATATTGAAAATGGGGAGGAGTTCTGAGGGGGGAAACCCGTAGCTACTGAGTCATCGCCTTCTTCTACTTCTACCACAGGCCGGGCGAGAACATAGCAGCAAATCATTAGCACAGCGCACTCCTGTAAATACACATGCATATAATCTAAACATCGGGTATCCGGCCTCCCCCGCATGCCCCGCGCCAAGGAGTGTATTGGAAAATCACGCGACGAGATTGGCCATACCTGTAGATGATCCTTCTTTATTATACACAATCATTTCCAAAGTAATGCAAGTCATGGCATTGCCGGCGCATTCAATAATGAGGGCGACGACCCTCTTCTGTTTGTTGTCCTCATTTCCATCTTTCAGCGCGACTCGATTTCTTGACAAGCGACTGACTAGTCCTTTGGAGATAAGGCTTATCTTTCTGGTGAAAAGATAGACGCAGGTTCGCTCATTTTCATCAGTTTTCATCTTCTTTGCTCTACCATACGGCTGGAAGATGATGTTCGGACGATTCAACTTCCTGGTCAGGCGTGTGGTCACCACGGTAAGTCCCATTCAGAGAGGGAGTGCTTAATGCTGACGATACAGACCGTCTATCGCTCATACCCATCAACTCTAAGCGTATACCGCTACACATCCACCTCCACCTCCAATTCAGCTAGAGCAGCTCCATCAACCAATATCCAAAGACCACCCATCCCAAACAACAATGTGGGTCTACCGCCCAAAGCTGAACATGCCGTCATATCCACCTTTGATTTGTTCTCAATAGGGATAGGTCCAAGCTCGTCTCACACAGTTGGGCCAATGAGGTCAGTCCCCATCCCGTCAATTCTTGGATCGTATGAGAGGGGAAAGAGCCGTCAACTCTTGGAGCGTATGAGAGGGGAAAGAGGAGGATGATGGAAGAATGGCGCTGATGAACAGGGCAGCAAAGATATTTATTACCTCCCTCCCAACCACCCTAATCCCACATATACATACCCTAAAAGTCTCCCTTCATGGGTCCCTAGCAGCAACAGGATTGGGACATATGACTCCCCACGCGGTACTTCTTGGGTTAATGGGTGAAGATCCGGTATCTGTGGAAGTTGGGCGATTGGGAGTGGTTATGGATGAAGTGAAAGCTGTTGGAGAGGTTTTTTTGGGTGTTGGGAAAGGTGGGAAGAGGGTGAAATTTGATATCAACAAGGATCTAGTGAGTCCCTCTCGTACACGAATACGAGAAGATGAGGGGCTAATAGAAGACATGGCATTTGAACCCATTACCTGCTCATCCGAATGGTGTTCGATTCACAGTCTTCAACGAGTCCGGGGACATGCTAGGCACTAACGAATATTTCTCGACTGGCGGTGGATTCGTCGTACGCCTTCCTCTAGGATCTCTCATGGAATGCTGACAAACAGGTGAACAGTGAGACTCAGACAGCGGAAAATCTATATTATAGGGATATAAACCCTAAAGACGCAACTCCAGCAAGGAGGGATCAGACTCACGGTTTAACGTATGATACCCCTTCTCCTGTTGATTCCAGCTCCGAGAAAGAAGGAGGAGGTAGATCTGGTCAACCAAAGTATTTGTTCAGTACGGCTGGGGAATTGAACAAGATCTGTGAAGAGACGGATTTAACGATCGCTCAGGTGGTCTGGGAGAATGAACTTGCTTTCAGATCTTCGAAAGAGATCAAGAGGAGTCTGATGGAGAGTACGTCACTCTATCCTGAGGCTCTTGTTCACTGGGGTATTGGCCTGACGGCTCGAATCATCGCTGATATCAGTGTGGGAGACAATGGACGAATGTATTCGAAACGGAGTGACATCTACCGAAACCCATCTACCCGGTGGTCTCAACGTCAAGAGACGAGCCCCACACTTGTATCGAAGATTACAAAAAGGGTTTTACCCCACCATCGAAGTCGGCAATCACTCTCACGAAAGGGCAGAAGGAGAAGCTGGAGAAGTCATGTCTTCCCCCACCTCCTTGGCGAAGAGTGGAAGAAAAAGGATCGGAAGGAGGGATCATGATCTCTCTGTTGTCCCTAGGAGGAATACACCCGTGTTTCCGGGTATCGAGTATCTGAGCTGTATGGCTATTGCCGTGAGTCTTCCTCTTGAAAGAATGTGACGGTAGAAGGGAAGGAGGGGCTGATGATAGGTGAATGAGGTCAATGCTTCGGGTGGGCGAGTCGTTACTGCTCCGTATGTCCTCTCATCAAACGAGAAAATGGAGATGAGGGAAAACTGACGCGGTAGGACGAACGGAGCTGCGGGAGTCATTCCTGCGACTCTGAAGTATGTTACCGAGTTCATCTCGCAAGATCCTGAGCGAGAGTGAGCATCCAGTCTTCTTGATGCCAAGTCAGTCAGCTGACGCGAATGCAGTATAATGACTTTCCTGCTTACAGCCTCTGGTATGCTGTATTGCCCTCACCAAAACGGTGGATCAAGCTGACAAGCAGCAATCGGAATGCTCTTCAAGCGAGGAGCAACAATCAGCGCCGCGGAAGGAGGTTGTATGGTAAGCTGCCGCATTCCATCGTTCTCAGAATGGGACTTCTAGCTAACAATGTAGAGTGAGGTGGGAGTAGCATGTTCAATGGCAGTACGTGAATCAATTCACTAGTTGATCAAGCTGAGAACAGGCGGCGGGAATAGCAGCTTGCTTAGGAGCAGAACCAGCTGTAATCCTCCAAGCAGCAGAAATTGGGATCGAGTACGTTCCCCTTTTCCACATCTGCAAAATACTGATATAAAGACATAATCTGGGATTAACATGTGATCCAATCGGTGGACTAGTTCAAATTCCATGTATCGAAAGGAATTCGCTTGGAGGTATGTCCCCCTATAGAGTGAGCTGATGGGAAGCTGTAAAAGCTGTTACTGCTGCTCAATTAGCTATGGCGGCTGGTGGGGAACATACCGTTTCGTAAGTCTCCCCCTATAGTACTGTAGAGGGAAAGCTGATAGATAGATTGGACGACGCGATTGAAGCTTGTCGGACTACTGCTCTTGATATGCACTCTCACTGTGAGTTTCTGCCATTTTATCCATTCGCAGGAAATGTTGCTGATGAATAGATAAAGAGACGAGTCTGGCTGGATTGGCTGTAAGTCTTTCCAATATCTGTGAGTATAGGATGAGAGCTGATTATAGACTACTGTCAAGATTCCACTGTGTGAGTCTCTTTTCTTGGTCCCTCGTCGTAGTGCATGAGCTGATGGCTAGCGTCCCCAGCTTGCTAGATCACTCGGACTCACGACACATCATATATCATCATAAACCACTACACCATGTTGAAACGAATCGGAACAGCATCTCGCCAAGTCACGTCGGTGAAGTCGCAGGTAATTACTTCATCAGCTTCATCGTCAGCATCGTGCGCATACAAGTAATTTTCCACTAGCTCAGAATTACATCACAGACCAAATGCATCATTTCATCCCATATGTGTCTTGATTCAGCCTCATAACAAGAACAAATCAGCTAGTTAGCGGATTTGATGTTAGGCCTTTTGACAGTATAGCATAAGCCAACGTCCAAGAAAAAAGCCTTAGTCTTGTGCACGAACCATTTGATAACAGAATAGGTCACTTTGGGCTGTAGTCTGTATGTCGGGGAAACGTTGAAAGAGGTGTGCACAATCTGACGCACCATACTCTTTGCCTGGTTTATCAAGACTGTTACGAATCAGTGCGGAAAGTCTGTAGGCTTTCCAGTGCGATGTCAGACGGCATGAGATCACATGAACAGAGCACAAGCAATAAGATACCCAACAACAGATTAAAATGCATCATAGACAAACCCAAGATCAACATAGCCACACCTTACATCCACGCCCCTCGTAAAAACGGTCTAATTTCTACGACTATACCGATAATCCTCATCCTCACTATCAGTCTCCATTTCCCTCTCCCTCTCTCTATCCCTTTTCCTACTCCTCTCTTCATGGGACATACGCCAAGAATCCACCGGTTGCGGTTGAGGATTAGCGGGTGGAGCTGGAGGTGGTGGTGGGCGATATGATCTGTTGGATGAGGAATGTTTATTTGGATTATAAGTGAATGGAGCTTCTGGGCGGGCTGGCATGTAGGGTGGAACGTATCGGTCTGTTGTTACTTGGCGTGCTGCTTCTGTTGATGTGGTGGCGGAGCTGGAGGAGGATCCTTGAGCGTATTGGCGATCATGACCGTTTGTGTAATTAGGTTCGGGGCGACTTCCACTTCCAATGCCATTCCCGTTACCGTTACCGTTGCTATAGCCGTTACCATTACTACCCTCTCCACTATGAGCCGGGAAGGTATAACTAGGCGACCGAGCTGAAGGACCCGCTCTGATATTTGTCGTAGGTGGCGCGAGAGTTTGTGCAGATGCAGAGACCATATTGGAAGACCCTGCAGGTCTGTCGAAATTCGTAACGGCATCTTCCACTTCTTCATCATCGGAATCCAAAGTCAGATCAATGACTGCATTATTTGGTTTCGGAGCGGGTTGAGTGGAAGGTTGACGAGATGCAGGTGCAGCCGAGGCAGAAAGTTGTCGTGGTTGAATAGGGGGCTGTAAGCCCGGATTGGACTTTGATAATGGTGGTTCATCCTCATCGTCCGAGGAGAGGATCTCGATAGCTTTACGTTTCCCCTTTGGATCGGGTGAAGTAGATAATCGGAACGGGTCCGGTTTAGAATCTTCTTCCTCCTTCTTTGGTGTTGGCGCTCGGGTAGATTGAGCACTCTTGGCATTTAAAGCGAGCCATGAAGAGGATCCATAAGCCCCATCTTCCGTGTGCCAGGTATTATCCGCTTCAATCACTACTTCGTCATACTTTTCCGGAACGACATCTAGGATATCTAATGAGAATCCATCGACAATGAGCTCGTCAAATCGGAGTGCGCGATTACATAGCGGACAGAGCCATTGAGGGTGTTTTTCGTTTCCGACAATCCACCACTTAGCTTCGAAGCATTGGAGGTGGGAACATTTTGATGATCGAACAGGGCGGACTAGGCGCATGTAGGATAGTGGATCTTTGAGCGACATGCGCGACTGACCGAATACGATATCATCATCGTCGTCCTGCTTCTTGCGCACTGCCATTAGTGAAGCCCGATAGCGAGACTCTAGACTCACAAAGACCAAGTGATACCTGTGAATCTGCAGGTTGCATCTTGTCTATTCTCCTCTGCAGCTCCGCACCAGTCGTGATCTCGCAGAAGACGACTTGGAAAAAGAATTTCTACCATCAGCCCACTTCATCCCGTATGAACATACCTTTGAGACCTCCTTCTTTTTCCCAACACTAGGTCCAGTATGTCCCATATTGACGCTCGTCATTCTTCCAGCAACCTTCTGTAACCCTTTGGTCCCCTTGTCGAGATCGAAAGGAGGTGCACTACCTGGTTTCCCACGTAGTCCACGCTCTTTAAATGGTATTGGGTATTCATCGACGTACACATCCGGATTGGTTGGATACTCGATAGGGATATCTTGATTATTGATTAATGCGTTTGCTGGAGAGTATGGGGTATTTGGAGGTTTGTAAAAGTCGTTGGATGTACAGAATATGCGTACGGAATGTTGAGGGTGGGAATTGGGATTTGCTCTATCATCAGCGGAGTATTGATTTAGTCACTTACTTGGAGTAGTTGAGTTTCTCAATAACATCCGGGGATAATGTCATGTGTACTTTACGATCTTTTCTCGTATGGCTCGTTTCGTTTGGTCCGATATCTATCATCAGCCGCATCCCTCCAGGAGTGACTTACCAGGAAGCATCTCCATATTCGTTAAAGCCTTGATTGGTTTCCACATCGGATTCGGTTTCCAATCTTGCAAAGCAGGTACACGGGCTCCATAAGCAGTAGTGGTCGTCTGACTAGCCCAGCCATTCCTCGATGGACCAGCCGCAGGAGCGGCGGGTGCAGGGCGGTAGGACGAGGAAGCTGCAGGAGCAGCGTAATTTGCGTATCTTCCCCCTTGTCCGTCAGTTCCATTACTCAGGCGTGTTAGTAGACACACCATTCATCCCGGTTGGAACTCCGCCAAAAGTAGGTGCTGGGCCGTAATTGCTGGTCGATGGACTTGCGCTCGGTCGATTAACAAAGTTGCCTTCTTGCTCACACTGTTGTCTGATAGATGTATAGTGCACTAGGTCATTCTTTTGCTTCAATAGCCTGAAAGCTGATACGATCCTACCCATCAGTCCACCGTCGCGAAGGAAGAGAAAATGATAACTTACTTGTCGACGATATCTGCCTTTTTGTCACCTGCACGTATCCCTACTACTAATCTCGTTCGGACTTCGATATGTGATGCGAATCGTCTTAAGATAGGGATGGTTTGTCTAGGGATATAATCGTTGATAAACCACTAGATTGTCAGGACCATACTTGATAGATCGGTCAAAAGACTAGATGGTTGTCCAAGACCCCCTTCTATTTCGGAGTAATTGAGGTAGAGGTTACATACATTAAAATCGTCCCAATTTGTCGAGGGGTCCGCCATGCTTCTTGATGGATACTCTTTCCGCCTTACGCGTGACCTGCGGACAGTGTATGTTAAGTTATAATAAACAGTTGATAGGAGTTAGTTAGATGATCATCAGTTAACTTGAAGATCTCGTCACTTAGTAATTGATTCCGTTACATGAGTATCAAGGTGTGGGTATTTCAAGATAACCGTTAGTGATCAATCATCAAAAGGGCAAGATGGATAAGAAATACGACGATATGAACGAGGAGGAACGTACAGTCCACGATAAGGCTGCGAGGGAGAAGGAAGTCGCTGAACAGGCTGAGCTGCCTTATCGATGGAGTCAAGATTTGGCAAATGTTACCGTCAATGTCGACTTGCCAAAGGGTACCAGGGGCAAGGACTTGAATGTCGTCATGGAGAAGAGGAAGCTGAAGGTAGGCTGTATGGAACAGGATCTAGCACGAAGCTGATGGACAGGTCCAAGTGAAGGGATCCGACCCAATCCTAGAGGGAGAGCTGTTTAACGATATTGCCAAAGACGATTCTTCTTGGACGATAGGTACGACTCTCCACTTCCCGCCTCGAGATAATGGACCATACTGACGAGAAGACGATGGAGTTCTCACCATTGAGCTGGAAAAGGTCTCGGCACATATCCAATCCCATCAATGGTGGCCTCATGTCCTAACTCACCACCCGAAGATCGATACTACCAAGATCCAACCCGAGAACTCGAAACTATCAGACCTAGATGGCGAGACAAGAGCGATGGTTGAGAAGATGATGGTAAGCTTATACCTCTGGCATAGTGGACAAGCTGACATTCAGTTCGATAACAAGCAAAAGGTACGGCTACAAAGACGCACGAGCGGGGCTAAGCTGATTAACAGGCTATGGGTAAACCTACATCAGATCAGTTGAAGCAGCAGGAAATGATGGAGAAGTTCAAAAGCCAACATCCAGAGATGGATTTCAGTAACGTGAGTCGAC
>Ga0308160_10006049_pt1 | contig 12468 bp, 16 predicted proteins | sample PhyFR1_FD_201036 | JGI IMG/M metagenome (GOLD analysis project Ga0308160, IMG submission 201036) | Phyllosphere microbial communities from UC Gill Tract Community Farm, Albany, California, United States - DLSLF.R1 | ecosystem: Host-associated > Plants > Phyllosphere > Unclassified | place: USA... | reverse complement strand
TAATATAATAGTAAATTGATATTAACGAAGATACAGGTAAATTCCAGATCTCCTGATGTGCGATCGTGCTGCCAACCAAGTGCATCAAAAAGGTCTATACGTGCATCAAAGTGCATCACATGCCGCAACCGCCATGCGTCCGGAAAGCCGCACCAGGGCCGTTTCTGGCTCGCTGGCGGCGATGCATCAAAAGGGGGTGACCAAGGCGAGCACCGGAGGCGGGAGGGGCCTCCGAGAGCCGAGGTCCAGCCCCCTGGGGCGGAAGCGGAGGGGGCAGAGCAGGGCCAGGGCGGCCCAAGCGGCGCGCACAGGGCGAGGAGACGATACGGAGGCGGCGAGGCGCGCGCGCGTCATGGCGGGCCTTCTGATGCGTTCTGCGAGGGATGGCGACCAGCTCGAGGCGGACGAACTGGCGACCAGGTGCAGGCCGGCCCGAGCAGCTGCAGGTCGACCAGGTGCGCGGCCGCGATCGCGCGCAGCTGGACGAACACAAACAGGACACAAACACAAACAGGCCGACGCGCTGGCCGGCGCCGGCGGCGATCGCCTGCAGCTGCAGCACCTGGTCGACCAGATGACCAGGACACGCGCCAGGCCTGCAAGTGTCCCGGCCTCGAGGTGGACGTCGACTAGGTGCGGCCCGACGCTGGCGAACAGCAGCTGGCTGGCCAGGTACAGTAATGCATCGATTATTCGCTTGAGGAGCTGTGACGTGAAGAACTGTCCTGAATGCGGGGCAGCGTCCCCGGTGTATGACACCCGCGACGTGCGCTATGCATACAAAGGCCGAGAGACAACTATTCCAGCTGTCACTGGCTATCACTGCATGGGCTGCAACGGGGTCACAATGGAAGATGAGGCCGTCAACCGCTACAGTGAGCTGGTAGGCCAGTTTCAACGAGAAGTAAACGGCAAGGAAGTAGGCCCGGCATAGGCTGCTGCATCTGCTTTCCTCGTTGGGTGAAATCGACCAGCTGACGGCCTGACGATCGCGCGCGGCCGCGGCGCCAGCGGTCCGGCCGGCACCGGGTTTGGCTCCCAGGGCCAGGCCTGCCGGTCGCTCTCGGCCTCGAGGTGGACGTCGACCAGGTGCACCGGCGACGGCGTGCAGCAGCAGCTGGCCGGCCAGGCCGGCGCCGATCGCGCGCTGAAATGAAAACAGGCCGCATGGCGGCCTGTGCAAAATTTAGAGGAATTGAACGTGCGCGGTTTTGGACACACAACGCACGAAATTTAGATCATGCCGAAACCTTCAGGCCATTCCTTCTGGCAGTGATTTGGCCCGGCGTCAGAACTTCCCTCAAGGCGCCCAGATTGCAATCACCCAATTCAGCACGGTAAGGTTGCGGACTTCCCTTGTACTCGGCAAGCATCCTGTCCAGCTCCTTAAGAATCAGGGTTCTCGATGGATACTTATCCTCCGTCGAAAACCCTGCACTGAGTTGGTCGGTGGAAGCGAAAGGAACAACGGCCATCGCTTCGCACATCTTTTGTCCGCACTCCTGGAGCGCACTGTAAGTGTTTACCTTCCACCAGTAATGCGCAGCCTTGGAATATGCGTGCTGATATTCTTGTGCTGCCTGAGAAACAGGAATATGCAGATCCGACGCGCGCTTTTCCACTTCCTGCAGGATAACTTGGCACTGGTCGAGCACGTCGTCGATGCTTCGACGGTCGCTCAGAATCTTCTTGGCCGTTTCCGTGGTCTTGCCATTGGAACGCTGCAGCTCTTTTTCCAGACTCGCCTTGCTTTCTTCTAAGGCGTCTTCATTTTCCTTGATCGTGGCGCGCAGTTCAGCGAGATTGGCTTGCGTTTCTGCGTATTCCTTTTGAGGGCCGTTGTTGTAGGCAGTCCGTACCTTTTCCAAATTGATACGGGCCGCTTCGTAGTCCTTTTTGGCTGCTGCCAATTTTTGCTTCAGATCCAGCATGATTACTCCATGAATAGTTAAAGGTCAGATTTCTTAGCAATTACCGAAAACAGTTCATGAGCCTCACGGAACGAACCTAAAGCCTCGTCCAGATCTCCCCAAACGCGTCCCATCACACCACGCAATGCCTGTAAATCAAGTTGGATGTGCTGCTCATTATCCGGAATATCTTGCGTCAAATATGCGAACACGCAGGCGATATCGCGTGCGCGCTGCACTGCAGCTTCAGCCGATTCAAGCTTTTCGGCGTAGATTTTGGTGGGGGATTTTTCTACAGCTGGGGTAGTCAGATTTTTCATGCAGATCTCCTTCGTTGCGTTAATCGCATCCCGGTTCCAAACGGGAGAGCGGGCACTTGACGAGGTTGGAACCCGGTACGAAAGAGACCGGTACGGCCGAAGCCGTCCCCGCCAAGGCCCGCCCATTGAAGAAGGCGCACGAAGGCAATTGGACAAAAAAAATACCGCCTGGTGGCGGATGTCCACCTCTCGATTTTCGGGGTTCCAAACCCGGCCGCTTTTTTTTCAGCGGCACGTCCAGTGTAGCCGAAAGCCAGGGCGTTAACAATGCTGATTGTCATTGTTCAGCCCTGCCTTGCTCAGCAATCCAGCTCGCCACTTCCTCAGAACGCCAGGCAGTAATCCTTGCAGACAACTTGATCGGCTGAGGGAACGTCCCGGCCTTGCAACGGCGCCACAAAGTGCGAGCAGAAAAACCTACAAGTTGCAATACCTGTGGTTGCCGAAGAAAGCCGGAATGTGGTTGTAATGGCACGCTTTTCATTTGCTGTTTTCATATTTTGCTAAAGGCCTGTATGGCGCGATGTATCAACACCGGATTAATCCAGCCCCTGTAACACGTCATATCGCGCCATGCAGTGCCATACGCACTTTGCAGTGAAAGCAGCAACAAGAAAACGAGCACCGAATGTGCCCGCTGCGAGCACATTTCATCGAGCATCCAAAAGAGTTGTTTCGGGGATATAAACGCTTCTGTTCTGCACTTATCAAGGCCACCCAAACAGGTAGCCTTTTATCCTGGAATCGTTCGGAAAATCATGAGTTTAAGAATTATCATCGCCTGTCCTCATTGTGAGAGCAAAGCCATCGCACGAAGCAGCAAGCTACTCAGCATTACTCTTCGTGAGATTACTTACCAATGTACGGACGTATATTGCGGCCATACCTATGTGGCTAATCTTGAAGTTGTGCGCACTTTGTCGCCAAGTGCAAAACCGAACGCGGCTGTTGATTTGCCGGTGCAGGGCCGTTCCTTTCAGGCCAAAAGAAAAACCGCAGTGACTTCCCCACCTACTCCTTAAGAGAAATGCAATGAAGAATACCGACTCCCTGCAAAAAGCCGTTGTAGAAGCTGCAGCTGAATTTTCCGCCGCGCGCGAAAAACTCATCAAAGCAGAACTGGCCTACAACCAGGCACTTGATGAAAACGCTAGTACGTTCAATGCTGTCGATAAAAGCAAGCAGCAGAAATTTTCGTCAAATGTCCCGACTATGACCGACTGCTAACTCGATCCCGCAAGCCTCTGGCCTTCAGAGGCTTGCGCGGCCTGCGGCGCTACAACTGCCGCCATTCCTTCTCCGCTTCACCCTAGAACAATCACCCCTCAAATTTCGATACGGCCAAGGCGATGAAGGCGGGCCGGCTGAGTCCGCCCAGCTCGGCCCGCTTACGGTCCATCGCTTCAATGACTTGGTCGGGCAGCGTTAAACTGATGGCTGTCTTGCGGCTACGGTTTGAGCCCTTGGCCGGCTCCTGAGCGACTGGCGCCGGCGCCACTGTTGCGCCGACTGGCGACGACCCGCGCGCATCCGGCGCACCGCTGATGAATCGCTCAATGGCAGCCTCGTTTCCCTGTTGGGCGGGCATGGACGGCTTGGCGATGATACGGCTATTTCCACTCATTTTGATATCTCTTTAAAATTAAGTTGATCTCATCTTGATATCAACTAAGTATCAAGATGATGTAATGATTATGCTGTAGTGATGAACTCCAGGAGCGCGGCAACTTCGCGCCGCAGCACCGGGTCGGCGGCCTTGAATTCACTGACATGCTGCCCAGCTGCGCTCGCATGGGCCAAGGACTTGCGATCGCCGATCGACACAGGCGAGATCTGGTAGCCGTAGCGGCCAATGTCCTCGATTGCCTGTTTGTTGTCCGCGTCCTGGTTGGCCGGGTCAGCCTTGTTCAAGAACGCCAGAACTTTGAAGTCGCGCATGGCCTGCACCTCGCGCACCAGGGCGGCCATGTTCTCGAAGGCCCACACGTCGAAAGTCCGCGGCGCGAACGGGATCACCAGGACGTCGGCCACCGACAACGCGGCGCGCAGCGCGCCGGAATCTTTGGCCCCTACGTCGATCACAACGTCATCGAACATATCGGCCTGCAACTTGACCTGTTGTCGCAGGGTTTGCCCTTCCGACAGTTCACAAGCCGCGATCCCTGGCAGCCCACTGTTGGCCCGTACGGTGAGGGCCAACAGCATCGATGTCTGGTCCCCATCTCCGTCAACCGCCCAGACTCGACGCCCCTTCAGCGAAAGGCCGGTTACCAGCTGCACAGCTGTAGTCGATTTGCCAATCCCGCCCTTTTTGTTCGCCACTACATAAATTGCCATGTGCCCCCCAGGTGAGTTAAACGATATCGTCATGATTGTATGTAGATATCGAGTTGATATCAACTAAATATTAAGATGATGCAATTTAGCTTTGGAGCAAGGGACCAAGTGGGGTTTCGACGCGCTGCAGCTCGAGCTGGATTCTGCCCGCGTGCGCACCTGGTCGCCGCGGCTCGCCGGCGCCGTGCGCTGAAGCGGCTGGCCTACCAGGTGTGGCAAGTCGCCAGCACGGGGTCTGGCTCCCAGGGGCAGGCCTGCCGCCTTCTCGGCCTCAAGGTGACGTCGACCAGGTGCGCTACACCGGCGCACGGCAGCAGCAGCCTGGCCAGGCCGGCGCCGACCGCGCGCTGCGGCTCGCGCTGGATCCTGGCCGCGTGCACCTGGTCGCTGCTGCAGCTGGTCCACCAAGTGCAGGCTTGGCGATCGCTCACCGCATCGAGCAGGACGTCGACCAGGTGCCACGCCGCGCACGGAATCGAACCTCTGACAGTGCCGGTTGCAACCGAATATATAGAAAATTGCCCTGCCAGAAACCAAACGTATAAAGATTCCTGCCTGTGCAGCGCAGGCAGCATCAGTCCGGGCGCATGAGGCCCTGGGAAACCTGAGCTGCAGCTGTTGCTCAGCCAGCACTTCGCGGTTGCAATAGAGGGTCATAGGGACGTTTTTGCAGCACCGGATGAAGCGCGGCAAGGGTGTGCCGACAAAAACGCGGCCTTGGGCCTCCTGTTGCGTCCCGAGACCCGTCCCATGTCGTTCCTTCCCGGCGTCTCGTCCTGGTTGCGGTCCAACAGCCTCGTTCGTCCACGGGGCCGATGCATTCCTCATCCTGGAAGACCATGCTGAGTGCGCCTGGTGATATCGCATCATCACGGCATGTAGCGGTCCGCCGGCTCGCCGGCGGTGAGGCGGTAGGAGCCGGCCCGGTAGGGCTTGGCCGCTTGCGGCCAACTCCGTAGCCCGCCGAAAGCATGGCGTGATTCGGCGGCCAGTGCGTACCGGGGTGTTGCTCTACGCGCTGTAGGCGCGTTCCTAGCCCGCGTGCGGGCTGTCGATAGCCAGGAGGGGAGCCGGCTCGTCCGGGGAACCTCGCGCAGCGGGGTGCCCGGCCGCAGGCCGCTTGGCGTTAAAAGATTTAAAAAGAGTTAAAGACGCGCGCGTTGTTAAGCCTGTGGATACCGTTCTGGAACCCGCATGGATGCTTGATTCCAGGAAAGCAAGCGTCAGTGATGTAACGATAGGGGCGTCATTGATATAACGTGACTATCCACAGTTTGGCGTCAGTGATGTAACGATACTATCCACAGCCGTCATCGATATAACGATAGTTTTCCCGGCTGTGAAAAGAGGGGGGCGTCATTGATATAACGATTCAGTCGAAGGCCTTCTCGATCGCACTTTTCCCACTTGCAATCGCTTGAATAAGTTTCTTGGCATCACGAATGTAGAAGGTCACCTGGTCCTTTTCGCTGCAATACATCAGGCGGTATTCCGGCAACGTGTCAGCCGTGACAATCTCTTTCACTTGGCTGCGGAAGGCGCGCAGGTGGCTATGCGCGCTACATTTCTCGCGTAGCAGCTCAAGCCCAATGCTCCAGGACGACTGGGTGCCGCAGTGCTTGCGTGCCAGCTCGTACAGTCGGCGCTCCAAGGGTTTGCGCAGTCGGAAATAGTTGCGATGGATCGTCAGCACTTCATGGGCCTGTACCGCATTGAACAGCCATTTTGACAACGTAATTTCAATGGCAATCATGCGCTCGTTGTCCGGCGACTTTTCAACGATGGTCCAGCTGTCGATCAGGCCAAACCCTTCCTTTACCCGCACGCCCCCTGTCTTGATATCCGTCTTGATCGACGTGCCGCGCAGCCGCTCCAGCGTGCTCTCCAGTCGCTGGTACTCCTTGCCGCCGGTAGGCTTGTTGGTCGATACCAGGTAGTCGTACACGACGAAGCGAACCGTCCGATTCTTGGCGTCCTCCCGGTCGCAGTTCAGCGCCTCGGTCATCTGGGAAATGACGTAGATGAGCACGTCCTTATCGAACATCGTCGCACGCCCCAGCACGCTTGGCGTTACCGTCACGGCCCGGTTGCCGTCCTTGCTCGTCCAGTTCCAGACCGACAGGTCAGGGCGAGTGGAAAGCGTGAAGATGGGCGCTTCCATGCTGGCCCCGTCATCCTTCATGGCGTAGTCGAACATATCGCAGAGGAAGAAATCACGCTCGACGTGTCGCGCCGGCAGCAGGCGTTCGCGCTTGCCCTTGCTCCGCGCCTTGGCCGGCGCCGGCTCGGCGTGGCTTTCCGGATCGGCAGCTGCCGGCGGAACGGTTTGCCCGAACAGGTCCGACTGGTCGCCGCGTGCGGCCAGAACAGCATCGGCGCGAGCCTGGATATTTTCCATTGCCGTCGATTTCTTCATTGCGACCTCGTCTCCATCCAGGCATCAGCATCATCCTGGGCATCGTTGTAGGCCTCTGCCAGCAGATAGGCATGGTGAGCAGCAGCGGGCATGGCCGACGCCGCCATCATGAGCCAGTGCGCGCGCCGCTCCTCGGTCAAGGCATTCCACCAGTCCATGCCGGCCCGTGGGTCATCTTCGGGGACCGGGAACACGCCGCCGCCGACCTCCTGCCCGTCCTCAAGCAGAGTCAGCTTCCACCCGCCGCCAAGCTCAGCAGGGCGTGGCTTGATTTCATAGCCGTACTTCATGCTGCCTCCGCCGGCAGGGTGCCCTGGTCGCGGTGCCACTTCACGAAATCCACCTCGGCATGCCGCAGGCCCAGGCCCTGGATCTCGGTCAGGGCCGTTTCGATCTTGGCGAACGGTCGAGGGTTCTGCCTGGCCGACTTCAACACGTACTCATCCCGGCCGCGCAGGACGATGGCCCAGCGCCGGCCGTCGAAGCATTGAATGATGGCCTTGGTCACGGTGTTACTGCTGACCAGGGTTTTTGCTGTCTCCAAACTGACACTTTGCATCGTTTCCTCGCAATAGAACATGACTTACTGAACTACAGTATTGCATAAAGTGTAGATTACATACAAGCAAAATGAGGGGGTCTATTTGACATAAAGGCCGTTACGCGCGGCGCACCTGGTGCGCTTGCTCACCGCGCCGGCTGTCGTGACACGACAGTAAGGCCGGGGGTCGTCCCCGTTCTTACAGGAGCAGCACTATGCAAACGATTTGGAGTTTCGAAGATGGCCGGATCTGGGCCACATGCGGCGATGGGCGCCGCATCGCCACCTGGGTAGCCGAACCCGCGTTCGGCTACCTGGTCGACGTGCTCAACGTCAGCCCTGGCCTGAGCACCCTACTGCTGGCGGGCTGGCTGGGCGAGCTGTAGACGCCGATCGCGCGCTGCGGCCTCGCGCAGCGGACGTCGACCAGCGCGCGGGATTTATGTCAGCCGGTAACCATGCGGTGATCCCTGGCCCATTCGCGCAATGCATCGTTCATGCGCGTTTGCCATCCCTCTCCTGTGGCCTTGAAGGCATCCAGCACGGCAGCATCGAACCGGATGCTGACCAGCACTTTGGTCACGTCCTGGGCCGGCCGGCCGCGTCCGCGGCGCGCCGGCTTGAACTGGTCCAGCTGCTCGTCGGTGAGCGGTGGGTTGTCCGGGTCGGTCAGCGCGGCGGCCGTAATGATGGCGTCTTCTTCCGCCGTCGGGCGGATGGCCGTCCGCATCTTCTGGCGCCGTGCTTCGGCGCGGCGCGCGTCCTCGAGCTGCTGTTCGGTCAGCGCGACTGCTGGCGCCCCCTCCATCGGTTTAGTAGCTGTTTTCATATTCCTTGTACTCCCTGTTGTTTGCCTTGCGTAGGCTGATGATTCGCCTGCCTTCCTCTCGCTCCACGTACACCACACAGTAAAGCCGGTTTGCGATAAACCCGAGAGCTTGATATCTGTCCTCGCCGTAGTCGTTTCGGTCATCCAACCGCTCCAGCGCCGTGTCCCACTCGATCTGTGCCGCATCTGCCAGAGAGACACCGTGTTTTTGCTGGTTAGCGGCGTCTTTGTTGGGGTCGTAAGTGATTTCCATTTAATTACTGTAGCTACAATAAATATCCAAGTCAAGGAATATCACGACGCCTGGAACCTGGTTGCAAACCCTCGCCGCGGCGGGTTTTATTTCCATCAACTGCAAATAATCGAGCGTGGTCGCCTCCATCTGCAACCACGTCGCGATCAAATCTGGATGATGAAAGGAGGACACATAACCAGGAGGCCATATGCAGAACACACAAGTACGCCACCGGGGCGCGACCCGGCCAAGCCCCCTCATGGGGGCGCGGAGTGGGGTGGATCTGGCCCCCGGCAGGGCGAGCAACTTCCGCAGGAAGTGTAGTGAGTACACCGGGCCTGCCCGGTGGCCGTGGCCCAGGCCGGCGCCGGCGGCGATCGCACGGAGGCGGCCATGAGCCAGCCCGCCTACTGCATCCTGCGCGCCGAGAAGCTGACGTCGTTCGGCTCGATCACCGGCTCGGCCAAGCACACCTTCCGCGAGATCCCGACACCGAACGCGGACGCGAGCCGCACGCACCTGAACAAGACCTTTGGTGCACAGGACTCCGCGGCCGTGCGTGCGGCGATCGAGGCCAGACTGCCGGCGAAGCGGCGCAAGGACGCGGTGCTGGCGATCGAGTACCTGGTGACGGCCTCGCCCGAGTGGTTCCGGACGGCGCCGACGAAGCAGCAGAACGCCTACTTCGGTGCGGCGGTGCGGTGGCTGGAGGCCCGGCACGGCAAGGCCAACATCGTGTGCGTGAACATGCAGCTGGACGAGACGTCGCCCCACCTGGTGGCCTATGTCGTGCCGCTGACGAAGGATGGCCGGCTGTCGGCCAAGGACTTCCTCGGCGGCCGGAAGGTCCTGAGCCAGATGCAGACCGACTTCGCGGAGAAGATCGGCAAGCCGGTCGGCCTGCAGCGTGGCGTCGAGGGCTCGAAGGCGACGCACACGACGGCCAAGCAATACGCCGCGGCGCTGCAGAAGAACCCAACCCTGGCCCCGCCGGCCGCGCCGGCGCCGACCCTTGCCGACCGGGTCACCGGCCGGGCGAGGCGGATGGAAGAGGAACACGCCGCGGCGCAGGCCGAGCACGTCGCCCTGGTCGAGCAGGCCAGGAACGTAGCGGAGGTCAGCCGGCATGCGCGCGCCCGGCAGGCGGCCGCGCTCGAGCAGCTGCGCCAGGAGGTCGAGGCGGCGAAGCAGCATGAGGCCGAGGCGGCGCGCCTGCGGGAGGAAAACCGGCTGCTGAAGCGCGAGCTGCAGGAACAGCGCACGTACTTCCAGCGGCAGATCGCCGACCTGAAGGAGGCGCTGGCCAAGGCCGCCGACCAGGTGAAAGGCTTCCTGAAGAAAATCGGCCTGCTGACAAGCGAGCGGGACAGGGCCGAGGCCGAGGCGGAAGAGTTGCGGGAAATACTCTATCCGACCGAGCACCGATCGCATACACAGCCAGGAAAGCATTGAGGCGAACTATCCGGACCAGCCCAGCCGGCCCGACGCATCAGGAGCGCCGCTGTGATGCACGCATTGCGCGGCGGCCATCGGGCCGTCGCATCGAAGGCGGCGCGCTCCTGGGCCCTGTGCGCGGGCCACAGAGGCCTTCTCGGGTGAGAGGCAGCCAGGTGGATCTTACATGGCCTCCCCCCTGGCCTTCGGAGGGCCCCTCCGCGCCTCCGGTCTATGTCGAGGGCTATGTTCTGATGCACCTCCTATCTACGCCTCCAAGCCCACCATTGCTGGCCCGTTACCGGATCCTGCGCGCCTGATTTTGATGCGGATTGATGCAGGCGCAGGGGGATTTTCGACCGATGGAAGGCTGGGAAGGAAAAGCGGGCATGAATATCCAGCGAAGGCGGCACACAGGTAAAACTTCGTGGATTCGTGGATTGGGCAAAAATACGACCTAAGTTATTGATTTTTATAGGAATCGATTTCCATGGATTCCACGAAAAACCACTTTTCCACCAACAAAGTTCGTGGATTAAAAATTAGGCAGATCATGAAACCCATGGAATCCGGTCAAAAACCCGTGGATGTGCCTGTGGAAGCTCCCTCTCTCTTCCTAGCCCTCTTTTCTTCTTTCTTTTCAATAACTTAAAAGAAGAAGAAGAAGGAAACCACAACATCAGGCAAAAACAGAGTTCATGGAAAAACGAGGGCAGATCGTGGAATATCGCGGGGTAGTTATGGGGGCTTTCTCCTCGCCAATCAAGGACTTATATGAAAACCACATCCTAATCCACGGGTTTTCTGTGCTCCCTGTGCTTTGCTAGATAGGGTATTTGCCCGCCGCTGTTCAGGCCGGCACCAGGGCTGAGCGTAGGCTAATCCAGACCTCTCAAAATATGCATTAACTTGATGTAATGTGGTTTTGATGTATTGAATGCATTAAGTTGATGTATTGATGGCCTATGCAGATTGAGGTATCAGGGAATCGATCCTTCACCTGGTGACCAGCTGCAGCACGCTGGCGCCGTCGCTTGGGCGTGCTTGGCCAAGGTCATCAGTCCGGGCTGCAGCGCGCGATCGGCGCCGGCTGGCCCCGGATCCAGGCTGGCCAGCGGCTACATTTGCCGCCAACTCCCCTATCCTGCCGTAGTTAGTTTTGGCCGCTGATTGTTCAGCCGCTGAACACTCCCGAGTCACATTATTTGTGACGCGATCAATTTTCGACGGAGTACGGCAGTGCGAGATTGCAGGAGCGAAGGTGGCTACCTTCGCATATCCTGCCCGCGTTGATTCCGATGCAAGCTGCAAGGCCAAAGACACGCACCTTTCCTACAGGTTGTCTCGAAACCTGTTTCTAGCTTTTTCTTACTGTTCAGCAGTCGGCGCGCGTGCACCTGGTTGTCCACCTCGAGGCCGAGAGCGACCGGCAGGCCTGGCCCTGGGAGCCAAACCCCGTGCCGGCCGGATCCGCCGGCGCCGCGGCCGCGAGCGATCGCCAGGCCCGCATCTGGTGGAGCAGCTGCAGCGCGGCGCCGCCGGCGACGTGGTGCGCACCTGGTCGATGTCACCAGCTCGGGACGCCGCGCGCGATCGGCGCCGGCCTGGCCGGCCAGCTGCTGCAGCGCGCCGGCGCCGGGGCACCTGGTCGACGTCCACCTCGAGGCCGGGAGCGACCGGCGGGCCTGCACCCTGGGAGCCAGATGCCGTGAGGCCGGATCCGCCGGCGCCGCGGCCGCGCGATCGCCAGGCCTTCACCTGGTCGGCGGCTGCAGCACGGCGCCCCCCCACAGGCAGCGCACGCCGGGGATTCGGGGATTATGGGGAAATTGATTCTAAGCCTTTGATTTTTATAAAAAATAATCCCCCACACTATCCCCGAAAAAGCCGGGGGGAAGCGGGGGATTCCGGGGATGAAAAAATAGGCAGGGGAAAAAGTCGGGGAAATGGGGGTCTTGCTTGGGGATGAGCAGGTTTCTCTTTTCTAGGCTATTTCTTCTCTTCTTTCCTATGAAAAAAGAGAGAGAGAAATAGGGGGATGGCTGGGGAGAAAAATACATCGGGAGGGGAAAAATGAGATGTTTCCGGGGATATTTAGGGGAGTCTCGGGGATGGCTTCTGCTCAAGAATCAATGACTTAGCTTAAAATTTGACTCAAATCCCCGGGTTTTTCGTGCTGCCTGTGCCTCTCCGGCGGGAAAAAAACGCTTGAAGGTTCTATGCCCGGACCAGCTTTATAACCATCTTGCAAACCAAAGCCTTCCGAACCTTGTATATTCGCATATTGATATTAAGTTGATATTAATATCAACGCGATATTAATATAATAGTAAATTGATATTAACGAAGATACAGGTAAATTCCAGATCTCCTGATGTGCGATCGTGCTGCCAACCAAGTGCATCAAAAAGGTCTATACGTGCATCAAAGTGCATCACATGCCGCA
>Ga0308160_10006047_pt1 | contig 12473 bp, 11 predicted proteins | sample PhyFR1_FD_201036 | JGI IMG/M metagenome (GOLD analysis project Ga0308160, IMG submission 201036) | Phyllosphere microbial communities from UC Gill Tract Community Farm, Albany, California, United States - DLSLF.R1 | ecosystem: Host-associated > Plants > Phyllosphere > Unclassified | place: USA... | reverse complement strand
TTCGACGACTGCCAGGACATCGTCAAGGCGGTGTCCAACGACCTGGCCTACAAGGGCGCGCAGAAGATCGGCACCGTCAATTCGATCAACTGGGCGCGCGTCGTGGCGCAGGTGGTGTACTACTTCCGCGGCTACCTGCTGGCCACCACGTCGAACGAGCAGAAGGTGTCGTTCACCGTGCCATCCGGGAATTTCGGCAATGTCTGCGCCGGCCACATCGCGCGCATGATGGGCCTGCCGATCGACCAGCTGGTGGTGGCCACCAACGAGAACGATGTGCTGGATGAATTCTTCCGCACCGGCATCTACCGCGTGCGCAAGTCGTCCGAGACCTATCACACCACCAGCCCCAGCATGGACATCAGCAAGGCGTCCAACTTCGAGCGCTTCATCTACGACCTGCTGGGCCGCGATGGCGAGCGGGTGGCGGCGCTGTTCCGGAAGGTGGAAACCCACGGCGGCTTCGACCTGTCGGGCGGCCCGGGCAGCGACGGCGACGAATTCGCCAAAGTGGCGCAGTACGGCTTCGTGTCCGGCAAGTCCATCCACCAGGACAGGCTGGCGACGATACGCGACGTGCATGCGCGTTACGGCGTGACCATCGACACCCACACCGCCGACGGCGTGAAGGTGGCGCGGGAGTGCATCAAGCCGGGCGTGCCCATGATCGTGCTCGAGACCGCGCTGCCGGCCAAGTTCAACGAGACCATCCAGGAAGCGCTGGGCCATGACGCCGAACGCCCGCACGGCTTCGAGAACATCGAGTCGCTGCCGCAGCGCTTCGTGGTGATGCCGGCCGACGCCGCCCAGGTCAAGCAGTACATCGCCGTCCATACCGGACTCTAGGAAGCGACCATGAATGCCAGACCCATGCTGACCGTGCGCGAGGCGCTCGATTTTCTAATGGGCGCGGCGCGCCCGCTGACCGACACCGAAACCGTGTCCACGCTGCAGGCCAACGGCCGCGTGCTGGCGGCCGACCAGTACTCGCAGCTCGACGTGCCGCCGGCCGACAATACCCAGATGGATGGCTATGCGGTGCGCGCCGCCGACTGCGCCAGCGGCGCGGCGCGGCTGCCGGTATCGCAGCGCATCCCGGCTGGCCATGTCGGCCAGCCATTGCAGCCCGGTACCGCTGCCCGCATCTTCACCGGCGCGATGATTCCGCCCGGCGCCGATGCGGTGGTGATGCAGGAAGCCTGCGAGGCCGATGGCGACCTGGTGCAGGTCAATGCGGCGCCGCAAGCCGGCGCCTGGATCCGCCGCGCCGGCGAGGACATCCGCGCCGGCAGCGTAATCCTGCCCGCGGGCACGCTGCTGCGGGCGCAGGAAATGGGACTGGCGGCCTCGGTGGGCCTGGCCGAACTGCCGGTACTGCGCCGGCCGCGGGTGGCGGTGTTCTTCACCGGCGACGAACTGGCGATGCCGGGCGAGCCGCTGGCGCCGGGCGCGATCTACAACTCCAACCGCTACACCTTGCGCGGCCTTCTGGAAAATCTCGGCTGCGAGATCACCGACTACGGCATCGTGCCGGATACGCTGCAGGCCACCCGCGATACGCTGCGCGCGGCGGCCGCAGGCAATGACCTGATCATCACCTCCGGTGGCGTGTCGGTCGGCGAGGAAGACCATATCAAGCCGGCGGTGGAGGCGGAAGGCAGGCTCAACATGTGGCAGATCGCGGTCAAGCCGGGCAAGCCGCTGGCCTTCGGCGAAGTCAGCCGCAACGGCAATGCCGGAGACAGCGCCTTCTTCCTCGGCCTGCCGGGCAATCCGGTGTCTTCCTTCGTGACCTTCCTGCTGTTCGTGCGGCCCTTCATCCGGCGCCTGGCCGGCATGGCCGATGCGGCGCCGGCCGGCTTCATGCTGCGTGCCGACTTCGCCTGGCCCAGGGCCGACCGCCGCAATGAATTCCTGCGCGCCAGAATCAACGCCAATGGCGGCCTGGACCTGTTCCCCAACCAGGGTTCAGGTGTGCTCACCTCCACTGTCTGGGGCGATGGCCTGATCGACAATCCGCCCGGCCAGACCATTGCGCCCGGCGACCTGGTGCGCTTCGTTCCGTTCAACCAGATGCTCTACCTGTCATGAAGATACAGTTGCGCTTTTTTGCCAGCATTCGCGAGGCGCTTGGCACGTCGCAGGAAACGCTGGAGCTGCCGCGGGAGGTCGATACCGTGGGCGCATTGCGCAGCCACCTGCGCGAGCGCGGCGAGGCGTGGGCGGCGGCGCTGGCGCCGGGTCGCGCGCTGCGCATGGCCTGCAACCAGCAGATGGCGGACGAGGCCACGCCGCTGTCCGAAGGCTGTGAAGTGGCTTTCTTTCCGCCAGTGACCGGCGGCTGATTCAAGCGGAGCAAACCATGCCGGTACGCGTGCAGACCGAGGATTTCGATTTGTCCACCGAGGTGCGCCAGCTGCGCGCAGGCCGGCCCGACGTGGGCGCGGTGGCCACCTTCATTGGCACCGTGCGCGACATCAACGAAGGCGCCAGCGTGGCCGAGATGGAGCTGGAGCATTATCCCGGCATGACCGAGAAGGCGCTGGAAGACATCGTCGCGCGCGCCAGGGTGCGTTTCAACCTGGCCGATGCGCTGGTGATCCACCGCGTCGGACCCTTGCTGCCGCAGGAGCAGATCGTGCTGGTGGTGACTTTGTCCGCCCATCGCGGCGAGGCGTTTGCCGCTTGCGAATTCATCATGGACTACCTGAAGAGCGAAGCGCCGTTCTGGAAGAAGGAGCAGACGCCCGACGGCGCGCGCTGGGTGGATGCCCGCAGCAGCGACGAAGCCGCGCTGCGCAGGTGGTCGGAGCCGGCCGCGTGAGCTGGCTTGCGGTCGGAATGGGCGCCGCGCTCGGCGCCTGGCTGCGCTGGCTGCTCGGCATCGCGCTCAATACCGTACATGCGATCCTGCCCTACGGCACGCTGGTGGCCAACCTGGCCGGCGGTTTTCTGATCGGCATCGCCGTCGCGTTCTTCGAGCGCTTCCCCGGCTTGCCGATTGAATGGCGGCTGTTCGCCGTCACCGGCTTCCTTGGCGGCCTGACGACCTTTTCCACCTTCTCCGCTGAATCGATGATCCTGCTCCAGCGCGGCCAGTACGGCTGGGCGCTGGGTCATATCGCACTTCACCTTGTCGGTTCGATCGCCTGCTGCATCGCCGGCTTCGCCGCATACCGCGCATTGGCGGGCTGAATCCGCAGGGCATGGCCCCTGTCGATGCAGCCTGTTTTCCGCCTCCAAATTTCTCTCTTTAAAGACCGGGTCGCGGTAGCGGTCAGCCGCGCGTCATACCGTGGCGCTTGACCTATATCAACCAGGCAGTCACCGGGCAGCCGCTACAGTGACTGCAGCCGGCGCTTGCGGCACACGCTTGAAAAGCGAATCAACAGCCCAATTTGTCGCTTAGATTAAAACTATCAGGAGCATTACGATGCGACTCGACAAACTCACTACCAAACTCCAGGAAGCCCTGGCCGACGCGCAAAGCCAGGCCGTGGGCAATGACAATCAATATATCGACCCGGTGCATCTGCTGATCGCCCTCTTGAACCAGGATGACGGCGGCAGCCGTTCGCTGCTGCAAAGGGCCGGCGCCAATATCGGCGGCCTGACCAGCGGCCTCAAGAGCGCCCTGCAGCGCCTGCCCAAGGTCAGCGGCACCGGCGGCGAGGTGCAGATCGGCCGCGAACTGCTGTCGCTGCTGAACCTGGCCGACAAGGAAGCCCAGAAGCATGGCGACCAGTTCATCGCCAGCGAAATGGTGCTGTTGGCCCTCACCGAGGACAAGTCCGAGGCCGGCCGCCTGGCCCGTGAAAACGGCCTGACCCGCAATGCGCTGGAAGCCGCGATCACCGCGGTGCGCGGCGGCGGCAACGTTAATTCGCAGGATGCCGAAGGGCAGCGCGAATCGCTGAAGAAATACACGATGGACCTGACCGAGCGCGCCCGCCAGGGCAAGCTTGACCCGGTGATCGGGCGTGACGACGAGATCCGCCGCGCCATCCAGGTGCTGCAGCGGCGCAGCAAGAACAATCCGGTGCTGATCGGCGAGCCGGGCGTGGGCAAGACCGCCATCGTCGAAGGCCTTGCCCAGCGCATCGTCAATGGCGAGGTGCCCGACAGCCTGAAGGGCAAGCGGGTCCTGTCGCTGGACATGGCGGCCTTGCTGGCCGGCGCCAAGTACCGCGGCGAATTCGAGGAACGGCTCAAGGCGGTGCTGAAGGAGCTGGCGCAGGACGAAGGCCAGACCATCGTCTTCATCGATGAGCTGCACACCATGGTGGGCGCCGGCAAGGCCGAAGGCGCGATGGACGCCGGCAACATGCTCAAGCCGGCGCTGGCCCGTGGCGAGCTGCACTGCGTCGGCGCCACCACGCTGGACGAATACCGCAAGTACGTCGAGAAGGATGCCGCGCTGGAGCGGCGCTTCCAGAAGATCATGGTGGACGAGCCCAGCGTGGAAGCCACCATCGCCATCCTGCGTGGCCTGCAGGAGCGCTACGAGGTGCACCATGGCGTGGACATCACCGACCCGGCCATCGTCGCCGCGGCCGAGCTGTCGCACCGCTATATCACCGATCGCTTCCTGCCCGACAAGGCGATCGACCTGATCGACGAAGCCGCTTCCAAGATCAAGATCGAGATCGATTCCAAGCCGGAAGTGATGGACAAGCTCGACCGTCGCCTGATCCAGCTGAAGATCGAGCGCGAGGCGGTGCGCAAGGAAGCCGACGAGGCATCGCAGCGCCGCTTCGGCCTGATCGAGGAGGAGATCGGCCGGCTGGAGCGGGAATATGCCGACCTGGAGGAAATCTGGAAGTCGGAAAAGGCGGCGGTGCAGGGCAGCAAGCACATCAAGGAAGAGCTGGAAAAGGTGCGTCTGCAGATGGAGGAAGCCAAGCGCAAGAGCGACTGGCAGAAAGTCTCCGAGCTGCAGTACGGCCGCCTGCCCGAGCTGGAAGCGCAATTGAAGCAGGCCGATGCCGACGAAGTGACCCCGGGCAAGCCGCAGCTGGTGCGTACCCAGGTGGGCGCCGAGGAAATTGCCGAAGTGGTGTCGCGCGCGACCGGCATCCCGGTGTCGAAGATGATGCAGGGCGAGCGCGACAAGCTGGTGCACATGGAAGATGAGCTGCACAAGCGGGTGATCGGCCAGCACGAGGCCATCGTCGCGGTGTCCGACGCCATCCGCCGCTCGCGCGCCGGCCTGGGCGATCCGGGACGGCCGTATGGTTCCTTCATGTTCCTGGGCCCGACCGGCGTCGGCAAGACCGAGCTGTGCAAGGCGCTGGCCAGCTTCCTGTTCGACACCGAAGAGGCGCTGATCCGCATCGACATGAGCGAATTCATGGAGAAGCATTCGGTGGCCCGCCTGATCGGCGCGCCGCCGGGCTATGTCGGCTACGAGGAAGGCGGCTACCTGACCGAGGCGGTGCGGCGCAAGCCTTACAGCGTGATCCTGCTCGACGAGATCGAGAAGGCGCATCCGGACGTGTTCAACGTGCTGCTGCAGGTGCTGGACGACGGCCGCATGACCGATGGCCAGGGCCGCACGGTGGACTTCAAGAACACCGTGGTGGTGATGACCTCCAACCTGGGCTCGCACAAGATCCAGTCGATGGAAGACAGCGACCCGGCGCTGGTGAAGCTGGCGGTGATGGCCGAGGTGCGCGGCCATTTCCGGCCGGAGTTCATCAACCGGATCGACGAGATCGTGGTGTTCCATGCGCTGGATGAGAAGAACATCGGCGCCATCGCCAAGATCCAGCTGGCAGTGCTGGAACAGCGCCTTGCGAAGATGGACATGGGGCTGCACATGAGCGACGCGGCATTGCAGAAGATCGCAGAGGCCGGGTTCGATCCGGTGTATGGCGCCCGGCCGTTGAAGCGGGCAATCCAGCAGGAAATCGAAAATCCGCTGTCCAAGGCGATCCTGCAGGGCAAGTTCGGACCGAAGGATGTCATCGACGTCAACGTCAGCAACGGCGAACTGAGTTTCGACAAAGCCGCCGCCTGAACTGGCTCATCCAGCAAGCCCGCCTCTCCAGAGGCGGGCTTTTTTATGGGAGATACTTATCCACAATTTATGTGATTAACTCTGTGAGTAAGTCTGTGGGCTAGTTGGCAAGTTACTGATTCATATGGGAAATATTTTTTTGCCATCGGCACGAATATTTATTGAGCGGTGCATAACTTTGTTCCCGATTTGCAGAAGTTTTTTCCACAAAATATGTGGGCTAGTTTGTGGATAAGCCGGATGCAAAAAATGCAAGTCATTGATAGACAAGGACTAATCCGTGCAGGCGAGAAAATGGTCAGTTCGGCGCAGCGAGCCGGCTGGCATAAGGCGCGATGCCGTCGGCAAGCGACGCAGCCAGCACACCAGCCAGCATGGGGAAAAGGCCCGAGTTTTCCACAGAATGTGTGGGCTACCCTGTTGATAAGCAGGGTGTCAAAATCCCAAGTGGTTGATATGCAATGAAAATTTTTCGCCTTCGGAAAAAAGGCAGTAGGAGGGACGAGCGGGCAGGGGACGGCAGGAAGGGAAACGAAGCTGGAGGTCGTTCACTGCCCCGCAAGGCCTGGCACTGAACGACCTCCGGCGTTGCCGGCAGGGTCAGATTTCGAGATTGTCGATCAGGCGGGTTGCACCCAGCTTTGCGGCGGCCAGCACCACCAGCGGCTCGCCCTGGGCGATATCGCCAGCCGAAGGCGGCTGCAGGTCGATGCGCTTGCGGATGGAGATGTAGTCGGGCTTCCAGCCACGGTCGGCCAGGCGGGCCATCGCGTCGCGTTCCAGCGTGAAGATGTCCGGCTGCCCCTTGCGCACTTCCGCCGCCACTTCATTCAGGGTCCGGTACAGCGCCGGCGCTTCGGTCCGCTCCGGCTCCGACAGGTAGACATTGCGCGACGACAGCGCCAGGCCATCCTCGGCCCGGTAGGTTTCGGCGGCGATGATCTCGGTCGGCAGCGCGAACTGGCGACACATATTACGCACGATCATCAACTGCTGGTAATCCTTCTTGCCGAACACGGCCACCCTGGGCTGCACGCAGGAAAACAGCTTCAGCACTACCGTGGTGACGCCGACGAAGAAGCCCGGCCGGAATTCGCCTTCCAGGATGCCGCCAAGGTCGTTCGGCGGGCTGACGCGGAACTGCTGCGGCTCGGGGTACAGATCCTTTTCAGTCGGCGCGAACAGCACATAGACGCCTTCCTTTTCCAGCTTCTCGACGTCGGCATGGAAAGTGCGCGGATATTTGTCGAAGTCCTCGTTCGGCCCGAACTGCAGCCGGTTGACGAAGATGGAGGCGACAATGGGGTCGCCATGCTTGCGCGCCAGCCGCATCAGCGACAGATGGCCTTCATGCAGATTGCCCATGGTGGGCACGAAGGCGGTGCGCAGCTGGCCGCGCATCTGGTCGCGCAACTCGTCGATGGAGGAAATGATTTTCATGAATCGGCCTTCTTGAATGCGCCGCGATCCGCGGCCGGAAAGATTTCAGCTTGGTGTATAGGATAGCCGCACATAGATAGGCGCGAACGCCTCGGCCTGGGTGATTTCGATCAGGGTTTCCTTGGCCAGCTCCAGCAATGCAATGAAATTGACGACCAGCACCGGCACGCCCATTTCCGGCTGAAACAAATCGGAAAACTCGACGAAGCGCGCCGACTGCAGGCGCCGCAGGATGCCCGTCATATGGGCGCGTACCGACAGCGTTTCGCGATTGATCGTGTGATGCGCTACCAGCCGGGCGCGCTTTTGCAGGTCGGCCCAGGCTGCCTGCAGGTCCGCCGCATTCACTTCCGGCCAGCGCAGCACCAGGCTCTGCTCGATGTGGATCTGGGCCGCCACGGTGTCGCGGCCGATCTGCGGCAGTTCATCGATCTGGCGCGCGGCCAGTTTCATCTGCTCGTATTCGAGCAGTCGCCGCACCAGTTCCGCGCGCGGGTCGGCGGCTTCCTCGTCGTCGGCCTTCTTCACCGGCAGCAGCATGCGCGACTTGATCTCGATGAGCATGGCCGCCATCAGCAGATATTCAGCCGCCAGCTCCAGGTTATGCAGCCGCACCTGCTCGATGTAGCCCAGATACTGGCGGGTGACCTGCGCCATCGGGATGTCGAGGATGTTGAAGTTCTGCTTGCGGATCAGGTAGAGCAGCAGGTCCAGCGGCCCCTCGAAGGCATCGAGGAAGATGGCCAGCGCATCCGGCGGGATGTACAGGTCGTTGGGCAGCTTGAGCAGCGGCTCGCCGTACAGCCGTGCCAGCGGCAGGTCGTCGTGCGCCGGGTCCGCCGCGATGCTGTCGGGCGCCAGGGCGCTGTCGACGCTCATCACAGAACGATCAGGTGTTCTGGTAGACGTAAGGCTTCTGGCGCACGCGGGACGCATTCAGGCGGTCCTGGGTGTCGAGGTCGAGCGCCGGCTGGTCCCACAGGCGGGCGCGGCCTTCGCGCTGCGACGCTTCCAGATTCGGGTTCTGCTGTTTGAGGGTGGACAGGAACTGGGTCAGTTCGGATTGGTAGCCTTGCTGCTTCTTGCTGGGTTTCATGGGGTTTTAAACAAGGTGTGGGATGGAAACAGGCGCTATTCTACCCTGAGTGTTGCAGGATTTCGTCACGGGAGAGTCTATGAAAACATTGCTTGCGGGACTGCTGGCGCTGGCCTGCCTGCTGTCGCTCGGCGCCTGCGACCGGGAAGGACGTCCGATACAGGAGTTTGGCTTGGATAAACTGGCGAAAGGCATTTCCACCGAGGCCGACGTGCGCGGCGTGATGGGACAACCCGATACGGTGTGGGAAGAGGAAAGCGGCGCGCGCACGCTGGAATATCCGAAAGGGCCGGAAGGCAGCCGCACCTGGATGTTCGAGATCGACCGCAGCGGCAAGCTGGTGGATTACCGACAGGTGCTGACCGAGGAGACCTTCGGGAAAATCAAACCCGGCATGAGCCGGGACGCGGTCCGGCGCCTGCTGGGCAAACCCAAGAGCGTGGCGGAATTCAAGCTGAAGAACGAGGAAGTGTGGGACTGGCGCTACCTCGACGCCACGCAGAAAACCCGCATGTTCAATGTGCATTTCGACCGCGCGACCGGCCGTGTGACCGGCACCTCGGCATCGCCCGACCCGCAGGCGAATTATTAAGAGCCTGCGCGGCGGTGCGGCCGGGAAACCCGGGACGCTCCGCCGTCAGCGCTTCAGGCGGCGCCGCATGACCGTGGGCGCCGGCTCCACCGGGTTGGCATGCCCGTATTCGAGCTCGGGCGCAAGTTCGAAGCCGTAGGCGGCATACAGGTCGAGCAGGCGGGCCTGGTCCGACCGCACCGCGAGCCTCAGCTCTTCAACGCCGCATGACTGGGCATGGTGCACTACCGCTTCCAGCAGATGCTGCGACAGGTTCTGTCCGCGGTAGCGGGGCAGCACGCCCATGCGCAGGATTTCCCACACGTCGGCATCGCCGTCCACCGGCAGCCAGCGCACCGCGCCGGCCGGCTGCTCGTCGATCAGCAGGATGAAGCCGCCGCCACGCTGTAGATGCTCCGCCACCTGCACAGCGGTCTCGCGATGGCCGCTCGACGTCACGGCCACGGTCTGGCGCCACGCGGCCCGCGTCAGTTCAGCGAGCAGCGTGGCGTCCGCCAGCGTGGCTTCGCGCAGCACCAGGCCCATGGCTTAGCGGATGCGCATGCCGGGCTTGGCGCCCGGCCACGGATTGAGGATGTAGATGCCGGGATCGGCCTTCTCGTCGGCCGCCGATGCCGCCAGCACCATGCCTTCGGAAATGCCGAACTTCATCTTGCGCGGCGCCAGATTGGCCACCAGCACCGTCAGCTTGCCAACCAACTGCGCCGGATCGTAGGACGACTTGATGCCCGAGAATACATTGCGCATGCGGCCTTCGCCGACATCCAGCGTCAGGCGCAGCAGCTTGTCCGAGCCGTCCACGGCGGCGCAGTCGACGATCAGCGCAATGCGCAGATCGATCTTGGCGAAGTCGTCGATCTTGATCTCGGGCGCCAGCGGCTCGATGCCGGCAGCGGCCGGCGCTTCGTCGGCCGGCGCTGCGGCCGGTGCGGCGGGGGCGGCGGGGGCGTCGAACAGTGCGTCCAGCATCTTGGGCTCGACCCGTGTCATCAGATGGGAATACGTGTTGATTTGATGGCCGGTCGGCAGCGGCGTGCCGACGTCGGACCATTGCAGCGGCCCGACATTGAGCAGGGTTTCGACCTGCTGCGCCAGCGCCGGCAGCACCGGCTTCAGATAGATGGTCAGGATGCGGAACGCCTCGATCAGGCGGCTGCAGACTTCCTGCAGCAGCGCGCCGTTTTCCGGATTCTTCGCCAGTTCCCAGGGCTTGTTGGCGTCGACATAGGCATTCACCGCGTCGGCTTCCTCCATCACCGCGCGCAGCGCCTTGCCGTACTCGCGGCCTTCATACAGCGCCTGTATCGTGGCGCCGGCCTCGCGCAGGCGCGCCAGGAACGGGTCTGCCGCATTGGCCCAGTCCGAAGTCACGCGGCCGTCGAAGCGCTTGGTGATGAAGCCGGCGGCGCGGCTGGCGATGTTGACGTACTTGCCGATCAGGTCGCTGTTGACGCGGGCGATGAAGTCTTCCGGATTGAAGTCCACGTCCTCCACCTTGGCCGACAGCTTGGCCGCGATGTAGTAGCGCAGCCATTCCGGGTTCATGCCGACTTCCAGGTAGCGCAGCGGCGAGATGCCGGTGCCGCGCGACTTCGACATCTTCTCGCCGCTGACCGTGATGAAGCCGTGCACGAACACATTGTTGGGCACCTTCAGGCCGGCGAAATGCAGCATCGCCGGCCAGAACAGGGTGTGGAAATAGGTGATGTCCTTGCCGATGAAATGATATTGCTCGGTGGACGGGTCGGCCATGAAGGCGTCGTAGTCGCGGCCGGTTTTGGCGAAGTAGTTCTTCAGCGAGGCCAGGTAGCCGATTGGTGCATCCAGCCAGACATAGAAATACTTGCCCGGCGCGTCCGGGATCTCGATGCCGAAGTAGGGCGCGTCGCGGCTGATGTCCCAGTCGCCCAGGCCGTCATCGCCTTCCAGCCATTCGCGCGCCTTGTTGGCCACTTCCGGCTGCAGCCGCTTGTCGTCCAGCGCCCATTCGCGCAGGAAGTCGCGGCACTTCGGGTCGGACAGGCGGAAGAAATAGTGCTCGGACGACTTCATCACCGGCGTCGCGCCGGTCAGGGTGGAATATGGGTTGATCAGCTCGGTGGCCGCGTAGACAGCGCCGCAGACTTCGCAGGAATCGCCGTACTGGTCTTTCGCATGGCACTTCGGGCATTCGCCCTTGATGTAGCGGTCGGGCAGGAACATGCTCTTGACCGGATCGAAGAACTGCTCGACGGTCTTCACTGAAATCAGCTTGGCGTCGTCGCGCAGCCGGCGATAGATGTCCTGTGACAGCTGGTGGTTTTCCGGGCCGTCGGTGGAATGCCAGTTGTCGAAGGCGATATGGAAGCCATCCAGGTATTGCTTGCGGCCGGCGGCGATGCGGGCGACGAATTCCTGCGGCGTTACGCCCGCCTTTTCGGCGGCGATCATGATGGGCGCGCCATGCGCGTCGTCGGCGCCGACGAAGTTGACTTCGTTGCCCTGCATGCGCTGGAAACGCACCCAGATGTCGGCCTGGATGTACTCCATGATGTGGCCGATATGGAATGCGCCGTTGGCGTAGGGCAGGGCGGTCGTGACGAATAGCTTGCGCGGCTGTGGCTGGCTCATAGGGAAATGCGTTCGGGTAAAAGAGAGTGGCGAACTGGATAAAGGGTCAATTCTAGCAGTCCAGGCGCGGTTGCCGCGCCCTGACCCGGGCCGCGGCCGCATGGATGCCGGGCGGCGCAGGCGCTAGAATGGCGGTTTTCCCAGCACAGGCCGGCCCACAGAGCGGCCGCCCACACACATTCCGCCATGACCGTACGCACCCGCTTCGCTCCCAGCCCGACCGGCTTTCTCCACCTCGGCGGCGCCCGCACCGCGCTGTTCGCCTGGGCCTATGCCCGCCGCTTCGAAGGCGTGTTCATCCTGCGCATCGAGGACACCGATCTGGAACGGTCCACGCCGGAAGCGGTGCAGGCCATCATCGACGGCATGCAGTGGCTGGGCCTGCATCACGACGAAGGCCCGTTCTACCAGATGCAGCGCATGGACCGCTACCGCGAGGTGATCGCCCAGATGCTGGAGGCGGATACTGCCTATTACTGCTACTGCACGCCGGAAGAGGTGGAGGCGATGCGCGAGCGCCAGCGGGCGCTCGGCGAAAAGCCGCGCTACGACGGCACCTGGCGCCCGGAGCCGGGCAAGACGCTGCCGCCGGTGCCGGAAGGCCGCAAGCCGGTGGTGCGTTTCCGTAATCCGCTGGACGGCGAGGTCACCTGGGAGGATGCGGTCAAGGGCCCCATCACTATCGCCAACCGCGAGATGGACGACCTGATCATCGC
>Ga0308160_10006045_pt1 | contig 12475 bp, 14 predicted proteins | sample PhyFR1_FD_201036 | JGI IMG/M metagenome (GOLD analysis project Ga0308160, IMG submission 201036) | Phyllosphere microbial communities from UC Gill Tract Community Farm, Albany, California, United States - DLSLF.R1 | ecosystem: Host-associated > Plants > Phyllosphere > Unclassified | place: USA... | reverse complement strand
TGATCGACACCACGCCAAAGACGACGATCCCGACGAGAAGGATCCTCCGGTGACCGTAGCGGTCCCCGAGTCGCGCGCCGAGGATCAGCATCGCCCCGAAGAACATCGCGTACGTCGTTGCAAGCGGACCGGCGGCCGCCGGATCAGCGCCGAGACCATTCAGGATCGCCGGAATCGCCGTGACGACGCTTGTGACGCCCAGTACGTCAACGAACTGAACGAGACAGAGCACGGTCACTACCCCGGGACGGATGCATGCACCGTACGTGAAACGTCGTCAAGACGACGAGCTGCGAGTCCCAGTAGCCGATCGTCTACCGGTCGCTGGAACGACGCTCGGCTCGAGCTCGACGTCGCTCGTCACGCCTCGCCCGCCACTCGGCGTCCTGCTGATCCTGCAGCGGGCTTCGACTCATGCTCCCGCGGGCCGCGAGGAAGATGAGCACGGCGACGACAACCAGGACTACCGGCACGAGCAACTGCAGAATCAACATTGCTACCCCTATCGATCGGTCGTGCCACTCCAGATGTGGGTGGAGCTTAGCGAGCCGTTGGCGACAGAGGTGCCGTCCGGTTGCCGATCGGCTATCGAGACGCCTTCGCGGGTGGGCTTGTGCACTCTGGGAAGGTGGCGTCGTGCTTGCACCCGGGGTCAATACCGAGTTGGGCGTCGACGAGATGGTGCACTGACCACGCAGACCTCTCCTAAGAGGCTCGACGGGGGTCGGTGTTCGCGCTCGCGTTACCGGTCTTCGCGGGCCGCCTCTGAACCCGGAGGCGGCCGTGATAGCCACTTTGATGAAGGTTGATGTTCGGCGGTCCCGACCCGCGGGCGCCGTCGTATGACCGACCGGGGCGTCGCCGCTGCTAACAGTGCTCACCGCAGATGGCGGCACGAACGGTTCTGTCGCTTTTTACCCGCGCCGGAAGCCCCGCGCAGGCTCAGGACCGCACGCGGTGACGTAGCTCGGTGCCCCTGTGGTCTTAGGGGGCTGGGACTGCCGCGACGGGGAAGGTGACTCCGGTGAGCTCCTCTGACACCGTCCACAGGTGCTGCTGGACATCCAAGTCGTGCGAGTCTGCGCTGGACGTGACGATCCGGGGGGAGCCCTTGGTCTCGATGCGGTTGCCGGGTCCGTAGTACTGGCCACCGAGCACGCCCGGGTCGGTCGCGGCGCGCACGGTCGATAGCGCGCCCATCTCTGCAGGCTGCGTTAGTACGGGCGTGAGCCAGCTCACCGGCAGACGGAACGCGGCTGGCACGTTGCGGGTGAGGTCCGTGTCGGAGAAGCCCGGGTGGGCGGCGACGGCGACGGTAGTGCCATGGGGAGCGAGCCGGCGCTGCAGCTCGTAGGTGAACATGAGGTTGGCGAGCTTGGCCTGGCCATAGGCACCTGTGCGGCTGTAGGAGCGTTCCCACTGCAGATCGTCGAAGTGGATGGCGGCCTGCATCCGGTGTCCGATGCTGCTGACGGTGACGACGCGGGAGCCTGCGACGGGGAGGAGGCGGTCCAGCAGCAAACCGGTGAGCGCGAAGTGGCCGAGGTGATTCGTACCGAACTGCAGCTCGAAGCCGTCCGTGGTGATCTTCTTCGGCGTGTACATCACGCCCGCGTTGTTGATCAGCAGGTCGATACGTTCATGTTCGTTCCGCAGGTCCGACGCTGCGGAACGGACCGAGTCAAGAGAGGTCAGGTCGAGTGGCCGCACCCGGACGTCACCAGTCATCCGGGCGGCCGCCCGCTGACCTTTCTCGACATCGCGAACCGCGAGGATCACCGTCGCACCGTGGTTGGCAAGCATCCGGGCGGTTTCGAAACCCAACCCAGTGTTGGCACCGGTAACGATCGCCACCCGCCCGACCTGATCGGGGATCTGCTGCTCGGTCCAGTCGTGGGTCATGATGCTCCTTTAAAAATCGATGGTCTCTTGCTACTAGCAAGTTAAGAGACTGCCGGTCTCTTGTCAAGGTACCGCCGGTCTTTACTAGAGTCAGGGCATGACGTTCCAACGAGCGCGCAGCGAAGAGCAACGAGAGATCCGGCGGCGGGTGATTCTCGACACGGCAGCGAGCATGCTCGAGGAGATGTCCGTGGCCGAGGTGAGCCTCAACGAACTGAGCAGACGCGTTGGACTGGCCAAGTCCAACGTTCTGCGGTACTTCGAGTCGAGAGAGGCGGTGCTGCTGGACCTGTTGGACGACTTCTTCGGGAGTTGGCTGGACACGCTCAAGCAGGAATTAGACGAGGCATGCGACACGAAGGCCACGCTGAAGGCGCGGGCCTCCCAGCTGGCGGAGATCCTCAGCCGCTCCCTGGCGCAGCAGGTTGTGCTCTGCGATCTGTTCGGCGCGCAAGGCGGTGTCCTCGAACACAACGTCTCGGTCGAGGTCGTGAAAGCACACAAGCGGTCCTCCCTTGCCAAGCTCGCAACGATGACCGAGCTCGTGCGCCGCCACCTGCCCGAGCTCGGCGAGGGTGCACAGATGTTCTGCTTCACGACCCTCGTGTCCGCGGGGGCGCTCTCGACCTACGTGCCGCCCGCGCCCAGCCTTCTCGCTGCCTATGCGGACGAGCCCGAGCTCAGCGTGCTGAATCTCGAACTCGTCGACGCCCTGAAGGCCGTCTTTACTTCGTCACTCGTCGGCGCACTACCCCGCACGGAAGCCGACCCACTGGCGCATCTCGACCGCGCTTCCGTTTCGTCCGCATGACGGGCGTCAGCGTCGCGACCTGCATGCCAACGCATCATCCGAGCGGTGAGGCGCTACCGGATACGCCGAACGTCATTCAGTGAGCAGCAAGGGTCTTCTACAAGTTGTAGAGTGGCTACCGTCGTGCACAGTGCGCGATTCTGAAGACCACTCGAGGACCCGATGACCGCCGTCGACGATCGTCCCGTCAACCCACTGATCGCGACTCCTCCCGGTCGGGAGGCCCGCCGGGGGTGGTTCGTTCAGCTGCTGCTCCGCCTGCACTTCACAGCAGGGTTATTCGTCGGACCGTTCATCCTGATCGCTGCACTGTCCGGCGCCGCCTACGCCCTCGGCCCTTCGATCGAGCAGGTCGTCTACAAGCACGAGTTGACGGCACCTTCATCGGCCGCACCACTCCCGCTCGCGGACCAGATCGACGCCGCGCAGGCCTACGTCAACCGCCATCATCCCAACGACTCACTGTCCGCCGTTCGTCCCGCGCCGGCACCGGGCGCATCGACGCGTGTCATGTACACCGAGGACGGGCTCCTCGAATCGCAGTCGCGCGCAATCTTCATCGACCCTGGAACTGCCGAGGTTCGAGGTGACCTCCTCGTGTACGGCACGTCCGGCGCGCTCCCGTTCCGCACCTGGGTCGACACATTCCACCGGTCGCTGTTCCTGGGCGACGCCGGCCGCCTCTACAGCGAGACGGCAGCATCGTGGTTGGGTGTCGTCGCCCTGGCCGGGCTCGGGCTCTGGATCGTACGGATCCAACGAGCACGCGCGAAGCGAGATCTCCTCCGTCCCGCCCGCGGAGTTCGTGGGTACCGCCGGCTCTTCTCTTGGCATGCGTCGACCGGTCTCTGGCTGCTGCTCGGTGCGCTGTTCCTGTCCGCGACCGGGATCACCTGGTCGCAGTTCGGCGGTGCGAACGTTGATGCGCTCCGAGCTGATTGGGGGTGGAGCACCCCCTCGTTGACGACGACCCTGTCTCAGGATCCCGCCGCGTCTGCAGGCGAGCATGCTGAGCATCACGGCGCCGCGGAGGTCGCGGGCAACGCCGGTCCTGCGACGCTCGCTCCGACGCTCTTCGACGAGGTCCTCGCCAAGGCCAGGACGGTCAACATCCACGCCGCGGAGGTCCAGATCACCGCGCCAGTGACCGCTGATCAGGCGTGGACCGTCGCCGAGATCAAGCGGTCGTATCCCACCGCGGTGTCGTCAGTTGCGATCGACCCGACGAACATGTCGGTGGTGTCCCGCACCGACTTCAGCTCGTACTCGATCCCTGCGAAGCTCGCCAGGTGGGGCATCGACACTCACATGGGGACGATGTGGGGACTGCCGAATCAAATCCTGCTCTTCGTCACCGCGCTCGGGATCGCAACCATGGTTGTCCTCGGCTACCTCATGTGGTGGAAGCGGCGCCCGACTGGCGGACGCGTCGGCCGAGCACCAGCTGCTGGCGCCATCGCCCGGGCACCATGGTGGGGAACCACCGCCGTGTTCCTGGTCGCGGCTGGACTCAGCCTGGCGCTCCCGGCTCTCGGCGTGAGTCTGCTCGTTTTCCTCGTCGTGGATGCGCTCGTGGTGACGTTTCGGAGGCGGAGTACCTGAGCGCGCGTGGTCTTGCGCCGGTGCAGGTGCCAAGTTCTGCGATTCGAGCGGAGCGTCGGTGGTCTTGCCCGTCACATCGACGGGGGAGGGTGGGCTGGCGCTCCTCGAAGCCGCGGGAGCTCGGGCGGACTCCAAGAGGAGCGCCCGGTGGCCGATCCCCTATCGGACACCTTCAAGGAGCCGTACTAGGTGCTTCTTACATCGAGCGCCCCCGCTTGCAGAGGGAAGACCACCATCCTCGCCATTGCCGATGAGCCCGTGCACATCACGCCCTGATCGCCAGTAGGCATATTGGCCGCGGGTCGGGCGCACCGCTGGCGGCCAGTGACTCATCCCGACGACGCGGTGGCCGTACGTCGCCGGTCGATCGCGCAGATGACGAGAGCGATGACCGCGCCCAGCACCGCGCCGACGGTGTTCATGGCCAAATCGTCCGTGTCACACCGGCGACCGAGGACGGGCGCGAGGGCCTGTACGACTTCGATGACGGCGGAGAGGGCGACCGCACCGGTGAGGATTGTCAGCGGCCGGTTCGTCGCCGTCCCGAGGAAGAGCACGAGCGGCAGCAGCATCGCGACGTTGGCGAGCGTGTCGATGCCCTGGAACGGGACGCTGAACTGCACGGTGCAGGTGACACCGCCGGGCCGAGCTCCGTCGGGCACCAGGGTTAGAACGAGCACCGCGATGAGCGCGACAGCCGAGAGGCCGAGGAGGACACGCCGGAGCCGGAGCCGGTGCAGGACCCAGGCGAGCAGGGTGGCGGCCGCGACGGCGACCCAGAAGCCGATGCGGACGAGGGGCGCGTGTTCGACGAGGAACGTGGAGATCACCGGGGGCCGTCGCTTTCTCGGTCGAGGCGCGTGAGCCAGACGTTCATGAGCGCGGACTCCTCGGGGAGGAGGGCACCAGGCCCGCCCTCAGCGAGCTGCGCACGGAGCTGCCGCCGGGCGGCTGTGGCAGCGTCGAACGACGCCGGCGGGGAACCCGCGACGAGGACGGCACCGAGGACGGCGTCGCGGAGCGCGTCGGCGACCGCATTCGCCCGTCGCGCGGGACGCACGGTCGTCATCTCGTCGAGGGCGAGCCCGACGTTGGCCGCCAAGATCATCCCCGATGCGACGTCGACTTCGAGACGGAGAAGCCCCGCGGCCGCGCACCGAGAGAGCGTCCGCTCGAGCAGCGCCCTCACACCGTCCGCTGCGCGACCGCCCGCCCAGGGTCGCGGCGCGAACATCAGGCGATAGAGGGCGGGGTTCTCCCTCGCGAAGTCGAGGTGGTCACCCCACCCGCGGCGCAGGTCCGCCGCCGGGTCGTCGGTGGCCTCAAGCTCGGCCTTGCGGGCGGCGTAGCGCTGCAGGCCCGTCTCGGCCAGGGCGTCGAGGAGTCCCCGCTTGTCGCCGAACAGCCGATACAGCACCGGCTGGGTCACACCGACAGCCTCACAGACCGCTCGTGTGGCGATCTCGCCATCGGACGCGGCGACCAGTTGTTCCTCGGCCGCCGCGAGCAGCGCGCTCCGGAGGTCGTCGTCGGATCGGATCATGGCCCCCAGCCTAGGGCACTTGCTATCGCGTCTCGTATCTGTGATAGTTCTCGCGTATCGGCGAAACTGCCGACCAATAGCAACGAAAGGCAGATCATGAGCACTGATCCCCAGCGCATCGCCGTCGTCACGGGTGGCTCCCGCGGCATCGGCCGCGCCATCTCCACCCGACTCTCCCGTGACGGGTTCACCGTCGTCGTCGCATCAGCCAGCGGGGGTGCCGCGGCCGCCGCGACCCTCGACGAGATCACGAGCGCCGGCGGCCATGCCATCGCCGTGCAGGCCGACGTCGCCGACGAGCACGCCGTGGCGGCGATCTTCGACAGGGTCGCGAACGACTTCGGGGGCGTCGACGTCGTGGTGCACTCGGCCGGACGCCTCGGCTTGTCGACCATCGCCGAGCAAGACCTCGACGCCCTCGACGACCTGCACAGGACGAACGTCCGCGGCACCTTCGTCGTCGCACAGCAGGCAGCACGTCGACTGCGCTCCGGGGGTGCCTTCGTCGGCATGTCGACATCCGTCGTCGGAACGCAGTTCCCCACCTACGGCGCCTACGTCGCGAGCAAGAGCGCGGTCGAGGGCATGGCGCTGATCCTGGCGAAGGAGCTCCGTGGCCGGGACGTCACGGTGAACGTCGTCGCTCCGGGCCCGACCGCGACGGAGCTGTTCCTCGACGGCAAGACGCAGGAGCAGATCGACGCCCTGGCCAAGGTCCCGCCGCTCGAGCGCCTCGGCACCCCGGAGGACATCGCCGGCGTGGTGGCGTTCCTTGCAGGGCCGGACGGGCGCTGGGTGAACGGCCAGACCATCCGTGTCAACGGCGGCATGGTCTGATGACGGTGCCGCTGGTCATCCTCGTCACCGGCGCCTCCACAGGATTCGGTCGACTCACGGCAGAATCGCTGGCACGCGCAGGCCACGTCGTCGCGGCGGGCATGCGCGCCGTCGACGGGAGGAACGCGGCTCATCGCGACGCCCTGGCCGACCTCGCCTCTCGTGAGGGGCTGAGGCTCGGCGGCGTCGAGCTCGACGTCCAGTCGCAGGGATCCGTGGACGCTGCGGTCGACACCGTCATCAGGGCGTACGGCCGCATCGACGCCGTCGTGCAGAACGCCGGCCACATGGCCTTCGGTGCCGCTGAGGCTTTCACGCCTGAACAGTTCGCGTACCTGTACGACGTCAACGTGGTCGGCGGCCGCCGGGTAGCCCGCGCCGTCTTGCCGCACATGCGCTCCCAGCGCTCGGGCTTCGTCGTATGGGTGGGCAGTTCCTCCACCCGCGGCGGGCACCCTCCGTTCCTCGCCCCGTACTTCGCCGCCAAGGCCGGCATGGACGCCCTCGCCGAGAGCTACGCGGCCGAGACGATCCGCTTCGGCATCGACAGCTCGATCGTCGTCCCCGGGGCGTTCACCTCGGGCACGAACCACTTCACCAACGCCACCACCCCGGCGGACGAGGCGCGGGTGACCGACCACGACGCCGAGTACGGCACGCTCCGCCGCCAGCTGACCCACCGCCTCGCCGCGATCGTGCCGCCCGAGGCCGACGTGCAGGACGTCGCCGACGAGATCGTGCGCCTGGTCGGCCTGCCCCAGGGGACGCGCCCGTTCCGGTCGCACGTCGACCCGTCCCGCGATGGCAGCGAAGTCGTGTCCGCGGTCACCGACCGCATCCGTGCCGAGTTCTACCGCCGCATCGGCATCGAGGATCTCTTGCCCTCGAACGCCGCCCTCTGACCCCCGGAACGTCCGGGCCACCACCGAAAGGAACCACCATGCCCTTCGCCAACCTCAAGGTCCCCGCGGACACCCTCACGCCTGAGTCCAAGAAGAAGCTGCAGGACGCCGTCACGGACGCCATCGTCGACGTCTACGGAGAACGAGCACGCCCGACGACCCTCGTCATCCTCGACGAGGTCGCCGACGGCGGCTGGATGCTCGGCGGCACCATCCTCAACGAAGCGATGCTCGGCCGCGTCTAGTACCGCATGTCACAGGATGAGGGGCCCGGGCGACCGGGCCCCTCATCGCGTTCGCGGCACCGAGCCTGCCGCGACTCGAGCGCGCCGGTCCCGGTTCACCCGTCGGGGGCGGTGACCGGTCCCTGGGCGGCCGTTCCGAGCTGCTGCTCGATCTGCGGCAGGAGCGCCCGCACCGCGGCGACGACGACTTCGTCCACGCGATCCTCGGGGAGCCGGCCGGTGGCGGCCAAGGCACTGATGCCTTCTGTCGTCGCCGCGACCAGGAACGGCATCGGGCCCATCGACTCCGGACTGCTCTCCCCGAGCAGCTCCGCGCCCACTGCGAAGAAGCGCTCGGCCGAGGACTGCGCCTCGGGGTCGCGCCCCGCATTCGTGCCGTCGTCGGTCGACGCGAACATCAGCTGCATCAGGGGGCCGTTGTGCTGCGCGAAGCGAGCATGAGCGCGGATGTACTCCGTGAGCCGGCGCTCGAGGGTGCCCACCTGCCGCGCGGCCTCGAGATAGCGGCGCAGCTCGTCGAAACCGTCCGCGGCGATCGCGGCGAGGACGGCGTCCCGGTCACGGAAGTGACGGAGCGGCGCACCATGGCTGACGCCCACGCGGCGCGCGAGCTCTCGCACCGTCACCGCCTGTTGCCCCTCCTCGATCAGGAGCGCGCGCCCCTCGCGGACGAGCTCTTCACGCAGCGACCCGTGGTGGTAGGAGCGTGCTTGCTGTGCCATCCGAACAGTGTAGACGTTGACAACAATGTGGCCAGTGTCTACATTGGGGGCATGGACGACACCAGAGCAGGCCAGGCACCGACCAACGAGACCGTCATCATCACCGGCGGCACCAGCGGCATCGGCCGAGCGACCGCGGTCGCCCTGGCCGAGTCCGGATCACGCATCATCCTCGCTGTCCGGAATCAGGAGAAGGGGCAAGCCATGGCAGCGACCCTCCCCGGCACTCCGGGAACGCACCGCGTCCTGCCACTCGACCTCGCGCGGCTTGAGACGGTGCCCGACTTCGCAGACCGGATCGACGAACCGATCGCCATCCTCGTCAACAACGCAGGCGTCGAGTCGAAGGACCTCCAGCGGACGGCCGACGGTCACGAGCTCCAGTTCGGCACGAACCACCTGGGGCACTTCCTCCTGACGACGCTGCTCCTGCCGCACATCACCGACCGCGTCGTCACCGTCGCGTCCCAGGCGGAACGGATGGCTCGTCTCGACCTCGACGACCTCGATTGGCACCGACGCCCGTACCAGGCGAGCCGGGCGTACGCGGACTCCAAGCTCGCCAACCTGCTGTTCACGTCGGAGCTGGACCGGCGGCTGCAGACGTCGGGCTCTCGAGTGCGGGCGCTGGCCGCCCACCCGGGGTTGGTCAAGACAGCCATCTACGACCGGCCGGCCGGTCAGCGCCCCAACCTCTGGGACCGGCTCGTCCCGATCTTGGGGCAGGAGCCGGAAGACGGTGCGCTGCCGTCGCTGCTCGCCGCCTCAGCCGACCTCCCCGGCGGCACCTTCGTCGGACCCCAGCGGATGATGCACATGCGAGGCGGGGCCGAGGTGATCAGCCAGTCGAAGCAGGCACGGAACCCGGAGACCGCAGCGAGACTCTGGTCGATCTCCGAACGGATGACAGCAGCGGGCACCCGCCCGTGAGCCTCGTCCAGGACCGTCCCCGCGCACTCTGGACCGCGGTACGCGGATGGCACCGACCTCTCGTCGCCTTCACCACAGTGATGTGCCTCTGGGCTGTGGTGTGCCTCGTCGGGCTGATCCTCGATCCGCGGACATTGGCAGACGACCCGATCTGGGCCAAACCTCTCAAGTTCTCGATCTCCCTCGCGCTCTACGCGATCACCCTTGCGTGGATGCTCTCGATGGTGCATCGGCCTGTCCTGCGTCGGATCGGTTGGTGGGCCGGAACCGTCGGCGCAGCGGCGTCCCTCCTGGAGATCGTCGTCATCTCGATCCAAGTGGTTCGCGGCGTGGGAAGCCACTTCAACGTCTCGACTCCGACGAACCAGCTCTTCTACCAGCTCATGGCCGGTGGGGTCACCCTCATGTACTGCGCGACACTGGTCATCGGAGCCTTCCTGGCCATGTTCTCCCGGATCGAGGACAGGGCGCTGGCGTGGTCCCTGAGGCTCGGACTGATCATCGCCCTGGTCGGCCTGTCCGTGGGCTTCCTCATGGTGATCCCCACCGCGGCCCAGCTGGCCGACCCGACATCGTCGACCTACGGCTCCCACTCCGTGGGCGGTGACGACGCGACCGGCGGCATCTTCTTCTTCGGCTGGAACACCGCCCACGGAGATCTCCGCGTGTCCCACTTCATCGGCATGCACGCACTGCAGGTGCTGCCGATCCTCGCGATCACGCTCCCCCGGGCGCTCAGTGAGGCCGATCGGCTCCGTATCGTCGTCGCGGCCGGAGCGACGTACGCTGCCGTCACCGCAATCCTCCTGTGGCAGGCGTTGCGGGGACAATCGGTCATCCACCCCGACGCCATCACCGTCGCGGCAGGCGGGGTCACCATCGTCCTGGCTGCGATGAGCTTCATGACCATCGCCGCGCAGAGACGCCACCAGCACAGGTAGCTCCAGAGCCTGGCCTGACGGCACACCGATGGACGAAGTCGAGGTCGCGCTCGACGAGCGCCCTGGTTTCCCGTCGAGTTTCGGCCCACCTCCTGTCGGTCACCTCCAGCGTGGTCGCTACAAGCACTTGACCGGGTCTGGGTTGCCTCGCGCTTCAAGTGAGCAGGGTGAACGCCGCTCGGCCGACACCGAGGAGCACCGACCGGTCGGCGCCGGCAGTGCCGAGGACCTCCATGCCGCGAGTGACCGCCACGAAGTACGTCGCCAGGCCCCGGGCGTCGAGAGCCGCGTCCACTTCCCCGGCTGTCTGCGCTTGCTCGATGCACCCGGCGTACTCGTCCTCGAGGCGCCGATAGGCGCAACGAGCGGCTTCGGCGACCTCCGGATCGCGGTCGGCCAGCTCCACCGTGGCCTTCGTGAACAGCGAATCCAACGGCCCTTCCAAGGTGAAAGTGATGGCGAGTGCATCCAGGTGCGCTCTGATCCGCTCGAGCGGAGAGGCCGTCCCCGATGTGAGCTCGACAGTCAGGCGATCAACCTGCGTGGAGGTGCTCCGCTCGAGTGCGCGCAGATAAAGGTCTCGCTTGCCCCCAAAGGTGTTGTAGATGCTCTGCTTACCGAGCCCGGTGGCGCGGCTCAGCTCCTCCATCGTCGTGCCGCCGTAGCCAACGGCAGCGAAGACACCGGCGGCTTTTTCGACGACGGTGTCCTCGTCGAATTTGCGAGGTCGGGGCATGGCGCGATCCTATGCGGGGCCAAGGCGGGCTCGGCCTACGTTCCGCAGGTCGCTTAGTGGTGCTGTCAGCTCACGCTGGGGAGGGCGCCAGCTGTCTGGGCGGCCACGTCGTAGTACTCGGCCTGGTAGTCGAGGATGCGGATGCCCCCGAGGACGGCTGTAGCCGCCTCAAGGAAGTTCTCATCAGCCATATGGGCGTCGACGGCGGCTTGGTCACGCCAGCCCTCGGTGAGGTGGATCGTGTTCGGGTCCGTGAGATCCTCGGCGAAGACGTAGTACGTGCATCCGTCTTGTTGCGCAGTGGTGGTCAGGTGAGGGATCACGGCGTCGCTGAATGCCTGTCGATCGTCGGGGTGGACCGTGTAGTACGCGCTGATGACCTTGCTGGTCGGGCTGTGCTTGGTGTGCGAGATCATGGTGCCTTCTCCTCCGTGACCACGGACCGTCCGGGCCAGCAGGCCACTGTACCTCGATAATTGTCTAGTTAGTCAATAACTCGGTCTTTGCGCCCTACCTACTCGCTCCCGTGACCGTCGAGAAAGGGTTAGCACACCGTCCTGTTCTTCAAGGTCGCAACCGTCGCCGACACAATCATCGACACCATCTAAATCCCTGGCGACCGGGGCGCATGCACGCCGGCGCGACTCCTCCCCTGACGCAGCCGCACTAAACCGGCCCCCCCACGCACACGCCGGACCGGACGAATAACGCCGAGAACCACGAATGTCGCTGAGCGATCGTCTATCGGGACCGCCGCAGAGCTGAAGGCACGGCGACAAGATGTTTGGTCGAATCGAGAGACACGGGCGTCGGCGCCGAGAACCGTGAGCCGGGGTGGCGACAAGTTCTGAGTCCGTCGACACATGGGCGCGCGACGCCTCGCCGACGTCGCGTCGACTAGCGGGCGATCGTGAGGGCCCCGTCGTCCTCGCGGATGCGGCCGTCCTTCGGGACCCACACGCGCAGGCCGTCGAGCCTGCCCGTGGTGAAGGACGAGGCGTCGTCGTGCAGCAGGTTGGTCACGGCCTCCGGTGCGGGGAGCCGCTGGTCGCGTCCGACGACGATGGCGACGTAGGGGCCACGGTCGAGTCGGTTGGTGCCGTGGTCGCCGACGTACGGCAGGAAGAGCGTGGGAGTCGCCGACACGAACAGGATCCGACCGTCGGGCACATCGTGTTCCTCGAGGTACCCGGGCAACAGCGCGATCCCGGTCGGGTGCGCCCGCGCGACGGCCTGGCTCACCCGGAACGAGGGGACGACGAGCGTCGCGACGAGGACCAGCACGACCGGGACGGTCAGGGCCC
>Ga0308160_10006044_pt1 | contig 12476 bp, 13 predicted proteins | sample PhyFR1_FD_201036 | JGI IMG/M metagenome (GOLD analysis project Ga0308160, IMG submission 201036) | Phyllosphere microbial communities from UC Gill Tract Community Farm, Albany, California, United States - DLSLF.R1 | ecosystem: Host-associated > Plants > Phyllosphere > Unclassified | place: USA... | reverse complement strand
AACCTCGTGTCAGTTACGGACACTTGACCGAGTGGTTAAGGGTTAGTTTTTTCGCGCTCGAAACCGCCTTCTTATTGCTGACTTCAAGTGCTAGCTTCAGGGGATTCTTCTCGCAAGACATTCCAAGACCGCTAGTCTTCGGGCGTGGGTTCGAATCCCACAGTGTTCAAAAAGCCTCCAGGGCTTCCTTTTTGACATCTGGGAAGTGTCTATAAGCTTAAGGAAGCCTTGCAAGACGCTAGAGAGACTCAGAGAGGCTTGACAGTCGGTGGCAGTCGGTGGAGCTCTGTAGCGGTGTTTGACGGGTGAAGACCGCTTGGCACTGTCATTCAGAGTGTTGAGTATCTGTGCCCGAGAAGCATCGAAGCTATCAGCGGCAACTCGCAGCAGACACATCGAAATAAACAGGGAAATTACCGCAAACGGCGCAATTTAATAAAGTTTTGGTACCTTGTCTCAAATCTTATCACCGGAATTCTCCGGCGCCGATCAGCTGCTCTAATCTGATGCCCAGTAATCTGACTAGTGACTTAATTGATCGCTGATTAAGTGGAGAATCGGAGTCATATACGCAACATGCTTAGGTGGAGGACCGGCGGCAAGTGACGCAAGCCTAGAGAAATGGAGTCGACTGACGCAAAATCAAGGTTTGATCGATTCCAGTTCATCGGAGTCTGAATGAGTAAGGTATATATACAGGAGTGGAGCGATCGGACGCCACCGTTCCATCTACTTCTTTTCAAACTTCTCGAGCCGGACTCGAATACAGCTAGACGATAATCACATTTGAGCAGGACTCATATTACGAACTATAAACATTAGAGATGTTTAAAGTCGCCACTTTTATTTCGATAGTGCTGGTCACTACCGCCAATGCTCAGTAAGCCTTCGCTAAGAGTATCGCTGACAAACAGTGTTGCCCTCTGGGATAAGGGAATGTTTGGATACAACTATCCCGATGCGGCCGGTATGTCCAACTTGCCCGATGAGTACTGACTACTAGGTTCCGCTACCCAGAATTACAACACCAACGACCCGGTCGTTCCTCTGCGACAGGACATGAACCTAGCCGTTTCGCAATGGTTTGGGCGTGGTATGCTAAATCTCCCGCCAATAGCAGGCGATTTCATGCAGCTTCCAGCTGGCGGAACTTACAAGGGTGAACTAGCTTGTAATCGAGCCGATTCCAAATTAAGAGATCCGAGAAGAACGGATGCTCAGCCCACTCATGCCTGTGGAGTGAGTCAACCTCAATGATTGAGCTAATATATAGGGAGAAGGAGCGTTACATGTCGTCAACAACTTGTTTAACTCGACAAAACCCCTCAATACTACCTGGTTCGGAGGGACCGCTTTGGCGATAGCCTATACTTCCGATGTCAAGGCCGTAAAGCCTTCCGATATGACTGTCATCTCGGTCAACACCGTCTCGCCCTGGTACAGGAATACCGATTACAAGATTCCGGCTGGTTTACCAGCTTGCCCGTCTGGAGGATGTCTTTGTACCTGGAACTGGATCCATCAGGCCAATCACGGCGAGGGGTATCCATACGAGATTGTAAGTCGTCCGAGAGGCATGTAATCGAGCTAATAATCAGTATAACAACATGTACCGATGTAAAGTCACGAATCCGGGAACTGGCAAGGTAGTCGGGAAACCGCAACCCGCCAAGCTATGTGCCGGAAGCTCGAGTACATGCGTAAAAGGACCGAAGCAGCCTAATGTAAGTCTCATCAGTGAATCAGATCATTAGCTGACGACTCAGTACGTCTGGATGGCTTCGTGAGTCCATGGAACCATGTGTGGGAATCAGCTGACAAGTAGCGGCAATAATCAGGCTTCGACAAATGACCCACCGACTTACAACTCTCGATACGGTTTCGTGGAAGGTGCCCAGAACGATATCTTTGTCTCCGCCAACGTACTCGCTTCCACCTCAAGCTCAAAGGCAGCCACCTCAACGTCAAAGGCTGCTTCATCGACATCGAAGGCTGCGTCTTCGACATCAAAAGCTGCGTCGACCAGCAAAGCTGCATCGACTAGCAAGGCTCCCACTAGCTCGAGCAGAGCAGTAACCAGTACATCAAAGGCAGCTTCGACGGTAAAGACCACGGCCGCGTCCGCATCTTCGACAAAAGTGAGGCGAGGGGAGATTCCGATGGGTATGAACCGGCTTCGAGCCCATCCTCGACATTGGACCGAGTAGGTAATTCTGTCGCAGGTCGACATAACGGGATCGCTGGACGATCATCCCGTGACACAACCAGATCGCTGGCCGATCGTCCCAAGGCTGGATCCTTGGGCCTCTCAAGCATGAGATATGTATTCTAAAGACTCGTAGATGCTCGCTGGACGAGCAGTGTATTCCATATCCTATGTATCATGTATACCACTCTGGCATCGATCGTCCGTGCATGCCGTACCTCACATCGCACCATGCATCGGAGCACCTTCATCTATGCTTGACCTGCGGTAAAATACTTCGACTTCTACAGCTGATTGAATAATGTGCGAAATATTGGGAGATAAAGAACAACAACTATGAGGCTCATAAACAACTCCGGGGCGGAGCCCGGCCCGGCTAAACATCCCCGGAGTATCCACCTGGCCCTTTGGGCTTCTCTGCCGACTCACACACTTAGCCAACTATCTGAGAAGAGCATGCCATTCAGAGAAGGCCCACGCAAAGCTCACCAGGATGAAGATGGCAATCCGACATTCTCGTGTACTTGGCAAGGTATGTTCTTTTCGACACAAGATGTAAATTCCCAGGTGGATCGGATGTCCACTTAGATGGATCGTGCTGATCATTCAGGATGCGACAAGACTTTTGGGACTGCACAACATGCTAGACGGCATGAGAAGTCTCGTAAGTGATAGACACGGGTGAAGCTGATGAAAGATGCCGGTGCGACGCCATATCCCTGTGCTCATTGTCACAAGTCTTTCATGAGAAGTGACGTTCGAGCAAAGCATATTCAGACTATGCATGGAATAGGTGGATCTGGATCAGCAAAGCGAGAACGAACTTCATCTACTAGTTCCGAGACTCCATCAACGTAGGTTCCTCCAGGCTACTGGGCTGACGGTGTAGAAAACACTTTACAAAGGGAAGTCCTGGAATGTCGTATCAGTCGCCCCAAGATTTTCGACGCCGGTCCGAATCAATGTCTATGCCACAATGGATCGACTCGACACCTCAGCAGACTATGCAGACATTACCGGGATCTGCGACCCTCTTTGGCGGAAACGACCCCATGCTGGGCGGACCGGGGATGATGCTCCCTCCACCTAGCCCATTTCCATCGGGCAGCAACAATTCCGGGTTTCTGGATCCTGCCAACCTGAGCACTAACCTCAACATGGATCAAGGTGAGCTACATTGTAGACAAAGCTGACATCAGGTTTGGGGCAAGACATATTTGACCCGTTCAACAACACCACTTGGGATTCATTCGGTCAAGCCTTTGGATGGGGATTCGAAAACGATCTGGATCTAGGCATCGGGTTACAGAATCACATGTTTGAGAATTCGGATATTGGCCCTGTATCGTCAACGGATGAGCTCAGTGCGGCATGGCTACTAAGTATGACACCGAGGAACGGCAGTCCCGTGGGTGATACCAATATCCCGGCAGAAAGAACGGATCCATTCGGGAGAAAACATGATAATCCTTGGGTGAGTCACCGCATCGTTCAATGCTGATAATAGCCCAGCATATTCAAACCGAAAGTACCTGATCGACCTTTGACACTGGGCGGAGTCAAGGCATCACCCCGACCTCATCGAGACCCAAGTGTACCAGAGGCGATCAACAAAACAGCTCGTAATGCGATGCTATCCCTCATTTACCTTTCCCACCAAAACTTATGGCTCATGCCCGATATCGGTGATTTCCCAGAACATGAAACCCTATCCGACTTTGTCGACCTGTATTTCGAGAAATTCCACCCAACGTTTCCCATCCTTCATAAACCGACTTTCCTCCAATCGGACACACCCGCTGTGCTACTCTTGTCGGTCGCTGCGGTGGGGGCGACCTATGCGGAAAAGAGCGTACAGCCATTAGCTGTTGCGTTGAGTGAGCTAGTCAGACGGATAGTCACATGGATGGTATGTTACCGAGAAAATTGAGCTGACGACAGCGAGCAAGTGATCAGCGGTCCAAATTTGACAAGCATGCGTTGATGGCATATACACTACAAGCCGCCCTCGATATCGCGTGCGGCTCACGCGAGATGTTTCTCCATGCCGAGATCATGAGGAGCAGTATCACGACTACATGCCGTCGTCTACACTTACTACGAGCAAGTAAACCGGTAGACTGGAGTGATTCAACGATACCTGCAGAAGACCGATGGAAGACATATATCGAGGACGAAGGACGCCGGCGACTTGGCTGGGGGATATACGTGAGTTGATGCTGCTAAGTGACGCTAATGGTAGCTTCTCGACGCTCAGATGGCTGCGTTGCTTGGTCATCCATGTATGATGTCGATCAATGAGGTCACAGTCCCTCTGCCCGGGAACGACATGGCTTGGAATGCGCCTTCCGCCAGGGAATGGGCAAAATTGGACCCCGAGGTCTCGTCGTCACCGTTCCAGACTGTCCTCTCGGACCTTTTGAAAGGCGGCAATATTCGATTACCTGATTTCGCAAATTCCATCATCTCACATACTTGCTACCGGTACGTTCATCATCCAGTTGTATCTCTGATGAGCAGATTTCTTATGGACGCATATCTCTTGTCTCACGCTCTATCGAGCGATGAAGAAGACGCAGATGGAACACTTACCTCATACCTTCCAACACGCCTGGAAACCAAGCCCCGCCGCCTACTTCTTCAGCTCGCCAAAACATCTTTCCCCCTGGCATCACCTACTCATCTGAGACTATCTTCAGCTGCATTGCTACATCACTCATACATTGCATTCACAAGACCGGGATTACTAGAACATATCAAAGCCGCTTCTGGGCGAAGCACGCCAGAGCTAGACAAGCGTATATCAATCGACTGGCTAGAAACTTGGGCGGAGAATGGTAAAGAGGTCCGAAAGGTGCTTTGGCATGCGGGGGTACTGAACGCCCTTCTTGCGGACTTTCCACAAGGGTAAGTCTCCTTCATGGATTCGACTAATCGTAGTGCTCTGTCCGAACTATTTTGGACGTTTGACTGTGCCCTTGTCTTCTGGGCGATCGTCAAATACGCAGGGCATCGACTTAGCTCGACAGAACTGAAATCAGCTCTTTTCGCAGCCAATTGTAAGCGAATAAGCGTGATGTGGCTGATGGCAGGGTTTGACACGGAGCCACCGCAAGTCTGGATCGATCATGGTGGACAGCTCATGCTGCCCTACCTTGGGTCTTCGACTTCATTAAATGTCAACAGCACCGTGACGTTCTTCATGAACCGACTGGAAACGATACCATGGGGCTGGGCGACGTTGTTCAGGCAGGTTCTTGGGAAGCTGCTGACCACCGAGGAGGAGGGAAGTGAAGGAGAGTGAAGCGAGATATGATCATGGCTCGACGGTCACGACCAACGGATTCACTTCAACATCCGTGCTTAACTGCGATTTCGCGTATTTCAGGGTGCAAAAGGAAACCACAGCACCTGACAGGATTCGCGAGTCGTCCCCGACCTCGCTACTAGCTGGGCGATTTCCAGCTTATTTGCGCAGAGCAGACGGGATGCGAAGTTTTCTAGAATCTATGGCCGTGGATATTTCTTAGGCGCCGACAGGGTATATGAAATTGAGTGGAGACGTTCGGCTTGATCACATCCTCAAATGAGCCATTGCCGCGAAAGAAGGTGCTCATTGCTTGACCGTCTGCGCCAGAACCCTTACGAGCATACTGTAACAAATGGATATTGCATCAGACTTACAGAATGATAGACTTGCATTCAAACTAGACTGACTAGAACTAAGCTATACATACTTTCGACATGTCAATTTCGTCCCAGAGATGGCGGTCTACTCAGCGGCAGCGAGCTCCTCCTCGGCAGCAGGGGCATCGACCTGAGGACAGTTGGCAGAGATATGTCCGACCTCCTGGCACTTGTAGCACTTTTTGGTAGACTCGTCCCTTGGTGCTAGACAATCTCGGGCAATGTGGTTCTCGCCGTTACATCGGCTATTTGTCAGATCACTCTTCCTGCTACGGACAGATATGATAAGAGGCGACGTACTAGCACTTGACGGGAGTACCGTCGGGGTTGGTTGGGGCTACTCGTCGTTGGGCCATTCCACCTCGAGCTCCACCTCCGAAACCTCCTCGGAAACCGCCTCCGTTACATGCTCGAGCAATGTGGCCTGTCTATTAGCGGATAATCGGTAGCGGCAGACTCGACCAGGGTCTGTAGCCTATCGAGTATGGGACTCACCGAATCGACCGCACTGGTAGCACTTTTGTCCGGGAGCAGCTCCGAATCCACCAGGTCCAGCCATGCTCTTGGCAGTAGGACAATCAGACTTGACATGTCCTACGCGTCAGTCTTCGCCCAGGATCGACCAGGCAGTGACTCACCAACTCCACCACATGCGTAACACTGCTTGCCATCGGTAGTTCGGGGCTGGGGGCAGTTGGTAGACTCGTGTCCGGGTTCTCGGCAGTTGTAGCACAACCTTCCGGGAGCCTGACATGCCTCGGCGTTATGACCAACTGTCGGTCAGCTCGATGATCTAATCATCAGGAAGGTAAGGACATACGGTTTCCACATCTATTGATCAGCTGATGTCTTTGTTGATTGTGGTGACTCACTTGAAGCATCCCTGTCGGGAGCCTGGAACGGATACAGCTGGGTTACTAGGAGTATTCAGTATTGATCCTCTCCCATTCACACTGATATCCAGCTAGAGGTCACGTACAACATGGTTGATGTCGGTACTACAAAGGAGTGAGCACATGACCAAGCTAGATTGTCTTTCAGACGACTGACCTTTTTGCCTGATTTAGATACTTGGATCTGATTCTTCTTAACTTCTTCCTCTTTTCTTCCCTACTGACACTGCTATTCACCACCCCTTCCCTTTTATATGGTTAGATGGTATAGGTAGATGGAGGTAAGTGAGGTGGGTACGCGAACGCCGATTCGGGCCAAAGTCGGGAAAAGCGGACGGGAGCAGCTTAGAGTAGGAAAGGCACGGGTATCAAGAAAGCCACGTCAGTCTGGGGTAGAGTATATTGAGCGTCATATGCCAAGTGTCTGATGCTTTACCGAGATGTTGATATGTTTCAGATAATAGAGTAGAGTGACTTGTATAGTATCATAGAAGAACGGACAGACGAAGCAGGAGATTCAAGCTCGAATCATACATCGAGGGGATCAAAGCTTTTAAAGAACCGAAATGCCGTCGGTCAACAACAAGCTCAGCAATCAGCCGAGCCCCTCCCAGACCGCCCCTTCGAACCCAAATCTGCCCAACGACTCGCAACGCTCCGCCAAAGATCAGGTATCGACCGAGCCTTCCCCCGCCATCATTTCATCCTCCTCCAATGTTACCGTCCATATCCTCTCCAGACGCTTCCTGGGCCCTATGCCTGAAAACATCGCCCATTCAGCGGACGTCCAGGAGAAGCAACGCAAGATCCGGGATATGCGCCGGAAAGCAGTCGGCAAGATCCTAGGTCGACCTGGGGCTGATGTAATTGAAGGGTCGTTTGGGACTACCGACAATCGGAAAGGAGTCAGTAAGGTCGTTCATCGTATAAGGGTCAGGAGGCGGAACAAGCACGGAGAAGAGGTTGAGGAGGATGTAGAGTTTGAAGAGGATAGCGACGAAGAGTCGGGAAGGTTCGGCAAGCTCAAGGGAAAGAAGAAGCAGAAGAGAAAGGATGTTTGGGTGGGTGAGAGTTTTGAGATTGGTCAGGAGTTTACTGTACCTGCCGGAAGAGATCGACATGAAGGTGATGGACCGACGGCGAATGGGACCGACGCTTCGGTCAAAAATGGCGACGACGAGCCAAACCGACCAGCGCCCTCAAGAGCAACTACTCAAGAGACTTTCGTCACTGCACGAACCCAAATCTCACAGCCAAACGACTCGTCAAGCATGATAGCCAATTTGGACCAGGACCTAGACGACTCTTCCCCTCCCCTTGGTGGAGACGACTTTGCAGCCGAACGAGCAAGTACGCTCTCACTACCAGTACATCCACGCAACTCGCAAGGCTCGTCCATCCAGCCTTTAATCAGCAACGAACCCCAGCGTTATACCACCGACGAGACGAGTGAAGGCAGAGACATGGTTACGCCAGTCAAGAAACCACCAGGGTTTAAAAACAGATTCAAATCCGCCGTCAAGCAGTCTCCAGGCGGCTCGACCGAACTCAGATCAATTGCGTCGCCCGAAGCTGGCAGACGAGCCCTTACGGAACCTCGACACCGATCCAAGTCTGTACAATTCCACGTCAACCCAGTTACACAAGGTGGTGGAGACCGCGAACCTCCTAGAAAGGGCAACAAGCAGCCGGCCGATCCGAGTGAGGTCTTGGAACGAGAGGGAGATGCCGTTGCGGGCACTAGCGCGGGAGCGGTAGAGGCGACCGTGGAGGAGGATGCGGCAGAGGTTCCGATGGCTGAGTCGGTCATTATGAGAGGTAAGTCTGCCTCTTGGAGTATGGGCTAATACCAGATCGTATGCTAGTCCGTGTCGGCTATCACCAAAAGGATGGACTGAAAGTTGTGAATGAGAAGACTCTAGTGAGTTTGGTTTGCCACCTTGCAGCAAACGCTGATCCTTTCAGCGCCGTGATCCCACTGAACGCCTTGATCCCTTTGAGGAGTACGTCGCTGTCTACAGAAAAGAGCGTATCGAGCTATACCAGGACTACGTGAGTGGAGCCTCAAAGAAGGTACTGATGATTAGAAAACTCCTCTCAAAGAACGCTTCACTGGTCACAAGCAATTATGCTGGACCATCTCTCTTTCGCCATCGCGTACCTCACTATCAATCTTCAACGCCACTGATATGACTATCGCTCTCACAACGTCGGCTTCGAAGCTCGACGCCGACGTCACCAAAGTGATGAAGTCGCAAAAAACAGTCTATGGCCCGATGAAAGATGCACTGAAGGAATCGAGGCAATATCGCTGGTTACAGCGCTTTGGGAAATCTGGCACGCATGTCTTTGTTATCAAGATATCAGAGAGGACGAGAGCTGCCGATTGGTTCTGGGAAGCATGGAAGACATTACACGAAGGCGTGGTCCGAGAACAACTTCCAACAAGACTAGATGTACGGATCCCTCAGCTTGGGACTAGTGTTCGATTGGCGCTGCCAGAGGAAGATGAACCTGGATCAGAAGCGACTCTGGCTATCCTCAACCCCGAAGCCGTCATCGATACATGCTGGAAGATGCTCGAGGGTGTGTTTGATCACGATAAAGTCGGACGAGATACCGATGTCGGATTGGCGTGGAAGATGGAAGATGGTAAATTGGATTGGTTGGCGTTTGACACTACCGTCGAAGGACGTCCGAGACCGTGGGCGATCCTAGCGGGTCTAGCGAGACAAAGTACGAGCCTGATAGGGATTGGGAGTGTGGAACTTCAAGCCAGGCGAGCACGGCATCAACCAATATGGGCCAAGCTAGAGGATGGAACCGTTGCTCAGGAACCACCTGGCATCGAAGGCTTCCTCATTCGGCACAAGACTGCTGCCGCTCCGAAAGAGACTGTCTATATCGCGACTCATGATGGAAACGTTTTCACGTCACATACGCAAACGGCACACCCACCGCTACAGCCCGGCCGCACGCAATCACTGCCCAGGGATGTTTTCCCAGACCTACACGAAGCACATCTCGATAGCGAAAGGTTCAGAATGGCGCAGTTCATCCAACAATCTACTGGATGTGTCGATCTGCGGGATCTTGAGGTCATTAAGCTTGTCTCGGATCTCGAGGAGTCTACATCGGCAAAGGATCAGCAATCCTTCGAGATTCATCTGAGTACTGGTGAGAAGGCTCGATTCGAGGCTCACTCGCCAGAGACAGCCAAGGAATGGGTGGAACGACTCTTGAAGCTATCGGAATACTGGAAACGGCGTCATCGTATCGAGTGAGTCATTCCTTGTCACAATTGTATGTGCTAATATCAGTGCCCGAGAACGGATGGAGGTCGCCAAAGTGAAAGCCGCGGACGATACTACTATCGGCGCGGACGAGCTCCTGGGCGAAATATGGGATTGGTGTGCCTTGAAAGGATGTCGACCCGTCACGCATGCTGGAAGAATATACATGAAGAAGAGCCCTTACGAGAAGTATAGGTACGTTCATATTCACATCCAAGGCTGATGGTAGACTTCGGTATGTAGTCCTCACCGGTGGCTCGCTGGTTACATTCAAGATCAAGAAGAAGCAGGGGTTCAATCAGCGTAAAAAGGTCCATTCGCTTTTCGGATCCTACTGCTATTCTGGTCGTCTTGCGCATGACGAATTGCATGAACAGGCTGATGGGGATGCTTTTGGATCGCATCCAAGGATATACCATGATGGTTTAAATGTGAGTCTCGCTGTGCAGGGATCAGAATGCTGACTTGATAGAGCGCGGATGGGATTGAAGATACGACCTTCTGCTTGCGATTACCTAGTACAGCCAAGACCTGGGGAGGAAAGAGCTATTATTCCTGGGACGAGCACGGTACTGGGCACATACCACCTTTGAGCAAGAAAGCGCCTGCTCTACTCTTCTTCCGAGCTCGATCTTCCGTATGTCCCCCACATATCAATAGGATCATACGCTGACATGTTAGCTGGAACGAGATAAATGGGTGTGGGCGATTAATGCGGAGAAGGAACGTATGGTCAGGAGTCATACCGAAATTGAGCGCAGACTGAGGAATCACGACAAGATCCCCGAGCACTAGTGGATGCCTTATGATACCTTGTGCAAGTTGCATGTCCTCCACCTGGCGTTACTGCACCATGCTACCAAGTAAAAGTAGCCGTATGTAACCGCCTTGACCCCGAGGTGCCCAATATGCAAGTATGGCTTCACAGACAGTCCCTGTAAAGGGTCGAGCTGTTCATAGTGAAAAACGGGAATACCCAAGTGGGGGAAACACCTCCACCTTAAATACCCGCTAAATAAGCCGTATTCACCGATCTGTACCTTTCATAGCCGTCCACTAAAGTACCATGCGCCTCTAGCTTGTTATATAAAGCATGGGCTTGGCTCCATGGCCTACTCTCACATACCGCTATGATGTCTTCTACAAACACGACAATCGAAAAAGGGTGGTCGTTCACCCAACTCCAATCTGATAAGTATAAAGATATTAAACCAGATTGGCAGGAATGTAAAGTCCCCACTCAGACGCATGTCGAGCTCAAGCGACTGGGCAAGATCCCAGATCCATTCAAGGCGTTGAATGAATGGGCTGTTCAATGTAAGCTCTTCGCCGGTACATGGAGGAAGCTGATGAGAAGGGGTTGGAGAAGCAGATTGGGCTTTCAAGACTACTTTCAAAGTCACCGACGAGCAATTGAAGGATGATCATGCAGACTTGGTATTTGAGGGTTTGGATACTTTTTGCGATATCACCCTCGTACGTCCTTTCGCAGAGGTATGAGCTAATGGTAGAATGGCAAGAACGTTGGCTCTACGGCTAATATGTTTGTTCACCATCGATTTTCCGTAAAGGAACACCTCAAGGCGGGGGACAATGAGCTTCATTTGACCTTCTGGTCGGGATGGAACGAAGCTAAGAAAGAGGCTGCGGCCCACGGTGGGGAAGTGCCTTGTTGTACGTCTTCTGATCTTCTCCCATATTCTGCTAACGATACAGGGAATGGAGATTCTAGTAGGACATATGTGAGGAAGTCGCAATACAATTGGGGATGGGATTGGGTGAGTCACTCATCACTGAAGAGGGTGTGCTCATTATAGGGACCAATCCTGATGACTGCTGGACCATGGCGACCTATCCGACTCGAGACCTACACATACAGGATTGACGATATCCGAATCGATTCCGACTTGATTGGACCAGACTACAAGACGGCAACCTTGAAAGCCAAAGTTGAACTGGCCGAGTCATCTTCATCGACCGATGGGTTCAAATACAAAGCAGTACTCAAGACTTCTGAGGGTCACAAAGTCAAGGAGGAGACTCTAGAATTGAAAGAGACACTTGATTGGAAGTTTGAGCAGGGGGAAGTTGATTCTTGGTGGCCTATCAACTATGGTAAACAGCCACTATATCAGCTGGATATTACACTATGCGACAAGGTCAGTTATACGTGAACTTGGATTAGGAGCTGATGGGTAGAACGGGAAATGTTCCGAGACCACTTCTACAAAGGTAGCATTCCGTCATGCCGAGGTAGTCCAGGCTCCGCTTGATGATGAGCCCGGAACCACCTTCTTATTCGAAGTCAATGGCGTAAGGGTATTCTGCGGAGGAAGTAATTGGATTCCTGCCGACAATTTCCTCGCGGAGATCACTCCGGAGAGGTATAGAGCCTGG
>Ga0308160_10006043_pt1 | contig 12477 bp, 7 predicted proteins | sample PhyFR1_FD_201036 | JGI IMG/M metagenome (GOLD analysis project Ga0308160, IMG submission 201036) | Phyllosphere microbial communities from UC Gill Tract Community Farm, Albany, California, United States - DLSLF.R1 | ecosystem: Host-associated > Plants > Phyllosphere > Unclassified | place: USA... | reverse complement strand
GGATTTTTTACCACTCATCAATAATTTCTTCGCGGAATTTCCCTGTACAAATAAGGCCTTGCGACAACGCAGGGCCTTTTTTCTTGTAGAATCTTGCCGTTGGTTTTGATTTCCTTTGAGCGACATTGTTATATGTCTATCGGCATGTAATCAATCAATGGAAATATTTCCCAAGTAGCTTGCCGCTACTTGGCGATTTCGTCGTTTTGATGCTCCGCCGCCCTTCGCCGGCGCCCGACCATTAACCCCTATTCATACATGATCAAAAAATTTATCGCTGCCGTATTGATGACGATTTCCAGCGCTGCCGCCCTCGCCGTGCCGTTCGGATCGCAATCGGTGCTGGTGGTGGAAGACGATACCGGCAAAGTGCTGTTCGAAAAGAACGCCTCGACCGTGGCCCCGATCGCTTCCCTGACCAAGCTGATGACCGCCATGGTCGTGCTCGATGCCCACCAGGACATGAACGAGCCGATCGAGATCGAAAAGAGCGACGTCGACATGCTCAAGCACAGCTCGTCGCGCGTGCCGGTGGGTGCCACCATTCCGCGCCGCGACGTGCTGCAGCTGGCCCTGATGTCCTCGGATAACCGCGCCGCCGCCGCCCTCGGCCGCACCTACCCGGGCGGCACCGACGCTTTCCGCGCCGCGGTCAAGCGCAAGATCCTGGCGCTCGGCATGACCCAGACCGTGATCGAAGAGCCGACCGGCCTGTCGCCGCACAACCAGTCGACCGCAGCCGACCTGGTCAAGATGGCGACAGCCGCTTCGAATTACGCGGAAATCACCCGCATCACGACCTCGTCGGACCACCTGATCAACATCAAGGGCCGCGAAGTCGAGTACCACAACACCAACCGCCTGGTCGGCGCCAAGGGCTGGGACATCGGCCTGTCGAAAACCGGCTATACCCAGGAAGCGGGCCGCTGCCTGATCATGCGCGTGAAAGCCGCCGGCAAGAACGCGACCATGGTGCTGCTGAATGCCGGCGCGTCGTCGGTGCGCATGCTGGACGCGCTCAACATCCGCCGCCACGTGCTGAACGACGAGATCCCGGTCGCAGCCAGCGTGGCGCGCGCCCCGCGCGCGCGTGCAGCCAGCGGCGGTCCACGCATCAAGACCGCGCTGCGCGGTTCGCGCATCAAGGCGGCACTGAGCGGCCCGCGCATCAAGGCCAGCGCCGGCGGCGTCCGCGCCAAGTCCGCGAGCGGCCGCGCACGCAGCAAGCACGTGGTCGTGACGCGTCATCGCCGTCACCGCTGAGCGCACGCTCCATATAAAGAAAAAGCCGGCGACCCTGCCGGCTTTTTTACGTGCGGCCTGGTCAGGCGATCAGGTCCACTGGTCCAGCACCTGGCCGTCGGCATCGCGGAACGAACCGACCACGATCACGATGAAGTCGATCAGCGCCCAGATGCCGAGGCCGCCGAAGGTGATCAGTTGCAGGATGCCGGTGCCGATCTTGCCGACATAAAAACGGTGGACGCCGAAGCAACCCAGGAAGAAACACAGCAGCGCGGCCGGCAGGATGCGCTTCTGGGTCTGGCTGAGGCTCCCGTTGCGCTTGGCGGCACCGCAGCCGGGGCAGGCATGGGCGCTGATGTGCATGCGCGTGCCGCAGGCGCTGCAGTAGAGCATGTTGGAATCGGCGGTGGCTTGCATGGTGCTCATGGTCATCCCTTTCGTGGTGTTATTTCCTTAGCTTAACATGTCGATCTGGCATGAAAGCTCACCAATATTCACGACTTACCGGCGCCTTCGCGGCGTGGTAAGCTGCCGCGATGCAAAAAACAGTCAATTATCTCCACCTGCTGCCCGACGGCACCCTGCCACACATGATGGACCCTGCCCCTTTCCTGGCGATCGTGATCGCCGACGAAGAGGTGTCGCAGATGTGGCAATGGGAAGCCAGCCGCTGGCTGGTCGAGGCCGGCTGCCGCGTGCTGCTGGCCTGGGGCACGGATGCCGAAGCCTGGGCCGAGGCGGTGCAGGAGGCCGGCCAGGAAGCCTTCAATTACGAAGACATTCCGGACGAGAGCCTGGTGCTCGCCACCTCGCACGAGGACGACGACCTGGAAGAAGTGTTCTGGTTCGCCCGCCACCGCGCGGCGCACCCGGCCTGCACGCTGAACAAGACCCTGATCGTGCATGTGGGGGCGGCGCCGCGGCGCGAAGAGCTTGAAGCGGCCTGGGCGGCCGCCTGAAGCGCATCAGCTGCTCTTGAAACTCGGCTGGAACGGCACCGCCGGTGCGATGCACTGCTTGACCGGGACCGGCTTGTGGTCGTCTTCGCTGCGCACGTAGCACTCGTCGAATACCGAACAGTAGCAGGCCGAATACTTGATCTGGTCCATCTGCCTGTGCAGCGCCGTGAATAGCGGGTTGGGCACAGCCGGTTCGGACCAGGTGAACATCGCGACCGACCCGCCGGCGCGTACCAGTGCGCCTTCGATACCACCACGCGCATCCATCGCGTTCGCATCGTTCGGGCTGCGCGACCCGCTGCAGCAGGCATTCAGCAGCTCGGCGATGTTGCGCATGGGCTTGCCTTTGAACTTCAGCTCGACCCACTCGATGCGGGCCGGCCCGACGCCGTTATTCACGATCTCGTACCTGACCTTGAGCTGGTGTCGATCCGTCCCCGGCAACGGGGTCTCGGACATGTTCGAACGCATCAGCTCCAGGTAAGGATAGCTGTTGGCCGCCACCAGCTTTTCCATCGAATGCGCCGAATGCAGGCCCAGCCAGAGCGACACCAGCGAGACGATCGTCGCCGCCACGCCGAGGATGATGTCGAGCCAGCGCACGCCGGTGCCGTGCGGGTGGTGGTGGTGATGGCTTTCGTGTTCCAACGGCTTCTCCCTGGAAATAAAAGGAAAAGCATAACAAACTCTACTTGCCAAATAATCACACTTTATTGCACGGTCACGGGGCGCATCAGCGCGCCTTCAGCTGCCGCACATGCCCTTCCAGTTCGGCAAAGCTGGGACGCTCGGTGGCGGAGATGACCTTGCGTCCGAATTCCACGGCGATGGCCGGGGCATAGCCGTTCATGCTGGCCAGCAGCGTCACCTTCACGCATTGCAGGGCCTTGGCCACGTCCTGATGGCGCCGGTGCAGCAGGCTGGACAAGGGCGCAACGAAGCCGTAGGACAGCAGGATGCCAAGGAAGGTGCCGACCAGCGCCGCCGCAATCAATGCGCCGAGCTCCGCCGGCGGCTTGCCGACCGAGCCCATCGTGTGCACCACGCCCATCACCGCGGCGATGATGCCGAAGGCCGGCATGCCGTCGGCCAGCTTGTGGATGGCCTGCACCGGGATCTCGGCGTCTTCCAGGTAAGTCTCGATTTCGTTGTCCATCAGGTTCTCGACCTGGAATGCATCCATCGTGCCCGACACCATCAGGCGCAGGTAATCGGTGATGAACTCCATCAGGTGCGGGTCGGCCGCGATCTGCGGGTGTTTCGCGAACAGTGCACTGTCGCGCGGGCTGTCGATATCGTGTTCGAGCGACATCAGGCCTTCCTTGCGCACCTTGGCCAGGACCTCGAACAGCAGCGCCATCAGCGCCATGTAGAGGTCGCGCGTGTAGCGCGAGCCGCGGAACATGACCGGGATGCTGTGCCAGGTCAGCGCAATCGCCTTGCGGTCGTTGGCGATCACGAAGGCGCCCAGCGCGCCGCCGAAGATCATCAGCAGTTCGTAAGGCTGGAACAGAGCTGCCAGGTGCCCGTCCTGGAGGACGAAACCGCCGAATACCGCCAGCAGCACGACGATGAAGCCAACGACGATCAACATGATTGCCACCTTGCCTGGGTTTCCGATGCACAACTCTAGCACTCTTGCCACAAGGAAAGCAAAAACTGGTGGTCTCGCGCAAGCCCGATCATGCGCGCTATTGTGAGGCGTCAAAGATTCGCAAGATGCTGGTCATTGCTGACCCTCGACCATGCCGCGCAGGCCGCTGGCGCGGTGGGTGCGGCGCAGGATCGCCTCGCCCAGCACCGCCGCGCCCGGCGTCACCAGGGTGAAGCGCTGGCTGGCGCGGGTGATGCCGGTGTAGACCAGCTCGCGCGCCAGCACCGCCCCGCCCTCTTTCGGCAGCGCCAGCACCGTGTGCGCGAATTCCGAACCCTGCGACTTGTGCACCGTCATCGCGTACGCGGTCTCGACGTGGCGCAGGCGCGTGGCCAGCACGCTGCGGACCCGGTCGCCTTCCAGGAACCAGACGCGCAGCGAATCCGGGCGCGCCGGGTCCGGCAGGGTCAGGCCGATGTCGCCGTTGAATACGCCCGTGCCGTAGTCGTTGCGGGTCACCATCACCGGACGGCCGACGTACCAGTCGCCGTTCTTGCGGATCAGGCCCGCGTGGTCCAGGCGCGTCTCGATCGCACCATTCAGCCCCTCGACGCCCCACTCGCCCTCGCGCACCGCGCACAGGATGCGGAAGGCCTCGAAGCTTTGCAGCACCGAACGCACCCAGTCTTCGTGGGCAGCGCCGCCCGGTCCTGCGCGCAGCAGTTCCAGATAGGGACGGTAGCCGTCGCCGGCCAGTCCGATCACGTGGTGCTGGTGGGCGTGTTCGATCCAGCCGACCTGTGCCTCCGGCCCGCCGGCGCGCAGCACCTCCACGGCCGCCTCGACGTCGCCGCGGTTGACGGCCAGCGCCAGCTGCCCGATCGGCCCGCCGAAGCGGCGGCTGTGGCGCAGCATCACGGTCTGCTGGGCCAGCGGCCCGCCGTCGCCGGCAAAGTCGTCCGGGATGGTCTCGCCGCTGGCGGCTTCCACGTAAGCCAGGGTGTCGGCGTCGTAGTGCCCGCCCTGGGCATCGTGGCACAAATCGCCCAGAACGGCGCCCGCCTCCACCGACGCCAGCTGGTCCTTGTCGCCCAGCAGGATCAGGGTGGCGCCGGGCGGCAGCGCATCCAGCAGCGCAGCCATCATCTCGAGGTGGACCATCGAGGCTTCGTCGACGATCAGCACGTCGATGTCGAGCGGGTTGCCCTTGTTGTGGGCGAAGATGCGGGTGTCGGGGCGCGACCCCAATAAAGAGTGGAGCGTGCGCGCCGCGCCCATGCGCGCGGTCAGTTCGCGCAGCGGCAGCGCTTCGCCGACGCGCTCGGCCAGTTCGCCCAGCGCCTTGTCGATCGACTGCTTCAGGCGCGCGGCGGCCTTGCCGGTGGGCGCGGCCAGGGCCACGCGCTGGCGCGCGGCGTCGGGCGCGGTCGCGAACAGCAGCGCCAGCAGGCGCGCCACCGTGTAGGTCTTGCCGGTGCCGGGGCCGCCGGTGATGATCGCGACGGCACCGCGCACGGCGATGGCGCAGGCTACCTTTTGCCAGTCCGGGCGCTGCTCGTCGGTGCGCGCGCGCGGCGATACGAACAGCACGTCGAGCCAGGTGCGCACCTGGCCCTTGTCGACGTCCTGGTGACGGTCGCGGGCGCGCTCGCGGATGGTGCGCGCGACCAGGGTCTCGTCGCGCCAGTAGCGGCGCAGGTACAGGCGAGCATCCCGGTCGGCGCCGGCCAGCACCAGCGGCTGGCCGTAGTCGAAGCTGTCGGCCTGCCATACGGTCTCGCAGGCGGCCAGCTGGGCGACCCAGCCCTTGACGCTCTTCGGCAGCGTGGCGCCGCCGGCGCGTGCGGCCCTGGCCAGCGCCTTCCAGTCATCCTCGGCCCAGCCCAGCAGCGCGGCCGGATCGTCGACCAGGTCGGCCAGCAGCAGGCAGCTGTGGCCGCGCCCTTCCAGCTCGGACAGCACCAGCGCCGCCAGCAGCAATGCAGCAGACTGCGCCGACGACGATGACGCCGGCCGGGTCCCGAGCGTCGCCACGAAGCGCGCAAAGGCACCGGACAGGCGGCGCAGTTCGCCGGCTTCGGTCAGGCGCTCCACCTCGTGCCAGAAGGGAGCGTGGGATTCGATCACAGCGTCGTTCATACCTTCGTTCCATCGCCCAGCAGGCGGTCCAGGCCATCCAGCAGCTCGAGGTCGGGCTCCAGCAGGTAGCAGCCGTGCGTGGCCGGGTTGGCGATCCCGCGCAGGAACAGGAACACTGCCCCTCCGAGCTGGTGCTCCGGTTGATAATCATCGCCGAGCCGTGCGCGCAGCAGGCGGTGCACGGCCAGCATGTAGATCGCGCCCTGGATGTCGTAGCGGTGGCCGGCCATGCCGTTGGCCATCGCGGCTTTGGTGTAGGCCGCGTCGCCCGTCCCGAGCGCGTTCGATTTGTAGTCCAGCACCCAGTAGCGGCCGTCGATCTCGAACACCAGGTCCATGAAGCCTTTCAGCATGCCGTGCAGCTGGCGCTCGGGCAGCACCGGCCGCTGGACGTTGCCGAGCAGGCGCCTGCGGCACAGGCGGTCGAGCGCGCCGACGTCGAGCTGGCGGCTGGGGAACCAGAATTCCATCTCGGGCAGCACGGTGCTGGTGCTCGCCAGTTCGGCCAGCGAGGCGCCCAGCGGCGGCAAGGTCGTGGTGACGATGGTGCGCAGCCAGGCCACGGCGTCGTCGCGGCGGTTGGCCCAGCCGGCCCGCTCGATGCGCTGCACCAGCTGGGCCAGGAAATTCTCGTCGTCGATGCGGTCGAAGCCCTCGGTCGCCATCCACTCCAGGCGCTCGTGCAGGAAGTTGCCGGGACCGGCGCCGCGCGGGAAGCGGTGCCAGGGGGCGTCTTCCGCGTGCAGCACTTCCACCGTGCCTGCTTCCGCCTCCTCCATCAGGTTTTCTTCCTGGGGACGCTGCGGTGGCGCGACGGTGTGGCGGGTCAGCGAGGTGAAGGAACCGACCGCCCAGTTGCGTTCGAACGAGCCGTGGAAGGCCGGCGCCTCGACCAGCTCCGGCCGCACGTCGGCGCGGCGCAGCACGGTGCAGCCTTCGGGCGCCTCCAGCGTGTGCAGTTCGATGCCGTCGCCGTCGTTGCCACTGCTGCCACGCACGCTGTTCCAGCGTTCGCGCATGGCGGACGCCGGCACCTTGTCGCCGCCGGTGAGCAGGTAGCCGAGCGCCGATTCGTGCAGGCGGTTCTCGCCCTTGCGCCCGGCCGCCACCGCGGCCACGCCCAGCCACAGGAAGTGGCGTGCGCGCGTCAGCGCCACGTACAGCAGGCGCAGGTCTTCCTCCAGGCGCGCGCGGTCGACCGCTTCCAGGGCGTTGTCGCTGAGCGCCAGGTCGATGCGGCGTTCGCCGTCTTCCCTGTATTCGAAGAAGGCGCGGTTGCGGCGGTCGGTCTTGCGTGCGGTGACCGCGAACGGCAGGTAGACCAGCGGGTACTCCAGGCCTTTCGACTTGTGCACCGTGACCACCTTCACCAGCTCGGCGTCGCTTTCCAGGCGCAGCACGCGCTCGTCGCCCCCTTCCCCCATGCCCTCGATCTGCTCGGCGAACCAGCGGATCAGCGCCTGCTCGCCATCCAGCTCGCGGCTGGCTTCCTGCAGCAGCTCGGCCAGGTGCAGCAGGTTGGTGAGCCTGCGCTCGCCGCCCCCGGCCTGCAGCAGCTTGGCCGGCAGGCCGAGTTCGTGGATGAAGCGGCGCAGCATGGCCAGCACGCCCTGGCGCTGCCAGGCCTGGTGCAGCGCCTTCAGTTGCTCCACCCGCTCTTCCCAGGCCTGCTCGTCGCTGGCCAGGCGCGCCAGTTCCGCCAGCGGCAGCGCGCAGGTGGCGGTGGCAAAAGCGGCACGCGCCAGCGAGCCATCCAGCGGATTGGCGACCGCCTGCAGCCAGCGCAGCACATCAAACGCTTCCTCGCTTTCGACCACCGAGTCCTGGTCGGACAGGTAGACGCTGGGGACTTTGCGTTGCCCCAGCGCGCGCCGGATCGCCGTGGCTTCCTTGCGGTCGCGCACCAGGATCGCGATGTCGGCCGGCATCAGGCGTGTGAAGTCGCCGTCGTCGCCGGCGAACCCCACGCGCTCGTCGTTCAGCAGCGTGACGATGTGCTCGGCGCAGTGATGGGCGAAGAAGTCGCGGTAATCCTCGGTGCGCAGGTCGTCGCGCTCGGTGGTCGCCACCGCCAGCGCCTGGTAGGGGCCGTCGACGCCGACCAGGTCCTGCCTGCGGCCGTTGGCTTCGACCGGTTCGAAGGGCAGCGGGTTTTCGTCGCCGTTCTTGAACCTGAAGGCGCCGGCCGCGTAACCTTGCTCGGCGTAGTGGAACAGCCGGTTGACCGCACGCACCAGCTGCTTCGTCGAGCGGAAATTGGTGCCGAGCTGGTAGTGGCGGCCGGTGGTGGCACGCCGCGCCGACAGGTAACTATATATATCCGCACCGCGGAAACCGTAGATCGACTGTTTCGGGTCGCCGATCAGGAACAGCCCGCGTTCGGGATCGTTGGCCTCCACCCGGTACAGCAGATCGAAGATGCGGTACTGGTCGGGCGAAGTGTCCTGGAATTCGTCGACCATCGCCACCGGGAACTGATCCAGGATACGCTTGCGAAGGGCCTCGCCGTTGGGGCCTTCCAGCGCCTCCTTCAAACGCACCAGCATGTCGGCAAAGCCGAACTGGCGGTTGCGCCGCTTCAGCTCGGCCATGCGGCGCGCGATCTGGCCGGCGGCGTGGCGCAGCAGCGCGTGCGACAGCGGGGCGATCGCGTTCAGGCCTTCCTGCAGCGCGCAGGTATGGCCGAAGCAGTCCGGCACGGCGGCGCTGTAGCCCTTGCTGAAGGCATCCTCGATGCCGTCCGGGGTCAGGCGCCGCCAGGCAGTATCGGGCAGGTCCGGCATATGTCGCGCCGGGTCGGCTGCCCAACTGCGCAGATTTTCAAACCATTTGAGCAGCGAATCGGCACGCATCTTGGTGCCGTTGAAGGCTTTCGGATGGTGCTCGCGCTGGGCCGCGATCCAGGCTTCCATCGCGTTGGCGCGCTCAAGCCAGCCATCCTTCAGGCGCGCCAGCTCGTCGCGCTGTTCGCGCTCGATGCGGGCGATCAGCGCGTTCAAGGGCGTGTCGCAGTCGCCGCCCAGGCTCTCGGCGCGCCCCACCAGTTCGCGCACCGATCGCTTGAGCACCTCGACGTCGGCAAAGGCGGACAGCAGCACCTTCAGCGCCGGGCTGCTTAAAGGATAGACCTGCTGGCGCCAGTAGTCGTGGGCCGCGTCCTCGAACAGGCCGTGCTCGTCGCTGACCAGTTCCTCGTCGAACAGGCTGCCGCTGTCGAAGGCGTGCTCGCGCAGCATGCGCTGGCACCAGGCGTCGATGGTGAAGATGGCCGCTTCGTCCATGGTCTCGGCGGCCAGCACCAGGCGATGGGCGGCGCGTTCGCGCTCGGCGTCGTCGTCGTAACTCTCGGCCAGCGCCTCCAGGTAGGGATCGTCCTGTTCCGCCTCGCCGCGGAAGTAGGCGGCGGCCTGCACCAGGCGTTCGCGCACGCGGTTGGACAGCTCGCGCGTGGCCGCGCGGGTAAAGGTCATCACCAGGATTTCGGGCGGCAGCAGCGGGCGCACGAAGGCGCTCGGTTCTTCCGGCTCATCCCACAGGCCACCGGTGTCGTCACCGCCCTTGCTGCCGTGGCCAAGAACGAGACGCAGGTACAGCGCGGCGATGGTCCAGGTCTTGCCGGTGCCGGCACTGGCCTCGATCAGGCGCGAGCCGTGCAGCGGAAACTCCAGCGCGTCGAGGAGCTGGCTCATGCCTCGCCTCCTTCGAAGCGGGTGACGGTCACGCCTTCGTTCAGCCAGGCCACCAATGGCCCGTACAGCGCCTCGGCCACCTCCGGCCAGCCCCCGGCCGCGCGCAGCAGCGCGAATTCCGGCCACAGGCGCGCCAGGCAGGGGTCGCCGACTTCGCCCTGGATCTCGAAGCCGCCGTCGTAGGTTTCGCGCGGGTCACCGTCCTGGAGCTGGGCCAGCGCGGTCTTGCAGGCCACCGGCAGCGGGTGGTCCAGGTTCTCGCGCCACAGCGCGGCCAGGCGCGTCAGGGTGCCCAGCGCTTCGTCCTGCGCGACCGGCGCCATCTCGACGATGCCGTCGCGCGCCACCAGGTAGCCGGTGATGGCGGCACCCGAGGCACCGGCGGCCAGCTGGCGCAGCCACGGTCCGATCAATTTGTCGCCGCGCGGCGCGCCCTTGCGGTCCAGTACCTTGGACGAGATCTGCATCAGCCACACGCTGCGTTCCTCGCTGCTGCGCAGGCGGTCGATCCAGTCGTCCAGGAGAATGCCGTCCAAATCCAGGCTGACCACCAGCTTGGGCGCCGCCTGCGGGTAGCGCGTGCTCAGTTGCAGCCAGGCGGAGCGCACTGGCACCAGCTCGTCGACCAGCTGCTGCTGCCACTGGCGGCCGATCAGGCCGATCGGCAGCACGCCTTCGCGCGCCAGGCGCCCGGCGCGCGCGGCCAGCACCTGGCGCACCTCGTCCTGGGCTTCCCGGGTGCCGCTGTCGTCGAGCAGGGTGTCCTCCAACAGGTAGCGTTCGAGGGCGTCCAGCGAAAACGGTTCCTCGTCCTCGCCCACCACTTCCAGTTGGCCGAAGTGCACGCCGAGCCGGCGCCGGAAAAAGTAGCGCGCCGGCTGGCGCAGGAAGCCGGCCAGCTCGCCCAGCTTGAGGCGGTAATCCGGCTCCAGTTCGTAGGGCGGCAGGGTGCCGCTGCCGGACGCGCCATCCTCGCCCTCGCCGCCCTCCAGCGCGCGGTGCGCCGAGCGCCATTCGCCGGCATAGGTGAGCAGGCCGCCGCGCTCGAAGTAACGGCGCGAGAACGGCTGCAGCGCGTGGACCGTGGTGTGCGCGCCGACGTCCATGTCCCAGCCGCTTGCCAGGTAATCGCGCAGCTGCGACACCAGCACCGACGCCGGCTGCTCGGTATTGTCGCGCACGTTGCGCCCGACCCAGCTCACATACAGCTTGTCGCGCGCGGCCAGCAGCGCTTCCAGCATCAGGTAGCGGTCGTCGTCGCGGCGCGAACGGTCGCCGGGACGGCCCATCCCCGGCAGGGCCAGCAGATCGAAGTCGGATTGCTGGGCGCGGCGCGGGAAATCGCCGTCGTTCATGCCGAGCAGGCAGACCACGCGGAAAGGCACGGCGCGCATCGGCATCAGCGTGCAGAAGGTGACACCGCCGGACACGAACTGGTGGGTCAGCGCCGGCTGGTCCAGCTCACCGAGCCAGGCTTCGCGCATCACCGCCAAGGGCACCGGCTCGTCGAACAGCGCGTTCTCGCAGATCTCGAGCCAGCATTGCAGCGCTTCCTCGAGCTGGTTCAGCATCACGCGGTCGTGGTCGTCGGTGGCGCGGAAGAAGCGCGCCATCATCGCGCGGGCGCGGGCGCCCCACTCCAGCGGGCGCAGGTTGCCGTCCAGCTGTTCGCGCCAGGCCAGCAGCGCCTCGACCAGTTCGGCCAGCGAGCCGGCCAGCGCCGCATCCAGCCCACCGACTTCCGGATAGGGTTCGATGTCGTTGAAGCTGGCGCCGGCGCCGGTGGCATAACCGAGCAGCATGCGCCGGATGCCGAACAGCCAGGAATTCTGCTCGCCGGCCGAACCGAGACCGAGGCCGGCGCGGTGCCGGGCGTCCAGCCCCCAGCGCACGCTGGCGCCTTCGATCCAGTGGCCGAGGATGGCAAGGTCGTCTTCCTCGATGCCGAAGCGCTTGGCCACCGCGGGTACGTCGAGCAGGTCGCGCACCTCGCTCTGGCGGCAGCGCTGCTGCGGCAGGCGCAGCAGCCATTCGAGGGCCACCAGCAGCGGGTTCACGCTGCGGTCCTTGACGTCGCCGATCTCGAAGGGGATGTAGCGCGGGTCGCTGCGCTTGTGCTGGTCGAACACGGCGTGGATGGCAGCCGAGAAGGCGTCGATGTCCGGCATCATGACCACGACGTCGCGCGGCCTTAATGGAGAAAAAGCGGGATCCTCGGATTCCTCCGCGAACCAGGACAGCAGCTGGTCGTGCAGCACCTCGACCTCTCGCTGGGCGCTGTGGGCGATGTGGAATTCGATCGAGCGGTCGTCCAGCGGCGGCGGCACATGCGGATGCTCGGACAGCGGCAGCAGGTCGCGGATCGCGGCCTGCACCTGGTTCAGGAGGCATTCGCCCTCCCCGTCCGAGAACAAATCGACGCGCATGTTGGCGAATTTGCTGGCCTCGCCATTGTCGAATTCGTCCAGCATGCGCACGAAGTCGCGCCCCTGCCTGCCCCAGCTGGCCAGCAGCGGGTGGCAGTGGGCGTGCATCTGTTCCGGCGGGATCTCGGCCAGGCTGGTGCCGTTCTTGGCCTGCTGGCGTTTATAGGCGGCGCGCAGCAGCTCGCGCCCCTCGCAGATATCGCCCCAGTAGAACTGGCAGGGGTTCGGCACCGCCAGCAGCACCTGCGTGTGGCGCGAGAGGCCGGCCACCGCCTGGATGGTCTGGTAAGGCAGGGTCGACATCCCGAACAGTACCACGCGGCGCGGCAGGCGCTGCACCGGCTGGCGGTCTTCCTCGACCGCCGCCATGAATTGCTGGTGGATGGTGGCGCGGCCCGACCAGCGCCGCTCGGGCGGCATGCTGG
>Ga0308160_10006042_pt1 | contig 12479 bp, 12 predicted proteins | sample PhyFR1_FD_201036 | JGI IMG/M metagenome (GOLD analysis project Ga0308160, IMG submission 201036) | Phyllosphere microbial communities from UC Gill Tract Community Farm, Albany, California, United States - DLSLF.R1 | ecosystem: Host-associated > Plants > Phyllosphere > Unclassified | place: USA... | reverse complement strand
CTGGGGTCGATTCTAGCATATATCGTCCGTACTCGGGATGGAAGGTAGGGATGGATGCGCTGAACATCAGCTTGACTCATACGCCAAGAAGGGAGGGCATACCAATTGGCAGGTTTACGTTTCTCTAGTTCGGGGTCTAGGGTTACTGATTGCAATTTCATGAGAATCTCTGTTTGACGTAAAGACAACAAAGCCCTCTTGTTTTCATCATCAAATGAGACTACCATATATTCGATCTACCATCAGCACTACCCTCCTGAAAGCTAGACTCACCTCATCACCCCAAAGTAAGCCCTTGCCAGTAATATCCTTCCACCTGTTCCAAGTATTCAAGAATTGCGTGATTCCATGATACCTAATATGTTCCGCTAGCGGTTTCGTTTCCTCCCAATTGAGGGGTGTTCCCAAAGCCAATAAACCCATGTTGCTCTTATCACACTCGACTGGGCTTCTACCTGATAGCCCCCAAGGTGCTGTATATTCTACTGTACGAGTATAGTGATGTCAGGATCACTACTTATGGTCGATTGGTAATTTGGTAAGGAAGTGGAGGCCGTTGGTTCAGGATTCAGGAACAAACTAGGGATTAGGCTGACAAAGAAAGCCGGAACACCCGCGGTCGATGGGAAATGGGAATGGCGTTTGGTAGAGCGTTTGGGTAAGTAGTTGTGCGGTGTCTACGAGCGAGAGGAAGGGGTACGGGTGATTCTCATTACTTATATACATATATGCACAATCTTGAATGATATCTGCTTTTCACGCCATCGAACGATATGAGTGATAACCAAAGGTAGGTAAATTGGGGTACACAAGGCAACCCCCAAGAAGCAAGGTATGGCGATCTCCTTCAATTTGAGTAAGGCCGGCGGCTACAGGATATGGTTGGAGGCAAGAAGCAAATGATGCGAAGTAAGAATAAGAAGATTGTTAAGTGTAGCGCCGATAAAGTTGCATAGGCGTGCTGTCTAAATGAGACGATCTACAATGATATGATGGTAATGGCTAATTATGCAACAGTGATATGAGTCCAGAACGACGCTTGAATTTGTCGAGGAGTCGAGAAGTGATTTTACATGTAGCTTGTACCCTGAGTCGAATTGGATCGAGCTCGGGGAGTGGGCATAGAGGTCGTGACGTTCATACTGTGTACACGAGATGCGTCTGTCAACGGATCTCGCGAACGAGAGAGTGGGGGTGATGTTGTCTTCTGGGGCGCGAGTCGACTGTACATGTTGGAGACTGAAGCGTGTTTCTGATTGATCTCAGAAAGGCGAATTAGGAGGTCGACGTCTGATTCATTTGTGGTATCGGTAATGATATGTAGACGCTTCTGCCTGGGTCCCAAGGTCATGGATGGCATACGGAGAGTAGTACCTTTCGACTCGAAGAGATCAGGCATGGAACCGACCGGCAGGAAACGGAGTTGAGTTGAAGTGAGTCCGGGTGAGGGGAGATGAGGGAGGATCTCGGGAGGTGTGGCGGGTAGACATGCCTCTTCCCAATTTTCTTGGACACCCGACCACCATGAATTGATTCGTAGCGCGAGACTGTCTGCCTTTTTGGCGAATCTTTCGTTTCGCCTCGTCATGTAGACTTCGTATTCCTCTTTACTTCTGGTTGTCGAGTGACGATCTTTGCCGGCAGCAGGAACGGCTTCATCAGCCTCGGATTGTGCTCGTTGTTCGTGCAACGCCGAGACGTCCTCCTTGACCTGGTTTGCTTCCACAGAGGCGGAAGCAAGAACAGGCTGCGACACCTCGCTGATCGATTCCATGATGATTGGTACGCTGGACTGTAGTCGTTCCATATCGACAGGAGCTTCGCTGACAAACACCTCATCGGCTCGAGTAGCGTTACCAGATCCGGCACCGTTCGGGCCAGTGGATATGGACGGTACTGCTGACGAAGCACTACCAGTCCTAGACTTGCGCTCGAGCTTCAACTCGAACCCCTTTGGGATATGTTTCCAAACTTTTCGACCCTGTGTCTCCCATGCTCGTCGATGTTCTGCCTCTCTCGCTTCGGCTTCTGAACGGGTCGGTGAGGATCTGTGTCGCCGGGGATTGATCTCTGGCGATGCGTGGGGCGAGCGTGACGAATGGGATCCACCGCGAGATGGGCCTGCACTGGATGCACCATAATCTTGATACGAAGCTGCAAAGTGATGAGGATGTCGTTCAGGTCGAGCGGTAAGGTCGTTTCGGTCGATTCTTGACGAGGGACTGATGGGAATAGCGTCCGGAGGTAGTGAGATGATGATATCCTTTGGACTAATCTCTTCTTTCGTTCCGATACTGGTTTGTGGAGTGTCAGCGGCAGATTCCTTGGTCTGGGTGGTATTGCCGCTCGAGATTTTGGATTCGCTTTCGAGACTAGAGTCCGAGTCTTTGCGAGTGTTTGGCGGTGGTTCAGTAGGGGATGTACTGCCAGAGGCTGAAGGAATTGTGATGTGAGTTTGTCGAATTAACGAGGCGAGATGATTGGCGAGGTTGTTGTGATAGGCTTTGAGAGGATTGGGAAGGGCGGGAGGCCCAACCAGCGAGGGGTCGGTCATTGTGGTTGACAAGGGGGAAGGTTTGGGGAAGCGAGAAAGGAGTGTAAGCCTATGAGATACTCATAAGTTATGGATGATTTGGTGGTAGAGGACGCGTGACAGTTCGTCTCCTTAGTCTTAGTGAGGTCGGGTGGTACGTCAAGTCGTCAAGGACGGTGGTAGTGAAGTGTGTTTAGTTGAAGAGGTGAGTGAAGAGGAAGTTGGATATCTAAAGGCGAAGTCGTATTCGGTCGTATTCGGATTCGAAGTGAAGACGCTTTTGTCTAGACTCTCTGTATCCTTATGCTAGGTCACCAGCGAGGACGAGTTGCGTAGTAGAGGCCGACCTTGAGTGTAAGGTGAACAATAGAACAATGAGTGTAATGGTTGTAGTGAAGGATGACTGCTGTAACCATGCAGATCAAAACGGAGACGGAATGGAATAGCTCAACCGGGCCAGAACTGCAGAATCGCTTAAGGGGCGAAAGCAGAGGGGGGCACAGGATTACGGGAAGTGGCGTTCCTAAGTACCCTAGACACAAAGGTATAACCAGGGCAGGTACCAGGAGAAGATAAGGTTACGAGTTTTCCAAACGGGGGCAAGCCCTCCGGAAGATCCGCGATGTGTAGAGAGTGTGGCGGATCGACAATAATCTGCCGTTGGTAGAGGCTTTGAACTCGTGTCAGCCTCCCCCTGCCCCTTGCGTCACAATACGTTCCCAAGGTCAATGCTTGCGTTTGGGACCGCGATACAGTCAGGACAGGCACAGCGTCGGAACCGGAAGTAACGACATGTAGTGTACAGTCATGCAAATATGGATTTTGACTGGGCCGCAGCCTAGCTCTCTTGAACATGGCACAATACTCAGCCAGGGGTAAGTGTCAAGTTGCAATTGAAAGGTACAGACCAATTGAATCTAAGCCACTCATTGCTCATCGACCATTCTCTTCCAAATCAAAATGCGGTGACCGTGAATCCAAGATCCGTTCAAGATCCAGAGGGCGTCGCTGCCAAAATGTAGAGGAGCAGCTTCGGACAAATCTGCATGCTTACAAAAGGTCCAAGGTCCATAAAATTCGTCATCACTGCACTACAATACATCATCACTCGACGCTCGTCATCGTCTCCCTCGGAGAATACCATTTACCTCCTCCGCAAGATGCCAACCACGCAATTTGATTCTCTATGCACAGGTTGGAATAGTGATGTTCTTGAGATTCCGTTCACTGTCAAACATTCCCCAATATGGCTCTACACCGCCAAACTCCTGTTTCCAAGGTTCATCAAACGCCTCAAAGCTTACATAATCAGCTGACAGATCCAAGTGGCGTTTCGTGGGAGTTGTCTTACAAGAAGTATTCGGTCCCGTTTGCGTTCGCCTGACAAACGAACGTATCGAGGAAGGCTGCGCATCAGCAATATGTCACTTTGCGAGCCAGGCTTTAGGGACTTACTTTGAAGATTCGCTACACTTGCTTCACCATCTGCACCCCCCACGCCAGAGTTGGAATCGGCAGTAGTAGTCGACTCTGTAGGCCAACCAGTCTCTGCGATATACGATTTAGGGTTGTTTGGTGCAGTAGCAGCCACCGACTACGGGATCAGCCACCACTCCTACAGACATCATACCGGACTTACGACGTCAAAGTTCTGGAAGAACCACCAAGTCCACTCTGCAGCATTCTGAATAGCTTGGTTACCAAAGAAAGGATGAACGTTTGCCATGAAGAAATCGATTCCAGTAGCGAGTTGAGTGGACATGACGGATCCAGCGTCAGATGTACCAATGGGCAACTCCTTGTCGAGACCCCATGTAGTCTGCCTCTGTCGGACGTCGGATACTCGGGACAGAATCGACGTGACAGAAGCGGTATATGCTGCAGATGTGTTGAGAGCTCCATCGGCGTCGTTCAGGATGAATTCGTTTCCAACAATGATCTACTCGTTAGCGTGGTCAAGATTGCTGGAAGTTTGACTCACTCCTTCGACCATGCTGGTACCGTAGGTCTTGAGTGCGCTCTCGACAGCAGCAACCTGAGTATCGTACGCATCTTCATCAGAGTCGACATCTGCTATTAGCAGGCGTCGACTGACTACTGCAAGGACGTACAGATAGCAGGCCAGATGGTCATGTCGACCTTGGTGTCCTGGATCGCCTGCATGACGAGTGCGGTATCATTACAGTTGGCCCCGTAGAGACGTAGTCGTGTCGTGAGCTGCGATAGAATCTGACCTTTAGCTAGATCCTATAACGAAGTATATTCGGACTCACCTGGATATCACGGGTGACATTAGCCAGAGTAGCACCACATGAAGGCGGTCTTGATCCCTGCTTGTCAGCGGAGCCCCCAGATATTCAATCAACGTACCTCTGGTGTGTAGGCCATAGCCCAAAAGCTTTGATGTAATCTCGAATCCTTGTCGAATACACTCGGATTCGACAGATCCGTCGATGTGCCATTCCCACTACTCGAACTTCCACTCCCATTAATACTGTTCGACTTTCCCTTTGTCTGACTGACAACAACTCCAGCGACTATCCCCGCAATAGCCAGTATTCCGAGAATCACACCTCCAATAATCCATTTCTTTTTGTTGCTCTTTTTGGGAGATTCGACAACCTCGTCATAATCGGGTACAAGAGGGCCAGTAGAGAATCGGGATGGTTCAGCCCAATATTGCTCTGATGGGATATTTTGATATGCCATTGAATCTCGATTACTGCGTGATGCCATCGACATTCTCGATTCAGACATTGGGATATCGGCGCCTGCGCCTGGTGCTAGTGGAGCCATATGATCTTCGCGGGGGAAGTAGGATGAATTGGGTCGAGAGATGGGTGGTTGAGGTGTAGTGAAGGGGTTTGATTCTGGTTGTCAGCGAGAGACCATATAGCGGTCATAAGGAGGGCCTCTGGACTAGCCGGATGCGACTGGTCTTGGTAGGTGGAGACGGTCGCCAAGAGATCGAAACGGCGAGACAGAGGATGTTTCACCCCCGCTTTGCAATATGCAGGAACACTCACCTGGGGTACTGCTCATCTGAGCTTGTCCGTATCCCCCATCTCTAGGTCCAAGGTTATGTGACATTTCGTATCTGTGTCCTTTCGTTCAAATGGCAAGTCGTATCGTGTCGTGTGTGGATTCGTTTTACAGAAGGAAGAGGTGAGTGCGTTTTGTATGGGCTGATGAATGATCACACCCGATGTGAATGTAAAGATGCGGTGTACAAGTAGATTAATCGCCTAATATGCGGGGTAGTCGAGCGGTAGCGGAACACAACAGCAAGCGAGTAACTAAAGTTGAGGGTTGAGTGATTATACTAGAGTCGTCCTTTGTATAAGACGGCGTGGGATGACTTTACAGTTGATTTGTGTGTGTCGTTGAATGGCTGCGGATGAGATCACGACTACTACTACCCCTCGAGACTTTATCGATCTCATCCTCGATCATTCAATCTACCAAGCGTGCCCGAAATCTTGGTCATGCACCGCTATGCCGCAATTTAGATATTCTTGGCAACTCGGAAGCGCTTTTACCCTTCTTTTCGTGATAGTTTCTTCCGTGGCGCATTGGCGGTTGAGTGGTTAGTCTTCCGACATGAGCCACCGCCGTCGTCGGCATAGCGGTCCAGTCAGTCGTGCTAACGAGGATCGAAGATTGGTCATGACTCCACCATGATGGAAGTTGTGAAAAAATCAGTGATGGACTTGAACGCTCACATGTTACATCTTAACGCCTCACGGGTTGATTACATCATAATGCGGGGTTTGCTGAGTGAAGTAACCGGAGGTGCATAGAACTGGGATATGTGCGGACAGGTGTCAATACTCATACAGCAAGATGACAATCACAGTATGCTTTGACGCTCTCGGGACATGCTTCTCTCTCGAACCGTGCATCAAAGCGCTAGATGAGTTGCTCGGTAAGGAGCTCCGAGCAGCAGGCAGCGATGCTCGGATGACAATCATGGACTGGGTGCGTCAGTGAACGATGACACCGCTGATGTCAGTTTCATTCCGCCCAGCGTGATTATACGTACCGGTCTATTACTTCAGCGCCTCCTCCACCAATGGCTCAAATCCTCAAACTTTCGCTCCCTCGGTCACTTACCGTCGCTTTGAACCGTAAACCATCCTTGAGCCCCGACACGCCCTTACCAGATCTCAGCCCTGTAACCTCTTTACTCGCCCACCTGACTCCTCAGCCAGGTCTGGAAGAATGTTGGAAGACTTTGAAAGAAGCGAAAGCGAACGTATTGGTGATCACCAACGGTGCCAAGAAGACAACACAGGGATACATCGATCAAGCTGGATTCGGGGAATTGGTGGATGATGTTCGAAGTTGTGATGAAGTTGGATATGCGAAACCTTTTGCTCAAGTCTACACGAAAGCCCATGAGGCATGTGAGCAGGTGGACTCGGACAAGGCGGAGAGATGGTTTGTCGCTGCTCATTTATGGGATTTGGCAGCTGCTAGAAAGGCCGGGTGAGTATTATGGAAATAATGAGTTACGTGGCTGACTTGGTAGGTTCAAGACTGGATATGTACTTGCTGAGCAGCCTCCTCTGGGCAAAGGAGAGGATGGGAAAGACAAGACGCAAGAATGGTATGATCTATTCGGAGGAGAGCCAGACGTTGTAGGAAGCGATTTAGCGGAGGTCGCGAAAAAGATCACCAACTTGGCCCAGTGATTGGCAGGTAGATTTGTATCAGGCATGAAAGCAAAGAAGATACGAATACATCGTCAATTGGACGCTACTAAACAAATATCGACTACATTTATGCTCTTGTCTTCCACTTTCCACTAATAAGCCTTGACACCAGCCAGCTGTTGAGCTCGGTCACCAAGAACAGGCAGAACCTTGGGTGCGGCAGTCTCTCCTTCATCTTCTGGGTCGAGGAAAGCACTTCCAGTAGGCCTGAAAAGGAGGGGGTCGTGGGAAGTAGACCAGTGGTTCTTCATGACTTCCTTCCTCAAGTCTGAGTATTCGGGACTGATAGCTCCAGCGGGCTTGTAACAAACGTCTATAAATTAGCTTCGCCCAAATGAGGGGACGGAGAAGGAGACTTACAGGTAGCGATTCTAGGTCGATCACCCTTGGCAGCAGCACCGTAGTGCATACACCTGGAATCCCAAAGGATTACATCTCCAGCTCCAGCCTCAACCTTCTTCCAAGTACATCCTCGATCCAAGAACCATTTCTCCTGTTCAGGTGTGAAATGGTGAGAATCACGCCATGTCCATCCCTCTGCTGGAGCTTCGTGTTCGTGAGTCTCGAAGAATTCGTTATATAATGGGAATGATCCTTCGAGGACTGTGAGTCCACCATCGTCGGGGCCATTCTCGTACTACCCGTCAGCTCCTACATTGTGGAAGAAGGGAGGACTCACGAGGTTCATGATACCCTGAACACAGTGCTTGAATCGCCTGTTAGGGGATTGATCGACATGAGGCCAAGGCTGATCTCGGTCTCCCATGTCCTCTTTACTGAATGGCAGAGAGATGTTGACGGAGTCTACAGAGACAAGTAGCTCCTCAGTTCCCCAGATCTTGGCGAAAGTCTTGATAACCTCGGGCTCAGATCGAATATCCCAACAAAACTGTTCTTGTCCAGCTCCGTTCCTGTGGAACAGACCACCCCTATTCGTCAGTCTTGAATTCGATTTACAAGGACAGATGGACTCACTTGGCGAAAGAAGGAAGATACTGAGGTCTCCAAGTCGATCGATCTTTAGAGTCGAACCCTTTTCCGAAGGATTCGAGCCATTTGTACATCCTATCGACGTACTGATCGCATTGCTCTTGGGAGATTACATTCTTGACAACAGTGTACTAATGATTAGCGAATGCTGACGGAAAGTGATGGAATGACGGGAATAACTCACTCCCTTCTCATCGAGCTCGGGGTAAGCCGAAGTACCAGGTTGTTCAGCACCTCGTAGTTTCAACAGTCCATGAGGAGCCTCATATTGGACAGAAGCACCAGTAGGCGCAAAAGGCTGTGGGTTCGAAGGTCTAGACATCGTTTCTAATATTTTTCTTTGAGTGTGAAAACAAATTGAATCGAGCGGGGGGTATATCTAATAACCTTCGGTATATATGTGAAAGGTTAGTCCGTCAGCAACCCCACTTGGCACCTCGAAAAAGGGCCGACGCCGGGTCAAGTATCGCCGGCTTTGGGCTTCGGTGCGGGGGAAGTGATGCGGTGAGCAAATCGGAAGCGAGTTGATTTAACTAAGTACCGAGATTTCCCCGGCGAGGGGTGAGAGGTGAACCAGACGTGTCGATGGGGGTTTATCCGACGCAAGACCGACTGCAGCCGTTGCCGCGGAGGCGAGGTGGGGTGCTGGGAGTAAGTGGGTCCGTGGCTTATGTAGCTTTATTTGAAGTCAACTGATTATGGCTCGCGTTGTCATCGAGTATCGCCACCTCAACAGGTGAGAGACGCCAGGGCACCCTCCGAAGGTTTCCGGGTCTCATCCATCCGCTCATGGTCCGCTGCCATTCGACGCAGCTGGCAGCAGCTTCACCTTGTCTAGTTGGCTGCGACGCAAAAGTGGTTGATCACAAGGGATGTAGTGACGTGCGATGCATATGGATAACGTCCGATTACCATGTATAGAGATAGTAATGATTCCGCAAATCCTCCATAAATCTACGCATCCTCCTTCTCATCCTCCCCTTCAGATCCAGAATCTTCAATGATATCCTGTGATTTATACTGAGACGCATTGCCCTTTCCTTTCTTCAAGACGACCACTGGTGACTTTCTCTGAGTCTGACTTGCTCGCTTGGCTTCTAGAGATTGTGGTTGATCGGGTTTGGCCTGACTCCTCTGAGGTTCGATATATGTCCCCTTTTCGCGTGGGTATAACTCTCGGTGCCTGACTCTTAGCTACGAATCTGACAAAAGAGAGGGGGGCTTACCACTTAACACGGCATTGAGTTGGACCTCTTTGATGGTTCAATTTGGCGGAAATGGTCTCCCAGGGTGCTTCCAACGATAAGGATGCGTTGCCTACCGCCAAATTCGCTTCCTTGACTGCCTCTCGCAGCATATCTTCTTCGTGAAGTGTCCATGGCCCTGTCTATCAGCCTGAGCGATACTGAAACGTGGTGTACTGACCTGTATGTCGTTTCTCACTATTGAGAATTTCCTTGTTGTATCGATCCCGGCAATCTTGTTCCGTACGATCAATGATCGCTGCAATCTTGGTCCACATGCCAGGATGTATCTCGTGCGCCCTGTTCAGTGAGTATTGACATCGAGGTGATGGAGAATATTTAACTTACCTCTTGAGATCGGCATCTTCTTTGGCTGTCCAGGGCCCTTTCCTTGCTCTTGGATCGTACATTCTCTGAATTTGCTTGACTACGTATCGAAGTGGACGGCCTGGGATTTGTATCGCTAGAGATTAGCTGTGCTTCAACATGGATGACCTACCTATATCCTGCCAGAACGAGGGATATGATTCCCTATCACCACCTCCACTTCTAGCTTTTGACATGACGATTTCTGTCAATTGCTCTTCGTCCAGTCGGTTTGTCTGTCTCATCAGCTTTCCGCTTGCAACAGCAACTGCAACCCACCCTCATGAATATCTCCAAATGTCTCTTGACAGCATCGATCTCTTGTATCGACAACTTGCCCTTTTTTAGGGTAATTACTAGAAATCAGTAATTACATTCTCGCCGTCTCACTGCGAAAGACTCACTACCAGCAGCTTCAAGCCTGTTCAAATATGGAGGTGCCCAGTATTTGGATGCGATAAACTCATTGACGGCCGATGGAGTTGCAAGACGTCGTCGAAGGGAATCATCATCTTCAACCGCTGGTGACTTTCCTTGCGAAACACCAGATTCTCTGGTCCGTTTCTTAGTTGTCTTGGGTGTTATAGGCGTGACAGCCGCGGCTTTTGTCTTTGGTTTCTTGGACGGTCCTGCTACTGCGTTTTGATGTTTTGGGGCAATGGATTTGATTGCTGTTTCGAGATCCGCTTGTTCGGGGATACTACTATCATCGAGCTCGGACGATCCAGACGTATTTCGCGTAGCGGGGCTGCTTTCTTTGTCTGTCATTTTTGCCTTTCCTCCTCCGTTGACAGAAATTTTGTCGGCTTTGGGCAACGACACGCGCTTAGGCGAGGGACTGGCTTGAGTACTGACCGAATCCTGTGAGTCGGTCTGGCCTGCCGACTCGACGGTCGGAACACTAGGAGCCTCAAGCGTATCGATGGATTGCGTCAAGGACTCTTCCTCCTTTTCATCTTCCTCCTTCTCATCGTCCCAGCCTCCGTCCTCTTCCTTCTCGTCATCCTCCTTCTCATCATCTTCTACGGGCGATGTCGATACTTCCGGGAACGATAATGTAGGTCGACTGGGGGCGCTTGAGGGAGGGACCAATACAGCCTCTTTCTCCTTATCCAGCTGAGAAGCCGCACTCTTTCTAGCTTCCTTTCGAGCTTTCTTTGCACTCTTCTCAAGTCTCAATGCTGCCCTCTCCGCCTTCCTCTTTCTCTTCTCAGCATTAAAAATCTTCTTTCTCTCGTTATCCCTCGACTGGGTTCGTACTTGACTCGTGGAAGGGTCGTCATTTGAATCGGAATCGGAGGGAGGACAGGGTTGCGATTGATTTGATGGTCTCATTGGCAGTTGAGGCCATAGAGCTACGCCTGCTTCTTCTGCCTCCATGTTCGTTTGACGCGGTTGACAAGTTGATAAATGCACCGTCAACACCAAAGACAATTCACTACTCAGGCACAGCACACGTGGTCGTCACATGGTAGCTTTGACGCGTCTTTCTGCAACCTTCGTTGTTTACGCTCAAGCGGGCGTTGAAGATAGTTGAGTTACAGCCCTTCCCTACGTACATACCTTTAGATTGGCACGCCTCTGGTCATATCCGAAGATGGCGTCCCTTCTCCGATTTCGGAGCAGAACACGCTCGGTCCTCTGCTGACTACTTGCACCCTCATTTACTTGGATTCGATACACACACACCATATTCAGCTGCGGACCAGCAGTCAAGCGGTGTCAATCTAGTCATCAATGGTCCGTGTCTATATGCACGGCGGTCAAAGATGAAGAGACCACATGCTATCCGCTACCGGCGGTGCTATGCAATCTGTACTCTATATGCGGTGTGACATGCTGTCAAACCCGGACGAGACTTGAGAACTTCACCGAGCGTGGTAAGTGTTTCAGGGTTGTGAAAAGACGCAAAGACATAGCATTTGACACCAAACGCAGCGGCGTAGCGCAATTACATTTAGGGCGTCCGAGAACATGACTAGTGAGTGTTTGTTTGAGGGACTATTGATAGTCCGCAGTTCAACCCTGTGCAAGTTGAAACGTCAAAGCGCAGGCTGGGTATATGACTATATATAAACTTGGATACTCATATCAACACCATCATTCACACTTCATACTCACATCGCAACACCCACTACCACCAACACACTCACTCATCTCACTGAATCAAACTAGAACCCACACACAACAATGCACTTCCCCACTTTTACCCTTTTCGCTGCTGCCCTATCTTTGACTTCGGTCATCGCTATCGCCAACCCCGTCGTCACTCTCGCTGTTCGAGATGATCATGTCGCACGAAATGCTGCTTTCCAGGGAGTAGCCAAGAGGCAGGATGATGGTTCCGGAGACGCAGGCGCTGGAGGTGATGCTGGAGCTGGTACAGATGCTGGATCTGGAGAGGATGCTGGTACTGGAGACGAAGCTACTCCTTCTGATGATGGATCAGCAGGTGATGCCGTTGAGTCTTGTAAGTCCTTCTCATTCTTGCACCGGTTCCAGAGCTAACATACAGCCGCCGGTGACGTTGGATCATCTGCCGAATCCGCTTTCGGTGACGCTACCTCCGTCTTTGACTCCATCGCTGGTGAGGCCACATCAGGTCTCGCTTCTTTGACCGGTGCTGCTGCT
>Ga0308160_10006041_pt1 | contig 12481 bp, 8 predicted proteins | sample PhyFR1_FD_201036 | JGI IMG/M metagenome (GOLD analysis project Ga0308160, IMG submission 201036) | Phyllosphere microbial communities from UC Gill Tract Community Farm, Albany, California, United States - DLSLF.R1 | ecosystem: Host-associated > Plants > Phyllosphere > Unclassified | place: USA... | reverse complement strand
CGGGCCGGCAACGGCGTCGACACGTCGGGCACGCGCAGAGGCGATGGCAACAAGATCGGCGACCCGTCGAGCGCCGGCAAGGTCGGCGAACCGTCGCGCGCGTGGAACGTGCCCGACGGCAACGACGACGACTGGTCCGCCTTCCTGAAGGACCAGGGCTTTCTCAAAATGCCCCGCGTCCCCGGCTGGGCCAACTCGAAGCCCGAGGCGCCGTACTTGATCAATCCGCCGCCGCGCAACTACGTTCGCATCCCTCGCTGGACCGACCCGCGCTCGCTCGACATCGGCCGCTTCCAGGCCGACCTCGCCGAGCTCCCGCCCAAGGTGCTTGCCGACATCCAGCACGTCGTCGAGCGGATCGCCCCGCTCTCCAGCGACAGCGCCCGCGCCCGCCTTCGGTTGCCGAGCCTCTCTGAGCAGATCTCGCTCACCGAGGGAGCAACGCGCTCGGACCTCCTGCGCCTCCTCATGACGACGCAGGCGCAGGCGGTCTTCCTCCTCGACACGCTCCTCGGGACCCAGCAGTACTACCTCGAGGAGCGGCTCCTCGCCGCGCAGCGCGACGCCGACCACCGCGAGCTGCGGTGGGCCCAGGGCCTTCGGACGCCCATCCACAACGGCTACGGCGTCATCATGGCCTGGGAGGACCGTGATGGCGTCGTCTACGACGTCGAGGAGGGCGGCGCGCCGTCGCGCAGCCCGTACTTCAACGGCGGCGCGCCCTCGTCCGAGAGCGACGACAAGGCCGACGAGTTGCGACTGTTGCGCAGGACCGCGCCCTGGTTCGTCAGCGATGACGAGGACGACGAGGACGACGACCCGTCGATCGAGTCGGGCGCCAACCAGTCGCTCAACCAGGACGACGAGGCGTCAGTCGAGCAGGATGTCGACGACGAGGTGTCGATCAAGTCGATCGTCAGCGACTCGCTCGCGCGCGACGCCTCGTCCGGGACCGGCGGCGACGACGACGACGACGACGAGGACCCGTTCGACCTCGTCGCGGACTCGCAGGACGTCGCCAAGAACTCTGTCGAGCTCGACGACGCCGCCTCGTCCGGCAGCGAGCACGACGACAAGCAAGCCGTCGAGGTCGCGTCCTCGGTCGCGAGCGACGAGGAGGGCGAGGAGAGCGAGGTGAGCGAGGTTGGGACTTCGACGGGCTCGGCGGCGGAGGAGGTGGACGAGGAGGTGCGCGAGGACGCGCGGAGCCGCCGCCGCGCTCGCTCGAGGATCCTTGCGGCGCCGCTCGTTGCGGCGAGGGACATAGCCACCAGCGAGGCCGAGGACGACGACAACGATGGAGCAGATGAGTCGTCGCTCCTGCGCGAGAGGGACGGATGGAGGTGGAGCGATGAGGACGAGGCCTGATGCGCTCGAGCTGCCGCTCGTCGACTTGTGCGTGCTCTCTCTCTCTCCTCAGCTGTGCTTGCTTACCTTGCGCCGACAAGGCTGATCCGTCCACTCTCGCTCGCGCAGGTCCGACTCCTTCTTTCGCCCGACCACTCGCCTCGCCCATTCCCCTCTCCCTCTCCGTCCTCCTCGCCCTCTCGCCCTCTCATCTCGCGCATCAGCCCTCCCTCGAACCACATCGCGCGCAAGGTCTCGCGCGACTCGACCCTCCGACGCACCAGCGCCTTCTCTTCGCCGCACGCGCACATGCACCTCGCCCTCCTCACCTTTCCCTCCTTCCTCTTGGTTCCTTCCCCTCCTCGCTTGGTTAGTCCCCTGCAGTGCCTTTTCTATGTCGTTGTCTTTCCTCGCTCCCCCTGTCTCGCACGGCCGCTCGGTCCTCCTCCATCTTGGTAGACCTCGCTCGCCGCGGCGCTCGCACCTCTCCTCATCGTTACTTTGTCTTCTCTATATCCTGCACTGCATTCGCCCCCGTCACTTCTTTCTCTCGGCCCTCACGTGAGAGCCAAGCACCATCATCGTCAAGAGGAAGAGAGGCTCGCCGGACCGCTCGAAGCTCGTCGCCCCGCGCGAACCGAGAGGAGCGGGCGCGTGCTCTCGCTCCGCCTCTCGCTCCTCGTCAGCCCATGCCCGTGCACATCAAGCGAGCACGAGCTGCTGCTCTCTCTGCGTATACCGACGAAGACGAGCCGTTCGCTCGCGCACGCTATCGACCAACCGAGAGGACGACCACAACCTGTGCTGCACGGCCGAGCTACAAACGAGAAAGACAGAGAGAGAGAGAGAGAGAGCTCACCGCACGCTACGCAGGCCAAAATGAGCGGCCGGGCGGCGAGACGGCGTCCGGGCGAGCGGGCGGACCTTCTTCGGGTCGACGTGCTCGTCCGGCTCGCGCTTGGCGACGGCGTGAGGGGCCCTTGACGTAGTCGACGTCGAGCCAGGCGGGATGTCGAAGCTCGTACTGCTCGTCTCGGCGGCGCTCGGTTCAGCGCAGCTCGCCCTCATGGGCTGCGACCTCGCTCGCTCTGCGCTTGCGCACGCAGCCGAGCGCTTGTTGTGCCGCCTCGTCGGCCCAGACGTCGGCACGACCAGCCTCGGCTCGTCGCCGAGGTGCTCGAGAGCCGAGGACGCCGTAGGGCGCGGAGGAAGAGGTGCGCGCGGGCGGGAGGAGGGCGCCGAGCTCGAGTCGTGCTCGCCGATGGCGCGGCGGTGCCGCTCGGCCTTGACGGGCTCGCCGACGCCATCGATGTCGCCGATCGAGACACCGACGGCGGCGTTGAGGTCGCGCTGGTCGAGGAACGAGAGAGGCCGCTCGTTGCCCGGCGGGACGGGGAGCGGGCGTCGGCTGCCCTGCTCGTCCGAGCTGATGCCGCCGTCGTCTGCGAACGAGTGCCAAGCTGCAAGAAGAAAAAGAGTCAGCTTTACCCTGCATTGATCGAGGAGCGAGGAGGAGAGAAGAGAGAGATAGAGAGAGAGACGCACCTTGGCCCGAGAGCATGTTGCGGAACCCTTCCGACGTGACGAGCGACGAGCGGTTCGACGGCGTCGCGAGCGAGCACGCCGAGCTGATCGAGCCGACAGCGAGGTGCGTCGGACGCAGGCCGAAGCTCGAGAGCTCGGCGGCGTCCGAGTCCGACTCGCGGCCGATCGGGCGCACGGTCGCGCAGTGGACCGTGCCCGTCAGGGCGTCCTCGACGTCCTCTTCGCTCATGACCTGCGAACCGCGCAGGATGACCGACCCTGCAGGCGAGCGGCGAGGCTGCGCCCTCGGCGACGGCGCGTAGAGCGAGCCGAAGCTCGTTGTCGTCGGCGAGAAGAGCGGCGTCGGCGGCGGACCGGTTCGACGCGCCTGCTGGCACGCCTTGAGCGACGTCGCCTCGGCTCGTGCGTCATCGTCGCCGTCGTCAGACAAGGACGAGTCGTCGGCGAGCGTGCCCGCGTCCTCGTCGAGGACCTCGGTCGGCGCCTGCTCCCACTCGAACGAGATGTCGAGGAGCGTCCCGCTCGACGCCGTCCTGGACATGAGGCGGCCCGTCGACTCGCGCGGCATGGCGGGCGACGGGCTGCGCGAGCCGAGCGCCTCGACCGCCTGCTCGACCTCCCTCGCCGCCGCTTCGACCTCGTCCCACGTCTTGGCGCTGCTCCCCTGCGAGCTGCTGCCCCGACGCTCGTCGACCGTCTCGTCGACAGCGACCCAGACCTCCTGCGACCGCCTCGACACGCTCGGCGGCCGTTGCTCGACGAACATGGGCAGCGACATGCGGCGCCGGGCCCGAGCGCTGCGCGAGCCGAGCGAGCCGCCGTTTGCGAAGGCCGCGAGCGACCTCGCCGAGCGGACGCCGAGCGACCTCGAGGCGTGCGCTGCAGCGACGGGTGCGACGTCGACGGTCGATGGGCGATGAGGCATCGGGGCGTCCTTGGGGCCGACCTTGACGTTGCCGCCGAGCTTGATCGAGGGGATGAGGTGGGGGAGGACGTGCGCCGAGAGGTAGTCGATCGTGTGCTGTGCGTCCTCGGGCGCAGGCGGCGCAGGTGCCGAGGTCGGGACGATCGACGAGGTCGGCGTGAGGCTGAGCTCGCGCGTCGAGAAGTGGAAGTCGGTCGGCGTGACGGCGGGCGACGGCGAGCGCGACCTTGAGCGGCTCCTGCCGCGCCCGACGACGTCGAGCGTCGCGCGCCCGAACCCGAACGGCACTCGAGGCTTGTCGGGAAGCCGAGGCTCGTCGGTCGATGGCTTGCGCGTGCGCAGGAGCGACAGGGCGATGAGCTCGTCGGTCGCAGTCGCGACGTGGACGGGCGCCGACGCCCTGCGCGCGTGCTCGAACCCGCCGACCGTCTTGCGGCTCGCGACGCTGCCCGAGCGGGTGCGAGCTGCGGCGCCAAACTCGCCGAACGAGCCGAGCGTCGCCTTGGAAAGCTTGAGCGAGCGCAGACGGGCGTGCCCGGCCGACGCCGACTTGACGAAGCCCGACGCGATCGACGTCGGCTCGACGCTCTCGCTCGGGAGCACCTGCAGCTTGGGGTGCGTCGCGAGCATCGACACGGCGCGGCCGATTGTGCCGCGCGGCGTCGGCGCGCAGTCCTCGCCGGCGGGCGAGATGCCCGGGGGGACCGTGCGCCACGACTTGAGCGTCGAGGCGCGGCTCTGCGAGCGCTCGTGCATGTCGGCGCTCGGCCGTGTCGACTCGACGGTGACGCCCTCAAAGGGAGCCGCTGTCGACGAGGTGAGGACGACCGGCGGCGGGCGGCGGAACCAGAACCCCTCGCTCGCCCAGCACTGCCAGGCGAGCACGACGGCGCCAAGGCAGACGCCAAGGATGAGGAGGATGGAGGTGGCGAGAGATGCGGCGGCGCTCGGGCGGACGAGGCGGCGGAAGACGAAGGGCGAGACGAGGGCCTGCGAGTTGAGAAGGCCAGTCAGCTCAGATTCGCGCGGGGTGGGCGAAAGCAGCAGGAAGAGGACGCACATAGCTGAGAAGGCTGCAGAGAAGGTGCCCGCCGATGCGCACGAGCGCGCCTCGAGCCTCTCTCGAGCTGAGCTCGACCTTGGGCGCGTGGCCCGAGCCCGGCGGCGTCTGCCCGCCCCAGGCCTCCTTCATGAGCGCAGTGCGGCCGTGCGCGCCGCCGCCGCCGCCGACGAGTGCGCTCGGCGCGAGGTACGACGACGCGCGCGACGTCATCGAGCTGAGCGAGACGCGCGACCGGACCGACTCGCTGCGCCTCGAGCCGGTCTCGCCGCCGACGCTGGCGCCGCCGCTGCCGGCGATGACCTCGCGCTCGTCCTCGAATGTCGGAAGACGAGGACCAAGTTGCGGCGTGCGGCGGCCCGACAGGTACGAGGCCGGCGTCGCCGTCGCCGAACGGTCGAAGAGGAGGAGGTGAGCCGACCCGGGCGTCGGCGAGCGAAAGTCGCGGGCGTGGTCAAAGGCGAGATCCTCGGTCGACGTGCGAGACGGTGCCATGGACGGCCGGGCCTCGAGAGCGTCGAGCGTCGAGGTCGAGCGGCCGATCGAGCGGACGAACGAGTTCGACAGGCCCGAGAAGTTGTGGCGGAAGGCGGGCAGGGTCGGGTCGTACGGCATGTCGCCCTGCAAGACGGGCGCGTGGATCTGCTGCTGTTGGGCGAAGGGCGAAAAGGCCTGCTCGCGCTGCGTGATGCGGCGGACGCGCAGGATGGCGACGAGGAGGCGGCCGAAGCAGACGGTGACTGCGAGCGACGGACGAGGCGTCAGCATGTGCATCTCGGGGACTATCGAGGGAAGGAGAGAGGACGCACCGATCAGAGTGACGGCCGAAAGCCAGCTCGCGAGCCCGATCCAGACGCTGCGGCTCCCTGCTTGAGGGAGAGCCGCGAGTCCCGCTCCGACGCCGTACAGGCCGAGGGCGGGCAGCCAGACGATCCAGTCAGCCCGGCCGAGGTCGATCGAGCGCCCAAAGACGACGTTGGTGTAGCTGAGGAGGGCGACGACGAGGAGGAGCGTCGGGCGGGCGGTCGTCGCGAGGTAGAGCCGGCTTGCCGCGCCCCTGGACGCGCCGAGGCCGGTGTTGTGGCCGACGGCGAGGGCGACCTCGATGACGAGAACGATGGCGGCGACTGCGAGGCAAGGGAGAGAGCATCAGCGCTGGCACGAGGGGAGGAGGAGGCGCGAGAAGGAGCTCACGGATGTCCGAGGCGGCGAGGTAGGCGGCGAAGCGTTGTGCCGACTTGAGGCGGGCACGCTGCTGCGGCAACGCAGTCGATGCAGCTGGTGGTCGAGGATTGAGCGGGTGGCCGGGGAGGAGAGGGAGGAGGGTGCGGAGGGTCGTGTAGGTCGAGCAGAGGAAGCTGCGAGGGGAAGCGATGTCAGCTGGTGCGGCAGGGGAGGAGGGGCAGAGAGAGCTGGACGTACGCTAGACAGGCACCACCGAGTGCCACGCAGAGCATCGCCGTGCTCATCGAGGCTGAGGTGGACGAGGTTGAGCGACGAGGTGACCGAGTCGGCGAGGAGGAGGCCTTGGGAGAGGCGGGCGACGGTGTGCGGCGGCTGGACCGGGAGCTGGGTAGCGCAGCGAGCGTCCTGCACTTCTGTCGAGTGTCGTGCGTGACCAGGCGGCGAGAGCGAGAGCGAGACGAGGGCAAACAGAGAGCGAGCACCGAGCGGGTGCGGGGCGAACGAGGCGCGAGCTCGCCGTCTCTCCTCGAGCGAACGACGCACGATCTCGACTTGAACGCAGGCTTGTCTGGACTCGCGCTGCTCCTGTAGGAAGAAGCGAGAGGCGAGGTAGAGCCGTGCAGAGCGAAGCAGGTATCGAGGATCCGCTTGCGACGTCTCGCTCGCCCTCGCCGACCGCTCCGAGAGCACGAAGGCGTGCACTCGCCCTTCTACCATGCGTCGAGATGTCCTGCTCATCCAGCTGAGCCGTGCGACAGCTCGATGATCCGCCTCGAGGAGGAGGAGGAGGAGGTCGCGCGAGAGGGCTCGGCGAAGCGGGCTGCACGCGCGTCCGTCCGGCTCTCCTGTCCGTCAGACAGGATCTACGCGCGGATAAGCCGAGGCGGCGCTCGCCCAGAGAGTGCGAGCGAGCTGTGCGCCCCTGCGCCAGAGCGCAGCGCGTCACCGCCCTCTGAGGGCGGTGTCGGCCTCCTCAGCAGCTGCCGGGGTGCGGTGCGCAGGCGCAGCGCCTCGCCGGTACTGCGAGCGAGCGTGCGTATGCCTCGAGCGTGGCCATTGAGGCTGTCGGCGAGAGGCCGATCGGGGAGCCGGGCGAGGAGGACGAGAGGGCGGGCTCGACGCGGCTCACTCTCCCTCCGCACTCTCTCTCACGCTCGAGCCAGACTCGCCAGAGCACCGCATCAGCACCGGCACTCGATCCGCACGACTCTCGACACCACCGCGCCCCCGCCCGCCCCGACCCAGCCTCCTCTACTCGCCCCCGCCGGTGAGCTCGCCGCTTCACGCGCAACCTCGCCGAGATCGTGAGCTGACCCTGCCCCTCCCACAGCACGCACAGCACCGGTGCGTTCCCGACCTGCGCACGCGCAGCCGCGCCCGAGCCGACTCTGCTCCTTCCTCCCGCAGCGCACCACCATGAGCTCCAAGACGGCCGACATCCTCGTCTGGGGAGCGACGGGCTTCACGGGCCAGCTCGTCGTCAAGTACCTCGCGACCGAGGCCATCCAGCAGGGCTTCAAGCTCGCCGTCGGCGGCCGCAACCGCCAGAAGCTCGACGACAAGATGAAGGAGCTCGGCGTCCAGCCCGCCGTCGTCCTCACGGCCGACTCGGGCGACGAGGCGAGCCTGCGCGCCATGGTTAAGCAGGTCAAGGTCGTCGCGTCGCTCGTCGGGCCCTACCTCCAGTACGGCGAGCCCCTCGTCAAGGTGTGCGCCGAGGAGGGCGTCCACTACTGCGACCTGTCGGGCGAGAGCCCCTTCATCCAGCGCACCGCGACTCGCTACGCCCGCTCGGCGCTCGACTCGAAGGCCATCCTCGTCTCGACGTCGGGCTTCGATTCGATCCCGTCCGACATCGGCGCCTACCTCGCCGTGCAGCGCCTCAAGAAGCTCGGCGCCGAGGTCGGCCACGTCCGCAGCGGCTTCCGCGCGCGCGGCGGCGTGTCGGGCGGCACGATCGCCTCCGTCCTCGGGGTCATCGAGAATCCGGACAAGGCCGAGCGCAAGCGCTCGATGGGCCCGTACGCCCTGTCGCCCGTCACGGGCCCGCGCTCGGCGGCGCCGGCTTTCGTCGACCGCGCGACTTACAAGGGCCGCACGCAGTGGGGCATGTTTTTCGTGATGAGCCCTCTGAACGAGCAGATTGTGAACCGCTCGTGGGGCATCCTCGAGGCGGCCGACGACGAGGCGTCGCGCGCGCAGGCGTACGGCCCCAAGTTCAACTACGCCGAGTTCCTCTCGGTGCCCGGCGGCCCGCTCGTCGCCTTCCTCGGCTCGCTCACCTTCTTCTCGGCCTTTGCGACTCGTGCGTGTCTCTCTCTCTCGCTTGGTCTCGTCCCCTAGACCCTCTCTACGTCGCGCGAGCTGACCTCCCTCCCTGCTTTGCGCGCTCGCAGTCTTCATCCCGCCGTTCCGCTGGCTCGTCAAGAAGCTCGTCACCCAGGCCGGCGACGGTCCGAGCCCCGAGTCGCAGAAGAACGGCTGGTACGAGGTTACGACGGTCGGCAAGAGCGTCGACGGGCGCCGCGAGGTGCAGGTCGTCGGCAAGGGCAAGGGCGACCCGGGCTACGCCGCGACCGCCGTCCTCATCTCGTCGTGCGCGCTGTGCCTCCTCAAGGACCACGACCGCCTGTCGCCCTTGGCCAAGCAGGGCGGCTTCCTCACGCCCGCGACGGCGTTCGGCAACGTGCTCGTCGAGCGGCTCGAGGCGACTGGCCGCTTCAGCTGGACGATCGAGGACAATCAGTCGGCCAAGGACAAGTAGTCTCTCTCTGTCGATCGTAATGTACACAGTCTGCGAGCATACATAGCAAAGAGAGCGAGAGCGAACGAGACGAGCACCGCCTCCTCGTCCTTGGCTCTCGTCCTCTCTCTTCGACCACCTCAGCCCGCCTCGCCGCGGCGGCAACTGCCACCATGGCCTCTGAGCGCACACCGCTCCTCGCCTCGCCACCACCGCTTGGCCGCCTGAGCGGCAACGACGCGCCAACCTCCTCGGAGCCCGAGAGCCGGCAGCAGTGCAAGGCGCGCAGGGCCGACCGCTTCTTCGAGGAGGACGAGCAGATCGCAGGGTGCAACGTCTTTGGCTCAGTGTGCGTCCCTTTCCCTCTCCCAGGCGTGCGAGGCGAGCAGGGCGAGCAGCCGGGCTCGCGGGATCCGCCCTCGTCAGCGGGGTGGCAGCGGGCGGCTCAGGCTCTGGGGGGGCAGAGGAGCAGCACAGAACTCTTGAGCAACAGCTGACGAACGCCCTGCTCGCAGCCACTTGACGTTCCGCACGATCCAGGCCTACGTCGACGTGCCTCTCTCCGACGAGCAGATGAGGAGGTGAGCCCCGTCCCACTCCCTCTCCAAGCCCATGCAGGCCTGCACAGAGTGCTCATGCCTTCTGCAACAGCCCCGAGATCCAGTTCGCCATCATCCAGCCGCTCGAAGCCCTCCTCGCCGCCGCCGAGGAACCCTCGATCGTCTACGTCCTCCTCCTGTGCCGCCTCCAGTTCATCCGCGAGCGCGACTCGCTCCTCGCCTCGAGCACCCTCAACGACACGCGCGCCCACCTGTGCGAGCTTCTCGCCGTCAAGCTCCTACGCCACCAGGCGGCCCTCGTCAAGGGCCCGAACCAGGGCCTCCTCGCCATGGCACGCGCGCTCGTCGGCGGCTTCCACGCGTTCCAGGGCGCGAGCGACGAGGTCATCGAGCGCATCCGGCAGCGCGAGGGCTACGCGAGCCGGGTCGCAGCCGAGGGCGCCGGCCGGACCAACGCCCTCGAGCTCGCCATCCTCGGCAAGGCGCGCCTCTTCATCAAGTCGCAGGCGACCCAGCGCGTCATCACGGCCATCTACGACGGCAAGATCACCTACTCGAGCTCGAGCTTCATCGAGGTCCTCGGCGACCGGTGGAAGAGCAAGGAGATCGCCCTGTACAACGTGCGCGAGGCGCCCCTCCTCGACCACTACCGCCTGCGCGTGCCCAAGTACCGCGCCATCATCGACAACGGCAACTTCATCGTCCTCTTCGTCTCGTTCCTCCTCGTCATCGTCGACCGCCACAACCGCCAGGACGAGCTCCCCGCCTCGGAGCTCTCGTTCGTCGAGGTGTGGTGGTGGGTCTACTCGCTCGGGTACTCGCTCGACAAGCTCGCCTCGATCGCCGAGCACGGCTGGTCCGTGTACGCGGCGGGCTTGACGAACGGCCTCGATGCGGCGAGCGTGCCCATCTACGTCGCCGCGTTCGTCCTGCGCCTGCACAGCGTCGCGCACAACGACATGCAGGCGAGCGACCGCTCGTACGCCATCCTCAGCATCGCTGCGTGCCTGCTGTTCCCGAGGTGCGTCGCGCCGTCCCGCTATCGGCCTTTTTTCGAACGTCGCGCTGACGCCCTGTCTCTCCTCGTCCGCAGGCTCGCCTTTGCGACCATCTCGAACAACCTCCTCATCTTGAGCCTGCGCGCCATGCTCGCCGACTTCTTCTACCTCATGGGGTGCGTCTCGCTCGTCTCGCTGCGACCCTTCCTCACCTGCTCGTCCGGCGCTGACCTCATCCTCACCCTCTCCCTCCTGCAGCATCACCGTCTTCTGCTTTGTCGGCTTTGTCTTCGCGCTCAGTCACTTGTCCGAGGGCGACTACTCGGTCATCCGCATCAGTGAATGGTGCGTCGGCGGCGCTCGAGCCCCTCCTCTCGCTTCGACCCCGTCCCTGACGCACCTTTCCTCGCTCGCAGGCTCGTCTTCATCTTCTTCGGCCTCGACGGCTCGGGCATCGACGAGTCGCCCAAGTTCGACCCGGTCCTCGGCCCGATCCTCTTCGTCTCGTTCGCCGCCTTGAGCAACACGCTTCTCACCTCGGTCCTCGTCGCCATCCTCTCGACGACGTACGCCAGCATCGCCTCAGACGCCGTGCGTCCCTCTTCCTTTCCTCGCTCGTCCTCGTCAGGCCCTAGCTGATGGGCTGTACGTGCAGGCTGCCGAGGACATGTTCCGCAAGGCCGTATCGTGCTTCGAGGGCGTCAAGGCCGACAGCCTGTTCGACTGTACGTCCCCTCTGCCGCTTTCCTTCGATCGCTCGGGCATGCAGATCCTGACCCTCGCACGCTCGCAGACGTCCCGCCGCTCAACCTCGTCGCGCTCGGCGTCATGTGGCCGCTCTCGCACTTCCTCTCGCCGCGCTGGTTCCACAAGGTCAACGTCCTCGCGACCCGGACCCTCTCGCTCCCGATCCTCCTCTTCATCGCCCTCTACGAGCGCCAAACCGCCTCGGGCTCGGTCCTCGTCGACTGGTTCACCGACGCCAAAGTCGCCGTCACGGCCAAGCTCCCGCGCAAGTGGGCTCAGAAGCTGAGCCTGCTAGAGGGCGCGCACTGGGAGTGCGAGGCCGTCTTCGAGTACACGCCGTCGGGCGACGAGAAGGACTCGTCCGACGACGAGTACGACGAGGACTCGTTCCTCGGCGGCGAGGACGAGGTCGAGGAGGCGCTCGCCGAGGTCAACGTCCCGCAGGCGCCCGTCCCGCAGCGTATCAGCAGCCGCGCCTCTGTCGTTCTTGACCCGGCGCGCATGAACGCGGCGCACGAGCGCATGGCGCACGGCGCGACGGGCTCGAGCGCGTCGTCCTTCGTCAACACGGGCGCCTCGACGCCTTCTGCGCCGGTTCCGCTCTCGCGCCAGGCGTCGTTCGCCGGCGCGAGCGAGGCGTCGACGATCCGGGCGGCGTCCAAGTCACGCCCACCGCGGTACCCGAGCCTGGGCGTCGCCCGCTCGCCGCCGTCCGGCTCGTCGCCCGCCTCGAGCAGCGCGACCCTGCCGCGCAAGATCTCTCCCGAGCGCATCAAGCAGCCGCACAGCATCGCTGCCGTCTTCTCGGAGTCGCCGCCCAAGGACTCGGCCGTCGCGCCGCCGCAGCCGCGCACGCACTTTGCGCCCGAGCCCGTCCTGCCGTACTCGTCGGCGGCCGAGGCCGGCACGAAGCTGCGCCGGTCGCACATGGTCAACGAGCGCTTACCCGCCAATGCCGGCGGCGGCGGTGGCGGCGGCGGGCTGGGCGCGAGCACGAGCAGCGGCGGCAAGGCCCGCCGCAGCTCGTTCGGGCACAACACGCGCTCGAGCACGGGCAGCGGGCCCAACGACAGCGCTTTCGACTTCCTCTCGTCGACGTCGGCGCCGCTGCGCGAGAGCCCGCTCGCGCGGCTGTACGGGCAGCAGATGGGCGACGACGAGCTGCTCGAGGCGGGCGCGGGCGCGGCGCCAGGCGGGACGAGGGCCGGCGCGGTGCGGCGCAGGATGAGTATGGGGCAGAGTCACGGGCGGCACGGCAGCGACGGAGCGGGTGCCGGTGCGAGCGCGCCGGCGCGCAACTGGGCGACGTTCGGCGGGCGGGGAGCGGGTCCGAGCGTCGGTGGAGGAGGAGAGGCGGGCGCCGAGACGGGT
>Ga0308160_10006039_pt1 | contig 12485 bp, 13 predicted proteins | sample PhyFR1_FD_201036 | JGI IMG/M metagenome (GOLD analysis project Ga0308160, IMG submission 201036) | Phyllosphere microbial communities from UC Gill Tract Community Farm, Albany, California, United States - DLSLF.R1 | ecosystem: Host-associated > Plants > Phyllosphere > Unclassified | place: USA... | reverse complement strand
CCTCCCCTTCTTTTCCTACATTCCCTCCCGACAGGCGAGAAGGTAGGTCTCACTTGTCATAGCTGACCAGGTAGGAAGCAGCAGAATCAATACTAAACCCCCGAGTGGTAGATTACTACGGAGCAGCCGCCCTTGACCAAATCACCCTCGCCGAAAACAAGTCTTCATTCCGAAAATGTCGTTTATTGCCCAGGGTACTGAGGGATGTTTCGGCTATTGAGCCGCAGACAAAGATATTTGGGGTGGATAGTGCTTTGCCTATATACGTCAGTCCGGCTTCCAATGCGCTGTTGGGACATCCGGAGGGTGAAATGAATATTACCAGGGGTGTGAGTCTTCTTCCTCTCTCTCAGGTTCTTTTCTCCTCGGGGTAGCTTTCTCGGATCCGGATGGGAGCTGATTACCAGGCGGCTAGAACGGGTATCGTTCAAGGTATATCAGCAGCAGCTTCCTTCTCCCTCACCGAGATCCTAGCGGAAAAAGACAAGATGGATGAAGAGATCGGGCCAGATAGGAAAATGGGAATGGTCTATCAAGTATATTTCCAGACGGACCGGTCGAAAACGCAGTCGCAAGTGGAAGAGGCGGTAGCTGGTGGTGTGCAGTGAGTCTGAGCTCGGTGGCGCGAAGCGACACCGTCCCGATCCTTTCGGAAGCTGACTCCAGGGCACTCCTCCTGACGGTAGATACAAACGTTCTCGGATATCGACAAACAACCGAAAAAGTCAAAGGGACCAGAGGAGATGCTTCACCTGGAATACGGATGGGGGCAAATACGAGTTATCCGGCTTATCATGATGCTAAATTGAATTGGGATGATTTGGATTGGTTGAAAGGATTGGCGGGGGATGTACCGATTTATCTAAAGGGGGTTTGTCATATTGATGTAAGTGAGGGGTGCCCGGTAGGGGACCAAATTGGACCATTACTCCTACCAACCCCTCTAATCTGAAGACCTGATTGGACTCATGTCGGACAATTTTGGGATTAGAGCTGATGGACAGGATGTGAGGAAAGCCAAAGAATATGGGCTAGCTGGATGTATCCTCTCAAATCACGTACGTTCTCTTACCAGCCATCCGCCCGAACCACCTGAATCACACCACTCTCCACAGATCCCTCTTTGACCTTGGCCGAGGAAAGCTGACAAGCAGGGAGGTCGTCAACTAGACCAAGCCCGAACAGGCTTCGATTCCCTCCGAGCGATCCACGCCGAAGATCCAACATTGTCAAAACAGATCGAACTATATATCGATGGAGGTGTCAGGAGAGGTACGGATGTACTGCAAGCCCTTGCATTTGGAGCGAGGGGAGTTGGGCTGGGAAGGACGTTCTTGTGGGGTCAGGCTGCTTATGGTGAAAAAGGAGTTTTGAGGGCTATCAGGAGTAAGTCCTCTTTCTTCCCTGTTCGGCGATGTTTCGCGTCGTCTATTGATAGGAGCAACGCAGCAAGACGCTGATGTTCAGTTATGGAAGATGAGATCATCATGGCGATGAGGTTACTTGGGGTAAACAAGATAGATCAGATCACTCCTGGGATGGTCGAGTGTTTGAAAGAGGTCTGGAAGTAAGGAGTGGTCAAGGGATGTGCACCCGAAAAGAAGGGTCGATAAGACCGGGGGGCATGTCGCAATCGAGAAGGACCAACATGGGTCGAACACAGTTGTACAACCGAGAAGTACTTTGATCGCTTCATACACGCTTTACTGCTTTATGTCAATTCAGGAAGTGATGTGAGACGAGCGATGATTCATTCATGGCTGACTGAGCCCGAGTGACGTGTCGCCCAGTACTATTGAATTGTGAAAGCCGAATCATTTCAGTCGGAACCTGCATGATTAACTCCTCAACAGAAGCATACAACTAACTACCTACAGTTACCTACAAGCCCCGAGTAGACCTCTGAAAGACCAGAATCAGAATCAAAGTAAACAAGCAAAACCCAATACCTCTCATCATCCCGCCCTTGGTCCAAATAAGACCCAAGTCCCGTCTCTTGCCCTCTTTATCGATCGCCTCGATCTCGTCTTTTGTCAATTCGATATCGCCTGCGGCGATGTATCCTCGAATCCGCGATTCGGTCTGGGAGGTCGTGATAGGTACAACCCTATATATCAGCCCTCTCTCTCTTGGAAGAAGACGCAGCCCGGATTCGGACGCACCCTTTAGCCCTGGACCATGCCAGCAATACCTGATCAGGCTCCACTTTCCTCTCTTTGGCAAAATTTCCAACGACCTTGACCAAGCCAGGGGCTGATCCATCTCGAAGTGGTTTAATAGGCGAGTAGCCCTCGGTCACTATTCCGTGGTGATTGTGATAGTCCAGCAAAGGTTCGGTTTCGGCGAGTACTTTTGGGTGGAATAGGATTTGATTCACTGCGGGAGTCACGCCTGAATCGTAAATGATCTCTTTTAGTTGATCCACCGAGAAACTAACATCAGCCCAAGTCTCACGATGTGAAGCCAATGTGACCCCCTTGGACTGGAGATCAAGAGCAGACGCACTTGGACACGCCGATACTTTTCGCCCACCCTTCCTTCTTCACACCCCTCATCTCCCTCCATGCCTCCTTGATGTTCCCACTCCATTTCGGATTATGGATCAAATACAGATCAACATAATCTACACCTAGCCACTCGAGTGAATCCTGAATGGACTCTTTTACGGTCTTGAGACCCGAGAACTTGGTTGTGATCCAGTAATCGGATCGGGGGAGGTGGGCTAATTTTAGACCGTCACCTACTTGTTTCTCGTTCTTGTAGACTGTGCATCAGCGCAAGCTGATAGGCTGACATGCTAAGCTCGCAGACCCTGTCATAGGGGTTTGAGAAGCTTCAAGCGAGACGAGACCTACTCTGGGCAGTATCGATATGGTCAAACCCACATTCGATCGCGAGGTTGATATCATCCGCAGTCTTCTCTAATGGATGTCCAGATGATCCGAATCCGATTCCGGGAATCGAGTGGCCGTCGTTGAGTTTATGATCAGTCCAAGGCATTGAAGTAAGTTGACTGGTGAGCGATTGGCGAGGTCAATATGCTCGTTCGAGGTGTATAACATAGACAATGGAGATGGATATCTCAAGACAGTGGTGAGTGACGGATATAGCCGAATTGACGATTTTAGGCACTTTAGGCTGGGTCTTCATTGCCAACACAAGGCTGATTTGACCCTCAATCTTCCACCACGACACCCAAACTGGTCTTGGGGGGAGAATCCTCCACCCAAACGGAAACTACGATCCAACATTGACGCGTCGATTCCAGGGCCCAAAGTGGATCATGACAATTTACCAAACTGCGCCGGGCAGGTTCGCTGATCCCACGGCACAAGCCCAAGAGGTCGGTCCCAGAGCGAACGATGCCTTCAGGTCACCCACGCTGCTCCTGATACGTTCTAACAGTCGACGTGGCCACCGTATCTTGAAGGCTCCGCGCTCTTCGGCATTCGAGACCTGCAAGAAAGACAAACTTTCAATCGCTATGGCGTTCGCAGCATCGCGGAACGGAACGCAGGCGGAAATAATCATGTTACGCTAGGTCGACTAATGGATCGCCAAGACTGAGAGGTCGTAACACGTTGGCTAACTACGATCAGGAGCAACCTAGGGAGCAGAGTCGAATTCACGCAAAGATCCGAAAGGCTTGGCGACACTTCGTACTACTGCCAAGAGGCGGAATTGATTTGAGCTCCAGTCGCTACAATCCGTGTTTCCGTACGAAACCATCATCGATGGTTGCTATAAAAGCAATGAGTCTTTGACCGGGGCCAACAAGTCATCCGACTAGCAACCTGGAGCCCACAACATGCCCATCTTCAACCCCACAAAACCGTCAAAGGACCAAGTCGACGAGATCGCGGTCGTATCCGCTGCCGAAGAGGTCCTACCTATCACTACCCATGATGCCGACAAAGGTGGTATCACGACCGTCGAAGACATCCTGGACGAAAAGCCTCACGATCTGGAGGACCCAAACTCTCCTTGGTCGATCCTTCAGCGGTATCCGTTGCTCAGGAGCATGAGTCCTGGCGAACTCGATACCCTGAACCGTCGAGTCCGTCGAAGGATGTGAGTGCAGCGGTAGAAGTAAAAGCTGCCCCAGAGAGCTGACAGTGCTATAGCGACATACGAATGATGCCGATGATCACTTTGATGTTGATAGTCAACTACCTGGACAGGTCCAACGTCACAAACGCACGAGTTATCGACTGATATAGCACTGAAACCACCTCAAAAGACTAATATGTCATCAACATCATTTAAATACTGATATAGCACTTGCTGATATGGCGTTTTATACACATACTCCATGCATACTTGTTTGTATAATGTTCAATCAAGACTCCAAACACTTGAGAGGCTGGATTTGTACTGCAGGTGACCACAGACTGTACCCACCGGAAATTGCAGGAGTGGACAGTCAAGTTCATGCGGTCTAGGGTGGTATCTTACCTCTGACCAATTGTGGTTACACCCCAAAGTTACAAGGATGTTGCCAGATGAGTATCAGCGGTGAGGAGACTGGTGAGACGCTTTGAGGTGCCATTGTCTGGGCTTTTGGGGAAGCATGCATGATCACCAGCTTCCTGACCGTTTTTCAACGGTGCTATATCTGTATTAATCAAGGTTGAATGCCATATCAGTCTTTTTGGGTCGTTTCGGTGCTAAATTAGTCGATAACTCCAAACGCACGGTATGTATACTGTGTTGTTCAGCCTGATGAACAGAGTTGCAGGAATGCAAGACGACCTCAACATGACAGACGTTCAATGGTCAGCTGGTATCAGTATGTTTTATGCTGGATACATGTCCACGCAATTACCTGGTACCCTTATCTTGTCAAAGTATAAACCCAAAATCATCGTGCCACTTCTTATGCAAGTCTACTGCCCTTTCAGGCTAGCGCCGCTGATGCCTACAGGCTTGGATGGTCATTACCTACCATCATGTTTCCCTTGGTCAAGAATGCCGCCGGCTTCACTGTTGCCCGATTCGTTGTCGGGGCGATGGAGGGACCCTTCTTTCCAGGAGTAGCGCTCATGACGTCGTCCTGGTACGTAAGCGAGGAGCTCCCGTTCCGTATGGCGCTCTGGCACGGTGCGCAAACGATCTCGTAAGACCACAATCCCCACAAGCCTTGCTTGATGACTGATATTCTAGCAATACTTTAGGTGGGCCCTTTGCTGCGGCCATTTTGGAGAACATGTAGGCTTTCGACATATGTCAACACACTGGAAGCCTATCTAGTAGGGAAGGTGTTGGAGGCTTACATGCTTGGAAATGGTGTACGTGAACTCGACAGAGTAATTGTAAACACATGCTGACATTCAGTCATGTTGATTGAGGGCATCCTATCCATTATCGTAGCTGTAGCCGCATACTTCTCCCTGCCCAATTGGGGTGAGTCTGAAGTGAAAGGCCCACGTGAGTAAAGAGCTAATCCCCCAAGCCCACAATACTCCGTGGTTGAAGCCCGAAGAGACCGAAATGGCTCAATATCGACTCGTTCTATCCGCTGGAGGGAGCGACGAGGAGGCAATGGGTCTCAGTCTATGGGACGGCGCCAAGCTTGCTGCCAAAGATTGGGTACGTATCTGACCTGGGATCGCTGTGCTAATGTCAGTTCACCTGGATGTTCGTGCTCATGCACTTCTTCCTCGTTTGTTGCCAGTCGTTCAAGGACTTCCTGCCGTCTATCGTAAGGATGACCGACTAGGCATTGGATCTAGAGGCTGACCAAACAGCTGGATACCATGAGCACGTCAAATCTCATGACATACCTGCTACAGTCGCCTTGCTACCTCCTTGGGTACTTTGCTATTCTCTTCTTTGGTTGGCTCGCCGGACGGACCAAGAATTCGGTCTGGAACGTAGTACGTCGAGCCCCTTTTCTCTCTTTGGATCCGCCTGACTCTACAGGTCATCCCATTGATATTCTCGGCGGCCGGTGTTGTCATGATGATCACTACCCTAAACGTCGCCGCTCGGTACATCGGTGTCTGTCTATTGATCATGGGAGTATACTCCGGTCTGAACATTCAAGTCTCCTGGGAGACGCAAATCGTGCCCAGTCCTAGGCACAAAGTGAGTGACGCTGTCGCCACAGAACCTAGTGGTCACTGACTTGATAGAAAGCGGCCCTGATTGCCCTCGCAAACATGTTCAGCTCCTCGTCTCACTGGTTCACCCCATACTTCTTTCTCAGAAACCAGGAACCCCTTTACCGACTTGGTGGCGGTCTTATTCTGGTATCCATCGGGATCTCGATTGGTGTCGTATTCATGATCCGACAGAGGGTCATAATTCTCAATAGGAGGCTGGACAAAGCGGAAGCTGAGGAAAATGTCGAGAGAGCTGCAAGGGGTCTCGAACCAAAAGAAAGAGGCTGGCGATTCACCCAATAATGTGAATTTTTCACATGGCGACGACGGCTCGGATGTTAATTAAGCCGGGAGGATTTGATTGAAGTATGCGCAAGTAGGCGCATGACTGGTGTTTTACACAATGAGCAACGAACAATGGATCGAAGGAAGGTTCAATAACCAGCGTCTGTAGATGTGTTGGAATGAATCGAGTCAACTATCTCGTCCTGAGCAGTCCACCTCCCTACCACTCAAAATCATATTTGTCAGTTGCTCTCGGCGTAGCCCAGATCATAAGACCGCTGCTGCGACGCAGAGCTCATCCCCTTGACCTGAAGGGCTGACATCTATTTGTCTCTTCCAGTTACAACTGCATCATCTGCCCATAAACGTTTAGCCTGTGTATCCGCTTACGAGACCGTCGTCAGATGTTTTTAGTGTGCCGCTCGACTAGTAGAGCACGATCCATCAAACCGTACACATGACATTCATTCGATTTTACTGCATCAAACTTCACCATACAATAGCACATGCTGTCCCTAGCCTATGTATCGGAACCCAGGCGCATCGTCTGCGTGGGTTGTTGTGTCCGCGATGAATCCAGGAGCTGGGGGACCTCCTTCCTTCCTGTCCCTCATTCTGTTCTCACGTCGAATGAGCATTTGATATATGAAGGTGAACATCGCGCCAGCTAAGGATAGGGCGAGGATGATTGCCGATCCTTTCGTATACTTTGGGCCCTCAGTCTTGGGAAACAGGTATCCGGACCCGATGCTGAGAAGTCAACGAGACGAGCTTGAAGTTTTATCACCATACTCACGAGACTGCTTGCGCACAAGCTACAGCAAGGGGGACAGCAACCGCTCTTCGCGATTCACTTCCAGCATTGTTCGCAGCCCAGGTGACGATCAAAGGTGTGGCAACTGTGCGGTCAGCACACGATCTGCGAAATGGTACATAGGAAAACTCACTATAGTGACCGGCTTCGGCCAAAATAAGTGCAGCAAATCGAGCGGCATGATTGGTGGCAGGTACACCAAGGTAGATGGCGAACCCAAGGCTCTCGCCCAGCCAGCCGATCTGGGTCGGCCAACCACGATTACCGATGTGGTCTGACCAGAAACAGATCGCAATCATACTCTGTCACTGTCAGTATGATGACTCATGTGACGCGGTGAATCAAAGACTTACGACGATGGCGGCGCCATATGGAGCAAGCGTGGCGATCTGTGCGTTGGCCCCTTTGAACCCATTCTCAGAAGTGAACGTGGGAAGGTACGCCGACAAAGCCCCACCTGTGATCTGTTGACACATGTTCATCATGACAGCTATGTGGTCAGCCGGGGTAGATCGTCACCAAGCTCGACTTGCGAAGCATCTGTTGCCATCGAAGCGGAACCTCGCCAGCATGCTTCCAGTTGATTTTGTTGGACTCGGGCGACATGCTCAAAGATCGTTCATACATCACTATACGTGGTCAGAATAGTCCTCAAACAGTAAGCCTTCCGGGCGGAGAGCCACTAAACTCACAAAATTCCTTCTCCTCTGCGTTGAGCCATCGGCACGAGTCAATCTGTTCGGGCAGAACTATCAGGGCAATGATCGCAAGTAGCACCGTGAAGCCGCCTTCGATGAGAAACAGGATCCGCCAGGACTCGAGTTCATCGCTGTGGATGAAAGATACTGCGTAGGCGATGATGCCGTTCAGAAACCCTCTGAGAGATCAGTGTCAATTCAGTGTCTGCCAGCCGAGGGACTCACCCCATGGGGGCCATGGCGAGCCAGATGCCGACCCTCACTCCGAGGGATCGCCTGGTGTAGAACCGAGAGAGATACACTTGAATGATAGGACTGAAACCCGCTTCGCCTACTCCGATGATGAATCGACAAGCGTATGCTCCGCCAAAGTTTTGGACAGAGGCAAAGCATGTAGCCGCAATTCCCCAGACCAGGGCACAGATTGCAATTAGCTTGGCCATACGTGTCCGCTTGCCAAGTAGTGCAAAAGGGACCACTGTTTTCGATTAGTTCGCCACAAGGAGGACCGAGAGCGGTGTCACTCACTGAAAGGCGCATAACCGATGTAGTATAGCGAGTTTAAAAAGGCATACTTGTCTCCCGTCGGATCGCGTCCGATGTCTTCGATCTGACCTACATCAGCTATGATGCTGAAATTCAAACAGATAGCTTACCATTCCTAGAGTCTTTGCGTTACCCAAGTTGGACTTGTCGAGGGACGAAGAGCAGTATATCAAGGTCAAAAGGGGAAGTAAAAGCAAGTCAAGCTTCGTCTGTCAGCGCGGAGCCAGACCCAGAGACGTGAGACAAACCTTGAGCATGGTCCGCTTGCGCAACTTTGGGTCGAATTGCTGAAGGGCATGTTGTTCTTCTTGTTCAACACCACCCTCTTCAAAGTGTTTGGAGGTATCTTTGATGTCCTCGATGGGAGTGTTGATCGGAATATGGTGAGACATGTTGTGGGTGGTTGGGGCAGCGCTGAATCGTGGGGCTGTCCATCAGTACTTATATGTCTGCGTCTCGCAGAGAGGGGTCCCTTGTCAAGCAGACGGTGTTCCGTCTCGCCAGCTCTGCTCCGCATGGTCTCCGGCTGGTCTCCGAGGTGAAAAATGACTATTTATAGATTGGGATAGTTGTGGGTTGTTGCTGCAGAGGCGCAAGACGAGACACATGTGATTATGTAAACATGTAAATGACGGCTCGGAACAGTTCCGTTTCCGAGTTGCCCAGCGGATGATATTCCGTTCTAGTCTAGTGAAGAGGCTCCTCTATGGTCATAAGAGTCGAGTATGCATGGAGAGAAGACAAATTCTCGCTCCCCACTACCAGACACCATGCCCAATATCACACATCTTGACCAGACTTCAAAAAATATGGTATCGAATCCAAGGCCCAAGGTCTACAGCTTGAATCCGCTGCGCTCCAAAGCGCTCAAACTCGCCAAGAGTTCCTTTGATCTCATTCTTCCTTCCGACCACGACGCCGGCGACTGGCGTCAAGAGGCCGACGGTCTTCTGGTAGTGGGAGCTCAAGTGTCGCAAGAGGACTTGGAGCATTCGAGCCAGGTCGGTCGACTACGATACATCTCGAAGCAAGGTGCGGGAGTAGACAAGATACATGTGCCGACCGCGAAGACACACGGAGTCACGGTAATGAACACGCCTGGGGTGAACGCTCAGGCAGTCGCCGAGCTAGCATTCGGGATGATGATCACGTACGTATTCAGCTCGTCAGCTCCTTTGGTCTGACAATCAGACTGGCTCGACAGACGCCATCAATTGACAGACGGATCCGAAGTGGGGAGACGGTAAACAAATCGGCAGGATGGACAGGGCAGACGCTGTTCGGCAAGACCCTTGGCGTTATCGGTAAGTGATACATGGAAAATAGGGAGCTGACGTCAGGCGGAGGTAACATCGGGTTATTGGTCGCCAAGATGTTCTACGGAGCATTTGAGGGGAATGTCATACTGTACGACCCCTACCTGCGCTCGCTAGACACCTGGCACTCGATCATACCTCCCACACATCTCCAGTTGGTGACGAATATGGACGAACTTCTCAGCGGTGCCGATACTGTCACTATACATGTGCCTCTGACACCCGCGACGGAGAACATGATCGGGGCAGAGCAGTTCAAGATGATGAAACCATCGGCAATCCTTATCAATACCGCCAGAGGAGGAATCGTGGATGAGCAAGCACTGGCCGAGGCCTTGAGGACGGAAGAGATCTTTGCTGCTGGTCTGGATGCTTTCGCGAGTGAACCTCCAACATTGTCTCAGTATCCCGAGCTTTGCCAGAGCGATCGGGTACTATTGCTGTGAGTCGCCCCGACTACGAGCTCCGCTTAGAGCTGACAAAAATAGCCCTCATATCGGTGCGGCCACAGAAGCAGTACAGGAGGCTACATGTCTTGCGATGGTTCAGAATCTAGTCAATGCCTTCAATGGCAAGGTTGAGAATAGGGTCTGTTAGAATTTCCGGTGAATATGCATCGTGTTGTATGACTACAAATGCGGTCGCTAGGCACTTTGAGAACGCGTCCTGTCTCCGCATGGATTCGGCATGTGCGCGGGTCATTTCCGAGATTCCCGTCAATTATAGTATCGACCACCGGAATCTGCCGCATGCTTCGAATAACACCATCATGTCCAACTTTTATCCAGCTCCCGAGGTCATCACAGCAAGCGTCTTCTCTACCGTTTCCAAGAAGCTGTGGTCGGAGAAGGTTACTGATTGGATACCAGGTGAGAGGCCATTGCCGACGAACTTGCCAAGCAACACAGACACTGACGAGCAGGGTCCGGTATCGCTCCCCCAATCTTCCTGGAAGGACCGACTACAGACACAAACGGTAACTTATTCGTGGTGGACGTGGGACAGGGTCGCATTCTTCGATGTCGGATCGAGAGTGGGGAGTGGGATCTGGTCATCGACTACGACGGGGAACCCAATGGCTTGACCCTGGATAGAGAAGGCCGCCTGCTCGTCGCAGATTACAAGAACGGCATTGTGAGTGAATGATCAATGATGTGGATCCGTCTCTGATACTGGAGCTATATTGCGATTTGGAAAGCAAACAAATACGTCCGTACTTGAGTCGCAAAAACATGGAGAGATTCAAGGGACCAAACGATTTGATTGTAGCGGATAATGGAGATATCTGTGAGTCGCTGTTCGGATGCGCCAAAGCTGAAATTAGACTTCACCGATCAAGGACAAACAGGCATGACTGATCAGACCGGGGTCGTGTACCGACTGGGTCCAGATGGGAAGCTGGATACCCTACTGTCCAATGGCATCAGTCCCAATGGTCTGGTGCTATCGCTCGACCAGAAGGTATTTGAGACACAATGAACCTTTCTGATTCGTCAGATACTATACGTGGCGATGACTCGAGAAAACAGCGTATGGAGACTGCCATTAAACAAGGATGGCACAACTTCTAAGGCTGGAAAGTTTTGTGAGTCCACCGTTCACAGTGACTGGATGCTGGTCTCATAGAATAGTCACATCTTTTGGAATTGCCGGACCAGACGGTCTGACGGTCGATGCTGAAGGCAACCTGTTCATCTGTCATCCGTCGCTAATGTCAATTTTCGTCGTGACCCGACACGGTCTACCGTTGGCGCGCATTGTACCTCCCGAAGGCCATGGGACCAGTATAACGAATTGTATATTCGGAAGCACATCGTCAGACCGGAAAAGACTGTACTTGACAGATAGCACGGTCGGGCGGATCTGCTATATCGATTGGCATTGCGAGGGGGCTACCCCTCTACGCGCCTCGGGCAAGTGATAGTGATGCATAATGTCATGAATATTGGAACTGGTCGTTGTCGGACGATGTCCCAAACATGGCGACTGCCCGTGCCCAGTCATCCTCGGACATTTCACCTAATGGATGGAGCAAGAAGGAATCGAATGGGTTTTCTAAACCAAAAATCCCGTTCTCCACCTCACCAGTCGTCCCAGAGAAGTCGCCGAAAAGGGTCTGATCCAGACCATCGTTTCGCCTTGGCAACGCCGTATTTCCCAGCGCGGGCGATGAACATCGTGATAGCGGATCCCAGCGAGCATTAGACGACAACTGTCGGATCATCTTCTCGGAGACCATTTCCCATGTGTTGCGAATCGATGCCGCCCCGGGGGTCAATGCTACTATCAGTGGATCTCTCGCAGCACGATGGAAGCCCACTCACAAGCGAGACCCTCCATTACGCTTGTGCAGACTTGCAAGTCCAGTAGTGCGTCGACATAAGACGGTACCAATCTCCATCCGTTGCGATAAGCCTGCCAGAGCGAGTTGAGGTAAGTCACGCCGGATATGAAAAGATGATACATCGACAACCAGCCTGAATGTTAGCCTCGAGTCGGACAAAAACGACGTACCGAAGCTACTGAGCCCTTTCCGGTAGATCTCCTTGTATAACCTCATGGTGGCATTACTTCCTTGTAGAGCCCTCACCAGAGATTCGCGGGTCGGTTGTGGATTACCTGGACAAGGGCGGTGAAGCAGAGTAACGGTTTGATGATAGCATAGCTCCAGCCATTCGTTGGAACAAAATCCAAAACCCCTTGGTCTCGTACTATTCCATTC
>Ga0308160_10006038_pt1 | contig 12486 bp, 20 predicted proteins | sample PhyFR1_FD_201036 | JGI IMG/M metagenome (GOLD analysis project Ga0308160, IMG submission 201036) | Phyllosphere microbial communities from UC Gill Tract Community Farm, Albany, California, United States - DLSLF.R1 | ecosystem: Host-associated > Plants > Phyllosphere > Unclassified | place: USA... | reverse complement strand
GCCTCTCACCATTGTCAATCGGTGGTTCTGGGGGGTAGTCGGAATGTTCAGCGGGCGGACTGGACGCAGGGCTAGCAGGTCGGAGTCAGCAGTCGTATGAGGAGCGAAAAGGGATGCGAAACGGAGTGCAGAGTGTGGTGTGAGGAGCAGATAGTTTTACGACAAATTACAATTTGGGTTTCTTGTGGTTTCAGAAGATATATACAGTAGAAAGTGCATATGAGCCGACCGATGCAAATACACCTCATGTCCCTTGTCAGGTCGATCTGCCTAGATTTGATCCAGCCCGATGACCTTTCTGACTTCGATCATGGTCTCCCTTGCCCGTTCACTCGCCGTTTCCCGACCCTTCTTGGCAACTTCACTCAAATACCCATGCTCCTTCCGCACCCGCTCGTACTCCCCTCGCACGTCTTTCATCCCTTCAACAACCACCTCACCCACAGCACCCTTCAACTTGCCCATCCCCCATCCATCGTTGTGTGCTGTTTCGGCCAATTGCTCTGGTGTGCGGCCAGACGGATCGAGAGCGGACCAAATAGTCAGCAGATTAGCCACACCGGGCCGAGAGACGGGGTCGAAGGTGATTGACGGTTCAGAATCCGTCACCGCCGATTTTAGTTTCGAGAGGATATCCTTTGGCGAGTCAGTGAGAAGGATCCGGGATTGGAGCGAAGGATGAGATTTCGACATTTTCGCCGTTGGGTCTCGGAGGTTCAAAATGCGTTTAGAAGGCACTTGGATCAGCTGCTGCTTTCGCCATGGCCCGTGGCGTCTGTTATGGCGAATCGAGAGCGAATGAGAACGAAAGGGTGACAAGGTATTAGTGAGTACGGAGATGATGGCAACGAGACTGGGAGGAGGGCTTGAGGGAAACGCGACCTACCGATCATCGATTCGGGAATGGGGAAAATCGGCTCAAATGTCCGGTTGAACATCTCGGCGATAACGCGAGTAAGCTCAAGATGTTGCGTCTGGTCCTCCCCTACAGGAACGAGGGTCGATCTGGAATTAGCTACGCATATCTTGAGACACCCCCAAGTCGTATACAGGCGAGGCACTCACTTGTAAAGGAGGATGTCTGCAGCCTGCAGTACCGGATACGCGAGCAGACCGAGCTTCAAGTCTGCTTCTGAGACGGAGTCGACGGAAGAGGACGACCGAGTGGCTAGTTGTGACTGATATGAGCTGAGATCTTCCACAAGCGAGCTCACCTTCCAGGTCGTCATGCGTTGTAGTCTCCCCACTGGGCAGAGGGTGTTCAACACCCACGCCAGCTCTGCGTGTTCTCGAACCTGACATGAGCGAAGGCACAGCAACAAGGTGCATGACGCTCGTGGAGAGGTGACAGAGCAAAACTTACATCTTCCTGGAAGTACAAGCATGTCCGCTCGGGGTCCACTCCGGCGGCTATCAGTACCGCGAGCATATCTCTCCGGTCGTTCCGTAAGTCCTCAGGTTTGCGCAGCATAGTGATGGCGTGCAGACCGACGATGGAAAGGTAGACAGGTGTGCCTGGTGCTGAGTTCTTCTGCAGCTCTAGGAACGGCAAGAATAGGCCGAGGTAATTTCCGAGCTGGACATCAGTAGGCCGACCAAGCACCTTGAATGACGGACATGAGGGGTTCCTGACGGCTGAATACCGGAGAAGATGACCGGGGAAGGCGACTTGGACGATGAAGCCATACACCGCCTGATAGCCCGTGGGCGCACCGGCGCGATGACCCTGGCTAGCGGGCTGAGCTTGTTCATTGCTGTATACAGTGGTGAGATCTGCACCGTTGACCAAAAGTGAGCAAGAGTGGAGGGTGTGTGCCGTAATGAAGCGAGGCGGAGATGGCCGGTCCGAAAAGAGCGATAACCCACTTTCTCACGGTGACTCATTGATCAGTCTTCCCCTCCGTCACCCGTCCCCCCGGCTAGAACCCCTTCTTCACATCCTCACACCTTCTCGCTCAAAACCCCCTCTCGTACAATTCACGCGGCGACACCAACATCCAGCTCATCAGTCTCAGCTCCGTACAGCGTGAACATAGCTGTACGACGTTTTCCCCGCTTCCACCGCCAGGCGCTTTCACGTCAAAGCCCAAACTCCCCCTCCACCTGGCCCGCGTCAATCGCTCGATATCCCCTCTGGGCGTACATCCGACATTCTCCTGCTCCCATCTCGACACTTGAACGTCGAGCGCCATGTCAAATCGTAAATCCCCCGCGGCGGGGTCGTACAGCAGCTCCGCGCCGTATCGGCCTCTCAACGTCAGAGACGCTCTAAGCTATCTAGACCAGGTCAAGGTGAGTCGGTGTCCTTCTGGTCCTGTCTTCTGCTCCGCCGGTGTCCTCTTCCATCGCTACGCATGGCATGACTTTGCGATGGTTGAAGCCCGGACTGCATGGGCAGCCTATCACCATCCCCAGCAGCAGTTTGGCTCAAACGGCCAAATACCTCCACCGGCTGTCGGCAAAATCGATATCTGCTACATATCCTCCCGCCCGCTGCTATGCTTGATCCGCGGCAGATACCATCCGATTACCCTCGCATCTCAAGCTAACAACAGATACAATTCGTGCATGAGCCAGAAGTGTACAACCGGTTTTTGGACGTGATGAAGGAGTTCAAGGGTCAAGTGTAAGTCACTGAGCCGAGCCTTCCGTGCCTGCCGGGACGCATAAAGCTGATACATCAGCATCGACACGCCCGGAGTCATCGACCGCGTCTCGACCTTGTTCCGAGGACACCCATCGCTTATCCAAGGCTTCAACACTTTCCTTCCCCCAGGCTACCGCATCGAATGCTCGAACGTAGAAGGCGATAACATGATCACTGTCACGACACCGTCCGGTACCGTTAGTCAGGTCGCCGGCGGACTTTCGCAAAGTCTTCTCACCAAGGAGAAAGAGAGACAGGAGAAAGAGCGCAAAGCGAAGCGAGAGCAAGCGGATGCGAAAGCTCGAGTGAGTCGTTTTGGGCGGATTTGATCTCTATTCCAGTCACTAATGACCTAGGCTTCGAGTACCGCCCATACAAGCGGCTCAGCTGCCTCACAGCCCGGAGGTGCCCGCAATGCCTCGGCTGCGGGAAGCGCTACTACCCCTGCCCGTCCAACGGGTGCACCGAGCAGTGTCGTTATCCCGGGCGTTTCTCAGCCTGTCACACAACCCTCGGGCCCATCTACTCCTTCTGCTGCTCAGTTCCTGGCCACCACATCGAATCAAAGCAAGAACGGTACGGCCGGTGGTCAAGTCCTCGAGTTCAACCATGCGATCTCCTTCGTCAACAAAATCAAGAACCGCTTCAACTCTGACCCAGAGACATACAAGCAATTCCTGGAAATCTTGCAGACGTATCAGCGAGACACTCGCGACATAGCAGAGGTGAGTGGCCGATAGGTACGAAACGTGAAGCTAACCATCAGGTCTATGAACAGGTTACCAAGCTGTTCGGAAACGCTCCAGATCTGATCGACGAGTTCAAGCAGTTCTTGCCCGAGAACGGTCAAGGTGGTCTGGGCGGTATCGGCTTCGGGTCGTTTGTACAGGCCGCTTCAGGCGTTGGACCTATCGACAAGGGACCCCAGAAGAGGGGAAAGGACCCGAAAGAGCCGACCGCGGCCAAGAAGAGGAGGGGCCAGGGCGACCCAAAGCAAGCCAAGGTCAGCAATCCTCGCTGGTAAAATGCACGCACTGACAGTCAGAAAAAGGTGAACCAACGCGCCGACAGTCCATCGGGCGAAGACGAAGGATCTCTCACCCTCCCCCTCGGCGGGCCTCAGACCCTCGCGTCGCCCGACGAAGTCGCCTTCTTCGACAAAGTCAAGAAGTTCATCGACGACAAGGTCACTTATCACGAATTCTTGAAACTGATCAACCTTTTCGTTCAGGATATGATCGACATAAAAACGCTCGTCGAGCGGGCTGAAAACTTTATTGGAGGGGCTGGTGACGTCTGGGTCATGTTCAGGAAGATCGTCGGAGCGGATGATTTGGGCAATGTCGGCCCCCACCCGACCAGCGCGCAGGGCGGCTATGGCTTCGGAGGCATGATTTCGGTTGACTCACAAGTCGTCGAGAACACGCCAATGCTGGAAAGGGCCAAGCCTTACCTGGACGGCCCTAAGGTGAAGAGCTTCGGCCCGAGTTACCGAAAGCTTCCCAAGACCGTGAGTGATTTTGATCTTTTACTCTCGACCGGACTGACGGTTCCAGGAGGTCAACTTGACTTGCACGGGCCGGGACGCCATGTGCTGGGAAGTGCTCAACGACGAATGGGTTTCGCATCCGACATGGGCAGCAGAAGACGCGGCGCCGTTTATGGCCCATAAGAAGAACGCCTACGAGGAAGCGCTGCACAAGTCAGAAGAGGAACGTCACGAGTACGACTACCATATTGAGGCCAACCTCCGAACCATCGCTCTTCTGGAACCGCTCAACAACAAGATCCAAACAATGGACCCAGAAGAGCGAGCTCATTTCAACTTGAAGGCGGGATTGGGCGGCCAATCGAAGTCTATTTACCAGCGCATCATTAAGAAGGTGTACGGAAAGGAACTCGGTCCAGACATTGTTCGAGCGATGCACGAGAACCCGATTGTCGCCCTTCCGATTGTCATCGACCGACTCAAGGCGAAAGACGAAGAGTGGAAGAAGGCGCAGAGGGAGTGGAACCGAGTCTGGAGGGAGCAGGATGCCAAAAACTTCTACAAAGCACTTGACCACCAAGGTGTGGCATTCAAGACAAGCGACAAGAAGGTCCTGTCGCAGAAGAGCCTCGTCACGGAGATCGAGACGCGGAGACGAGAGCAAAGCAATCTGCGCGCGACCATGCTCGACAATTCGCCCTGGAGGGCTAAGCCACAATTCCAATTCACCTTCCCCGATGCCGAAGTTCTCAAAGACGTCTTGAAACTAGTGATCAGCTATCTGGACAGGATCAACAACGCCCTCTCGACCAGCGACAAGGACCGAATCGAGCGACATTTGCGCGACTTCGTTCCGCTTCTCTACATGTTCGACAAGGAAGAATTTGACGCCGAGTTTGGCGATGCAGAGCACGGGTCCGGTGAAGACGGAGACGGCTCTGAGGAATCGGACGGAGATGCCAGCATGGCGGACGAAGATGAGACCGCCAGCGTTGTCGCATCAAAGAAGAAGTCAAGAGGGGCTCCCGCGGCGGATCTCAGGAAGAAGCTGTTGAAGCAAGTGGGCGAGAAGGACGGCCGTGAGAAGAGGGGATCAACAATGACTCCGGGTCCGGAAGACGATCAGGAGATGCGATCAACCGAGGGTACGCCCGCGACAGAAGGCGAACGAGCGGAAACACCACTGCCAGTCCCCGCCGACCCGGAGATCGTCGCAGAAGCACTCGAAAAGGACAAGGCAGTAGCCAATGCGTCCGAACAGACCTGGGTGCAGATCGACACGCCCGAAGCATCTCGACAGGCCTCAGAAGGCACGCCGGCTGCCTCAGAGCAAGACGAATCTCGACCAGCGAGCAAGCGGAAGGCGAACTTCTTCTCCAACAATCACTACTACGTGCTCGTCAGGCTGATGGAGGTGAGTCTCAGCTCAAATGCATCGGACGCTATGCTGACCATAGATCCTGTACTCAAGATTGAAAAAGTGCAAGGATATCGCAGAGGAGCTCGCCAAGGAGAAGAAGCGGCCCATCAACCCGACTGCTATCAAACTCGGCCTCGCTGAGCCCGACACGCAGTACTATGGAATTGAAGCCGGCGAGAACCCGGCTCAGCACTACTACGCTCACTTGCTGAGCATGGCTGAGAGGCTATTCGAAAACGAGGTCGATGCGCCGACTTACGAGGAGACTCTCCGGTTGATGTTCGGCACCAAGGCGTACATTATGTTCACGCTGGACCGTGTAGTCGCAGCGATTGTCAAGCAGGTCAGTTGGCAGCGACGACGTGTCTGAACGAGCTGACCATCAGACTCAAACGGTATTGGGTGATATGAAGAGTCAAGAACTCTTTGCTCTCCTCCAGCGAGATCGAACGTCCGACAAGACGAGCACGCGTCAGCAAATTGCTTACCGTATGCAAGCAGAGGGCGTCTTGGGCACAGAAGAACACTTGTACAAGATCGAACATGTGAGTCGGAATCATGGTGTTGGAAGCCAACTTACCGTTAGCACAATGAAAAAGACGGCATCAGCATTCAGCTGCTGGGCAAGGAGGACTTGACAATCGATGATGCTGAGACAACTCAAGAGAAGTGGAGGCAATACATCGAGAGCTACGTCCTTGTGAGTGTTCCTTGGGCGGCAGCGGACGATAGCTGATGATACAGACACATCCGACCGAGGGCCTGCCACAACGAGTGGACCAGCCGTTCCTCAACAGGCAAGTGCATACTTTCCCTGAAGCGGCCATACTGACCTTCAGGAGTCTCGCCGATATCCCGGAAGACGCCAATGCCGGTGCTTTCGAGACGAAATCAGGACTCGAGATCAAGATTGCGCTTGGCAACTACCGAATGTTCTTCACACCCGGCACGGAAGACTACTTCCATCGTCAAAGTCGCTCCACTCGTGCTCAGATTGCGGAATCAGACGCAAAGGACGAGTCGAACAGAGAGGAAGCGACGAAGAAGCTGGACGAGTTTGTCCAGGCCAAGCTCAAGCTGAATCAAACGGATGCCGAGCCAGTCTTACCCAAACCGACCAGTGTTGCCGCATAGAGCAGTGGTCTGGCGAGGTCAGGCGTCAAACGCTGGTGATCCGAGCGTTGTTGTACTATTCTTTTTGGTCCGCCCTTAATGTGGCCCCTTGTCCTGTCGATTATACCCCAGATGAATCTCTTGGCGTCGAGGTATCGCTCTGTCATCTTACTGAAATTGGCACTCGTACCCCGACATGCAACTCGCCGCGTGTTTGTGAAAGCTGTATCCTCTCGTCGCTTCGTCATTTCGCCAGTGTTGCTCTCTTCCACGCGCGAGCGGACTCGGCTTGAATCGACCCGACAGACCCTATCGACCCAAGCATTGCATGCAAGAGTCGTATTCGACATGTATAATAGCTACAATTTATCGCGCCGCGACCGCTGCGGCCGCGGAAACGATGATGAGATGATGATACATGTAATGTAAGCGTGCGCGTACGCCGCCCTCTAGAAATACAGTGAAGCGCTTCGCGCGAGTCGTGGTTGTTTTCTCCCTGCGTTCTTTTGTCTCGGTGGGATGGGTCTACATATGCCAGATTGAGCGATGGTCGAGATGCGCGATACGTCCGGACGACAGGGCTCAGGTGTCGGGATCGCTGGCCGACGTCATGGCGTGTGAAAAGGATGCGGAGAAGGGATCCGAAGGTTTCCGACGTGGAAATGTCTGTTGGCGCGACATGTCGCCTGAAGACGATCTCGGTCCGATCCAAATGGGCGTCTCGAAGGAGAAATGAGTGTCGCGCGGGCTGCTTGAGTTTTTCGCTCGATCGGTAGGTGATCTGGAATCACCACTCCCGTCGGTCCCGCTCTCCCCAGAGGATGACCGTTTCAAGTGCATCAGGTCCATCTTGTCCGTGACGTCGGCGCTTGGCCTACGTTCCGTCCATGCCGGTCGATCGAACTCGCTGGGCTCCTCTTCGCTCGGTTCTTCGTTTGGGTCGACGCGTTGATGTCCTGTCGGAAGGTTGTCTGGCCTTGACGCGCGGTCAGGCGCTTCCCGCGGCCTAACGCGATGTGGCACTCCTTTGCCCTTGTGCATCCGGGCCAAGTCGACCTTGTAGATCGTGTCCCGCACATCGTTCGATTCGTCCTTGGTGAGCACCTCGATGAGCTGAGTGATCTCCTTGGGAATTGGGCCGGTCTCTTGGCCATAGTACGCTCCAACGACAAACAGGTCGGCAATGGCTTGGGCCAGGCCAAGTCGGACGTCGACGACATCGTGCGACAATCGCACAAGAGCAGTGACGAAGAAGTTTTCGAAAGCCCTTTGGTTGGGCGGAGGACGGATAAATTCTCGCAAGCACCTGACGAAACTAGACGTCAGCTCATGTTCCTAAGCATCATTCCAGGGTCTCCTGATGCTCACGTCAAGCGTCGGCGATAGATGGTGGAACTGCCCAATTCTAGGAGCATATCTCTGAAGCGAATGGCGACAGGTGAATCGTCCCCCAAGATCACGTAAGCATCGGGAATCTACGATCAGCTTGAGTCGTTCGACTTGCTTGGACAGACTCACCCCCTTCGTGACGCCGTCTCGCACTGCTGCGAAGGGATCTAGTAGAGCCGCTCTGAGCACGTCCAGCACTTTCTCGCCCTTCGTGACGTCCTTGAAGTGCGCGAGCATTTTCGGAAGATGGACAGCGAGCTGTTCCCTTGCCCTCCAGCCTCCCAAACTCCCATCTTTCCAGGCCCTAGCCAGATCCTCAAACATGTCCCAACCGACCTCGATACTGACACGCGAGATAATCACGTCGACGTGCTCGTAGATCCGTTCCCGGATCTGATCGTTGCACGTTAAGCATGTTTTGTACACCGGCAAAAGGTCGGCTTCCACCTGCGAAGGATGCAAGATTTTGGTCAGCTCATGCAGCGATGAGGCCAGTATGCGCATGATCTTGTCGCCGGCGCGAACTTGTAGGCGGGAGTAGAGTGATCGAAGCTCCGGCCATCGGTCTGGGCCGATCGTAAGAGCGACACCAGGAAACTATATGTCAGTTTACGTCCACAGATTACGGCTGCAACAACGTACGTTGAATGCTGCCACAACATCCCAATCTCCGTCTAGAGCTTCATAGCCTGTGTTGTCGGCCATGTACACCTTCAGCAGCTCCAATGGCGGGCCTTCGGGATCGTCGTCAAAGACGTAGATAATCTCGCCAAGCATCTCGAGGACAGCACATCGCACATCATCACCACTCTCCGCAAGAGCAGAGACCGCTTTGACGGCAAAATCACGTCGATAGTCGGACGACTCGATGCGCCTGCAGATCGCAGGCAGAGACAAGCAGACCGACTGACGGACATGCGGTGCCGGATCCTCCATGAAGAGCTCGAAGAGCGGTATCTAGGGGTCAGCAAAGTGTCACCAATCAGCCGCGAAGAAGCATTCAAACTCGCCAGGTCATAAATCTGATCCACCGGTGCGACCTTCGCCAACATGCTTAACGCGACGGCCGCCTCAGCTCGGACCGAAACATCCCCGTCGCCGCTCCGCAATATCTCGTCGACAAAGCCGTATGCTACAACATCTTCTGCCTCGTAGAATTCGCAGAGAGAGCCGATCAGATTCATTGATGTGGCGCGACCGGCAGTGGCTTCGGCGATGAGTTGCTCCTGGAATAGGTCGGCTTGAGACGGTCCTTGCATTTCGTTGTCATCGTCCTCGTGTTGCTCGGCCAAAAACCCTTCCGGCATGTCGATGGACAGCTGACCCATGCCGATGATGATACCATGCAGCAGTTCGTCCTCAACCATATGTCTAGATTCGTCGCTGAAAGGTCGCAAGTCGTGGGCGTGAGGACCATTCTGCGAAGGGAATGTCCTTCTTTCGTCGGCGTCTGTGGACGATACGCCGGCCCCCCAGAATTCCGGCTCAGGCTCCACCTTGCGACGCAGTCGTCCGATGAGATTGACGACACCGTTTCTGACAGAGTCTGAAATCGTCGGATTTTGGTTGAGCAAAAGAGAGCCAAGCAACGGCGTGAAGAAGTTGACATTGAGCGCAGGGCGGTCCACCAGCGGTCCGACGTCTTTCGTCCAGCCTTTTTCGGGGTCCATATCGCCTGCAAATTGATCGACAAACTCGCCGGGGCTGTACATCGTGCTTTGCGAGGATGGTGTCTCGGATACAACGGAGCTGGGCGTGTCCACCGCTTCGCTGCTAGCGACTTGGATCATGTCCGGGTTGATGAGAGTCATATTCGATGACCCTGTAGATGGCCCAGATGTAGCGGACCCTCGTCGTGGCGCGGCGAGTGAGAGAGGGACTTCCTCCGGTCTTGGCACGACGTCGAGGCCATCGGACGTCACAGTGATCGTTTCCGTCATGGGCTTGTATTCGACGCCTCCGATCTCCTCCTCTTCGTCTTCGTATACCAGGCGGCAAGTCGAGTAGAAGTACCACAATATCCGATGCAGCTCGCTCGCGAAAGCTTCCTTTACGCTTTCGTCCTCGTCCATCGAGAACCCACTGAGCAGCGGCAGGACGTACTCCACCGATTCGCATGGATCCACCTCAGCCAGCAGATCTCCCAACACTCTTGCGACATAAGCACGATGAAAAGGGAAATCGGATTTCGATAGCAAGAATATTCTTTCCAGGGTGTTGAGTCCTTCATCATCGAATGTGACATCCATCTGAAAGTCGACGTTGGGCAGCACGTCTCCTTCGTCGACCAGTTGGACGTCGGATTCTTGTTCAGACGGATCCAGGTCGACGATCTGTTGGCTGTCGGACGATCCTTCTTGTGTAACGTCGTAGTCTTCCGCAATTGGCGGCACATCGGAATCATCAAGGATCGCAGGCGTACCAGGTACTGGCTCAGGATGGGACTGAGAAGGGAGCGTGTATGGCGATCTTCGAGGACTCTTTCTGATGCGCGTCATGTCAGTGTCGCATCCGAGTATAGGAGACAAGGGTGATGCGATGTCTGCTGAAGTGCTGGAACGTTTTGGCGATTTGTCCAGCTCCGGCGTCACGCTGAGGGATCGATGCAGGGAAGGCGCTCCACGAGCCTTGGCTGCGGCAGCAGGATCGTAATCCGACATCGCACGCCTCATCGCCGCTGGCCGGGTCATGGGAGCGAACAGTGGAGGTGCCAAAGTCGGAGCCGCCGCGACCGGCAACGGGCTGATGAGGAAGGCCAGTGATTCGGAACGCATCGGTAAACCGTCGTCACCACCTGGCGGTGGGAAGACTGGTGCAGATGCAACCGGAGGCGGTAGAGCAATAGGTGGGGGAACATTAGAAAAGTTGTTGCGAGGATTTGCAGGTGACTGAGGTGTGAGCGGGCGAGGCGAGTCTGGACGTGGCGGGCCTGGTTCTGCCGGAGGCTCGGGCGGCGATGGCCGGATCATTGCAGACATGCTTCTTCCCCTCGGTCGGATCTTCAGGGAAGTGTTCGAAACCGAGGAAGGCGATGATCCGGAACCAGTCGACGCGACAGATGGGCCAAGTGTCGCAGGGGAAGGCCACGATTTGTCGGAGGGTCGGTCGGTGTCTTGACCCATTGATACAGAAAGCGCCTTTTTGCCCGTCGTCCCGCTCTTGGTCTCTTCCGCTAATGGTGCCTGTCTCATCGCTGACTTCCGCGGCCCGGGTGACGACGGTGGAGAGATGGGTGGGGACCGCTCTTTCCGTTCCAAGGCGTCTTTATGCATCGTCCTGGCGATGAAAGCGGGAGACGAAGCCGAGAAGGAACGCTGATGTCGGTTCATCGCGTTTGAAGCGGCGATTGAAGGCGACTGGAGCTGAAATGGAACCGGCGAAGTGACAGAGTTTCTCCTGCCCAACAGATGCTCGTCGGATGCATGCTGAGGAACGGTCGGCGAAGGATTGCTTCTTGTATCGCGGGCGAGACCGCGGGATGCCGGCGATGGTGCCCTCTTACCTGGCGAGGAGTCGGCGATGCTGATGCGAGACGAGGGCGAAGGTGGTCTACGCGGGATAGCGTTGGTGGGAATGATAGCGGGCGAAAATGCAGGAGTGACAAAAGGGGAAACCGGAGCGGTCGGAAAGTGTGAGCGGGTCGCATCGGCGACAAAGGGGCTGCGAGGCATGCTGCCTGGTGCTGGCCACTGATGGTAAGCTAATATGCTTACAAGCCGTCAACATTCCACTCACCACGCTGTCCCAAGCATGTTCTGCAGGCAGATCGTGCCCTTGCTGTGCTGGTGGTGGGGTGATCGACCGCCTTGGTCGACTTGGGCCTGCTTCAGGTTGTTCCCGCTCCTGCAACCTGTCCGCTGGTTGTAATGGAGGAGTTGGATTGATGATGTTGAATTCGAAAGATTCAGGTCGCCTTTCTTCTGGGGTCGGTTCGATCCTTTCTGCCGTCGTCAAGGATTCCCTCCTGCTGGATTCACCGGAATGCAGCAGCATCTCCCTCGCTTCGGCAAGGTGCTCGCCGCCTTCAGTACTTGCAGCACTGATTGTCGATCCGAAACTGTCTCCTGACGAAGGCGATCCTATCGAGTCCTGGGACACTCGCTGAAAGGCCCGAAGTTGCGGTCGCGACAGTCCGGCAGCCGCGGCAGCTGCGGCTATCGACACCTCGTGCGATGTGCCGGCGAACTGTTGACTGATGCTGTCGCTACCGGACACCGAAGGAGATAGTTGTTGAAACAACGATAAATACGATTCCGACGCAGAAGGTGGACCGGTAGATGGCGGCGAGACTGTATCGGAAGGAGAGGTAGGGGTGTCTGCAGGGGGATTGAAAAACTCGGGCGGAGGAGGTGGAGGAGACGTCATGGTGTCTAGCTTGGAGTGTGAGGATTTTCGAAGTGTATCGGTCGATGCTGCGTTGTTAGCTCG
>Ga0308160_10006037_pt1 | contig 12486 bp, 21 predicted proteins | sample PhyFR1_FD_201036 | JGI IMG/M metagenome (GOLD analysis project Ga0308160, IMG submission 201036) | Phyllosphere microbial communities from UC Gill Tract Community Farm, Albany, California, United States - DLSLF.R1 | ecosystem: Host-associated > Plants > Phyllosphere > Unclassified | place: USA... | reverse complement strand
AGTCGGCAGCTCCGCTCCGCCGAATAAAGCCATTCCCACACTTGAATGAGACAATGAATCAAATCGAATTAAATCAACAACCAAAATACTAATTGCTTATATAAACCATATGCATGCATACTCCACCCCTTCTTCTTTTTCTCCTTTTTCCTTCTTGGATCGTTCATCGTACCGTAAACAGTACAGTGTGTCCACCACTAAATATTCCACCCATATAAGAGGATCACCACTTCCAGCGTTCCATTACCCTGCTCCCAAGACATCCAGACCGGATCCATCTTCCCTATTCCCCATTACCATTTAAATCATAATGGTATGTCCCCCACATCTCCTGTGGGGAGCATGAGACTAACGATCAGTCCGACGTCAAACGACCCGTCTCCCCCCCTGCTGGAGGTGCCGCAGCATCCGCATACTCGGTAAACAGGCCTCACGGGGCTAACGCCGTAAGGTATGTCAATTCCTTTCCTCCCATCATCGATCACCTCGAGTAGAATCAGTCATGCAATCTTTCAGTGGCTTGACGGCCACAGTGGACTCAGCTGATAATAGGCGACGAGCAGCAGCAGCTCCTCGACCTTCATCAGCTAGGGCAGCAGGAGCAGGTGGAAGTTCCAATACAATGTTGAAATTGTATACCGATTCAGGAGAGGCTGGATTGAAAGTGTAAGTGGATGTTTATTCCGGTTCGGGTGTGTTTTGCGTTGGTGTCGGTGAGAACGGGAAGTGAAGGGATAGAGACGGGAGACGGGATAGTCGGATTGGGTAGTGGGGGATGTTTCAGATATGTCTTGGATGTGATGGGGTATAAGGGGTGGGTGATCGATTGAAGGGATGGTGGTGGTTGGTATGGATGAGAGTGGTGTTGAGGAAGATGGTAGTGGGCGGGAAATGGGTACGGGCGTGAAAGAGGAAGAGGGGTAAGGTGATGTGGAGGATGGAATGAGTAGTGGTGGTTACGATGATAGTGGTGATGAAGACAGGGTTTGGTGATGATGATCATAATGAGATGGGGATTGGTGATGATGATGGTGATGAGGTGGTGTGGTGATGATAAATGGTGTGGTGGTGGTGGTAGTGATGGTGATGACGACGTTGAGGATGGTGATGATGAACGGCGATGAAGGCGATGATGATGAGGGTGAAGATGATGGACGCGGTGTCGGAGAGAAACTCACTAACAACCAGTGATCCATTCGTAGTAGTAGTCCTATCCCTATCCTTCATCGCCTCAATCTTCTTCCTACATATCGCCGCAAAGCTCGTTCGAGTGTTTACCAAGTAGAGATGGGCGAGGGACTATGTTAGGGTAAGGGATCAATAGACGTCAATGACGATGAGCGAGAAGGAAAGATGTATACTCGTTCTGTTCGGGGGTTTACTCATTACATCAAATGCTTAACAACTCATCAATCATCATTTCAAATCATCCTCCTTCGTTATACTCGACAATAGAAATCCAAACCCAAAACCGACACGAGACGAGATGACTCGAGTCGATATAGGGCTACCGACCTAGGCCGATTGTCCGTGGGGTCGCCTGGTTTCGAAATAGATGGCTCCTTCGTCTTCGTATTCGGATCCAGAATTGGATCCAAATTCGGAAGCGTTCTCGCCAACATGTCGGTAGAACATGGCAGGGAGGGAGGTGTTCCACCTGAGCCATTGTTGGGCCCAATCCTGCTCCTCTTTGGAATAGAGAGGGTTATCCTTGATTTGTCCGAGAAGTTGTAGGTTCAAGCACTCGATGTTTCGCTTCAAGGGGTGAGGTTCGTCGTGGTCTTGGTCTTGCGGTTGGATGATGGGGGACTCTTGCTCATACATAGAGGGAGTAACGATAACGGGCTCGTCGATCTCTTCCTCGAAGGGGGTGGTGGGACCGATGGATACAACGGATTCATCGGATGCGCTGGATGCGTTGGACGAAGCTCGGGTTCGTCCAATCTTGAATGGGATCATGGCAGCCGCCTTCTGGGCGCCGGTCTGGACGAAGGACGCGACTACGTTGAACAAGGATCTGTTCATGTTGGCAGCCTGGGCGGGGTTGTTGGCCTGGTTGGTGGTCTGGGCCTGGGCTTGGTCGACGTGTTGGGCGGGATCGACGATTTGGCCTTGATCGACCTGTTGTTCTTGGGATTGAGCAGACATCTACAATGTCAGCCTTTGGAACGTTGAAGAATAGGACGCGTCTAATAACTGATGAATGAACTTACTGTTATACTAAGCAAGTAGTAACAAGGTATAGTATGCAAGGTAAAGGTATAGGTAAAGTATCTAAAGGTAAGTGTTGTGTTGAATGTGTTGTATAAGAGAAACAGGAATTGACTCACTCGATACTAAATACTAGACGCGTACGAGTACGAGTAGTATGTTAAGAGTAAAGAATGTATTAAAGAAGAAAGAAGAAGAGATACGTTGAATATCGATGGGGGTGTATATGTGATATGTGATGTGTGATTGGTTAAAGGGTGGAAATGGGTCAAGTTGTAAGGTTGAACAATGGCTGGGGTAAGGGTGAGAGTGGAGTTGTTGGTTGGATTGACTCAGAAACAGATGGTTAGATCTAGAATCTTTGGACCCTTACCCTTGGGTTGAATCAACGCTCAGCTCATTTCATCACTCAACTACCCTGCTAGACTGAAGTTTACCCAACCTGTACTTAGACTAACGCCTAACAAGTAAGGAATCATAAGAGACAATATCTCTCGAATTACCAAGTCCGTCCTCCCAACACTCCAATGCTACAGCCAACAACTTGAACATCCTCCAGGCAAAGCCTAGATTGATTCCGTCATATAAGTCCACGCACCGCCCATCATCCCAGACCTCTATCAGGGTTCACTGGACTCGACACGACGGAACGCAACGGAACGGAAATGTAATGTTTAGTCAATATGAATACTGCGAGACATCTACAATTCCGCCATTTGTATCGCCGAGTTGGCACTTGGCGCTGGGAAACTACGTTGGCACGTGACTACAACCTCTGCAATCCATATAGAAATCAATACCCAGGGTTGGAAACGGCTACAAAAGGCAGAGTGCATCGATTCTCGAGCTCGATCACAAGTCCACTCGAATGAGGTACCATTTCATCAAACTCGACGGAAACGCTATGCATGCATTCAACACCTTGGCCGATAGATAGTTGATCCCAAGTAGTACGTAACGGCCTAGATGACTCCAGGATCAGATAGATGTGTGTGGTAGAATTGACATGGAAAGGTACGTCAAACGCGTTCGTCGTCGTTTATTTGGCTTAAACGCGACTATTTGACAAATTCCAAAGTTGGGATTCCAGAAGGTATGCATGCACTCAAAACCTTGGCCGATCGATAGCTGATCTTCAGACCTATGTATTGGCCTAGTTGGCTTAGGGATAGGGTGGGTTGTAAGGTGTGTGGTAGGAATGGAATGGATGTTGAAAACGCGCTTAACGTCGTTTGCGGTTTCGACGCGAATTCTTCCGAAAATTGGATTTCGATCCCTGTGGGGAAGGTATGCATCAACAATCTCGGCCGATCGATAGCTAATCCTCAGATCTATGTATTTGCCTGGATGATGGATGGGAAGAGTGATGTTTGAGGTGTCTTGTAGGAATGAAAAAGTATGTTGAAAACGCGGTTGACGTCGTTTGGGTCGGACGCGACTATCTAACCAAATTCTGGATCTTTGGACTCGGGATGTGAGGTATGCATTCAAAACCTTGGCTGATCGGTAGCTAATCTTTAGTATCGCCTAGATCACTTCAGAATCGGGGTATTGGACGTGGTAGAGTAGGAACAAGGAATACGTCGACAAACGCATTCGACGTCGTTTGACGGTTTCGACGCGACCACTTCACGAAATCTGGAAATCTCATCTTTGAGAGAGAGGCGTGCATCTTGACCCTTGGCTGATCTATAGCTGACGCCAAGAGCTACCTACCGGCGTCGATATAGAAGCGAATAGCAGGGATGGGTGCTGTAGGGTCCATGGACGCAAAGAAATTAAGTGGAAACATGCGATCGAGGTCAGACGCGTCTCAATTACCTGAGGACATTCAAGGAACTACCAAAGGTACGTATGCATACTAAATCGGCTGATCAGTGACTGATCTCCAACTCTCATCGCCTAGATTATCAGGAAGTACGACAAGAGGATGATTGAAGAGGAGACGGATGGAAAATCAAGTGGGACAACCCGGTTTCTGAAAAAGACGCGACTCCCGAATCGAAGAGGTATGTATGCATCACTTGACCTGGTTGATTGGAAAGCTGGGGACCAGATCTACGCGTTGGCCTAGGAGAGGGAAGCGTTTTCTGGGACGAGAGGTGAGGTGTCGATACATCGATAAATCGCGTTTGAGGGTTGTTTTTTGGGAAAGACGCGACTACACTATATTTCTCGTATTGGATTATCAGGAAAAGGAGGTATGTATGCATCCATGACCCGACTCATTGGAATGCTGGGGTTCAGATCTACGGGTCGGCCCAGAAGGGAGCTTCAGGTCGAGGTGGGCGTTGTGGTGTCGATAATACATGAACGGATACAGACGCGTTATAGATCATGAAAGTAACCAAATGCAATCTGTACCTCATTCCACGACCGCAATTCCTTAGAGATACCAGTAAAGTGTACATGCATGCATGCATCATCCCCAGAAATTTCACGTTGATCGAGGACGTCGTCGGGCGTAATATGCATGTATGATACCATCTAAGACAAGTGAGACGTGTAGAATAACGATGAAAAGTAGATTGATCGCGAAGAGCTTCCAAAACGCGTCGTTTTGGCATAATTTTGTAAGATCGATTCGTCGGTCTCGAATTATGGAGGAGTTGGTGTTGGTAGTGGCAGTCTTCTATCCCACCATCCTCCAATGTTGTCGTGGAGTCTCAGGTTCTAGTGAGACATTGTTTGGATGTAGCCGAATCAAAGGATCGGCCAATTATCAACATCGCGTCCAACCTCTCTCCCTCGGCTTTCCACGTATATGTCGATTGTTGAGTATGGAACCATATCCTAGCAAATCCCTTGAGCTATCCGTAACCATGAATTCCGGTCGCGTCCCATTATGGCGAGATGATATCGATGAGAGTGATTCCGAATTAGTCGATGATAACTCGCTCTTGGAATCGCTTCCACCCTTGGATGGTTTCCATCGTTCCCCATTCCACCGGATTTCCGAACTGATCCATCCCCTCATCCGACCCATGTTTGAATTTGCCCGACGATAGTGATCTCAAATATCAAACCGGTGGTGTAAGATGGGGATGTTTAAACATATACAGATAGTATGAGGATGAGATGGGCGATATATGCGGAGGATGTTGATTCGTTGTGACTGGATGAGGGTGTAGCTCGGTATGTGTCTGACGAAGCTCGGACGATGGTGTTGTTGTATAATTGAAGTCGCCGACATCATTTCCATAATCCCTTCTTTTACTTTCTTCTATCCTGGTTCCCAATATGCCTGCTCCCCTGTTCTCCGTTGCTTGTATTGATTCTAGCCATACAATTCATCTTCCTGATTTGATCTCAGAGTCGAGTATGTCCCCTATCACTTTAGCTGTTGAAGTGTTGAAAGGTGGTTTCGAGTGAGAAAGGTCTTGGGAATCGACGTGTACCGGACTTCTTCCCATCATGTCGTCCTGTCCTCCGTATTGATCTCCTTGTCTGCTTCCTTCTTCGTCTCCTAGTGAGTATAGATATTCCAGCGTTATCTGCTCCTTTATTTCCTACGAGTGTAATCCGATTAGCAAGCCCTTGTCCCCGTGCGTGTTATTATCCTGGGCCTTGTGTCTGTTATTTTCTGCGTGATGTACTGTACGATATGTATGCGATTGATCATCTATTTAATGCCCAGTATGATTGTAGTCTGATACAAAAGACGGAAGTCGTGAGGGTGCAAGGGTGTGTGTGTGTGTGTTGAAGAGGCACGCCGCTCATCAACCAACCTCTGTAACATTATTATCTGTCACTCTTTCCGGTCGCTTAGACCACCTAGCCCGACTGGACACCGAAATGGATTATCAATATATACATTCATTCATAGCAATATCGTCATTCACCCCCCAAGAAACGCCTAATTACCCCTTGACAAATATGTATATCGTCAAAATAACACCCTACGTACTTCCACTTCCACCACCACCAGCTCCAGCTCCGGGACCACTAGGTCTCCTAGCTCCCCCACCCCTAGGTGCAGCTCCTCTAGGTCGTTTAATGACCCTAGGCCCCGTTCCTACATTGCCAGTAGCGGCACCTTGGATCCTACCCAATATACTTTCCGCAGGTGGTTTCTGTTCAGCAGGAGTAGTGAGTGTAGTATTCGTTTCTCCAATCTCGCCATCTTCGGGTGCGGGGCGTTTAAGCGAGGTTGGGGATGTAGGTGTAGTTTGGGATAGAGTAGCGTTGACAGCTGATAATTAGCTCAGAATCAAAATTAGACTTACCATTTAATACTGGATTCTTTGCTGCACCTCCTCTTGGAGCTGCACCTCCTCGAATCGCCGCTCCTCTTCCTCTGCCCCTGGTTGCGGTTCCCCTGACTGCACCAGTACTAGGTCCAGCGGGGGTGGTAACGACAGTAGCAGCAGCAGGAGCTCCGGGTGTAGTAGCATTCCCAGCAGGTCCAGTCGGTGTCGCCTTGGCGGGGGTAGGAGTGGGGGTAGGAGCGGATTTACCCTCCAAAGCAGCCAACTTAGTTTCCAAAGTCTCCTTAGTCCTCTCCAGCGTTTTCCGACTAATCTCAGCAGTCTTGACCAATCTCTCTGCAGCCTTCAATTTCGTAGTCAAAGCTTCTACTTCTTCCTTTAATTTCGAATCTCCCCCCTCGGTAGTGTTGGCAGCTTTCGCTTCAGATAATCGAGTTTCGAAAGAAGAAGTAATTTCAGCTTCCTTGGCGGCGACAGCGCTCTTGATAGCTTCATCGCTAGGTGCCGAAGAGGAAGCAGCGAGAGCAGTTTGATGTTCGGCTTGAAGTTCCGTCTCACGCTTCGAAACAGCGTTTCGAACGGCTTCATCGATAACGGCCTGATCGGGTTTGGCGTCACTAGTACCAGTACCGGAGGAAGCAGATTCGAGTCGAGTTTTCAAATCGGCAACTTCCTTTTCGAGATCGGCAATCCGAGCGTCCAATGTTACTTTTTCAGATTCCAATTCCTTGATTCGAGCGCCCGCGGCGAGCTTGTCTCTCTGCAGATTTCCATTGACACGGTTGACTTTGACGACATTCTCGGTATATCTCTTTACGGCATCAGCACAGATTTCTCATTTTGAGATTGTGACATACCTCGTTAAGAGCAGCCAACTCAGTTTCAAGTTCCTTGGTCTTGTTTTCTAGAGTTGCTCGCTCATCGTCTGCGAGTGGAGCTGAAGGGGTAGATTCGGTGGCAGGGGCGGGAGCCGTGGCAGGTGCCGGTGCAGCTTTAGCAGCTTCCAAATCCTTCTTAGCCTGGTCGAGCTGCTTTTGCAAAGCCTCCTTCTCAGCCCGTAACGAAGTCTACCAATCAGTTCGACTCCCATTCACGGATCTCGAAACTCACAAGCTCAGCAGAATCGGTAGATGCCTCAGCAGAAGTAGACGTAGCGACAGTCGCAGCCGCAGGCGCAGGCGCAGCAGCCTTCTTCTCCAATTCTCCAATCTTGGCCTTACTTCCCTCCAACTCCTTAGTCAACCCTTCAACCTTGGTAGTAAGCTCCGCCACAGCCTTCTCCTTCTCCTCCAGAGTAGTTTGTCGGGTCCTAGCTTCTTGAGTTAAAGTATCGGCACGTGCTTTCCATCGAATACCAATCGAATGTTTCATTTCGACGTCTTTCTTGCTCTTTTCAAGGTCGGCAGTGAGGGTTGTTATTTGATCTTGACGTGTAGATGCCAATGCGTCGGCAACTTCCTTTTCGTTTCGAAGGGCTTGAGTGGCTGATTCGACGCGACCATCGATCTCAGATGCGCGTTTCTGATATTAGCCCAACCTCCTGCCCCACATTCATTGGACTTACCTCAGCAGCGGCAGTGGCATCCCTAGCCTCTTGCAATTGAGTCCTGAGCGCCGTCCTGGATGGTTAACTCCTTCTCCCTGCTCAGAAAAGTTGGCAAGCTTACGATTCCCTCTGAACCTCTTCAATCCTCTTTTCCAACCTCTGCCTATCTTCAGACCTGCTCTTCTCACTTTCCGCACCAACACTATTGAGGTTATCAATAAGTTGTTGTAATTTAGCCCGTTCATTTTGAACAGATCGGAAATCAGTTTGTAATCGATATTCACTGCTCTATCTCCATCAGCTTTATCGCAGTAAGGTAGGGAAGGAGCTTACCTGCCACTGTTCCTTCTCTGCTCGGAGAGTGGAGGCGTCCGTACGTAATCGGTCGACTTCAGCTTGTTTGCTTGCGATCTGCTCGAGCGCCTGATATCAGTATCGATGGTACTACTAATAGGGGGACATACTGATTTACGCTCATTCTGAGCTTGATTGATAGCACCCTGTAACTGTCGGTATTGTTGGTCGAGATTACTGTATTCCTGCTTCTGAAGCGTGTTAGAGTCGGCGAGGATACGGTGTTGTTCTTATGATCAGCTTCGCTTTAAAGGACCAGGGGTTCAAGCTTACCCTCGAGAAGAGTAGCTTTAGCATCTGCCTTTGCCCTCTCGACCTCAGCAACGCCAGCAGCCTCTGCCTTAGCCCTCAATTGATCCCTAATCTCCTTGATCTCCTCCTCAGCCTTCGACCTAATAGTATCCATCTCGGCCTGGAGCGAAACAATCGTTTGCTGATGTGGTGAATCCCCATCCCCATTTCCACTAGGCGACCAATTAAGTCCTTCTCCCTTTGCCAGCAATTTCGAAAAGAAATCCCGTTCTTTAACAGCTTCATTGATTTTCTTCTGAGCTTCCAAGAGTTGAGCATGAAGTCTATTGATCGTCTGAGTAGCTTGCTCGAGGGTAGCCGCAGTATCGAGATCATCTGTATCGGAGGTGGCACGGTTGATTTCCTGGGCATCGAGTTTAGCCATGAGCCCTCGAGTCATTTTGAGGAGTTTATGATTTTGTTCTTGTAGACCCCTTATTGACCGGAATTCAAGTAGGTGGTCGGTAATGAGATCGCCCTCGACGGGTGCTGGGCCATCCATGGGACTGTTTGCTAGTGATGGGTCGTCTCGGATTGCTAGTTGACGAAGTAGACCTTGGACTTGACGGCTGAGATCATCGGTACTAGCGCGTAGAGCCACGACTTCCTCTTCGTTTTGCGAGGATGAAGCCTGGAGGGATTTGATGGTATGTTCATGTGCGTCTCGAGCGGCCATGACGGTAGCGAGTTGTCCAGCAAGGGCGGTAGCTCGTTCCATGGCAGCGTCTCGTTCGGCTTGCTGTTCATCCAGTAGAGGTTGCTACATGTCAGCTTGCATCAAAGCCAAGAATCAGCTCACCTTTTCCGCTAGATCCGCGCTGATCTCATCCAAGATCTGGGTCAATCTCGAGACCTCATTCTCTGAAGCCCTCAACTTGGCCTCCATAAGCGTAAAGTCGGTATAGAATTGAGTATACGTTTTTCCACCCGCTTTAGCCCCACTAGCAAGAGCAGCAGCTGGTGACAGACCACTCCCCTCGCCCGAAGCCATAGCAAGTCGATCCACAACAACCTTCAGATCCTCAGCCCTCTTTTCAACCTCCTTCCTAGTCCTTTCTTCCTTCTTCCATTTCTCTTCCCACTGCCTCTCTTTTTCGGCGAAAGCATCCGTAATCCGTTCTAATTCGGATTCACGTTCAAGAATTGCTTGTCGAGCATCTTCTCCTCGTTTTTCCAATACCCTATTTTCGTCCATTAGGCGATTCATTTCAAGCGAGGATGAAGTCTTTTTCTCCGCAGCGGAGGAAGTGAGTCGGGCGATGTTAGCGTGAGCTTCGGCGAGGCGTTGCGAGACATCGTTATAGCTTTTCTGGAGGGCGTGGTGGGATGATTCGGAGGAAGTGAGTCGAGCAGATAGATTATCGTATTGGACCTGAAGGTCTGATAGTTCAGATTGCTATCGGTCAGCTTAAGCTCGAACTCAAACAAAAAAGCCTACCTTTTCCGCCCGATATTTCCCAAATCTCTCTTCAACCTCTGCAGTTCCTTTAGACAAGTTCAAAACCTCAGCTCGAGCAGCTTGAAGTGCTTGGGTAGCTCGCTGTTCATTGAACTGATATCAGCTATAATTGTAAACTGAGACGTACCTTTGAAGACTCTGCAGCCATCTTCAGCTCGGAGACCTCGACATCGAGATGGGCAATCTTGGAGGATGCCTCAGCCCGCTGGGTCCGAAGTGCATATAGCTCCTCTGCAGATGTCAGCTTGGTCCCAAAACCCGGATAAGCAGCTTACGAGTACTCCTTGACGATCTCTGTTGTAATCTCTCAACCTCCTCAAGTAGTTCCCTCTTTTCACTTTCGACAGACTAGCACATCAGCTCTGACACAGTGCAGGGTGAAGTAGCTTACATCTATACGGAGCTGAATGACCGAGAGCTCAGCAGAAGAACCATGGTAGGTACTCTGCAATTGGCTCAATTGCGTCCTCAACTGATTATTTGTCGTTACTACGCTGTGAGCTGTGTCCATCTTATCTAGCCCGGCTAGCATACCGGACCCATCCCTAGCTTCCTCAACCTCTTTCTTCTCCCTCTGCAAACGCTCATTATCCGCTTCCAATTCCTTCAGCCGTTTCTGGGCATCTGCCAATGCCTGTTCCTGCTCGACTTGTTGTCTAATATCGGCAGGAAGAGCATTCTCTCCAGAAGAAGAGGTAGAGCTCTCCATGACAGTATCTACCGCTACGTCCAGTGACCCGGAAGCAGGTGGATTGGGTGGGTCGGATGACATTGTGGAGAGTAGTGATGTGAGGTAGGTGAAGAATAAGAGGTGGTTGTAATAGTGACTTTAGGTTCACTTTATTTATTCCCCTCTTTAAAGATACGACGTGACTTGTGAGCTTCTTGTTCAACCTTCTATACCTTACCTTCTTTTATTCATCAATCAAGAAATGCCACTTCCTCAAGACGATACTCTGCCAGTAGACGCAGAAGCATCTAGCTCCAGTACGGTCAATGGAGCCGAGACTGAGGAACTTATCGCCAAAATCCAAAAATTAGGTGGTCAAAGCGCTGAAGACGAGGATGAGGATGACGAAGATAACGACGAGGGAGAGGAGAAGGACGACGTGACAGCTGGAGGAGGAGATGGGAACGCCGACAAGAAGAAAAAAAAGAAGAAGAAGAAGTCAAAAACATCAAAAGCTGTGGACAGGCTCAAGTGAGTATTACACCTCACGGAGGGGGTGTCCCACCGTACTGGGCGGTATGCTGACGAGTAGGACTATCACGACTGGACAAGCTCCTCAAGAGTTGGTCGATATCGTCAGGCAAGGAATGGATCCAGAGGACCGAGGAAAAGCTACAGACGGTGAGCTCTTATACCTGTGTCCTCGGAAGAAGCTGACTATCAGATGAAATCCGTAAAGCACTAAAAGCGTCGGATATGATCAAAATGCTAGATGGACAGAAAGCATTAGGTGGAAAGGTCGGCACGAAAGCATTAGGAGAACACAAGGTAAGCTACCGTCTCAACAATCCGGAAGCAGCTAATAGTAGTTTTGGAAAACCCAACCCGTCCCTCAACTTGGCGGATCATCCTCCGCCCCACTTGAGGAAGGCCCAATTGACGAGCTCAAACATATCAAGGATGTAAAGCAGGATCCAGGAGCTCTTCCAGCAGGATTCGAATGGAGTTTGATCGATATCAAGAATGATGAGCATTGTAAAGAGGTTCATCTCCTACTTGATGAGAATTACGTGGAGGATGATGATGCCATGTTCAGGTTCAAGTATTCGAAGGAGTTCCTTCTATGGTGAGTCTCATGTACCCTTTGAGGATGTTGCTGATGGTCAGGGCATTGACTGCTCCTGGTTATGTACCTGATTGGCACATTGGTGTGCGAGTGGCCAAGACTGGGAAACTTGTTGCTTTCATCTCTGGTATCAAGATTGATATTCGAGTCCGTAGTCGGTAAGTCTCCTTTCCTCTTCTGATCATCAACTCTTTCACCCGCCCCTCTTCCTATTCACTCCACCGCTACGTACCCCTCCTAGCTTTAATCATATTCAAGACTAGCATTCATGCTGACACCCAGAACATTCTCATCCGCCGAGATCAACTACCTCTGCGTCCACAAGAAACTCCGCTCCAAACGACTAGCACCCGTGCTCATCAAAGAAGTCACTCGTCGAGTCAACCTTTCCGGCGTCTGGCAAGCCATCTACACTGCCGGCGTAGTCATCCCAACTCCAATAGGTACATGCCGATATTATCACCGTAACCTAAACCCCCAGAAACTAGTCGATATCGGATTCTCGGCACAACCAAGAGCAATGACAATGGCTAGAATGAAGAAACATTATTCTGCTCCTGAATTGCCCAAGATTCCTGGGTTCAGGGAAATGGGCAAAGGGGATGTTAGTGCTGTTAGGGA
>Ga0308160_10006036_pt1 | contig 12489 bp, 10 predicted proteins | sample PhyFR1_FD_201036 | JGI IMG/M metagenome (GOLD analysis project Ga0308160, IMG submission 201036) | Phyllosphere microbial communities from UC Gill Tract Community Farm, Albany, California, United States - DLSLF.R1 | ecosystem: Host-associated > Plants > Phyllosphere > Unclassified | place: USA... | reverse complement strand
GATCTGGGCGCCGTCCTGCATGGCGACGCTGCGGGTGGCGAAGCCGGGAACGGGCTGGGGCGCGGCAGCCAGGGCCGCCGAAGAAAAGAGGGCGGCGGCAAGCAGGCCGCCGTACAGCGCGCGTCGGGTGGTCATGGTGCACCTCGTGGCTGAAGATGGTGGACGTTGGATCGCTGCGCAGCCCAGGCGTTCCCCAACTCAGCGGAATGACACCTCGCTTCGGAAACGCCAGGCGTAAGTCTGGCTTACTTTCAATTGCTGCGCGTGTTCGCGCAGCTCGACCGTGATGTTGCCGAGTTCGTCGCGGCGGGCGCGGGCGATGGCGCGCACGGCGACCAGCACCCCGCGGTGGATTTGCCAGAACGCGTCGGGGTCGAGCCCGGCCTGGAGTTCCTTCAGCGGCTTGCGGATCAGGCCTTCATCGGTGGCGCTGACCACACGGGTGTAGCGCGCGTCCGATTCGAAGAACAGGATTTCCTCGACCGGGAAAATCTTGATGGTGCTGCCGGCGCTGGCGCTGATCCAGCGGATGCGTTCCTCGCGCGCCGCCGTACGCAGGCGGCGGTCGAGTTCCTGCATGGCCTGCATCAATCCGGCACTGTCGCCACCGCTCCCGGCCACGCGCTGCTGCAGGCGCGCCACGGCTTGCGCCAGGCGGTCCTGGCTGACCGGCTTGAGCAGGTAGTCGATGGCGCCCAGGTCGAAGGCTTCCAGCGCATGGCTGTCGTAGGCGGTGGTGAACACCACGCGGCAGGCGCCACCGCTGGCGCCGGCCACTTCCAGCCCGCTGACCCCGGGCATGCGGATGTCGAGAAAGGCGATGTCCGGGCGCAGGCGCGCGATCGCGTCCAGCGCCTCGCTGCCGTCCTCGCACAGGGCGACGATCTCCAGTTCCGGCCAGGCCAGGGCCAGCATGCGCCGCAGGTCGCTGCGCTGCAGGTCTTCGTCGTCGGCGATGATCGCGGTCGGCATGGTCAAGCTCCCTTGCCCGGCATGGCGCGCAGGGGCAGCACGATGGCGGCCGTGACGCCACCGTCGTCGTTCGCACGCAGTGATAGCGCCGCTGCACCGCCGTACAGGTGCTTCAGGCGTTCGCGGATGTTCGACAGGCCGATGCCGCTGCCGCTGGTGGCGCCGCCGAAACCGACGCCGTCGTCGGCAACCGCCAGTTCCAGCCGCTCGCCATCGTCCGCCTGGCGGTGCATGGCGCTGACCACGATGCGTGCCGGCCCCTTCTTGAGCTCGATGCCGTGCTTGACGGCGTTCTCGACCAGCGAGATCAGCATCAGCGGCGGGATCGCGGCATTGCGCAGGTCCGGCGGGCAGTCGATCACGACATCGAGCCGCGGCAGGCGCGCGCGGATGATGCCGAGGTAGGCCTGCGCCGCATCGAGCTGGGAGCCAAGCGGCACGTAGGTCTGGGCACGGTCGGCGCGCAGTTGCGGGATGGTGGCGCGCAGGTAGTCGACCAGGTGGTCGATCATGGCGACGCCGCGCGCCGGGTCGCTCAGCATGGCGGCGCGCACGCCAGAGAGGGTATTGAACAGGAAGTGCGGCTCGACCTGGCTGGCCAGGATCGACAGCTGCATCTCGACCTCGTTGCGCTCGTCCCTGTAGCGCGCGACTTCACCGAGCAATTCGTTCTCGCGCAGCAGGCGGCGCTGGCGCAGCCAGGCGCGCAAGTCGGTGCCGCCGCCCAGCCAGGCCAGCACCAGCGTCCAGAAGACCAGGTTCACCACCTGGTTCTCGCGGGTCTGTGCACGCAGCCGTTCGGCCTGCTCGGGCGTGGCGTTCCGGATCGCGGCGGGTGTCGGGTTGACCTGGGTGTAGGGCGTCAGCGGCAGCGTGCACAGCGCGCCGAACAGCAGCGCGCAGACGACGCCAAGCGCTTCGCGCTGCGCCGGCCATCCTTGCCGGCAGACCAGCACCGCCAACGCCCGGCCGAGGAACAGCGCCAGCACCACCACCAGCCACACCGCCAGCAAGGCGCCGCGCACCAGCGTCGCCGCGGAGCCCGGGATGAAGGCGCCGATGAGGACCAGGATCAGGGTCAGCAGGCCAAGCGGCGCCAGGAAGGAGCGCACGCGGTAGCCGAACCAGGTCTTGCCGAAGATCGGGTACTGGCGCGCGACGCTGCCCCAGCCGGCGATCCTGGTGGCCAGGCTGTGCGGGAGAGGCTGGTCGTGCGGAGTGGTGGTCGTTTCCATCAAGATATTTTACGCTGGTGGGTTCAGTGGACGGTGGTCTTGATCCAGCCGGAGATGGTGTCTAGCGCCGCCGGTGCAAAGGTTTCCTCGATCTGGCCATACTCGTCGATGCCGCCGGTCTTCGCCGTCTGGAACAGGTGGTTCAGGCCCGGCAGTTCCTTGACGACGGCGCGCGGATTGCCGGCCAGGGCGGTGCGGATCGGCGGCAAGTCGAGGTCGGCCGGCACTTGCAGGTCACGTTCGCCGTTCAGTACCAGGATGGGCTGGCGCACGGCCTGCAGCACGGGCGCTGGCTCGTAGGCGAGCAGTTCGCGGAACCAGGCCGTGCCGAAGCGCTCCAGCGCAGTTGCGCCAAGGCCGGCCGGCAGGTCGCCCTTGCGTTCGGCCTCTGCCAGGATCAGGCCAGCCTTGGTGCGCGCCGCTTCCAAGGTCGGTTCATTGGCCATGGCGGCAAACAGGGCGCGGTTCAGGATGCGGTCTTTTTCGATGGCGGCTTCCGGCACGCCGCGCGCCCGCGCCAGCAGCGCATGCTGCTCGACCAGCAGGCGCTCGCCACGCACGCCCGGTCCGGCCAGCATCACCACGAACGCGAGTTGCGGGTCACGCGAGGCCAGCAGCGGCGCGACCAGGCCTCCCTCCGAATGGCCGACCACGCCGATGCGCTTGCCATCGACCTCAGGCCGGCTGCGCAGGAAACGCAGCGCCGCTTCGGCATCGGCCGCCAGGTCGCGCGTGGTTGCTTCCTTCAGCTTGCCGCTCGACTTGCCGACGCCGCGCTTGTCGTAACGCAGCACGGCGATGCCCTGGCGGCTCAGGTGATCGGCCAGGACCAGCAGAGGCTTGTGGCCGAACACGCTGCCGTCGCGGTCGATGGAACCGGAACCGTGCACCAGCACCACAGCGGGGAAGGGCCCCTGGCCCTGGGGGATGGTAAAAGTGCCGGCCAGCTTCACGCCGGCATTGTCGAATGCGACCTCGGTGCTGGTGTAGGTGGCCGGGCGGGCGGCGATTGCTTCTTCCTGCGGGCGCTTCGGCCTGGCCGCTTCTTCGGTGGTGCGCTTCAGGTTCAGGGGCGCAGTGCGGCCCTGGGTCCAGGTGCCGTTCCAGGCCTGGTCTTGTTCGTTCCAGGTGCCGGTGTAGCTGGCGCGCAGCTTGGTCAATTCGAAGCCGATCTTGTCCGGGGTGACGGTGACGTTCTCGACCTTGGTCACCAGGTTCTGGGCCGGCACCGACATGGTTGCTTCCCACTTGCCGTCAGCGGCCTTGTCGAACTTGACGGTGACGCGCAGGGAGTTGGCGATGCTGCCGGTCCAGAGACCCTGGGCATCTTCGGCGTAGGCGGGACTGGCGGCCAGGGCGAGCACGGCGGCCATGCTGGTGAGCATGCGTTTCATGGTGGGGGCGGTGGTGGTTGGAATGAAACCATCGTGCCGCACCCTGTGCCGAGCCGCTTCGGAATGCGGTAAATCGCGGATTTCCTGTCACGAAATCCTGTGCCGGAGGCATGAGCAGGCGGCTGCCTGCCTACTGACGAGAAACGCGGGTGTTACCGAGGTAGATTGCCTGGCGCAGCATCTGGTTTGCCCGCGCGGCGGCAGCGTTCCGAACAATACTTGACCTGTTCCCAGTCGCGCTCCCATTTCTTGCGCCACGTGAAAGGCAGGCCGCAGTGCGCGCACACCTTGGAGGGGAGGTCGTATTTCTTGCGCATTTTCATGAGGCCGATTGTAGCGCCGCCATCCTTGCCGGGGCCGTCCGCGACAGGCGTGACAGCTTGAAACAAATACACGTAAGCCGCAGCAAGGCCATTGTGCTGATGCATTAAGCCGTTTGTGCCACCGCAAATGAACACGCGATTCCGGATGGCGTCTCACCATCCCCGCGATGCGCGGCGCATGATCGGATTCCCCGCCTGGCAGCTTCACGGCGGGTGTTCATTTTTTCATCCTTTATCTGGAGAGAAAACATGCAACGCGTTCAAGAAATCGGGATGTCCTTCACTCGTCCAGCGCAGCGCCTGCCTCGCCTGCTCGGCCTGCTTGCCGCCATCGCGGCAGGCAGTACGGCGCTTGCGCAAGGAACGCAGCCAGCCGCTGCCGGCAGCGCCTACACGACCTACCGCGTGATCAACCTGGCTTCCGGTCTCACCGCCAGCCCCATCAAGCTCAATGCCAGGGGCCAGGTCTCGTTCTCGATGCAGGCGCCGAACGGCGGCGCCATCGGCTACTTTTATAACGGCACGTCGATCCAGGACATCGGTACGCTGGGCGGCAATTCGACCCTCGCCAACGACCTGAACGACGTGGGGCAGGTCACCGGCACGTCCATTTCCTCCCAATTCGGCACCTCGCACGCATTTGTCTGGAGCGCGGCGAGCGGGATGACCGACCTGCGGCCAGGGAACACCGGCGTCTCCCAGGGATCCGCGATCAATAACCGTGGCGTCGCAACTGGCGTGGCGAATTTTGGCGGCGGCTACGCCTATCGCTGGAGCGCTGCAAGCGGTATCGAAAACCTGGGCGCCCTGACCACCGGCGGGGAGTCGTCGTCCTTCGGCATCGAACTCAATGACGCAGGCCTGATCACGGGCGCGTCGAGCGCGGGCAACAACCAGCGGCATGCGTTCGCCTGGACGCGCAGCGGCGGCATGATCGATATCTCGCCGTCGACGACCATCCAGGATGCGCTGCCGGTGACGGTGGCGCCGAACGGCGAAGTGGGCGGCGCCTACCTGCCTGCGTTCGGCAGTCCCAACTATCCGTATTACCAGCCCTTCCTGTGGACGCGCAGCGCCGGCTTGGTCCGCCTCGGGACCGCTGGCGCCATTGCCGGCGGCGTGTCCGCCATGACGCGCGACCTGCGCATCGTCGGCACCCTCACGTATGCCAACGACAGCCAGCGCGCGGTACTGTGGACGCGCAGCGCGGGCGCCCGCACGCTGGGCACGCTCGGCGGCGTCAGTTCGCGCGGGATCGCCATCAACAGCAAGGGCCAGATCGTGGGCGACGCCGACAACAAGGCCGGCAACAGGCGCGCCTACATCTGGAGCGCGCAGACCGGGATGCGTGACCTGAACAACCATCTGCGCCGCCGCCCTTCCGGGCTGGTGCTGACCGGCGCCTACGGTATCAACGACAACGGCGACATCGTGGCAACCTCGAATGCCGGGGTCGTGCTGCTCAGGCCAGACCGGGGCCAGCACGGCGGGCATGCGCTCGGCCCGGTCGTGGCGCCAAGCGTGGTCAAGGCCGGCGCCCGGGTAGACGCATCGGTCGGCTTCGTCGACGAGGACGGGGTCGGTACGCGCAGCGCTAGCTGGTCGTGGGGCGACGGCAGCGCGGTAGAGTCGGGCAAGCTCAGCGAAAGCCAGGGCGCCGGCAGCGCCAGCGCCAGCCACAGCTACGCGGCGCCCGGCATCTACCAGGTGCAGGCGGCCGTGGTCGACCGCAATGGCCGTGGCACGACGGTCAGCCGCCAGGTGGTGGTGACGGCAGCTTCGGGCAGCACGCTGGCTGGGAGCGGGTCGGTGCTATCGCCAATGGGCGCGTTCAAGAAGCAGCCGCTGCATGCCGGATCCGCCAGCTTCAGCCTGGTCGCGCCCTTGTCCGCAGGAGTCGCGAACATCCCGGCGCAGCTGCGCTTTTCCTTGCCGGGCCTGGACTTCCGCAGCCAGGACCTCCGGCTGGTGGGCCGCCAGGGCGCGCAGCACGTGTTCGAGGGCAGCGGTACGGTTGGAGGAAGCGGCGACTACCGCTTCAGGCTGGCCACGTCGGCGGCGGTAGCGGGAGGCCAGGACGCCGGCCTTGCCTTGAAGGTCTGGCATACCGATGCGGCAAGCAGGACGCAAGTGGTCGACTACGACAACACGCGCGCAGTGCCCGGTGTGGCGGCCGGGCGCCTGGCGGAGGGCAGCATCGTGCAGGAATGATGCCCGCCACGGCGCCTGGCCGACGTCGGCTTACTGCCCGGCGTGCTCCGGCTTCGCGGCCAGCTGTGCGGCTGCATGGCCCTGGAGGGCGCCGGCCGTCGCGGCATCGATGCCGATCTCGCGCGCCACCGGATCATCGGCGCCGAGCGTACGCGGATCGCGCCCGGTCACCTTGCCGAAGATGGTCAGCGCTTCCAGGTAGTAGCCGTGCGCGCTGCCATGGTAGGCGTCCGGCGCCCACAAATTGACCTGGCCGGCGCCAATGCCGTCGTAGGGATTGGCGTCGGCCAGGCCGGCGGCGATGGCGCGGTTCCAGGCTTCGCCGACCGGGATCACGCCGTCTTTGAAGCCATGGGCGGCAGCGGCGGCATCGTAGCCGCGGCGTACGTCCAGCGCCATGGCGTCGATCGGCTGGCCATACCAGGCGCCGCCCGCTTGATAGGTCTGGTCGGCGCGCGACCAGGTGGCGACCAGGCGGATGTCCACCTCCGGATTCTGCGCGCGCAAGGCTTGTGCGAGCAGGCCGGTGTACTGGATCAAGGTGTCCGGATTGCCGGGCCTTTTTGCATCCAGCGTGCTATAGCTTTGCAGCAGGACCACGTCGTAGGGCTTGGCGATGACGGGCAGCTTCCTGTCGTAATGCGCGTCCAGGCCGGCGCCGGGCATGGTTTCCAGGCTCACGTCGTAGTGCAGGCCGGCCTGATCGGTCATCGCCTTGAACAGCGCCGGCACGCCGCCGATGCCTTCGCCGTTCAGGTCGGTCACGGTAGCGGGGCGGTAGAACTTGACGACCGGCGCGGCGCCGGCCGGGTCGCCGTAGATGAAGCTGTTGCCGACAAAAAGAATGGAGGTAGCAGCCGGCGAAACCGGTGCTGGGGGCGGGGCAGGGGCGCTCGAACAGCCCAGCGCCAGCACGGCGAACACGGAGGCGCCGGTACGGCGCAAGACAGCGGCAATCTGCATAAATTTATCTTCGACGAACAGGCGCCAATCATGCGCAAGTGCAGTTGGCAAATATGCAATGTAACGTTTCCGCGTGACGTTGTCCATGTCGTCGGTTTGCGGCACTGCCTCTCTCTTCATGTGCGAGGGCAATTGATCCACAAATAGGCTATTGGTCCAGCACAAGCAGCCGTGCGATTTCCCGCTGCGCCCCTTCGTGCGCCTCGGTTCGCGGCGCATGATGGCGCTTCTCGCCCGGCATTCTCGATGCCATGAGGCTGGGCCCAATCTTGTCTGGAGCGTTCATGCGATTTGTTCGAGGAAACGATGCCGTCCGCGCACTAAGGAAACTGCCGCGTATGGCCTGGCTGTTTGTGATGTCGGTGGTCTGGGGCGCCGCTTGTACGGCGCAGGCGTCCGGTCATGAGAACGGCGGGCAGGGCGGCCCACCCACAAGCTACCGCGTGATCAATCTCGGTCCCGGTACGATCGCGGCCTACCCGCATATTAACGCTGCCGGACAGGTGGCCTTTTCGATGATCGGCGGCGGCCATGCAACAGGATTCTTCTATGACGGCGCTGTCGTCAAGAACATCGGCTCGCTGGGCGGAGCACATGTGTATGTCGCCGGCCTGAACGATGCGGGGCAGGTCGCCGGCACCTCGCTGAACGCACGTGATCTTGAAAACGCCTTCCTCTGGAGCGCAGGCGGCGGCATGCTCGGCATCCCTGGCGCCAGCGGTGGCCGTTCGTATGGGCTGGCGATCAACAGGCACGGCGTCGTGACCGGCTCATTCAGCAATGCACCCGACGACGCCGCACGTCCGTTCCGCTGGAGCGCTGCGCATGGCATCGAAGACCTGGGCCTGGCCCCCGGCTTGCCCTGGCCTTCCGCCGGTTGGGTGCTGAACGATGCCGGCTTGATCGCCGGCGCCGCCACCATCGATGACGAGCAAACCCATGCCATTGCCTGGACGCGTTCTGGCGGCACGGTCGCCATCGACACGCGGGGCAGTGTCGAATCGACGCCGGTGGCCGTCGGGGCCGGAGGCGAAGTGGCGGGCAACCGTCTGGCGTCGTTTGACGACGGCGGCGACCGGCCTTTCCTGTGGACGCGAGCGGGCGGCATGGTCGATCTCGGCACCGGGCGCGGCACCACGGCGTGGGTGAACGCGATGACGCCCGGCCTGCACATCGCCGGCGGCATCGGCTATGCGGATGGCCGTCAGCGCGCCATGTCGTGGACGCGCCAAGGCGGCATGCGCGAACTCGGCACATTCGGCGGCAGGTCGTCGGCCGCGCGCGGCGTGAATGCCCGGGGGCAGGTTGTCGGCTTTGCCGAAGACCGGACTGGCGCCATGCGCGCATTCGTCTGGAGCGCCGCTGGCGGCATGCTGGACCTGAACCGGGCCTTGCGCCGTACGCCACCGGGCCTGGTAGTGGAGCAGGCGCTGTCGATCAACGACAGCGGCGTCATCGTGGCAAGCTCGAATGCGGGATTGGTACTGCTCAAGCCGGATGGCGGTGGCGGCGCCGGTCACCATCCAGGCCACCTGCTCGGGCCGGTCGTGGCGCCGGCCTCGGTCACGGTCGGCGTGCGCCTGGACGCCAGGATCGGCTTCCTTGACGACGACGCGACCGGCACGCGCAGCATCCACTGGTCATGGGGTGACGGCAGCCCAGAGCAGGCCGGCAAGCTGCGCGAGAGCGGCGGTGCCGGCGCCGCCAGCGCCAGCCATGGCTACGCGTCGCCGGGCGTCTACGAGGTGATTGCGAAGGTGGTCGACCGCGATGGCCGCAGCACGGCTGTCAGCCACCGGGTAAAGGTGACAGATCGCGCGGACGCTGCGCTGAAGGAAAGCGGACGCCTCAAAACCGGAGGGCGTTGAACGAGGGAGCGGGGGCAGGTGCGGCGCCTGGTCCTGGGCGACATCCTGACATGGACGAGTGCTGTTAGAATTTTGGCGTAGCTTTCGATATCCATTTGCAGGAGTACACAAATCCTCGGTTTCTTATTCAGAGCGGCGGTCGGCTGGCCCAGGCTGGCGATCGCCCTTGCCTTGTGCGCGTTGGCAGCCCTGGCCGGCACCATGACCTACACCGGTTTCCTTGTCGTCGGCGTGTTCGCCGACTATCTCGGCACGGGCCGGTTCGCGGCAGGCCTGCTGCTGGGCGCTTTGTTCGCCAGGTTTCCCTGGGTGAGCAATGGCCGGCTGCGCATTGTCGGCCTGCTGCCTAAGCCTGCGCGCCGGCCACTCATCGTGAGCCTGCTCGTACTTTCCTTGCTGAGCTTCCTGTCGCGGGGCGAACATGTGCCCGCACTGTTCACGGGATTGACGACCGCTTTTCTCCTGGCCTTCCCCTGGCTGAGGAGGACGGTATTCAAGCGGCTGCTGGCGCCGTTTTCACAGTTCGTCCCTGGCCGCAACGCGCGCAATCGCGCCAGCGCCGACGACACCGTGATCGAAGGTGAATTCAGGGAAAGGAAAGACTAGGGCCGGCCGCCTCGGACTGAAAGGCAGGTGGCAAGCGTGCGAAACGTAGCGCAAGGCTTCGGTAGCAGCCTCACTTTTTCTCAGGATCGTGGCCCCAGTTCATCAGTGAATAGCGCCAATCGCTCGATGCCGGATCGCTCTTGGTAGGCCCCTGTGCCAGGTGCCGGTGGATGTACCCGACCACCTTGCGCATGTGCGCGATGTCTGCCGCATTCAGGTCCTGGGCGTGCCGGTGCAACAGTTCGACGATGCGGCGTCCGGACTGGTGCCCGGTCGATTCGGCATTGCCGTGCTTCTGGCCGACACGTTTGGAGTCGTCGGTGTCGAGCCACTTCTCCAGTTGGGCCGGCGTCATGTTCACCGCCTGCTTGAACTCCGCGATCGTCTGGCGCTGTGCCGAATCTTCATCACCGGTATCTGTTTGTTTTGACATGCTTACCCCAATGGACATGCGTTCGGTAGACCATACTGCTTTTGAAAGTATCACGAACGCTGTTTTTCCTGGCGCACCAGAACGCCTGGATGCATGTGTCGACCGAATCAGGGATCGCCCGTTAACGTAAAACGGCACGCAGAAAACAAAAACGCCACCCGAAGGTGGCGTTTTTGTTTGCACTACTTGCGCAGTGCTGAATTCTTGGTGGCCCGGGGCGGAATCGAACCACCGACACAAGGATTTTCAATCCTCTGCTCTACCAACTGAGCTACCAGGCCAAGGCGGCGAATTTTAGCACGAACTGGCCGCACGTCCATAGTTTCTGGCTGAAAATCTCATCAGGCAGCCACATGCTCGCGCCGCCACTTCGCCGGCGACGTGCCCACTTCGCGCTTGAACGCGCGCGCAAACGCCGCTTCCGATTCGTAGCCCACATCCAGCGCCACCGACGCCACCGGCGCCCGGCTGTCGCGCAGCAGGCCGGCTGCCGCCTCCATACGCCAGCGCGCCAGGTATTGCATCGGCGGCTGGCCCAGCAGCCGCAGGAAGCGCGCGCAGAACACCGAGCGCGACAGGCCGGCGGCGCGCGCCAGGTCGTCGATGGTCCAGGGGCGCGCCGGGGTGCGGTGGATCAGCGCCAGCGCCCGGCCTAGCTGCGGATCGCGCAATCCGGCCAGCCAGCCGGTGCTGCCCGGCGGCAGGTGTTCGAGGTAGCGGCGCAGGGCGTCGATGAACATGGTTTCGCTGGCGCGCTCCAGCAGGGCGGCGGCGCCCGGCTGGTTCTGTTCCACGCGCGCGGCCAGCGCGGCCAGGTCGGTGCGCGCGCTGGCGCCGCTGGCCGGCAGGTGGAGCAGGCGCGGCAGGGCGCCGAGCAGCGGGTTAAAGGGGTGGCGGTCGCAGCTGAGGAAGCCGCAGGTCAGCCCATTCTCGGCTTCTTGCGCCGGCTCGCCCCAGGTGATTTCGTATTGCGAGTGGAAGACGATCGGGATCGGCTTCGGTGCGTCGCGGGTGGCGGCCACCCAGGCCGGATCGATGCGCGCCGGCTGCTGCGACGGGTCGCTGGAAAGTACGTGGCCGTCGCCGTGCGGCAGGATGATGGTGTCGCCCGGCTGCAGGCGCACCGGCGCCAGGCCGGCCACCGTGGCCCAGCCGCTGCCGTGCGTGAGCACGTGGTATTCCATGACGTGCTCGGCGCCGGGGAAGAGCAGGCCGGCCAGGTCGCGCAGGGGCGGCGCTTCCACCGCCCAGTCTGCGGGCAAGCTGAGCTGGTAAAAGACCGCGCCGCGCAGGCGGACCGAGCGCAGCAGGTCGGACAGGGTGTCGGTTCCCATCGGTTCAGGATGCGCGGGCAAACCGGAGCGACGCTGGAGCAAGCCGCCGCTGGGTATGCGCGCGATACTCGTCATCTTCAAACTAGGAGATGGGAGGATGCCACCATGGACAAGCCAACGCAATCGACTTCAACCGTATCCCAGGGGCGCAGCCCGGCACAGCCGGACTTCGACGCCATCAAGCGCCGCCAGCAGGCTACCTGGGCCAGCGGCGACTTCGCGGTGATCGGCGTGACCCTGCAGATCGTCGGCGAGGCGCTGGCCGAGGCCGCCGACATCCGTGCCGGCGAAACCGTGCTCGACGTCGCAGCCGGCAACGGCAACGCCAGCCTGGCCGCGGCGCACCGCTTTGCACGCGTCACCTCGACCGACTATGTGCCGGCGCTGCTCGACAAGGGCCGGGCGCGGGCCGAGGCCGAAGGCCTGAAGATCGATTTCCGCGTCGCCGATGCCGAGGACCTGCCGTTCGTCGACAGCGCGTTCGACGTGGGCTTGTCCACGTTCGGCGTGATGTTCGCGCCCGACCACGCGAAATCGGCGCGCGAGCTGCTGCGCGTGGTGCGTGCCGGCGGGCGCATCGGCCTGGCCAACTGGACACCGGACGGCCTGGTCGGCCAGTTGTTCAAGACGATCGGCAAGTATGTGCCGCCGCCTGCCGGGGTGCGTTCGCCGGCGATGTGGGGGAACGAGGAGTACCTGCGCGAGCTGTTCGGCGACCAGGCTTCCAGCATCCGCATCACGCGCCGCAACTTCCTGTTCCGCTATGCCTCGACCGGGCACTGGCTGCAGGTGTTCAAGGATTACTACGGCCCGGTGCAGAAAGCCTTTGCGGCCCTCGATGGCCCCGGCCAGGCCGCGCTGGAAGCGGACATCACCTGCATGCTGCAAGGCGCGAATACGGCGGGCTGGGCATCGCTGGTGGTGCCGTCCGAGTACCTGGAGGCGGTGATCGTCAAGCGCAGCACATGAGGGTGCATCTGCCGCAGCAATAAAAAAACCGGGTGGCCGGCGCAAGCCGACCACCCGGTGTTCCTGCGTTTACACCCTTACCAGCCCATGTCCTTCAGCAGCGGCAGCGTCAGGTCCTTCGGCGGCACCAGCGTATTGGTCAGGTCGGCATTGATGTTCGGCTCCATCAGCAGGTTCGGCG
>Ga0308160_10006035_pt1 | contig 12490 bp, 7 predicted proteins | sample PhyFR1_FD_201036 | JGI IMG/M metagenome (GOLD analysis project Ga0308160, IMG submission 201036) | Phyllosphere microbial communities from UC Gill Tract Community Farm, Albany, California, United States - DLSLF.R1 | ecosystem: Host-associated > Plants > Phyllosphere > Unclassified | place: USA... | reverse complement strand
CGACAACGAGCAACATTGTTAAGAGCTGATTGGAGACGTGGCCGAGTGGCCGAAGGCACATCCCTGCTAAGGATGCATACGGCTTATACCCGTATCGTGGGTTCGAATCCCACCGTCTCCGCCAAGACAACTGTTTTAGAGAAATCTCTGACATTTGAAGAACCCGCGTCACTCTGAGTGATGCGGGTTGTTTGGTTTTAGATGTGCAAGAATGTGTCTTCAGTACGAATCCCCTGTCTCCAGATAAGTGCGCAAATAAGTGCGCAGACTTTGGCTGATGAGCTCAAGAAAATGTCCAGTTATCTGGTCGGCGCTGCACGCTTCGGGCCGCTACCGCGCACCGCTTCACTGGTACTGCAAAGCCCGAGTTAGCCAGGGGCAATGATTCCGAAGGCGGGAAATCGGCGGTCCAGATCCTGCGTTCCGTGGTCAACTGGGTGCTCTCGCTATGAGTAGGTGATCGTGCTGATGGCTGAGGTAACGACGACATGACCTGGAGCGTTGGCTGCGCGTGATGTTTGAAGCGCTATATCCAGCACCGCTACCATGCAGACGGAAAGGAGCAGTCAGGGATTAAGGTAGTCCAGTACTTCACCCTTGCAGCATGCCACACGTGAAAGGCCAGGGCGGGTGGGTGAGCGCGCAGCAGTGCAGGGCGATTACCTACAATGCCGACTTAGGCCAAGCGGCACGGCATACGGTCTCTAGACATGCTGGAAGCTGCTTAAGACCGCCGCTCGATCGGCCGAGTCAGTACGCGTATTGCGACCGGTACCGGGATGCCGCGCTCAGCGAGTGAATGCGCGCCCAGCCCTATGTGTGTGACCGGCTGACGTTGATTGCCGCATCGATGTAGAGAGCCGTCCACATATCGGTGCGCTTGTTCATCCGGCGTCCTAGTAGTCCTGATAGGTTACAAGAGGTGGCGACTGCGGTACGGTTTCATTTCCTCGTACGCTATAAAGCTTCAGATGTCCTCTTCGGTCAAGTAATGGTGCGCAGCGCCTGTCCGACCTGGTCAACATCTGCTATGCCCTCTGCATTGGTATGACGCGCCCAACGACGGATCGCGCTGCCGCATGGTGCCGAATTTACTCGCCGCCTTGACCCCCATCTCAATATAGTGGGCCGTTTCTCTATCTGTTCGTCTGTCCATTCCGAGATAGTTGTGCCGACCAAGCGGAGGATGTTCGACGGCGACCCTGAGGACCGACTGGCGAGGGCGTCACGACCACCACAGCACGGAAGGTGGCCTGGAGTTCGCGCTGCTCCTCTAGGGGCGAAGCGGGTTGTGCCACGATTTCTCATAAGGCAACGCGCAAGGCTTCCCCATTCTGAGGTTTTTGATGCGTAGGGCCTGTGTCCATGCTGTCGGGTGCCCAAAAGGGCCGCCCACGATCACTAGGCCCGGGGAGCGGCATGTGCCGACATCTGCGCAAGCACGGGAGTCGGTGTGGCGGCAGCCCGTTAGCCGCCGACTTCGTGGGATTCGGCCGACGCGTATGCAGAATGCTCTTGCCAATCGGCGCTCATGTCGATCATGTTCCCTTCGATCCCCCGAGCGGCTCGCCACTTTGACCGGCCTTGGGGTGAGCGAGCACTTCATACGGAAGACGGATGAAGCAGCTGTTCAATAGAACAATGCGCAAGGAAAAAGTCCGCCATTGCGCGTCCAACCCTCGCGTGCTCTTCCTCCACCCGGCCAATCGCATGTGCCAGCAAGCTGCGCGCCGGTTCCGTACTGATGTCGAAGTACTGGCGGACGTATAGGCTCTTTTCTCCGATACCGTCAACGCGATCCGGCGGCTCCGGGTCGAGTTTCAGAATCGTCCGTTCGAGCGTCCTGCCATCGGCCGAAACCCGGCCTGGGCAGTAATCCGAGCGAAATGTCCGATACCACTCGCTTTTCGGATGAAAGTGCGCACGCATTTGTTGCCGCAGTCTCTTGTCTTCGATGACAGTCATCGTGTTGCGCGACGCGTGCCATAACCAGGCGACGATCGAGCGCTGCGCTTTGCCGAGCTCCGCGAACGCGTCGTCGATCGCTTCGGCCTCCTCGGCGGCCGACCGGGGTGCCTGGGCGAAGGCGCTCATGCTCTCGAAGAGTGGTTCGTCGGCGAACACGGTCCGCGTCCGTCGGATACGCCAGGCCATGCGGTCCATGTCGACGTACAGCAAGTAGTACGATGGCCAGTGCCATCTTGCCTTGTCGGGACTGGCGAGCAGCGCGAGGATGAGTTGGTGGAGATCCCTGAGCTCGCAGAGTATCGCGTCCGCCGCTGTGTGCATCATCATGTTGGTAGAGAACCGGACGGATTGATCAAAGCTCAAGCGCGGAACCTGATCTTGCTGCCGGCATGCTCGGCGAAACCGAGATGGATCAGTGCCGGCGCAAGATACGAGACGATCCGGGTCTGAATGCCGTTCGTCCTGAGCCACTCGTCCAGGCTGTCCGCGCCGGCGGGCGCCATCATTTTTCCCCTGTTGTCCGCGCAAAGCTTGCGCATCATGTCAGCGCTCAGGCGCAGGCGACTGGCCTTCCCGTAGTACAGGGTCAGCCCGCCGCCGTCACAAGCGTATGAAAAGTGCGCCCTCTTGCCCAAGGTTGGCAGCTCCACCAGGTGGGGATCATCGGTACGGGTAGTTTCTTTGTTTGCCATCTGGTTTACCTTCGCTTTCGTGATTGTCATACATCGCCGACGGGCCACCGTCAGCTTGGGGATTCTCCTCGCAGCAGCCGCGGTCCCCAAAGGAAACGCGGCAGCGACAGTCGCAACTCGTCGTCGGTCTGGTCAGGCACCGCGCTCAGGTCGAGCACCCATTCACGTACTACCCGGCCCGACACGATCTCGAGATGGATTTCGTCGTTCGTGAATGTCCGGGGCGGGTAGCCGGTTCGCCGTCGCTGACCGCGGGTGCCGCGCAGCATTCCGCTGAACCAGGTCGCTGCGACGGCAGCCTCGCGCTGGTCGAACAGCGGCGCAAACGGGTCCTCCAGCGACGCCGTGAGGCCTGTGAGGAACAGGACAGGGTGGCCGCCGCTTTCCGCCACCTCCCAACTGGCGCGGTAGCCGTTCGAGCATCCCGGCCACGCGGAAAAACGGGGGCGCGACGGCAGCGACGACAGGTAATCGTTGAGCGGAAAGGCGTGAAGTGAATAGGCGGCGCCGTTGATGTGCAATTGCTCCGGAAAGTCGAATGTCATGGCGCGCTCCCCGGCTCGTCGGCCTGCTCGGCCAGTGTCCGCAGCAGTTCGGCGTCGGTGCGGGCGAGGTCTTCGTGGTCCGCGGCCGTGTCGATCACGCGTCTTGCGTAGAACTCGTTCCCCAAGGCGTCGGCCATGTCTACGCCGGTCGGGCGCATTCCCTGCCGGAGCAGGAAGACAAGCATGTCCGCGCGCTGGTGGACCAGGTCGGATTCGTCTGAGTAAAGATCATGTGGCCGTGAAGCGACCGCGGTACGGAACGCGAGGCTGGCTGTCGCCTGCAGGTCAGCGCCGGCCGCAAGGAGCATCTCGACGGTGGTGATGTCGAGCGAGGCTACACCGGCAACCAGCGCTGCGCCGTCATTGGCATGGACGTCCGCACCATGCGCCAGCAGCCAGGCAAGCGCCTCCGCCGCCATGTTCCTGGCCGCCACCACCAGGGCGCGCGCACCATCGGCGCGAATGTCCGCTCCCTGCGCCAGGAAGAAATCGAGCATGTCCGTGTTGTCAGCGGCAGCGGCAGCCGGCAGCGCCACCGACAGCATGTCGGCGCGGCGCAGGCCGCCTTCCAGCAATTGCAGCAGGATGGCTTGGTAGGCCGCGTTGGTGCGCTCGGCCGTCAGGTGGCCCGATTCGGGCAGGAACTGCCGATGCACGCCGCGGGCGGGCGTCAGGATCGCTGCATCGCCATCGGCCCGCGGGTCGGCGCCCTGGGCAAGCGCCAGTGCGACCCGGTCAGTATCGGCGTGACGGCACGCCATCTCCAGGTAGCAGTTCCAGAACGCGGCACGCCAGTCGTCCGCACGTGTTCCGTCGTGGCTGAAGGTTTCGCGCAGGCCCGCCATGCGGCCCGCGACGAAGGCGCCGAGCCATGCGTCGGATGTGGCAACCGGCAAGCCCGGACCGTTGTCCCCGACGACAACGGCGACCGGTGCGGGCCAAGCCGCGTCCAGTTCGTCGATCTGCTCCTTCAGCAAGCCGACGGCGAGCCGGAAGTCGAAGTCGAATGCCGAGCCGCATGCGAGCACGGCCGCCAGCTTCATGCAGGGCGCCAGCTCGCTCATGCCGAGAAAGGACAGCATGGCGTCCTGATAGCGGGGCGCATTGTAGGCTGGCGCCATCCTGCTGCCTTCGAGCAGTGCGTGCCATCGAGCGCGGATGCCGTCGAGCGTGGTGCAGCGTTCAAGCGGGCAATACCAGTGGAGATCGGACATAGTGGTGGTTTCGGACGGTCGTGGAGGCTGCAAACGATGCTCTGGAAACGGAACATGATAAGCAGGTGTGGTGACAACCGATGTCGCAGGAAGCGCGCCGCCGGCCGCGCCCGATGTCGATGCGGCAGTGGCTATTCCGGCCGACCAATGGTGTTGTTTCATGGAAATTATTATACAATTTTTGCAAACCGGACAGCTCGTACAGGCGACGTTATTTGTCGCACTGAGTTGTAATCTGTTGGCACGACTCGCTTAGGTAAGGAGACAAGCGTTTGATAAGGAAACCAATGCCAAGTTGTGAATGCATGAACGACCAGCAAATGGCGCGAATCAATGGCCGTACGCTGAAACAGCACCTCAAGGGCCAAGCCGGGCATCCGTTCGGGAAAATCGATGGCAAGGCCTGGATCGACATTTGTCCCGCCTGCCATGCGAAGTGGTTGAAGATGGACGAGCAGCACTCGCTGCCCTTTGTCGATGCGGGCGGCCTGATGCGTACAGCTGCGAACGATGCGGATGGCGTGGATTCCGATGTGCTCGACTTCGCCAGGTTCCGCTTCACCCTGGCGGCCCTGCGCAGCGCCATCGCCTTGCAGGCGCTCGAGTTCCGCACCCGTGAGGTGGAAGAGCTTGGGGCAGGATTGCCCGACGAACTGTCGCCGGAGCAGGCGTCGGCATTCTCAAAGCTGGTCTGCTATTGGGGCGGTGGAGGTCGTGTCTGGGGCAAGCTGAAAGCCGGCAATCAAGGCGATCCCGGCAAGGTCGTCGCACGCTGGCTCAACGCGGTGAAATCGGGAAAGCTCGACGATGAAGCAGCGATCGAAGCCGGTTGCGCCATCGCAGGCCTTGGCGTGTCTTTCGCCAGCAAGCACCTGCGCATGCTGCAACCGGAGCGTTTCGCCGTGCTGGACGAAGTACTGAGCGACGGCTTCGGCTTTGCCCTGAACCGCAAGGGTTTCGCGCTGTTCCTGCGCGAACTGCGCACGCTGCAGGCTGCGCTGAAGGAACGGTCTGGCCTCGACATCGATGTCGCCACGCTGGAAGCGGGCCTGTTCATGCTGGTGCGCCAGGCCGTGCGTGCGCGTCCCGAGCTTGCCTGAATGCCAGGCATGGGAGAAGAGTCGATGGGCAGCCGCGAACGTTTTCGCGGCTCCCTGCTCGGGCTGGCCTGCGGAGATGCTGTCGGTACGGCTAGCATTTGTCGTTACCTATGCGAGGATGGCCGGGCAGACAGCCGAGCTTGGCAGGCCTGAAGATGCCATGTTTCAGTAACGCAACAGAGAGTTTCTATATCGAAACAATGTTCGATAAAATAGAACGATATTGCGTGTTCATTTTCCATTCTGGAAATATTGATTGCAATAGCGTCGCCGTTGACATGGTATGGATGGGCCGCTGCGTCAGGGCAAAACAAGGCTTCCAATGAAATTTTCAGAATACGTCATACTCGGGCGGCAGGGAATGATGATGGACCCGCTCGGGTTCCTGTCTCCGTATACCGCTCTGCAAGACAAGCTCTTCAAGCAGTTCACCGTGCTGTCGAACCTCCCGGCCTACCACGGCGTGCTGGCGCTGGTGTACAAGCTGCTTGCCGAACGCGGCGTTACGCCGGAACACAAGAACTTCTCCCTGCAATTTCGCCGCGCCGAAATTCTGTGGGGCGTGTTGCACACGGCGGAGTCCACGTCGTCCTCGGTGTTGAACATCACGAAATACAGCGCGTTGATGCGTGACCGGGACAGTATCGCCTTGCGTGACATCAAAAAGACCGATCGCATCTATTCGAGTCTCGGTTACGGCACGCTGGGCCATTATTCGAGTCCGTCGGGCACCTGGGGCATCTTGAACAAAGCCGGTAAACAGCTTACCGAGCGGGGAATCGAGCTCGCTGCCGCGTTCAGCAAACGCGAGGGGAAGTGCTTGCACGCAGCCCTGGGCGCATGGTGGGACGGTCAGTCCTGGGACGCGGAGCGCATCAACGACTACGCCGCATCATTCGTGGCCGGGGCGCCGCCGAACCAGGCCGAAGCGGAGGTATGGCGCAAGCTGATCCGCGAGTATTGCGAGCGCACGCCGCAGGTGCGTTCCTTGTGGGAGCGGCCCTTGACCGAGAAGGAAGACACGCACTGGCAGCGCGATGCAGCGACTTATGCCGCCGGTTTCGACGCATGGCGCGTCCGGTATGCGCCCTTGAAAACCGAGCTGACTCAGATCGAGCTCTTCCAGCAATTGGTCGGGCTGGTGCAGCATATTTTCGAAAGCGAGTACTTGTCCTGTGCCGAAAAGGGGAACGGGCCGCTGCCCTTCGGCGAGCTCGAGGAAGATCTGGCCGGTGCGCTTCGGGCGACCGCGCGCGCCTATGGCGAGATACCCGGCGCGAGTGACAGCAAAGGCTTGTTCGCAGGCTTGACCCAGGTAGGCGACTACCGCGACGCCGCGCAGCGCATCCTGGCCCATCACCTCGCACACCAGAAGGCCAAGGGAAGCGTGCCCTTCATCGAGGACGGGGAAATCCGCGTACGCGACAAGTTCGACGTCTGCAGCTACGGCGAGCGGCGCAGCGCGCTGGCCGCCGCGGGCGGCCGCGGCGCGCGCCTCGCCCTGATCGCCTTCCAGCACCGGCGCGACTGGCATTTCCAGCGCGCCAGCCGATACCACCGTTACGCCCAAGCATGAGCCACTCACCATCCCGAGGCGAATTCGATTCGCTGCAGAGTATTTTCGCCGATATCGCTGCCAATGCGAAAAAAGATCCGATCGAACGCATTGTGGTCCTGACCTATGAGTTCGACGACCAGCAATTGATCAACCTGATCGCCGCGCGCCGGCTTGACGACGAGTTCGATTTGCGGACCAACCACCTGCGTTTCATCGCCGCCTGCCAGCCGCTGGTGCTGTACGACGCGCGCAAGACCCGGGAGTCGAACAAGCTGCCGCACTTCCTGGACCTGATCCCGGTGCGTGCCAAGGCGTACAGCTGCCATCATTCGAAGGCTTACCTGATCGTCACGCGGGATACTGTGCGCCTGGTGCTCGGCTCGTTCAACCTGACCATGACCGGCCTGTTTTCGAACCGCGAAGTCTTCATGGATTTCCTGTGGAGCGAGCGCGAGCGCGCCAACGCAGGCCTGCTGCGCGCATTCGTCGCCTTGCTGCGCGACGGTTATGCGCAGCAGCCTCAGGCCGCCGCTTCGCCTGCACTGGAGAGCGTGATCGGCACCGTCGAAGCACGACTGGAAACATGGAGACCGGCCGGCGCCGGGACCGCGAAGGATGCGTACACGCTGCTCACGTCGGGTTACGGCGAGCCGGGCCTGCAACAATTGGCCCGCCTGTGGCGGTCGGTGTCGGCCCAGCCGGTGTGCAAGCTGATCGTGGTGTCGCCATTCTTCGACCGGGGTAGCAGCTTCCTCGCCGATGCCCTGGACCGCGAAGTGGGACCGATCCAGGAAATCGTCATCCATACCGATGCGGACAACGCGACGGCGCTGAGCAAGCGCCATTACGGGCTGCACGCGGCAAGGCGTGGCCTGCACCTGATTCCGAAAACGATCGGTCATGACGAACTGGCGCGCATCGCAGCCGCGAATGACGGTGCCGCCGTGGGCAACCTCAACATCGTTCGCAAACTGCACGCGAAGATTCTCGTTCTTTGCGGAGAAGGACAACGTCACCTGGTCTATCTCGGAAGCGCCAATTTCACCAACAAGGCGTGGAACGGCGATAACCACGAGCTGGGACTGGCATGGGTGCAATCGGGAAGTGCGGACGCGACCGTCGCCACCATCGTCAAATCGCTCGGTTCACCGGCTGCCTGCTCGTATGCGCAGCTGGCGGAGCAGGTCGAAGCCGCCGAATGCGAAGACGATGTGCTGTACGAGGACGCCTCCGGCCAGCTCGACTTCATCCGTGACATCGAGTTGCGCTCGCAGGATGGCCTGACAAGCGTGGCGTTTCACTTCGGCTGCGATCAGCCTGAACGGCTGCGCGACTACGACATCCACTGGGGCGACGTAGCCGTGGCGCTGGACGGAATCGTGTCTCAGCCGATTCGATGGGACGCGTCCGCGATTCCCTTGCTGGGCAAGCGCAACCTGCGCTTCGTGCCTCGTGGCCTCGCCGAACCGGTCTTCTACCTGCCTTTCCACCACGCCGCGGAGCTGCTTGCGTATTCGGACCTGCGGCTGTTCGCGAACGTGGAAGACTGGCTGCTGTATTACCTGCAGCCACCGTACGCGGGCGGCGGCGGCCCGGGCGAACGGATTCCGGGCGAGTCCACCGAGACCGACAACGACACGCCGGTCGACCGCGAAAGCAACATGGTGATTGCGATGCAGCGGCACCTGAGCCTGTTCTCGGAGGTGGAGCGCGTATTCGAGAAGCGGGTCGCCGACATCGCCGCGCTTCCGGACTGGAACGAGCAATGGGCGCGCAGCGTCGAAAAACCCTTGCTGCTCTATGCCCAGTTGCTCGACAAGGAGCGCGAGGATTCGTCCAGTGCGCTGCGCGACCAGGTGTACAGCTTCAAGACCGGCGAACTGGCGCTGTTCTGTCACAGGCTGGGCGCACGGTTGCCTGCCATGAGCGGGCTCGCGCGCCGGCTGGCGGCTGGCTTGCAGGGGCGACCCGGCGATCCCCCCGTTTTGAAAACCTATCTCGAGTTTTGCAGGAGCGAACTGGCATGAACCGCAACGTCCCCTTCGACCGTATCGTCAAGGCCACGGCCGAGCGCGCCGCCGTGCAAGGCGACTGGAACCGTCAGCGGACTACCGCGCACGCCATTTCCGCGCGCTTCGACGATGCCTGTGACGCAGTCCTGCTTGCCGACGAAGTCGGCATGGGCAAAACCTATGTCGCACTGGCGGTCATGGCCGATTACCTCATGCAAAGCGAGCGGAACGACCGTAAAGTCCTGTTGATTACGCCGCCAAGTCATGTGCTCAAGCATAAGTGGGTGGAAGAAATCCGCAGCTTCAACGGTAAATATGTCAACCACGTCCACGAAAGCGGACGCAAGGACATGCGGCCATTGAACGTGAACAGCTATTGGGACCTGTTCCGCAACCTCCACGATTACGAGGATGCGGCGCGCCTGCGGGTGGACAAGGTCACCCTGCATCCTTTCCTGCATACGCTGTTCGGTTGGGCCAGGTCGCGCGGCCTGCTCGGAAAGCAGCCGCGCCTCTGGCCGGTAATCAGCGAGTTTGACGTCCTCGACAATTCCAACCTGCGGTTCACGGCCCAGTATTCGAAGGCGGCGCTGCGCGAATTCCTCGACAGAGAGCATGCGAATGAGAAGGAATGGTTCCAGGAGCAGTTTCGTAAGCTGAAGGCCGACAAGGGCGAAGACTGGCCGCTTGCCAATCTGTTCAAGCGCTTCGCCGGCCAGCAAGACCGATTCGAACCGAATGTGTATGTCATGAACATGAGCGCCCTCAGCGCGCCCCGGATCGACGAAGCCGACAATAGGCTGTTTTCGCAGTTCGTGCTGGGCTTCTTGCTATCCGGCGTCCATGCCGCCAACCGGACGAAGGTGGTGCGCGCCCTCGAAGATGCCAGGATCCTCAGGCAACACGTGCGCTACGCCCGCTGGCAGGACTACGTGGACAGCATGCTGGCGACCAGCCGCGAAGATATGTACGGATTGCGCCGCGCGACCCAGCGTGTGCTGGAGCGCAGCGACGTGCAGGCACGCTGGAGTGCCTTGCGTGCCGACTTGCAGAACGGGGGCGGGGCCCCGCACGCGTTCTTCAATGACGTACGCGACCTCGTCTTCCAGGAAAAGCTGACCGAGGCGAACATCGGGCTTGCCGTTGTCGACGAGGTGCACAATTGGAAGGCGGGCAAGCATAACGCCGAGGTGTTCAAGAGCCAGTACGCGCCCCGCATCGCACGCAAGCTCATCATGTCGGCAACCCCCTTCCAGGTGGAGGAGGGCGAAATGGAGCGCGTGTTCGAACTCGTGGTACGCCAGGACGGCAGGTCGGCCCGGGTGCTGGCGCAGGTCTTCGCGAAGGACACGGGCTTGATGCGAACCTGCCTGCAGGCCAGCAACAGGTTCGCGCTGGCCTGGCAGGCACTGTCCTCGGTGCGGAACGACGCGGAGCTCGACGCCTTGCTTGCTGCCCAGGAACCGGCCGGTATCCGGGCGGCTGCGCACCAGATCCTGCATGACGGCAAAGCGGACGAAGCGGTGGAACAGTTCGCGACGGCCCTGCTGACTTACCGGGATGCGATCGAGAAGCTGCAGCAGACGCTGCGCGAGATCGTCATCCGGCACACGAAACCGCGCAACAAGCGCGACTTCCGGATCGGCGAACACTTTCACGCCGGGCATCCCGATGGCCGTCCACGTCCTGCCCTGTATCCGAGTGCCGGCTACGCTGGCGAAGACGCAGCCATGGTCAACTTCATCGGCATGCGGCTCGGCCAACTCGTGGAGCGTGAGTCCGGCGCGACGAAACAGGCCAACGCGCGCCTGCTGGGGGGGATGTCCTCGAGCACGAGCGCCTACCTGCACAGCGCCAATGCGCGCCGGACCAAATCTTCTCAGCAGCGCTACCGGACCATGTTTGCCCAGGTATTGCGAGACACCGTCCATCCAAAGGTCGAAGCCACCGTGACCCGGGCATTCGATAATTTCGTACAGGGTCGCAAGACGCTCATCTTCTGCGAACGCGTCCATACGCTGGACGAAATCGAAGGCGCCCTGACACGCAAGATCGATGCATACCATCAGGCGCAGGCCGGCGCCGACGCGATGCAGCGCAGGAGCCTGCTCAAGCGTGCCGACCTTGTCGACAATCTGTGGTGGATCTCGCTGGGCGACGCTGCAGGGCAATCCGACGCCTTCGCCGAGGACATCGCGCGCCGGAGGGACGACGCCGGCAGATTCGTGCAAACCTGCCTTGCCCAGGCGGGTATCAGGCCGAGCGCGCGCCGCATCATCCGGCTGCTGGATGCTTACCTGCTTGCGCCCGCGATGGCGCAGGATGCACGCGTGGCCGGCCGCTGGCCGCATGCGCTCCGGTTGTTTGCCGGCTTGCACGAGGCATTGACGGGCGACGATACCGAGGGCAGGACCAGGCTGCTGCAGGCCTACGTCAACGGAAGCGGGCAGGCCGACGAGGAGCGGTCCGACGACGACAGTGAGCAGGACGGCGAGGACGGTGTGTCCGAAGCCATACGGGTGCTGGATGCGCAGTACAGGGAGCGCCACAACCTGTGGTGCGCCTCGCCGCGCCAGGATTTCCATCGAGCGCTGTGGGATCTGCTCGATTCCGAAGCCGTGCGCCTGCTGGACGGCGACCCGGAAACGCTGCCGCTGCAGGCATTTGCCGATATCGTGCTGCAGCTGATGGTGGGCCTGAGGCGGGTCGCGCTTCGGGAAGACCTGATTGCGCGCTACGAAGCGCTGGCGGGATACCAGACGCACTTCGAACGTATCAGCGCGGGCATGGCGACGATGGACGTCGGGCATGGCGAAACAATGCTGACACGCGCGCAGCGCTTTATCGAAGGACTGGTCGCCGAGGAAGGCTCGATCAGCCAGGCCGATCAGCGCGAATCGAAGCGTCGCAGCATGTGGAGCGGTATCCTGCGCAGGGACGTGAAACACGTCAGCACCCTGTCCGGTGAAGTCGGCAATGATTTGCGCGTCAAACTGTGTGCATCGTTCAATTCGCCCCTGCTACCGGATATCCTCGTGTGTTCGGCTATCGGATCGGAAGGGATTGACCTGCATCGGCATTGCGCGGATATCATCCACCATGACATGCCCTGGAATCCGGCCAGATTGGAGCAGCGCATCGGCCGGCTGGACAGAGTCAATTCGCTGGCCGATCCGTCCAGGAACGTGCGCATCCACATCGGCATCCCTTTCCTTGCCAATAACTACGAGAAATACCAGTATGATGTGGTGTTTTCCCGCGCCCAGAAATTCGAAGTGCTGCTGGGTACGCCCGACTTCCACGCCGCTGATATTGACGAGGAGGAGTATCTGGAAGGTGCGGTGTCCGCGACCGTGCGCGAATGTGACGATGCCGATCCTGTCGTTTTGGGCGGTGCCATG
>Ga0308160_10006034_pt1 | contig 12490 bp, 14 predicted proteins | sample PhyFR1_FD_201036 | JGI IMG/M metagenome (GOLD analysis project Ga0308160, IMG submission 201036) | Phyllosphere microbial communities from UC Gill Tract Community Farm, Albany, California, United States - DLSLF.R1 | ecosystem: Host-associated > Plants > Phyllosphere > Unclassified | place: USA... | reverse complement strand
GCATTCCGCCGCACCGATAGCGAAGGTGCTTCAGTCTACGCTATCGGACCCTTAGGGCGGGCGATGCGCAAAGAGATTGAGCGCCTGGATCGAAAGGCGCCTTCCTCCGAGCGTACAGCAGCTCTTGAGCAGAGCCAGCAAGAGATACTCGCCTATCTGCAACGTGAGAACGGTTCTTCGCGCATTACCAACGCTGTTGGACTCGCTCTGGGTGGCTGGTCTACCGCAGTGACCGCTGTTTTGACGAAGAATCTGGCCGACTCGGAGCTTCCAGTCACCCCTGCAGTCACCTTTGAGCTTTCGTCTGCGGCGTTCGCCGCTCTGCTCAGCCCTACTATGCAAATATCAAGCAAGGCTGAAACTATCACGTCCGTTCTCCTATCGCTTTCAGGGGTCTTGGCTCGACCCGAGGAGATGGAACGTGGTTCCAAAAGAGGGGGTCCACCTGTCGATCGATTACAGATGGTCCTGACGTACATCTCCCAGGCTATCGCTGATGGCGAAATCTCCGAGCTAGCTAGAGGATTGCTTTATGCGACGCTGACTAACTATCTCAAACTCGTCCGACATTACGCCAAGGAGTCCGGGGCCTCGAAAGCAGATGCCGACCACTGGGTTGCGGCCGTACTCCAACCCATATACGTCGACCTAGAACGACTCATGGGCATTATCGGTCGCGATGCACTCAATGGTAGTGTGGATTGGCAGTTGGTTTCGTATACTCTGCTGGACGAGATGATGATGGCCTTTGAAGGAAAGCTGGATGCCATTGTGAATAGTCTGGCTAGGCGCGGACTCCTGCACAACTTCATGGCGGCTATTCGGGTTGCCGACTCCGCTGTTCAAGGTGTCTTTGCAGCCGAAGCGGGTAAGTGCTCGCTGCTGGCGGTAGCAGAGTCATTACTGATGGCGCGGTTGCTGTCTCTTCTCCGAAACAGCCGACACGAATCCCCTTTTCGTCCTGGAAACGCAATTGGGCTTACTCAGCAGGATTACGAAATCGACTTTCGGGGCTGAGACACTCATCGAGTCTGGGATATATGAATCTTTTGCATCTTGCCGATTCTTGGGGGCCCGACCCGTAGAAACCACATCAAGTTAGTTGCATTACAATCAGGATCGCCTGCTAAGATAGCTAACGGCGCCGATGTCTCAGGCAACTCTGAGCAATTCTCGACTGCCACCGAGCGATACCTTAGGGCGTTCATACCGGTAATGAAACTGTTGGTGGACATTGCTGGGAGAGCAGGCGATCGTGGTTACAAGGTATGACATATCTGGACAGTCTTGATATTGGACTTGGCTTGACGCGATATCATCCACTTCAGGCTGCGGCTCGGTTTGCGAAGGAGCAGTCCGAGATCTTGCTGCCATTCTTCAAACTAGATGAGCAAGCAGCATCTCTGTTGTCGGTGGAGGCTCTAGAGATCATTGTCCGATTCCTCTTTGTTCTCGCTGACGACGAACGCAAGCTGGTGAAGGTACGTCAGGCGATCGATTTGACATGAATAATGATGCTAAACTTGCTGCAAATCGATCAGAATTCGCAATCTGTTCTGGCGGGATACGAGTCTGCGTTGCGTTCCACCGCTGTACGCTTCCTTTCAAGGGAAGACGTTGGTTCTCAATTTGAGCCGTTGAACGCTGAAGAGCACTCGCAAGCTGAGACGTTGCAACGTGAGACGATCCTTGACTTGATGATCACCATGCACTAGCTGAACGCAGTTCTTTCGAATAACAGACTTTGAAGATTGTACCCGTTATCAGGCGAGGGTTCGGACAGTCGTTTACAGCTTGCAACGATCACTGCTCGGCTACTTCGTGAATTGTTCCAGCTCCAATTCCGCCGGTCAGTCATTCTGCCGTGAGACAACGCGTGACCGCGACTAACGCGTCGATCCTCTTCCAGACGATCTCAAACCTGTCATCATCGCCGGAGGACAGCTCGGTTACGACCGTCAGGCTACACGAGGAGGAGGTGAGACAGGCGGTTCTCGTTGTCTTTGAGGGACATGGACTAATGCGCCAGGTGCTGCAGTGTCATACGTGACCTTCCAGGATCTGGTGGCCACGCTCAACGGAGCTATCGGCCGATATATCAGCATGACCACACTACACGTCAATTTGACCCGGCTCATCTTGGAAGACGCCTCCGTTCTTACAGACGAAGAGATCGATGAGGTGAACTCAGCCTCAATTGACTAGTACAACAAGCTGCCCAGACTGACAGGATCTGCGATTACTACAGCTCGCACTGTTACAGGATGGTGCAATTCTGGTTTCTACATCTCATGATTTCAAGAGGCGCCTTGCTCAGAGTCACTTGGTTCATCGGAGAGCTTCGGCTGGAATGGAAGCTCGTGTTGCGCTGCGTGAGTCGGCCGACAAAGTATTCATGTCAAACCCCCAACTGACACGATACTCTCTCAATCCATTCAGAATCCATTGAATCGATTTTGATCCTGGTGAGCTCCCGAAATCGCTGAGGAGATACGTTTTCCAAGACTGACGAGAGGTCTCTGGATATTTCAGCTTCATCGCCATGTGCGGTTCTACAACAAGTTGGTAGCCGACCAGACGTCTCCCTCTCGAAGATACCAGGCTCCGAGCGCCCAAAAAGCTGTCGAGCAGGACATCGTCTTGGGCTGGCACACGGATGTTACTGAGACGCTAGATGGATTATCGTCGAGTGTGCCCGACTTGTTGAACATCAAAATGGTAAGGCAGTCGGCTAGTGGTTTGTGGGGTTGCGGTCGCTGAAATTTGTCCCTTGCTAGACCGAAGGCATCATACCGGATCAAGAATCTCGGGAAGCCTATTTGCGAATAATGGCCGAGGCCGTGCTTACTTTGCGTCCAGCCGGGAGCACCAAGTGAGGGAAAAGAGGAGCCATGTATCCCATCTAACGACCTGTACGAATTGACGAACTTGTTACAAACTGACATGAATGCACCGTGAGAACAAAATGTTTAGCTGAACTAGAAGAGCAACCATTATATATACATCATTTGGTTCCAGTCGGATCGTTACGTGGTGGTTCAGAAACGCTGATGTGAAGGAGACTGCCCATTATCATGGCGACTTCTTGAGTATCCAGGGCTGGGTTCTTCTGTGGGTTCGTCATATGCCAGACCACTGTGGCGTTTTGAGGGGGGGTATGGATGTGCTATAGGTTCATACATATCGATTTGTGGAGAAGGATATTGTTCCCAGCCAGGCTCCTGCCTCGATGGGGGTTCGTATTCATAAGTTTGCTGGACATTGAGATGCTGCATCGGATAAGCAGAACGTCCAGGAGGAGCCGCTTGGGCAACAAGATTAGTTGAGCTAAGTGAATGAGCAGGATGTTGAGTTGGGAATCTTGTCGGCACTTTGCAAATCCCTTACCTTCCATATTCCTGACCAGCATATAGAGGTGCAGGATCTGGGTAACCATATTCCAGAGCTGGGGGATAGCTCCCGTCAAACAGATCGTTATGGTAACCGTTGCTACTATATCCAGAGTTTTGCCCTGTTGAATATTGCAGATCGCTTCAGTACGACCATGACGTATCCTTGTAAGACACGATACTCACGTGGCGGAGGCGTGCCATTCGACGCAGCTGTGGTAGCATGACGAGCCAAATAACTATCACTGGCGCTATGTTTGTAGCCTGGTCGTGGTCGCGCTCCAGCCTGCTCGCGTCTCATCTGCATGTCTTCCTCATTCTCATCGAACGCAACGATTGGGACCGTAGGCTGTGGCACACCTCCGATGACCTGGCCCTTCTTGTCGCGAATCTTCCCGCCTTCCCCGAGCTGTTTCTCGAGTAACATGTTACGTTTGACTCGTTGACGTTGTTTCCGTCGGATCAGCTCAGCGATTCGCTATGAGGCAGTAGATTAGTACGCAAGGTCTTCTCGAATGAGTCAGATGCACTTCGGCCCTAAAGCGAACCCACTTTGTCAGTCTTGTGGCAGACATATTCCTGATAAATGGAAAAATCAGCTCCACGCCAGCGTGATCAGTCGTGGGGCAGGGAGCCTTACCTTAAGATTGCCTTGAATATAGCACAGCAGCGGGATATAAAACACTGCTGCGACGATCAGCAGGAACATGCTGACGAGCCAGATGAGGACCGTTGCAATCATCGATAGGAGTAAGAGCAAAGTGATGATTGAATCATCCCAATAGGCCGAAAGATTGTCGGTCTGAAAGTCGTTGGCATATGCGAACGAGAAGAGTGTGAGTGCGTTGATGCTCTGTCGAGGCCCGTCCGCGGCGATGAGTCTCTTCCAACCTGTTTCGAATGAAAGGCATCAGCATTCCTGAGATATGGGTCTCGCTGCGGAGAGTTTCGAACGGACCCTTGAAGGTAAAGAACACAAAGCCAATTATCACGTCCTTCTTCTTTTCTGATTCCGAAACGTGGCACCAGAAACAAAAGTAGTCGTAGTCTCTGACCGAGTAGTAGTCATTCGCCATGATATTGGTGTAGGCAAAAGAAATGTCCCGACTCCGGATGATAAGCCTAGCCTTGTTGCTCTCGTACGCAAGCTGCTCACGACCGCAGATTAGCTAAACGCAAGGCAAACGAAGCGCACATTCGATCCTGAGCGACTTACGAGGACAAACGAAGCAATAATACACCCGACAAAAATCCATTTAGCCACCTCGAATTTGATTGTGACGACGCAATCGTCTCCACATTTGCTGTAGATGGCGTTTGTCCAGTTGTCCGTGGAAAGCATTGTGATGGCTGTGAAGATGTCCAGGCAGTAGACAGCGAAGGATTTGGCAAGGAATATGTAGACAAAGGCGTATCTGATCGCATCCGTATGATCAGCGGCTCGGTCTACAGATCGAGAACTTTATGCAACGTACCGGACTCGAGTGAACCAGTCAGTCAAGTGATATTCGTGGATGTTGATGAAGTCGAACTAGGAAGGAGAAACTGATTACGCTTTGTAGTTGAAGCATCAAATACTCCTCTCCGACTGACCTTGTGATCAGGTACAACCTCTCGTTTCCATCGAGCCTGGCAGCACATCCTCGACGACTATTCGAGACGCGACGGTTGTAGGATCCAAAGTCTTCGCCTTGGGCTTTGAGCCCTGAGAGTCTTCTATCTGGAATGCTTCAGCGAGCTCTATCGTCATGTAGTTGGTTTGGATGTAAAATTGATTGATATCGACCGAGGTCTCGCAGCGAGTCGGAAGACTCGATGTGATGACCTCTCTGGCGCCGGTGTCTGATTGTGCTCCTTTGATGAGAGGCACAAGCTACAGGTTTCAGAACAGGAATCGTGTGCAGCCGGTACGCCGGGTGAAGTGGTCGTGGCAGTCGTAATCGCGCTGATAGTCAAAAAAAGAAAGTTCCAGGCGTAGAATTGGGCTGAATGTCGTTGCTATGGGCGTTGAGTATAGATAGCTCCCAACGTGTTTGATTTAGATGACCTTGAGCTCTACCAGAGAGCTCTCGAGGTCGAGTTGATGTCGTGCCGAAGGCTTAATTTCGTGAAATGCAGAATACGTGGCGCCTGCTACTTCGTCGTTTCAAAGAAGGATGAGCGATCAGAAGCCCACAACTCTATCGAATGGAATGATTGTCGGTATTTTGATGAAGGGGTGCGAACCCTCACAAAGTCGCAAAAGTAGCACAACTTGACGCTATTGTTGTGCCATATCAACCGGGAGCAATCCTGGAAATGATCCCGTGTTAGCTTCCGTGAGGGTCAACAACTATCTTGATCTAGCGCCAGAGCATTGCGGACGGTCGGTTCGAGCGATAAAAGAGCATGAACAGCGTGATGTAGAGGGCAACATGAAATATACGAATATCGAACACCTTATGCTGCTGGAAATGTACAAGGGCAACGAAGAAACGAGGCCAACTACATGTCCATACTCCTCAAGACGAAGAGCGATCTGAGCCCAAATGAATTGACCTGATCGTTGAGCGAGCCGACGAAAGAAACAGAAACGAGCATTCAAGTCAGCTCTCGTGTTCATCGTTCGACGCGGTCCGTATCGACCCAAATCAATCTTCAAAAGGGGATAGTCGTAGTAGTCAGACATAACGTGTATCCGCCGAAGCGGATGAGTTCGATTCCGTAGGAATTGTCGTTCAAGACGGTTTGTTGCGAAGAGGGAGTTCCATATTCATCATAAGAGAAAACGAGGCGGGGGAGAAAGGGAAGGGGACACAATGATTCGAAAAGAGGTTGACCAGCAACAGCGACTCACCCAAATCGAGAAATCCTTCCCAACATCCCTCTGGGAGATCCGATCTCGAGCTTATCGGCTCTTGAAGTACTCCAAAAGGACGTTCAAACCCTCGGACTCCTGACCGTAGTCCTTGACGACGACACACGAACATCCGACGATCTTTCTGGGGTTACCCTCTCGGTCGATCTTGGCCAAACCGGACCATTGTCCGAGAACCTTGGCGTCAGAGACCTTGATGAGGTTGATGTTGTGCTCGGCACAGAGGGCCTCGATGAGCTTGAGGTACTCGGCTGTGGAAGGGAAGAAGCACAACAGTCAGTGTCACGAGCAGTTGCTGGCGAGCGGACCCGAACGCAAGCTCACCCTCGGTACAGGTCTCAACCAAGACACACAAGTGAGCCTGCCTCTTGTCGAGGGCCTTGGCACACTCCCTCAAACCACGGGCAAGACCGTCGTGGACGAGAGCGTTCTATCAAAGTCGAGCAACAGCGATCAGCCATCCCCGTGCTCAACATCACAACCGAATCCCAAACCGAAAACTCACCTTGAGAACCTCCTGAAGAGCATCCTCGACGCTCATAGCTCCCTTGGGGGCAGCGGCGACCTCGACATCCTCAACAACCTGCTCGGGGGCACGGGATCCAGCGTCAGAACCAGCGTCAGACATTTTTGCTTGAAAGTAAAATTGGTCTTCTTCCGCGCTGCGAATAAGAGAAGCGGTTCCGTCAGTCTATGCAGATCCGCTAGTTCAGTAGAGTCGAGGGAGGTGAGACGTACGTGTTTTAGGGTAGAAGGGTGAGTTGAACTCTAAAAATGTTTTGTGGAAAGGAGAGACCGCACGGGTAGATAGCGAAGATATGATCGAATTGAGATGACGATTTAGAAATCAAGGTCGTCCTTCACTCACAGGTAGAGGTTTGGCTCAGAGGTGGTCTCGCGCGGGGAAGTCTCGAGCTGGGGGCTGAGGGAATTGGAGAACACGATAGAAGCGCGCGGAAGAGGGTGAGCGGTCTAAGCGCAAAGGCTTCGGAAGCGCGCTCAGAAGTAGGGATGATGGGGGGTCCAATTAGGCATGACTTGGAACGGGCGACGAGAGAGTGGCTCAGCTGAAGTACAGTGGCATAGAGGGTCTACCAGTGGCAGCGTATAGAGTATGGATCTTGCACGTCTCTTCGCCGTGTACATAATGGGCTCCGTTGTGCAAATTGGTCGAAATTGAGGTCGAACGGTCTTTGTAAACGCGTGAGAAACCGTTGTCATATTTCGGTACATAAATCACCGTTCAATTTGCTCCCGGCGGGCTGGCCTGCCAGGATTGCCTGATGGCCCTATGGCGAGTAGGCAGAGGACAGTCGTCGCCATCATTCGCCCAGAGCCACTCTCTCGCCACCTCTAGCCATTCCTGCCTATCCTACCTCTCTCCTTCTCTCTCTGTGGTTGTGTTGCGTGTCCCTGTGCTCTCTCTCTCTCTCTCTCTTCCCCTTTCCTCTCTCTCTCTCTCTCTTGCCTTTGACGAGATCGAACTCGAAACATCCCCCGATCATTTCCCCCCGGCACGTAGTCCCTCGCTGATCTGCCTGGTTCTACTAGTTCCTTTTCCTCCTTGCCGAACGCTTTGACCCTTGTCCTCGACCCAACACCACCACCCAACCAATTGCTCCTCTCTCGCGACGAGGCGTTTTTCCACCGCATCACCGTTTTGTGTGCTCTCCTCGCTCGTCTCGCACTACACACCACACCCCACACCACACCGCCTGGGAATCGTTGCTACCGGAACAACACTGCCCACCGCACCGACCGCTAGCACACACACCCACACCTCCTCTCATCTCCACCACCACCACCCACTACGTATTCCCCTCTTCCTCCTGCGTTCGAGCCTTCCTCTTCGCGTCGCGCCGAACGGGATCTACATCCATCCATTGGATCCTTCTCCCTCTCGTCCTCGCTCCTCATCACGGAGATCACCCCCCTCTGTCGACGCAAAGCCGGACCTCCCCTTTGTGCTTTCCCTGTCGTCGCTCTGATCGCGTCAATTCTCAGCCTCTTCGTCTCGGAACTAGCAACCGGTTCGTTCCCCCTCTCTCTCGCCATCTCTCCTGGTTCCTTCCCTTGTCCTCCTTGCTGACCTCGTTCCCCCGCCGACTTCTTCCCCGCTGCCGTCAACGGTCATTGTCACACACACGGTTATCTTATCTCCTCCCCTCAGGTCATTAACGACTCTTTCTCCTTCGGCCACCCACCTCCGCTCTCCACCTTCCGCCTCGCATCATTTCCAGCGATGAGTAATTGGAACGTGAGTAATGATCTGGTCCAGAGTTTCCTGTCGGCCTGCAACCGGACCTCAGCTCACCTATCCTATCATGTCCTATATCTCTCATACGTCTCTGTAGTACCAAGACCGCCAGACCTCTCAAGGAGCATCGGCGACGTCGTACCCTCAGACCGGGACGACCGATCCTCGATATGCCGCCTATACCGCCCAACAGCAACAACAACAGCAACATCAGCCTACAGGGAGGAACTATAGCCAGTACGCGTCGTCTGGGTATGGACACGAACAGGGTGGTGCAGCTGGAGCTGCTGATACGTATGGCAGTAATCAGTACAGCCAGTACTATGCAGAGTCAGTCAGGCGTGTGGTTCAGTTGTCTCGATCATCTTTGGCATGACACTCATCGTAACCCTCGATACTTTGTCAGCCGAACAAACTTTCAAACGGATACAAGCTCACCCTCAGGTCGAGCGGCCGAGGCGGATCGAGCGACTTCGTATCATCACGATTCGCCGCTCTCGCCTGCCCCAAGAAACGTGAGCCGACCTCCACCTACCTCTGCTCCTGTCGCCGGCCAGACCGGAGGCTATGAATCTGCTGCTCAACAAGGTTATTACGGCAACCATTCTCAGTACGCTCAACAGCAACAGCATCATCAACAACAGACGACAGCGGCCCAATCAGGTCATGCGTCTCATCCTGCCCAGAATTGGCAGCAACACGCTCAACGGAGTGTTTCTGGAGGATCGGCCGGGACCGGAGTCTACGGAGATTCGAGTGGAGCGTATCAGACCTTGTCAGCTGGAGCGAATGGAGGAACGCCAACCATGCCTGCTTCAGCACCAGCTCATCAGTCTGCTGCCGCGGTCGCCGCTAGTGCCAATCGTCTGAGCGGATATGCCGGTCAACAACAAGGTTATTCGACTCAACAACAGCAGGCATACTATTACGCTCAGCAGCAGCAGCAACAGCAACAGCAGCAGCACCAACAACAACAGTCACACTCGCAACAACCCGCTTCGGCTCAGTCGGCTTATTACAGCGGGACCTCTTATGCCCAGCCCTCTGCCGTCTCCGCCTCCTGGGGCAATCAGCAATGGGGCAATGATCCTCGGTATGCTGCCGCTGCAGGTCTCGCTCAGAGCGCTGCCGGAGGATACAGTCAAGGTCAAGCTCAATCGGCCTACTCCACCCAAGCTCAACAAGCTCAACACAACCCCCAGTACGCTGCTCAGTTGTATGCTCAGCAGGCACATGCTCAAGCTCAGCAAGCCGGATACGCCGGTCTTGGCAAGCGAGGAGCTGAGGATGACATTACTGTTGTCAAGGGCAAGAAGGCCAAGGCTGGACGGGAAGAACCTGCTCACGGTGAGTTGGCTTCATTTTTTAGGCGTATCCATTTGGATTGGTTCCATACTGACGCGAGACCTTATCTGCAGTCTCACCTCCCCCTCCTCCTGCCAAGTCGCTCCTGAAGCCTCCTAAGCAAGCTGGTAGCGCATGGCAATTCTTCTTTGCCGAACGATTGAACGAAGCCAAGGCTCAGGCTCAGACTGGATACAAGCTCAACGTTGCCGAAGTCGCCAAAGACGCTGGTGTTGCTTACAACGAGCTTTCCACCGCTCAGAAGGATGTCTACATGCGACGAGCTGCCGACGCTCGCGAGGCCTACAAGAAGGAGTACACCGCCTGGTTGGCGACCCTCAGTCCAGACGAGATTAAACGAGAGAACGAGTTCCGAGCGGGTCAACGAAAGGCCGGAAAGAGTCGAAAGGGTAATCTCAAGGACCCCAACGCTCCCAAGAAGCCGTTGTCAGCCTACTTTTTGTTCTTGAAGGCGATTCGAAGCAACCGAGCTCTGACGAGGATCGTATTCGAGGATGCCGAGGCGACCACCAAGCAGAGTACTTTGGCTGCCATGCGATGGAGAGAGTTCACACCCGAGCAGAAGGCTGTAAGTGGAAAAGACCTGTCGTTCCGAGTGAAAACGGCCAGGCTGACATATTCCCCTTTGCCCTTCTAGCCATTCCTGAGGCAATCCGAGGCAGACAAGGCCGAGTATGAGATCGTGCGCAAGCAATACGATGCCGATACGCAAGCCCGAGCTCGCGGTGAAGACGTTGAAGAGCGTCCCGCTGCCAACTATTCTCAGGACCTCGTCAGCCCTCGCTTGCTCTGTGCAGTGTTACCCGACGGCAACGAAGAAGATCTCGAGGAGGTGAAAAAGGATGCTACCAACGTCTACAAGGCTCCCACCAAGGCTTCTAGAGCCGAGGCTGAGCACGAAGCTGCTGAAGCGGAAAACGCTGCGGATGTTACCCAAGACATTTCGCCTTCAGAGGAGAATGGGTCTCCCGCTGCCATTGCCGATCATCAAGCCCAGGGCGACACCGTGATCGAAGCCGATGCCCCTTACATGGACATTTCTGCCTTTGTTCCCGAGGACTTTGCCGCTCAAAGCACCGGATACCACTTGCCCGGCGAGACCGAGAACGCCAACGAACAACCCCCTCAGATCAAGCTCGATGTGCCAACTGGTGAAGAGAATCACGGACTTGACTTTCATTCAGTGTTTCAGACGACTCCCAGCTCCAACGAAGAGTTTGCGGTAGCCAAGGGCGAAGAAGGTGCCCTTGACGGTCATGCGATCAAATCGGAGACGACCCCTCAGGTTCACACCATGTCGACCGAAGGCGTCTCTGCCGATGGCAGTATGGCATTCAGCTATTCCCACTCGACTGTGGTGAGTGGCATGCCATCGTACCTCCCCCACACGGGACAGCAACCAGCACAAACCGCCAAAATCGAGGAACTCCCCGAGTCTGCCAACGCTATGGGCGAGGACGCTGGAGCGAGCGAGGAGGATGAGTCGTCCGAGTCTGCTCAGGATGAAGGACAATCGGCACACGACTCGGACGCTTAGCGTGTGGCAGACATCGCGATTCATTCTCCCAGTCCGCCGAACGTTTTGCCTCTGACACGCGTCTCTCAATTGGGGACTACCCTATACCCTGTCGCATCGCGCTACAAATCTTCGACTCTTCCCACCGGGACCTTTTTATCACTCTTACTTCGCTAGCTCAATTTGGCTTTCTTTCGTTTCTTCCTTTCGTGTTCTGTCGACGCGTTTTGTCTCCGAGACCAGACAAGGCCGGGCTTTGAGTATTCATCCAATAATGACCCATGTCACCATGTATCGAGACAACCATTTAACAAAAAAAAAACTGTCCGAACGCCGGGTTTCAATGTACCTTCAGCCGCCGGTCCGCCTCTGAATGTGAATGTGATATTCAAAAGTGTCTTTCGGAGAATTACTCGACTGCCGTAACCGTTGTATTTGGAAGATTCCCGCTTTCGTGTGCGAACTGAGCCTATCAGAACGCTGGAATCGAAAAAGAGGGAATCCCGTCTTATCTGCCTCGTGGGGGTTTACGTACGATGAATTCTCCCGAGAAGACGAAGGAGGGAGCGAGGTGGCGGTGGAGCAGGCGTCCCAGAGATCGACCGAGCCGGGACGTTAGAGTTGCCCCCTTCGTGCAATTCCGCGTCGAAGCTAGCTAGGCCCACGTAAGGCTCCGAGTGACCAGCGCAGGCTGACAGCTGGCCAGCTGGACGGACGCCACTCCCCCCGCACCAGTTCACTATCGTAACGCGGCTTTCCCCGCTCAATCCGCCACGCGCTCTGCCTTCTTGGGTGGAGCGTGTTGCTCGATCTCTCTATCACACGGGGAGTTTGCCGCTGGCGAGTTTGTGGATCGTTCAAGCCGCCGCGACACGCACACACAAAGGTCTCTCTGCTCCAGTGGCGGCGAATCTCGTGCCCACCCACCCCCAATCCAGCTGTAGATTTCGGAAGCTCGGCGGGTCGGGCAGAAGCCCCACCCCTCTTCGCCCTTTGCCCTTGGCCTCCTCGCGCAATTCCCATGGATAGCCAGCCGCCATTCATTAGTTAGATTGTGCACAATCGCACTATCTCATCCTCCCTTTCGATTTGCTGCCCTCAGCCTT
>Ga0308160_10006033_pt1 | contig 12490 bp, 7 predicted proteins | sample PhyFR1_FD_201036 | JGI IMG/M metagenome (GOLD analysis project Ga0308160, IMG submission 201036) | Phyllosphere microbial communities from UC Gill Tract Community Farm, Albany, California, United States - DLSLF.R1 | ecosystem: Host-associated > Plants > Phyllosphere > Unclassified | place: USA... | reverse complement strand
TACTCCTCATTTGCTCATGCATGACATCGGTAGCCTCGTCAATAATGTCGTCGAGGAATTTCACGGTACCCCTTCGAGTCGACATACCGTTGACCATTCCGAAATTGATGTGTTCGAGCATACCGGGTTTGGCAAATTCCTCATCCATCAATTCGAGCGTCTTGAAGAGCTGGTTGAAATGTAGTGTTTGAGCAGACTGGACGACGTAGATATGCTTGTCGAACTTGTATTTCTGGTACTTGTCGTACGCTCCTCCTAGATCTCGAGTGAGGTAGATTGTCGTTCCGTCTGTCATGAGCACTGATCAAAGGCGGAATCAGACTACTCACCCCCCTTCCTGACGATAGCCCTGTCCATCTTGAACTTGGTCAAGTCCACCAGTAGCGCCCCTCGGTCCTCACAAGTCAAGTTCTTGTCCTGGACGACCTTGATAGCTCGATCCATCGAGTCTGTTGATACCTGCGACTCTCCCCAGTAGACATCAAAGTGAATGTTGAGCTTCTCGTAGACTTCCTTCAGCTTGACAATTGACAGATCTCGGAATCGGGACCATTGTGCGAGAGCTTTTGGGTCACCTGGACGTTAGCCAGCTCTCTTGAGGCTTTTACTCACCATCTTCCATGGCTTTGAAGACTTTCTGAGCCTGACCGTGGACCGTTGTCGTCAAGTCCAGCTTCTCTCCTCCATCGATCCTAGCCTTCTCCTGAGCCTTGACTTCGTTGATGGCGACATAGACATCAAACAGATGCCTGATGGGGTTCTCTAAAAGCTTCTCCTCGTTTCCAAATCGGTCAAACCCGACAGACAAAAGACCGTATTGCGTTCCCCAATCACCGAGGTAATTTAATCGAGTCACTTTCCACCCCATGGCTTCATACAAGTTGGCGACGACGGCACCGATAATGGTCGACCTCAAATGACCAGCATGGAATGGTTTGGCGATATTTGGAGACGAGAAATCGATAAGCATGTGTTTGCCATTACCCTCGGTTGGGTTGGTACCGTAAGCCTCGCTGTGTGATGTGGGGTTCTGCTCGGCGGCACGAGATGCGAGGTTAATGGTTCGGAGAGTGTGGTATGTGAAGCTCGATTTGCTGTTATCAGCCAGTTGTCGATCAGGGTAGACTTACTTGAATTGAAAGTTGATAAAGAAGCCGACTAGCTTGACCTCGGCAAAGAGGGCTGAAGGTTCAAACTAAAGTCAGCTAAATCATTACGCTCGGGCTCACTTTGTCGATGACCTTCTTTCCCCAGTCCGCCTGATCCTTCTTGAAGAACCTGGGAATAGCGACCGACAGATCTGCGCCCTTTTTGCCTGGATATTAGTCCATGTCAAATGACAGGATGTGGAATTCGACTCACTGGTGTCGACAGCAGGGAATACCTTGGCGGCGTCCATCTCCCATGCCTCGGCGACAAGCTTGGCAGCTCCAAGCTTGAAGGCATCAAGTACCACTCGGTCAGGCCTAGCTCCAGGTACCTCTGGCAGGTCTTTCAGGTCATATGTGGGGTTCACCAACGGGTGAGAGGCCACGACGGGCGGTGCGGTGGAGGCCATGTTTCGGAGTGATATATAGGAAAGTGCGATTGATGTGATTCGAGTTCGCGGTACGAGACTGCGAGTTGTTCGTAGGAAGCGCGTTTTGGGCAGGTGTTTGGGAGATTAGCCTGAGGTGATCTAGGCTGAGTATGTGTTGATATGTATGTGCTTGAGTATCCTTTGTTAATCTCGACTCGACAATCTGTAATACTCAAAAATCCCATAATCTTATTAGAGGGATCATTTAAATAAATAGACATGAGACGCGACTGATTTCGTGTAAGTTACGACAGTGGATCAACAATACATACAATCAGACATATCAAACATGCCACGGCCTAGAAAACCACTAAGTGTCATCGACATTGACGATGAAGAAGAGATGGATCTGAGAGGTGAGTTCCTGCCCTTCTTCGCCTTATCAGAGCTAAACGATAGCTCGAACAGCTCCAAAGATTGACCAGACCGCTGTCGTCCGAAAGAAAGCACAAACACCGAGGAAACGAGCTGCTCCCACACCAAGAAAAGTGCCAGCAGATATCAAGCCGGAGCTGGAGCCGGAGAGCCCTATCCAAGAGAAGGTTGCTCCAAAAAGAAAGCCCAAACGAGCAGTCAAGCCCAAGGCCGGATTGGTGCAGCCAAAGACGGAGCCGGACCTAGAGACGGAGGCAGCATCAAGCTCGGTACACTCGAGCTGTATACAGCACGGTGGTAGTCGGAACGTGGCTGAAGAGGATATCAAGCCAGACGTGCGAGCCCTGGAAAGTCCACTAGATGGCCTGAAACTCGAGCGGTACGTCATGCTACACTTGCGTGACCTCACGCTGACTACTTAGATCCAAAGAGGACGATGCAGCGGCGGAATACAGCTCCCAGATGTCACATCCGCCCTCTCCTATGCGTGACAGACCAGCTACTCCCGACTACCCTCGGTCATCCACTCCACTCTTTATTCCTTACGATAGTCCAGAATCACCGGTTCGAGCTCCTTCAAACCCTTCACCGATTAGTACCGCATCAAGCACTCGCAGCTCTCCTCGTATGCGAGCGCAAATGTCTATCGTACAAGCGCCCCCATCCTCGCTTCCGACTCATGCGGTCGATCCGTTCGATCTATTCTCGAGCGATTCACCCCCTCCTCCGCCTGTGAGACAGCCGCGTTCCTCGTATGCTTCTTCGTCTGGTCTGGGGGATCTGGCCCACGGTGACTATGGTGAGGAGTATGAATCGCCGGTCGCAGGCCCATCTCGATCACGGTCTCACTCTCGATCCTCCGATGACACCTCGCCGAAAAGTACGTGCCTGGGTGCCTCCTCAAAGACCACTTCACGCAACAAGACTACCACTGAGGACATCAAACCGTCACTTGGAATACTAGAGGACACCAAGCCGACCGTCGCTACTCTCACATCCATAACGCCCAGCTCGAAACCTCGTCGAAGAGCTTTCCTCGACTTTCTGGAGACAGTCGCGAAAGCCGATTCCGAGGAGGACGAATACGAGTATCAACTGAACGAGAGTGAAGGATCGCTCAAGGATTTCATTGTGGATGATGATGAAGTCAGCTACTTGTCCGACTCCGAGGGCAGTATGCGCGAGATCATGTCGGAAGAGGAGGATAGCGATATTGTCGAAGTCAAGGTGGACCGATCACACGTGTACGACTCGGACGGGGATAGTGATATCATGGTCGAGGAAGCGGTATCTCATCCCAAGATCGGTAAAGCAGCCGGTTTGGACTTTTTGGACGACTTTGAGGATAGTGATCAAGATGTCGTGGAGCGGGACGATGCGGAGGACTTACTGGACGCCATCGATAACCTCACGATCGCCACACCGTCTACGAAAGCCAAGAAAGGCAAGAAGACCGCCAAAGCTCCCAAGTGGGCAGAGGAACGTGTCCGAATCGCACAGGAAGTGTTTGACGATTTGGACAAGCGGGTCTTTGACGATCAGCTCGGAGGCAAAGGAGCCGGAGCAAAGATCATCTGGAACAAGAGGTTGTTGACTACTGCTGGGACAGCTCAGCGAAAGCGGTAAGTACATCTGTGGTGTGAGGTCGAGATGCTGATAGTAGTCGCCGACATCCTGGAGGAGAAAGTACATGGGAGGTGGCTATCCAGCTGTCCGAGAAGGTCTGCACAGGAGAAGGTGGGTGATACCAAGCTTTAGTTGAGATACGGGGCTGATGATAAAGAGCAAATACTCAGTACAGTCGCTCACGAGATGTGTCATCGTAAGTCCGACCCAATATTCTTCTGACGAGCAGTGGCATGCTGGGTGATTGACAAAGATTTCAAGAACCCTCATGGCAAAGTGTTCAAATCATGGTCAGCTTTCTTCTGCACTAGACCGCGCACCAAGCTGATCAGCAGGGGTCGGCAGGTCATGCGGAAACGAAACGATCTTGAGGTCACGACCAAACATGATTATGTGATTGAATACAAGTACGAATGGCGATGTTTAGACTGCAGAAAAGTTTACAAGAGACATTCGAAATGTGAGTCCATATTTCAGGGATACTGCTGATGGACTAGCGATCGACATCGAGAAACAAGGTTGCGGGATCTGTAAAGGTAAACTTGAACCCCTCTTCGAGACCAAGTCAAGGGGTACTTCTTCCTTTCAAGGTATGTCACTTCCTGTTAGTCTCTGTCGAGGGGAACTGATGGAACAGCGTATCTAAAGCAGAATATGAAGTTAGCGAAAGCTGCTTTGCCGAAGGCTTCTCATGGGGAGGTCATGAGGGCCCTCTCGGCGAGGTGGACTGAAGCTGGGCCGGAGGCGGATCATGAGTCGCATTGGAAAGCGGTACTGGCTGCTACCAGATGTTGATTGAGGTATAATCGTCGATGTGATAAGATTGTTGTATGCTATCATGTATTGCTCTCTTCTAGACTTCTGAGCCCTACCTCAGACTCATTGTCATGTGTACTACATATCATGTAAAAGTAACTTATCAACAATGGTGCAATGTGCTTGATACTACTGATATTCGCTACTCATCGCTCAAGTCAAGCAGACTGCTAGGCAGACTGTTAGATTCATGACTTGACAAGTTACAGGTGCTTCCTTGAGAAAAGAGGCCCTCCTGACTAGGGCTCACAAGGTCAGGAACATGACTCAGCCTCGTAAACAGTCTATGTGGCCGTGTGAGGATCTAGACTGCAATGAACGATATAGATCCGCCTGAGCTGGCTGACATCTACACTCCGCCTGAATCGCCCAAGAAGGTCTCGACTACGGATATAAGCATCCAGCTCTCTCTGCTATCACGCACCAAGTCGGGCACGGGTAGGAGAGTGAGCAAAGATCTGCTACAGGTAAGTGTGAGGTCGGCAGGTGTGGGCCAAGACCCAAGAAATAAGCATCTAGAAGTGATCAGTCGAAGATGAGTATCACCAAGCTTCAGTCTGAGCACTGCCTTGTTGGCGATATTGCCAGTCAGTATACATTGGACTGGCATTGACTGAGAACCTTTCCAATGATCTTCAGTTTTGCATACCAAAAACTTGTATCAGAACTTGTATCAGTGTCCGAGCTTGGTGATGTTGCTATTTTGATCGGTAAAGGTCAGACAAGGAATACACCACTATAGGACAAAGATAGACCTGTTTATGCATAGTTACCATGTCGACCATCATGGCCTGTTGAGCATTCCCAGATATAGTGCTTACATCTGTAGTCGAGACCTTCTTGGGCGATTCAGGCGGAGTGTAGATGTCAGCCAGCTCAGGTGGGCAAGGAGGGTCAGCAACGGAGCACTAGTCATCTCCTCCCGACAGTTAAATTACTAGTGTTGATAGTCAGGATGACAGCCATGCAGCAGCCTCACATGCAGAGCTGACATCTGTAGTCGAGACCTTCTTGGGCGATTCAGGCGGAGTGTAGATGTCAGCCAGCTCAGGGGGACAAAGATGTGGAGTGAATTGTAGATCATGATGAATGCATATCATTCGTAAGAGTCGTTACCCATCACTCCCTTTTGCCCCCAATTACTGCTGTTCCAGATGCTTTCGGCAACTGGACCCATCCCCACCGTCTTGTCAACGACCCATGCATCATACCGAAAAAGACCGCCATGACAGTCGAGCTCATGATTATGACGTTGTATGGCATCGAGAAATCGGGCGTGGGTACATCGAGTAGTAGTCTTGGGGTATATATCCTCGTTCGGTCCGATTTGAGCACATCTGGGGATGAGTCTGAGTCGGCCTCGCCTGCTAGGTCAAGGAGCGTGAGGACACCTGATGAGATTTCTCGACCTCGCTCTGCGTCGGGACGGTGTTCGGTGTACTTGAGCATGAGCTTGGTGAACGGTATCATCAAGACCAATTCTGATCGAGCGGGTAGAGTGAGTGATAGATGTATAGACGTTGTAGTGGGCTTCGGTGGAGTGGATGGGTGGTAGGAGATGCTGTCGAGGACATCGGCTAGCATCAGCACTGTTCTCGGTAAAACGAACATACCTTGTAATTGACCGTTTATGCGTACTTGCATCTCGCTTATCCACCCTTTCACCCACCACGGCCAGATTTCCGAGTAGACCGCCTCTCGGTCGATGTCGGCGTTGTTGCGTATGGTTACTGTAAAGACACCGTCCATTGCTCGAGGTGATGTGACTGTGCGGTGCACGACGATGGGAGGGGGGTCTATCGTTCGAGCTGATTGTCAGCGCGATTCTTGCACACGTCTTGAAGTAGAAGGTATATGGGGCCAGACATTCCCGTCACCAACCAAAGACAGACGACTGCCTTCAGAGTGATCGTAAGACCCTTGAAGACTGGCTATCTGGATTCAAGTCCTTCGTCCGCTGAGTCTTGGTGTCACGGATACGGAACGAAATGACTTACGGTACTGGAACTTGTCCTCCCCAAGCCAAGATACTTTGATATCCTTGTGTTGTACACGCTCATCCATCAGATCCCACTGCAATACCTCCCGTGACTTTCCATCGATCCACATGGAATCCGTTGTGTCCGGTTCCAGCGAAACATCCAAATCGGTATCAGGCTTGACCAGCGTCAGTACCGAGCTTGAAGCTTCCGGAAATGCCTTTGGTACACCCTTCTTGAACAAACTCCCAAGTGAGAAAGCCCGACTTCCTCCCTTTTCTGGCACCAAATCCACAACTCCTTCCCACCATCCTCTCCATCTCCCTGCCTTTCCATCTGAAGGCATGATCACTTCAATCCCTTCCGCTTTGAATCCCCATGAAAAGATGATGCCAGGTTGAGCGAGTAACAATGACAATCCGGATTGTCCCTTTGATGGTAGTAGTGAGAGGAACGGAGTGAGGTTTTCGGTACATAGCGGTAGATATGGTGTGGATAGTAGTCGATGTGTCAGGCCTTGTTCGGATCCGTGAGCGGGGTAGACGTGTCCGAATGTCTTGATGCTTCCTTCATCATCCGGTCCTAATCCTGCGCAAAACAATCCTCCAAGCGCTTGAGTCACAGCTGTCCATCTTGAAGAAGTATCATCCCCATCCTTTAGCCAACCCCGGATTTCACCACCACCTCCGCCAGCTTCCACTTGAATCGGTCCCATCGCTCCTGACCTCAACGGGTCCCATTTCCCAGCTGCAAATGAGATTGTCAGCTCGGATACATTGTTGTACGCGAGGGGTAAGAGTAGCGATGGCGGCGTAAGTGTATTATGTAGTCCAGCCGCTTTGTCGAAGTCGGTTTCGAACTCGAATAACACCGAGAGTCTCCCATCCGGTAAGGGCATCAGAGTCAGAGACTCCCGGAACATCTCTGCTGACTGGCCCATGGCTTGGCCAAGGCCAAGCAGTAGGAGTGTGCACCCATTTATCGCCAACATCTGACCCTTCGCTATGGATGACCAGGTACTTGATATGCATACAAACCATCTTTGGCTGTTCCATGGTCATCGGAAAAGTCTCGGCGGCCGGGTGCCACAGAACGTGGGGTTTCGCCGAAACTGCACCGGTACGAATTAACTTTTCATCTCTATCACCCAAAAACTATAAAAACACCCCTTCATCCCACACCCCATTGTCAGCCTCCCCGACCATCCTCATGCCCCAAATTCTGCAGGTGGACGGAGAAGAGCATGAAGAGCAACTCAGGAACTTGAAGGACGCGCGCGGAACCAAAGCTCGCTACAAAAACAAGAAAACATCTCGACACCCTCAAAAACGGAATGACAACGGTGAGGTTCGAACTCACGAGTCCGAAGACACGGCCTGGGGAACCGCGATTAGCAAGGCCGCGGAATAACCACTATCCGACGTTGTCCAGAGACATAGGACCCGGGGGAACTCAGTTCCAATATGACCTGAGCAAAACTGAAAGAGATACGGCCATTTGAAAGTCCTGGTGAGTGTAATGTCTTAGATCTTGTTGGCTAAGCTTTTGGTTGTTCCTAGCGTGAGATACACCTTTTTTAGATGGCAGTTCATTAGCCAGGAGTCAGTCAGGAGTAGATTGGAGTGCAGGAGGGAGGGGGAAAAGCCAAGATGAGGTATAGTGATGTGAGCCCAGACGAGATGTATGAGGGAGATGACAGAGCGGGGGCAGGGGAAGAGACCCTGGAAGATTGTCAGGGTCGTGATCAATCTTGAAAAGACCCTGATGTCATAGCTTGAAGCGTCTGGTTTCTCTTCCTTGAGGAGAAGAGTCATTGCGGGCGAGAGTTCTTGTTTACCATCGACAGATCAGAGACTGCAAGTGTGGTCTATGCATTCCAAAGCCCCTTCTGGGTATATACTAGCACGTCTACGGTCTTATGCATTCTCAATAAAGCTAGATCATCGATAAAGAGGAAAGAAAGGTAAGAATGCAAGAGAAGCCGAGATTCTCTGCCACTCTTTTCGATCTGCGTCTTGGTGATATTTTGGGATCATCCTTACTTCTATACCTCTCATTCACTTCACATACTTTGGCATACTCAGCCTGATGCGGGCTGCTCGATGGTCAAGTTCTATCAGAAGACGCACGAGTAGTGAGTTATGCATACGACCGGGCTGCGGACTGGGTCCTGATAGATCAGTCCCGAATCTACGGCTACCCCTTTATTAGCCTTCTTTCTTCGATACCCGAACCCATTTGCTCGACACGTACTCTCGGTTGACGTCTTGTCTCGGACCATAGACCCGGAAACTGGCCAACTCCGGACTACACGACTGATATTGAAACGGGGGATCATACCGAAATGGGCTCATCGCTGGTTACCGACAACGAGCTCAAGTGGGGGTAGAGGGCTGGATGCGTGGGTTATGGAAGAGAGTGTCGTTGATCCTCCTGGATGGGGTGAGAATGGAGATACATCAGAGGAGGAGAGGGAGTATAGGCGTCAACCCAAGTTACGCTCGCAGCAGGGGAATTTGAATCACCGCAAGTTCATGCACATTATCGAGGGAGGAGATCTGCGAGCAGGGCCAACGGGGTATGTCGTATCTCACCGAGACAAATGATATCTGACTATCAGGAATACGATTCATAGGACGACAGCCGAAGTCAGATCGAATCTAGGGGGAACATGGTCTAATTTCATGAGGCAGCGGATCGAGAACTACGGGGTGGGCAAGTTTGAGGGCAACACAGAGACGGTGAGTATCGGAAATACGACGAAATCAAACACTTCCCTAATCTTGCAGGCTCGTAAAGGTATGGCTCTAGTGATGGACCTCCTGAGAAAACGGCAACCCCTACCCGATACAGCCGAGTTCTACCCACCACCACCACCACAATTTGGAGAAAGCTGGCCTACCCAAGACCACCCAAAATCATCATCCTCCCCTACCAGCTTTTTTCTATCGCGACAAAGTGGTGAAACGCAGAGTACCAACTCATCACCTCCATGACCGAATTACCCCAAAACTCCAAACCGCAACACATTGCAGAACGACGCTTAATGATCATCATGATTTCCGGGTTTCAGCATACTATCACTTCACATTCATGCATAAATCCTCTCTTCTCACTTTCTGTTTTCGACATCTTGAACGCCCGTGACCATCGTCTCAGCTAGTATGATCGATATTCTCTGAGCTATAAGTATCGTGGGTGATTGACATTGCCGCTTTTTAATACCTTTGATACGATAGCCAGAGGTCAGCAATGGACATGCAGGACATCGGTAAAGACATTCTTTGGAAGGCGTTGTCGGACATGAGTAGATGGTTGCCTGTCGCGAGGCGTATTCTACCTTGTCGAAGGAGGTGTGCCTGTTCCAGATCCCTTCGCTAAATTTGAATAGCATACTATGGTGAATGTTCACATAGTATACTTAGTAGACATTATTAGGTCGTGATAGTAGAGAAGCCCTCTCTAGTAGCTAGCCATAGACCTTATACCCTCGCATCTCACTATCTCTATCCAATAGAAGCTACACGGTTAAACGGTGCTCGCGCTTGTATTTTCCAATTTTTCGATTTCCAACAAAACGGGGCCTGAACCTAATAGTTGAAAGAATCATACAAGGGGAGCCGGTAACTGCTCCGTTCTATTCAACCATCTCATGCCCATCTCTCGTCTTGTCGGTCTAGTATCAAGGACTAGACTGCACGCAAGACCTACTTCTATCCCTAGACGATCTGCCCAACTCGTATCACCCGCTAGAAATCTACTATCCCTACCCCGATTCGCTTCAACAATGGCAGCTCAAAAGATTGATGGAAATGCCATCGCCAAGTAAGTCATGTGGGACGGTTGCAGGACTGCATAGGGGAGGAGCGATACAGTCATAGATGTCGCAAGGGACTGTTTTCCGTTACCCGAAGATAGAGTGGGACCTTGGGACCTATTTCCTTCTTGTCAATCCGTCGGACCAAGGGGATTGGGGCTTGTCTGGTACAAGCGGATCTTGAGAGGAGAGACCAACGACGGATCTACACAATATTGATCACCTCGAAGTATAGTGCTGACGACAGGTCGATCCGAGAGGAAGTAGCAAAGTCCGTTAGCGATCTCCATGCGTCCAACTCCACCTTCCACCAACCCCACCTCGTCATTCTCCAACTCGGTACCGATGCCGCTTCATCCACCTATATCCGAATGAAGCAAAAGGCTGCTGAAGAGAGTGGAATGACTGTCGAGCATATTCCCGTAGAGTCGGATGCCGAGTCTGGAGGAGTCAAGGGATCTGGAGTGAAAAAGGTGTTTGACCTCGTCCAAAAGGCCAATGCCGATAGCAAAGTCTCGGGTATCTTGGTCCAGCTCCCTCTCGAGGGTGCTTCCAAAGAGGAGGAAAAGATGGTCGTCGACTCTGTATCCGTCACCAAGGACGTTGATGGATTCCACCCCGAAAACATCGGTCTACTCAGCTCCCGATTATCCGAACCCTACTTTACCCCCTGTACCCCCGCCGGTGTCATCAAGCTCATCGACTCTACCGGTCATGATCTATCCGGATCCAATGTCGTCGTTATTGGTCGATCCGATATTGTCGGTACCCCCGTCTGTGCTCTACTCCGAAAGCGAGACGCAACCGTCACCCAATGTCACCGACACACCAAGAACCTCGAAGAGATTGTCAAGACTGCCGATGTCGTTGTCGTAGCTGTTGGAAAGGCTCAATTCGTCAAGGGAAGTTGGCTCAAAAAGGGAGCTGTCGTCATCGATGTCGGAACCAACTACATTCCCGACTCGACCAAGAAATCCGGTCAGCGATTGGTTGGAGATGTCGATTACGACTCGGCCGTCGAGGTTGCCAGCTACATTACTCCCGTCCCCGGAGGAGTGGGACCTATGACTGTCGCCATGCTTATGCAAAACACCTTCCAAGCCGCCAAGCGAGCATGGTCGATCGGCCGTGAGCGAAAGATCACTCCAAACCCGCTCGTCATGAAGGAAAAAGTCCCATCCGATATCGAGATTGCCGTCGCTCAAACTCCCAAACCCGTCGCTACCATCGCCTACGAGATGGGTGTTCAGCAAGACGAAGTCGAGAGCTACGGCAAATACAAGGCCAAGATCGAGCTTTCCATCCTTGAGCGACTTTCTGCCCGACAAGATGGTAAATACATTGTTGTCGCCGGTATCACTCCTACTCCTCTCGGAGAGGGCAAATCGACCACGACTATTGGTCTCGCTCAAGCTCTCGGTGCCCACTTGCAAAAGACTGCTATCGCCTGTGTACGACAACCCAGTCAAGGACCTACGTTCGGTGTCAAGGGTGGAGCTGCTGGTGGAGGATACTCTCAGGTGATTCCCATGACCGAGTTCAACTTGCACTTGACTGGTGATATCCACGCCGTCACTGCCGCCAACAACTTGCTCGCTGCCGCTATCGATGCTCGAATGTTTCACGAAGCTACCCAGACCGACAAGGGTCTTTTCAGTCGACTCGTCCCCGCTCAAAAGGGTAAACGAGTCTTTGCCAAGCCCATGCTTGCCCGTCTACAAAAGCTCGGTATCACCAAGACTGAACCCAACGACTTGACCGAGGAGGAAGCTTCCAAGTTTGCTCGTCTCGATATCGACGCTGCTACCCTCACCTGGAACCGAGTCCTCGACACTAATGACCGATACCTCCGATCCATCACTGTCGGTCAGGCCGATACCGAAAAGGGTTTCAGCCGACAAACCGCTTTCGATATCGCCGTCGCTTCCGAGTGCATGGCCGTCCTCGCCTTGTCCAAAGATCTCGCCGATATGCGAGCACGACTCGGTCGAATGGTCGTCGCTACCAGCAAAGCCGGAGATCCCGTTACTGCCGAGGATATCGGATGTGCCGGTGCCATGGCCGTCTTGATGAAGGATTCCATCAAACCTACACTCATGCAAACACTCGAGGGAACACCCGTCTTTGTCCACGCTGGACCATTCGCCAACATTGCTCATGGAAACTCGTCCATCATTGCCGACCGAATCGCACTCAAGCTCGCTGGTGTTGAGCAAGGAGATGACGAGGACCGAAACGGTTATGTCATCACGGAAGCTGGTTTCGGTGCCGATATCGGTATGGAGAAGTTCTGCAACA
>Ga0308160_10006032_pt1 | contig 12492 bp, 21 predicted proteins | sample PhyFR1_FD_201036 | JGI IMG/M metagenome (GOLD analysis project Ga0308160, IMG submission 201036) | Phyllosphere microbial communities from UC Gill Tract Community Farm, Albany, California, United States - DLSLF.R1 | ecosystem: Host-associated > Plants > Phyllosphere > Unclassified | place: USA... | reverse complement strand
TGTAATGCGTATGTCTTCTCACAGGCTCCTTCAACTACTTTACCGGTCGTGCTACCATACCATGCATAAGCCATAGACAGGTAGGCGATACTTGACAATTTCCGAGTTCACCATTGGTCAAAGCTCACAGCTTACGTAATAAATAGCCATTCACCATCTTGCGTCATCCATTTCAGCAAGAGCAAAAAACGTTCCCTCTGTGCAGCTGTATATATATCATATCTCGAATATAGCAACTCTACAACAATGCGAGCATACGTTTACGATAACGTCCCGTGAGCTAGTTGGCATCTCTCATTGTTCCACGAGCTGATAGATAGGGGAGACCAGAGGGAACAACATGATAGTGGAACTTCCGTTTCTATCGAGGCGCTCAAAGATTTCGGATTAACATATGAACATATCCCTGTTGATGATGCTGGGAAGTGGGAGAGTGACATTGGTAAGCTACCATCTGTTGTGATAGAACGTAAGCTAAGAAGTAGATGAGTTCGCCAAAGTAAGGGGATATAAGAACGTGTGTATTCTGCGTTCAATGAGAAATCAGAATTTAGCTGATTAGTAAGAGAGATAGAATAACGGTAACCCCCGAAGGACTGGGTGAGGCATATGAGACCAAGATCAAGTCTTTCTTTGATGAGTGAGTACTCCCCTGGGGGATGTAGCTGAAGGGATAGACATTTACATGAGGATGAGGAGATCCGATATATTCTAGGTGGATCTGGGTTCTTTGATGTCCGAGGTATGTCCCCTTCTATATGTCGTATAGTGGCTGATAGGTAGGAGCAGGCCATTTCGACGATCAATGGATCCGTCTAGCGCTAGAGAAAGGCGACTTGATAGTCCTCCCTCCAGGGTAAGCTTCATCATCTCCAGGAGCCAACGAGCTGATAAAAAGGATCTACCACCGATTCACAGTCGATACCGCAAACACCATCACTGCAATGAGATTATTCCAGGATGAACCTAAATGGACACCTCATTCCCGTTCACAAGCTGATACGGATGCTAGGCAGGCTAGGGCTGAGTATTTGGAGCAGGTCAAGAAAGCTACTGCCTAGGTCTGTATGAGGGGGATGGGCATAGAGGGAAGGAGGAAGTATAATGCTATGAATTTCTTGATTCACTCGACCGCTAATTGTATTGATATGGACTGAGAACTACTGAAACGCTTGGGACGTATCACTTGTTGATTACAAACACCGTCCAGACCTCTCCCTACGTCTGGTACGTCAACCCATCAAAGCGTATATCGAACCAACTCCCGCGCTCAATGAGTCAAGGAAGACGCTAATAAGGACTCGCTCTACCTGAGATCAATAGGAGAGAAAGAGTAGTATGCAGCGTTAACATCACAATAGGTACACATGCATCCAATACCACATCATGCTCACACGACTCAAGATAGTCCGATCACTGATACGATCCGAGGCCCATTTTCGACGAAGGAGTTTGAGGGACGGAAATAGGTGTCCAGTCGGGACTATTCTCAGAAGACCCAATTGGTGTTTTCGGATCAGGAGTTTCACCTCGAAGAGGAACCATCACAGGACTACCGAAAGCCGAATGCATTTTCGCTTCTCGAGCCCTAGATCGGAGGGTGATTTTGCGATATGGCGTAAACTCTGGAGGGGGTGGGGTAGGGGTGAAGATATCGATCACTTTGGTTGGAGTCTTGGGAGGGATGAAACGGGATAGATGGTCGAATGATTCGTGGGTTGGTGTACTGTTCGAGGATTCAGAAGCGGTGTGCTCGGAAATATCATCCAGGACAACGGTAGAAGTGGTCGAAGGTGTATACGCCATCTGGGGCAATTCTACCACGTCAACTCACGACTGATTAGAACGACGTACCATTCTCTCCGGTGATCGGATTCCAAATACCCAAACATTCTGCCCCAGCCAGACATTCCCTTTGCTCTTTACTCATTACAAACCCTTTCTTCTCCCATTTATCGCCCTTACCTTCAGCCTCAATTTTTCTGACCTCCGTTCTCAACTTCGGCTCCGGTAGGGCTGCACCACTCGGCAAGTAGGGCGTTGGAGGTGTTCGAGACCTTACTGATTCATAAGCTAGGTATGAGAGGAGTGAGGCTTTTGATCGGGAGAATGTAGAGTTCCGAAGGCGGGATAGGAGGGTTGGAGTAGATACTGATCGAGAGTTGGAGTGGTCTGGGGTTAGGGCTGGTTGTGGGTGACATTTAGGACGCGGGAGGGATAACGGCATCTTCGCTTGTGCCAGGTTGTGTAGAGAGTAGACAGACATGCATTACTCCCATAAAAGCCCCGGCGATGCACCTCTAGAGCAGCGTTGAGTGACTTGCAATAAGTGGACGTTGAAAGTGGAGGCGGGGTCGGGCAACGGAATCAAATATCAGTCAACGTCTGTGCGTTGATTCAGTATACGATTCAATCAATCAAGATCATTTCTCTTCTCTCTCTTTACTCTACCATTCTATCCTACATCACTCACTAAAACAGCCACAGGCAATACATATATACGATACCCTTCACATCAATATCATTTCCAAACAAAATCATCAGACAACAATCATACAATGGCCATGAACGCAAATGGACTCTTGTCCCCTCCTCAAACTGAAAAATCAATGTCAACAACCGCCACCCCACCCAAGATCGTCATCACGGAGAAGAACGCGCGTATTCTCTGTGTAGCTGATATTAGAGGTGATTGTAAGTCAACCCATCCCTTCAGTCATTTCCATCATTTGATCACGCGAGGAAAGGAAAGGAAATGAAATATATTTCTGGGGTCAGCCAACGTGAATTGAAGCTGACGTTATAGATCATGAATTGAATAAATTAATTCGAGAACATGATGCTACTGCTGTTATCCATACTGGAGATTTCGGTTTCCTCACAGCAGACAGTCTGGAACGAATGGGAGACAAGTAAGTCTTGTGTATAGAGGAGGAAGCTAACGATCAGAATCCTTCGACACCTACTCCAATATTCCCCACTTATCGCGGAAGGTACGCGAAAGCAACTCCTCAATATTCCCCAATCAGCAGGCCGACAAGCTCTCATCACCGCACTCGAAAGTAGTTCGATCCATTTCCCACTTTCTCAATTCCCACATTTATTGTCTGGGGCAATCACATTCCCAGTCCCCGTCTTTACTATTTGGGGATTGATTGAGGATATTCGAGTATTGGAAAAATTCAGGACGAATGAATACGAGGTCAAGAATCTAAATGTCATTGATGAAGCTTCGAGTAGGTTGCTCGAGGTTGGAGGGTTGAAGTTGAGGATCTTTGGGTTGGGAGGTGTAGTTTCAATGCACAAACTATGTAAGCCACTCAGCTGCCTCTCTCGAGAGCCAAAGCTGACTAGCAGTTGATCATGGTTCGTCTTGAGACGTGCCATATACTGGCTCATACTGATCAAATAGGAGATGGAAAGGCGTCGATCGCAGGTGGTCAGGGTACAATGTGGGCAACCGCTCTTCAGATTGGAGAACTGGTTGAAATGGCAGAAAAGGTGAGCTCAAGGTCGCTTTTAGACGGCTGAAGCTGACGGCAGACGTACGACGCATCCGAGACTCGTCTATTCATTGCATCCGGAACCATCCCTCGATGGGGTCTGCTCGAGCAGACTGCTCTTGCCCTCAAAGCCGATCTTACCATCTCTGCCGGTCTTCACTGTAAGCTGTCAACCCCGGACCCATAAGGTATAGCTGACAGCCAGTCCGATATCCCGCATCCTTCAACGCATACTCTGTTCATGGCAACTTTGAGCAGTATCAGCAGAAGTTCATGGCTGCTCGAGACGAATACAATGGTGTTTACAATATGGTCAAGGATAAGATCGATACCGTTATGGGGTGAGTCCCCAAACCTGGACCAGGTTTGCAGAAGCTGACATCATAGACCAGCGTATGTCAAGCTATTGAAGAAGGCCGCGCAGGTCTGCAGCAATATCCCTGAAGGGGAGACGGATCCCTGCTGGACCAGTGTATGGCACTGGATCCTTACGTACGTTCAATTGTTCAATTTCCGGTCAATACTAATGTCAGCGATGCCAATACTGGTTCCATGATTCTATCAATTAACGATGGCCGAGTGTCTTCGGAAATGAGGAGTGCCGGTCTTCATTTCGGACACCGAAACTCGTCTCTACCCGCGCCTCCCAACGGTCCTCAGTCTACCTCGATCGTTCAGCCTCGACGAGTCGAGCCTCACCCCACTGCCTCCAGGCCTACTGCCGCACCTTCTCGACCTTCCGAGTCTGCCGCTTCGGCCCCGAAAATCCTTACGAAACCTACGGAGGGAGCTGCAGGAGCTGCAGCCAACAAGGTTGTTCCTTCAAAACCTGCTCAGCCTACTCAAGGTCCCCAGGCGACCACCACCTCCGCTCCTCCCGCCTATAGCAGCATCAAACATAATCCACCTCCCAGCTCGATCCCTCCTAAACCCATGGCTCCTTCTCGACAACCTCGAGGTCCGGGATCAGTTGCTCAACCTCCTGCTCCCGCCAACAAGGTTGAGAACAAGCCTGCTCCCGCTTCTGCAGCCAAACCCTCCACGCCTGTTGGAAACCGAAAGTCACCCGCACCTGGTCCAAAGGGTGATAAGGCCCCCTCGAAATTAGCTTCGACCGAGACTACCGAGAAGAAGGCTGAGCCCGCTGCTCCTGCCACCACTGAGAAGAAGGAGGCTGGAAAGCCCGAAGAGGGGTCTCATCCCGTTCCAGCTCGACCTTATGAGAAACGATCCTTGTTCCTCAAGAAGATCCCTATTCCTACTTCTGAAGAGGAGATCAAGGCTCTTTTCCCTAATCAAAAGACCAAGGTAAGCTAGAGTTTCTGTATTCGAACTCAAGCTGATAAGTAGATCACCAATGTCAAGATCCCCTATGATATGATCAAGAAGCAGCAAAAGGAATTTGCTTATATCGATTTCGCGACCGAGGCCGATTGTCAGGAAGCCCTCAAGAACCACGAGGATGTGAGCTGTCCTGTCCGCTTCCAGTTCCTAGCTGATCAGTAGAAAATCCGAGACACCACCATCTCGATCGTGATCTCCAACCCTCCCAAGCCCTCGTCTGAATTCAGTGGTCGAGGACGAGGTGGAAACCGAGGTATTCGAGGTGCCAGGGGCGGAGGTCGAGGGGGATTGCACGGTGGACCTAACCGATCGGAGTCTACTGGTGGTGACAAGGCTGCTGGTGGAGATAAAAAGGCTGCGCCTGCTCCGGCTGCTACCCCGGCTCCAGCTCCCGCTGCTGCCGCCAAGAAGGATTAGGTTTCAGCTCCCGGTTCGGGTTCTGGCATGAAAAGTGAACGATGGGTTCGGATTGTATATATCACATAACGGTAGAGTTTCGGGCATCATCCTTTTATATTCCCAATTTCACGAGTATCATGAAAGTGGGTGTGTATCAGTGAAATCATCATGATAGTAGTAGAAAGCAGTAATTAGCATTGCATTGTTCATAATCGCGACACCCAACAGAATCATGTGGAATGAATTACATGATCGAATCATGGTGATGGTTTCATGAGGTGTCTCTAATCGTATAATGTCTACTCTGCCTTGACCTCTTCTGCCTTCACCTCTTCGGGATTGACCTCCTCGCCCTTGGTTCCCTCGACCGCATCAGGTCCAGGTCCTGCGGCACCCTTGAATTCCTGATCTTCGCCTTTCATCGTCAGGCCAATTTGATGCCATGTAGAGGTTTCTTCCCTTGTGATTTCCCTCAGAGCCATGGTTGCGTATGCTGATGGACCGAGGGTGAGCTCGATTTTGAGTGCTTGGAATTTGCCTAAATGTCAGCTGTCTTTCTCTTACTCATGATGCGACGATTCGAGGGCAAAGCAGGAGACCACGGATACACCCGGAATTAAAGAGGGTATGGTGGATGGAAGTGATAACAAGATGGAATGGAGAAGGAAGCAGGACTGACCTTCAGGATCATCTTCCGCCGCTGGGTTCTCACCAAGGATCTTATCCTCGTCCGATTGGACTAGAGAGATATCTGGATCGGTGTATGAGACATGAGACCAAGTGAATGTTTTAGGTAGATGGATGATTTTCCTGTAGGATCCAGGGAGGGAGTATTCGCTGATTATCAGCAGTGCACTTGTAGGGTTAAGAGGGGACATACCGCTGATCCCTCTGCATCCTCTTTGGATCTAATCCATCCTCCTTTAAGATCTTGGTATATAATTCTCCAATGTCGCCAGCTGGGTAATCGATATTCCAACCTGGTAGAGGCATTATTACGTCGTGGATTGTATAGTTTGCTAGATCCTCCTGAGTGAGTTGTTTAACTTCTTGAGAAGAGGAATTTGCGTGAGATGGTTTCCATCCTTTTGATGATTCGTCCACTTATCATCAGTTCCTGTTTGAGATGGAGCATGGAGGGGAGGAACGTACCAACTTCATCATCTGCTGACTTGTCTGCAAAGACTAGATCTCCCACTAGCGGTTCGGTAGATGAGAGCTTGATTCGTTCCGAGGTGACTAGATTCCAAATGTATGATTGGTAGGCGTGAACATACATTGTTCTCAGATTCCTTGGGATCTGCTCATTAGCTTCATAATATGATAGGAGAAGAAAAAGAACATACAGTACCCAAAGCACCGAGCTTATCTTTCCTATCAGACCTCCTCCAATGTTCCCAAATACTCCTCTCGGCAACACACCTCCTAGGCATTAATTGCAATGCCCCCTCCAGATCTTCATCTTCCAACCAAGCCAATCTAGCCCTTACACATTCAGGGTGTTCACCCTCTCGTAGAGAGAGGATTGAATCGACAGCTTCGGACCATTTGGATTGAAGAATGAATAAACCGGTTATGTGGGTTGGGACTGTTGATGTGCCGAATCGCTGCATTCCGTAAAAGTTTACGAAACCTTTGGTTCGGATGTTGAGGAGGTGAGCATCGATTTCTTCTCGTGTGGCTTCGGATTGGACGCTCCTTTTTGTCAGCTGCGTTCATTTCCACCAGACCAAGCTAGGGAGCGGGAAAACGAGAAGACATACCTGAGAGTAATAGCAAAGTAATTACCCTTGAGCATACCGAGCTCCAAGTATTTATCAGAATACTCGAGATCCCCAATCCTACACCCCCTCTCGCCCCTCTCTTCAACAGCTTGCTGCTCGGTCCTCCTTCCAGGTCGAATCCCATTGGCGGTCCTCCAAACTCCAACCAAGTTCTTGCCGGAACGCTTGAAACAGACTCGCTGAACTGTTACCGCTCGTTTGTCTTTCGTGCCGCACACAGATAAGTCTTGGGGTTTACAGCCGAGAGCACGGGATAGATGGGATAGACAATCTTGGGTATCTCGGTTCGTTTTGTGAAGGGTGAAATGGATGTAGGGGGGTGGTTTGGGTCGGTCGGAAGCGTCTACCTTATTAGCTTGGTTCCAAAATTGACTAAGGGGGATGACTTGCCCTTTGGCTTCTCAGGTCGACGGGTGGCTGGACCACCTTTTGACCACTTGAGAGCTATCCTCTGATTCTCTTCTCCTGGGATCTCCTTGGCAGAAGTCTCGAAAGTACCCTTGAATACCTCTCGGATGACTTGATGAGCCTTCGTCCTATCCTCTCTGGTCATTTGCTACCTATAAGCTGATATCAAAAAGGCTAGTCATGCCAACTGACCTGAGACAGAACCTCTCGATCATCTTTCGTAGCATTGGCCCATTGTCCATTATCCCCAGCTCTCCCACCTCCTCGTCCACCTCTCCCCCCTCTTCCACGTCCTCTATCCCTTCCTTGTCCTCTTCCTCCTCCTCTATCGCCATACATGGAAGGAGGAGCCGGTACTTCCTCCTCACGCATCCCATCAACGTTCATAGCAGCCTCCTCATTTCCCGAAGCGACTTCCACCCTGGCCTTCCTTGATCCCCAACCTGAATCGACTTTTGGAGGTGGCTCCTTACCTTCGAGGAGTAGAGCGTATAATTTGGCGATACATTCATCTGAGAATACTGGTCGGAGGGTTCGGGTGGTAGTAGCTGTCCAGAGGGGGAGTGGCTTGAATCGAAGAGATTCGGGAAGGTCTTCATCGGTCTCTGGTTCTGCCTCTTTCTTCTCCTCGTTTCTCTCCTCCTTCTTCTCTTCTACTACCTCCGCCTTGGCTTCGACTGGAGCTGCTGCTTCAGCCTCGGCTTTTGGCTCCTCCTTCTCCTTCTCCTTGCCCTTGGTCCTGTCCCTCGGTACATCGTATGGGTCGACGGGCTTTCCAATACTCTTCAATCTCAATACCTTCCCATCAAGTCCGACTTCATTGACAAGGAAGTCGGTGAATCTACAATCAGTATATTATCTATTAATATGAGAGATTCATACCTCTGCTTGATTACTCCCCTAACTCCCTTAAAAGCAGGATCCCCAGCATACCCCAGAATCCCAACTTCTTCCTGTCCAACAAAACCCTTCCTAGCCCTCAAATCAGCTTTCACACCAGTGACAAGCTCCAATGAAGGTGGCATAACCGGTAGAATGGGTTTTAAACCCATCTTTGATACGACAGCGGGGATAGTCTCGTTACCAGGTCGACTGTGGGGGTAGGTGAGGTTTTCGATTGGCTTGGGCTCCGAATCGAATTTCGCTCGTTTTGAAGTTTCGTCTGTTGAATCTCCTGGGGAGATTGCTCTTTTGGGTGTATCTGACATGCTTGGTCAGGTTGGCTATGTATCGTATAGAGTACACAGTGAGGGGACAGGGGGATATCTCGAAAGATTCAAATATTAATCACGTGACTAAGATTACCATTGTCCTGGTAACTATAAGGTAAAGTAAGTTCAGTCCATTACTAGTACACCTCCTATATACACTCTTCCCCTCCGTATAGTAGATAGAAGGACAGAACAGCATACATATAGATCAAGGGCAGGTCCCAAAATGGTCGCTCCAAATGCTGTCTCGAGGGAGCAGGCTTACCTCACTTCAGTCGCGAATCAGCCAAAGGATATCGACCCGGATCGTATATACGAGGTAAGTCCAGAGAAGCGATAGTATACCCTCCGTACCTACATCCCCAATTCGCCACAGTTATAATGGCATAAAACCTCACTCCATACCCAATTTCTCACCACTTCGTACCTATCAAGAAAAGACTCTCGAGCTGGGTGAGATCGAAGCTGACATCTAGAAACTCGAAATAATCGGAAAAGGAGCCTACGGAGCAGTCTACCGAGGCAAACACCTTCCCTCAGGCCATGTCGTCGCTCTCAAAATCATCAATCTCGATACAGAAGATGACGATGTTGGGGATATCCAAAAGGAGATTGCGTTACTGCAGCAGTTGATGAACACGACCGGGGGGAAGGATATGAATGTGATCAAGTACTATGGGAGTTTGATGGAGGGTCCTAGGGTTTGGATTATTATGGAATTGGCCGAGGGTGGGAGTATAAGGACCTTGGTATGTCTATCCCAGAGTGACTTCGGGTGTTAAGGGATGGAGCTGATCTGTAGTCGAGAGCTCAACCTCTGAGGGAGAATCATATATGCTTGATCATACGGGAAGTCTTGGTCGCCCTAGGCTTCCTTCATAAACATGGAGTCATTCATCGTGATATCAAAGGTCAGCTCAGCTGAGTCTCCACTCTCATCCTAGCTGACAGATAGCCGCAAACATCCTTTTGACAACTACACCGAATCGGGTCCTCCTGTGTGATTTCGGAGTAGCTGCCCTCCTCGCAAGTCAAACGTCCAAACGATCAACATTCGTCGGTACACCCTACTGGATGGCTCCGGAGGTGATAACTGAAGGCCGCCTCTACGATTCAAAAGCGGATATCTGGTCGCTCGGTATAACCCTCCTGGAAATGTGTTATGGAGAACCACCAATGTCAGGTCAACCAGCAGCTCGGGCAGTCATGTTGATCGGGGATAAGAAAATGCGAGCGCCACGGCTGGAGGGAAATGGCTGGAGCAAGGATATGAAAGACTTTGTGATTGGGTGCTTGAATGAAGAACCGGGAGATAGATCCCCTGCGGAAGAATTGGCGAAAATGAGGTGGATCAAATTGCAGGCCAAGACCGGACTGGGTGTTTTGAACGAGTTGATTGTCAATTACAAAGTCTGGAAGGACAAGGGCGGGGAGCGACAGAGCTTGGCGCCCGGAGTGGGGGCGAAGACGGAAGACGAAGAGGATGATGAAGAATATCAACACGGCGATTGGGCGTTTGATGTGAGTAGCCTGTCAACTCATGTTAATATCGCTGACGTTATAGACGGTGAGGTCGAGGATGTCGATGCTGGTAGATCAGAAAGCGCAGGACGGGGACCTAGGTACGTCGCTGACTCCTCCCGTCATGCCATTCCCACTAACTCCAGACCTGGCACCACCAACGGCCCGTCCGGCCCCCCAGTCCCTCCGTCGACTTTTTCACGACGAAGACTCAGCAGATCCAGACCCGTTCCAATCCTTCGCTCACCAACAACCAATCACACCACATACCTCACAAGAGGGGTATGTAGATCAGTTCGCCCCCAACCCAGAGATCTCATTTGACGAAGATGATGATGAACACTCTTTTGAGGGTACCGTCCGTCAAGCGAAACCCAAGGTTCGACCCGCATTGGGAGTTACGCAATCCAGTGACTCCGTCTCCATGGCCTCATCGCATGCGTTTGAGATGGATAATGACGCGTCGACACCGACGCCGATCGCTTTACCGCAAGACGACGACGACAGTGATGAATCTGACGATCTCGGACCGCCGCAAGCCCCATTCGGTCAAGGACAACAACTACGTGCGAAAGCATCATATGACAGCCTATCATCAAACCCCACCACTCGATCTCAAATCTCGCAAGATCCACGTCCTGCCAAAGAGATCCGTAAACCTTCAGGAGGTACTGTAGGAGATGGTCTCCGGGGATTCCAATTCCCCTTGAGTAAAGCGGTCATGGCTTCCCGCCCACCTCCTCTCACTCGAAACGCTTCAGCAATGCCACTATCATCCGCGGCCGAAGACGAAACTTCATCCCTCTCACCCTCCAGACCAGGATTGCAACGTATGCAATCTGCAATGCCTGACCTTCAACCGAATTCCGCGACTACACCAGTAAAACCCGCCCGACCGCAGATCTCGATAAACCTCCCACCGAGACCGCCTATGATGAGGCATGCTTCTGCTGCTGTTATGGAGGGTCGTGCGCAGGCACAGGCGCAAGCGCAAGCTTTGGCGGCTGTTGATACTGGAGCTAAGAACCTTGGTGTTCCAGGGAAACCACAGATCGGTCTAGGGGTCGGTGTACCGGGTCAAGTAGGGATGAGTCGGAGTAGAAGTGGAAGTAGGACAGAGGATCATAGTGTCGGTCTAAGAGATCTTATGAGGGTAAATCTTTTCCATACCTCTTCCGGGCTTAGCTGATGATAGTTATCACCAGCAGTACCTGGTCTATCAGACCTCCCACCATCACCCTCAACAACAGGGAATCCAATGCTCAAACACCTCCAACTCCCAGCCGCACAAGGACAGCCATCACCACTTTCATTCCAGTCTCTACCACTCCAAACTTCCCTCTCGTCACAAGGTCCAATGCCGCCATTACCTCGAACCTTACCCGCACTGGCTTCAACCCCAATGGCACCGTCCATCTCCCAGGCGTCCACTTTCTCAGTAGGACAGGGTCAGACGACTGTACATCCTTCTCCGCAGCTGGATGTAGGTACCGCAGGTCTGAATATCAGACCACTGGACATGATGATGGGTCATGAAGAGGTTTATGAGGAGTTGGAAAGACGCATCGATGAGATGAGGGGTTGGTTAGAATGCGTAGAGGTCGGATTGGATGATCTGCTAAAATCGCCATTGGAAGGGGACAACTCAGTGGTGACCTAATGACATGGACTTTCTTGCTTTACGAAGCTGACGTATCAAAACTTGTTGTAATATAGACATAGTATACATATGTAGCAGGTAGGATGTATAAACAGCAACAAATCATCACGCGTATCGATCATCCACTTTCATTAAGACTCTATCTCCGATACACCTTCAAAGCCTCCTGGAAACAGCCTGCCTAGCACTCGCAGCATCGATCCTGGCCTTAAGGGCAGTAAGCTGACTACTATCACCACGTCGACTAGCCCCAGCGCCAGTTGACAACTTGCTAGTAGAAGGCACAGGCATTCTGGAAGCAGCAGGCCTAGGTAAAGCAGAAGTACCAGATACCGGTCGAGTAGTAGCTGGGGGAATCGATGATTTCCAAGCGGTAGGGCGAACCAAGGATCGAGCAACAGTTTCGGCGGGAGTAGAAGCCGCACGGGATTTGAGGGAGGTCGTATCTCGCTTGGAGGGGGAAATTGGTGCCATGGACATTTTCCCTGGAACAGCCCGAGCAGAGGGCTTAGGTAGACCGCCGACTGCGGACGCTACAGGTCGAGCCAGTCGATTGGTCTGGGCAGCGTCTCCTCCAAATGCTCTTGGTGCTGTGGTCGATGTGGACGGTCGGATGAGACCTGGACGAGTAGTTGAAGTAGTGGCGCCAACGCGGGAAGAGG
>Ga0308160_10006031_pt1 | contig 12494 bp, 8 predicted proteins | sample PhyFR1_FD_201036 | JGI IMG/M metagenome (GOLD analysis project Ga0308160, IMG submission 201036) | Phyllosphere microbial communities from UC Gill Tract Community Farm, Albany, California, United States - DLSLF.R1 | ecosystem: Host-associated > Plants > Phyllosphere > Unclassified | place: USA... | reverse complement strand
GGGCCTGCAGATCGGTACCGGTGTGCGCACCGTCGCCACCGAGCGCATCCACACCCAGGGTAATCCCCAGCTGACCGGCAACGACAAGGACGTCATGGTCAACGGTCCCGGCTATTTCCCGGTCATGATGCCGGACGGCACCCAGGCATATACCCGCGACGGCTCCTTCCAGAAAGACCAGAACGGCCAGCTCGTCACCTCGAGCGGCTTCGTGGTCCAGCCGGCCATCACCGTGCCGGTCAATGCCGAGTCGATCAGCGTCGGCCGCGACGGCACCGTGTCGGTCAAGATCGCCGGCGAAACCGCCATGACCCAGATCGGCGCCCTGCAGCTGGCGACCTTCATCAACCCGGCCGGCCTCGAGTCGCGCGGCGAGAACCTGTACGTCGAAACCACCGCGTCCGGCGCACCGAACCTGAACGTTCCTGGCACCAATGGCGCCGGCAACCTGATGCAGGGCTATGTCGAGTCGTCGAACGTGAATGTGGTCGAGGAAATGGTGGCGATGATCCAGACACAGCGCGCCTACGAGATCAACAGCAAGGCGATCACGACGTCCGACCAGATGCTGCAGAAGCTGTCGCAGCTGTAATCCAGTTCATCCGAAACCTTTACTTCGCTCATGAAACTCCTGACTTCGTTCGCTACGCTGTTGCTGCTGGCCGGTTGCAACACCGCTCCTACCACCATCGTGCAGGGCCCGACCAGCGCCCGTCCGATGCTGGTCGAGAATGCGCCGGCCACCGATGGCGCGATCTTTAACGTCAACAGCTACCGTCCGATGTTCGAAGACCGCCGCGCCCGTCATATCGGCGACCTGTTGACCGTGAATATCAGCGAGCGCACTTCGGCCACCAAGGCCGGCGCCAGCTCGGGCAACAAGACCGGCAGCGCCAGCTTCACTGCGCCTGGCCTGCTGGCCGGCAAGATCGGCGCCAATGTGGGCCTGGAGTCGGGCACCAAGTTTGCCGACGGCGACAACCAGAGCGCCTCGAACAACTTCACCGGCACCATCGGCGTGACCGTGACCGAAGTGCTTCCGAACGGCAACCTGATCGTGGCCGGCGAGAAGCAGGTCGCGATGAACAAGGGCACCGAGTTCATCCGTTTCTCGGGCATGGTCAGCCCCGACACGATCCAGGCCGGCAATACCGTGTCGTCCGCCGTGATCGCCGATGCGCGGGTCGAATACCGCACCAACAGCCGCCTCGACCGCGCCGAAGTGACGTCGATGCTGTCGCGTTTCTTCCTGTCGATGCTGCCATTCTGAAAGAGTGAGTCCAATGCGTAAAATGACTTCCTTCATGCTGCTGGCCGCCGCGCTTGCCGGCGCCGCACCACTGGCCCAGGCCGAGCGTCTGAAGGACTTGGCCACCATCGCCGGCGTGCGCCAGAACCAGCTGAGCGGCTATGGCATCGTCGTGGGGCTGGACGGCACCGGCGACCAGACCACCCAGACCCCGTTCACGGTCCAGTCGATCAAGGCGATGCTGCAGCAGAAGGGCGTCAACCTGCCGCCCGGCGTCCAGCTGCAACTGAAGAACGTGGCGGCCGTCATGGTCACCGCGTCATTGCCGGCCTTCGCCCAGCCGGGCCAGCCGCTGGACATCACGGTCTCGTCGATCGGTAACGCGAAAAGCCTGCGCGGCGGCACGCTCCTGATGGCGCCGCTGCACGGCGCCGACGGCCAGGTGTACGCCATGGCCCAGGGCAACCTGGTGGTCGGCGGCGTCGGCGCCCAAGCGCCCGGCGGCGGCGCGCAGGTGCAGGTGAACCACCTGTCGGTGGGCCGCATCTCGGGCGGCGCGACGGTCGAGCGCGCCGTCGCCTCGAACCTGGGCGAGAACAACCAGATCCGCCTGGAACTCAAGGAAACCGACTTCGCGACCGCGGCGCGCGTGGTCGAAGCCGTCAACGACCAGTTCGGCGCCGGCGTCGCCACCGCCCTCGACGGCCGCGTGGTGCGCGTGCGCACCCCGTCGTCGAGCGACCAGCGCGTGGCCTTCCTGGGCCAGCTGGAACAGATCGACGTCAGGCAGCCGATGGCCTCGGCCAAGGTGATCATGAATGCCCGCACCGGTTCGGTGGTGATGAACCAGGCCGTGATGCTGGAGAACTGCGCGATTTCGCATGGCAACCTGTCTATTACGATCGGCAACGAGACGCAGGTGAGCCAGCCGAACCCGCTGTCGCGCGGCACGACGGTCGTGACCCAGAATCCATCGGTCGAGATCAAGAAGGAACCGGGCCAGGTGCTCAATGTGAAGGGCGGCGCGTCGCTGGCCGAAGTGGTGAAGGCGATGAACTCGATCGGCACCACCCCGCAAGACCTGCTGGCTATCCTGCAGGCGCTGAAGGCCGCAGGTTCGCTGCGCGCCGAACTCGAAATCATCTGATTGAATTGTTGGGATTCGCATGATCGCCTCGCCACTCTCCGCTGACCAGACCTCCAAGCTCGCGCTCGACACCAATAGCCTGAACGGCTTGCGGCAGAACGCGAAGGACGGCTCGCCGGCCGCCCTCAAGGAAGCGGCGACCCAGTTCGAGGCGATGTTCATCAATATGATGATGAAGAGCATGCGCGATGCGACGCCGCAGGAAGGCATGCTGGACAACCAGCAGACGAAGACCTTCACCACCATGCTCGACCAGCAGACCAGCCAGAACCTGGCCAAGCGCGGCGTCGGCCTGGCCGACGTGCTGGTGCGCCAGCTGAACGCGCAGACCATGGGCCAGCAGGCGCTGGCGATCGGCGCCGACGGCGTCGCTGCCGGCGCCGCGGCCGCCGCGCCGGGCATGCGCGGCCTGCCGAGCGCGATGGATGCGGCGGCGCTGTACAAGAACAGCGCAGGCAACGCCGCGGCCGCCGACGGCGCCGCCAAGGCGCCGCCGCTGCCGGCCACCACGGAGTCGGGCAGGGTGCAGGCGCCGCACGTGCGCGCCTTCCAGGAGAAGCTGCATGAACATGCGCACGCGGCCGAGCAGACCACCGGCGTGCCGGCCAAGTTCATGCTGGGCCAGGCTGCGCTCGAAACCGGCTGGGGCAAGCGCATGATCCGCAACGCCGATGGCAGCAACAGCAACAACCTGTTCGGCATCAAGGCCGGTCCTTCGTGGAAAGGCAAGGTTGCCACGTCGATCACGACCGAATACGTGAACGGCAAGCCGCAGACCCGTGTCGAGAAATTCCGCGCCTATGACAGCCCGGCCGACTCGTTCCGCGACTACGCCCGGCTGATCACGAACAACCCGCGTTACGAAAAAGTCATCGCCTCGGGCGGCGACGCCGCAGCCTTCGCCACCGGCCTGCAGCGCGCCGGTTACGCGACCGACCCGCATTACGCAAGCAAGCTGACCAAGTTGATCAAGAACTCGCTGGCTTGACGCCCGGGCCTGGAACAATGTCCTTGCAAATGACCGTCAAGTTTTCCCAAAAGCTGCCGTTGACGGTATTGTTAAAGAGAGAAAAATCATGAGTAGCCTCCTCGCGATCGGTAAGACCGGCCTGTATGCAGCCCAGGCAGCCCTGTCCACCACCGGCCACAATATTACGAACGCCAACGTTGCCGGTTTCAGCCGGCAGGTCGTGGTGCAGGCCACCACGGCCGCACTCGATACCGGCGTCGGCTTCCAGGGCACCGGTACCCAGGTCGCGCAGATCAAGCGCTACAGCGACAACTTCCTGAATACCCAGGTGCGCAACGCGCAAGCCAGCACCAGCGGCCTGGAATCGTATTATTCGCAGATCAAGCAGATCGACAACCTGCTGGCCGACAGCACCTCGGGCCTGTCGCCGGCGATGCAGGATTTCTTCAAGGGCGTGCAGGACATGGCCGCCAACCGCGCCTCGGTGCCGTCGCGCCAGGCAATGCTGTCGAGCGCCGAATCGCTGGCGACGCGCTTGCAGGGCCTGGATGCGCGCCTGGGCGAAATCCGCGACGGCGTCAATTCCGAGATCGAAACGAGCGTCACCGCGATCAATACCTACGCCGGCCAGATCGCCAAGCTCAATGAGCAGATCGGTAACTACGCCGCGTCCGAACAGCGTCCGCCGAACGACCTGCTGGACCAGCGCGACCAGGTGGTGCTCGAACTGAACAAGTACGTCAAGGCGAATGTGACGCCGGGCGACAACAACAGCCTGACGGTATCGTTCGGCAACGGCCAGCCGCTGGTCGTGGGCCAGGATTCGTACAAGCTTGCCACCATGCAGGCGCCGACCGACCTGACCCGCACCGAAGTGGGGTACCAGGTGGGCTCGAAGGTGTCGGTGCTGCCGGAAGGCGCGATCACCGGCGGCAAGCTGGGCGGCGTGCTGGAATTCCGCAGCGGCACCCTGGACAAGGCCCAGAGCCAGCTCGGCAAGATCGCTATCGGCATGGCCTTCGAGTTCAACCAGCAGCACAAGCTGGGCCTGGACCAGAACGGCGATCCGGGCAAGGACTTCTTCAGCGTGGCGAAGGCCTACGTGGGCAAGAGCGTCAACAACTCGCCGTCCAGCACCGCCGAGATCGCCGCCAGGGTGACCGATCCGTCGCAGCTGCAGGATAGCGATTACCAGATCAAGTTCGACGGCGCCAACTACAGCATGGTGCGCCTGTCGGACAACAAGGCGGTGGCCACGGTGACCCCGGGCGCCGACGGCGCCGCCACGCTCGAATACGGCGGCGTCGAGTTCGACTTCTCGGGCAGTGCGCGCGCCGGCGACACCTTCCTGGTGCGGCCGACCATCAATGGCGCGGCCGACTTCAAGGTGCTGGCCAACGACGTCTCGCAGATCGCCGCCGCGGCCCCGATCGCCACCAGCGCGCCGCTGTCCAATACCGGCACCGGCAAGATCAGCGAAGGCAAGGTCGACGAGCGCTTCCTGGGCACGCCGCCGGACCTGCCGATCACCCTCGAATTCACCAAGGCGCCGGGCGCCGCCACCGGTACGATCTCGGGCTTCCCGGCCGGCGTGCAGGTCTACAAGCTCAACGAAAAGGGCGAGGAATTGCCGGTTGGCCCTGCCAATATCGCCTTCGAGAACGGCGCCACCTACAGCTTCGGCGGCATCCAGATCACGCTGACCGGTGCGCCCGGCAGTGGCGACAAGTTCGAGATCGCCAGCAACGACAGCGGCGTGGGCGATACCCGCAATATCGCGGCGCTGGGCCAACTGCAGACCAAGAACATCTTCAACGACGGCACCGCGACGCTGCAATCGTCGTATGCCCAGATGGTGAGCGAAGTCGGCAACAAGACCCGCGAAGTCCAGATCAACGCGGCCGCCGGCAATTCGCTGCTGGCGCAGGCGCAGGGCGCCGCTGCCGATGTGTCGGGCGTCAACCTGGACGAGGAAGCCGCCAACCTGATCAAATACCAGCAGGCCTACCAGGCGTCGAGCAAGGTGATGCAGATCGCCGGCACGATCTTCGACACGCTGCTGTCGATCGCCCGCTAACGCCCGAGAACCAGGATAGACCATCATGCGCATCAGTACCGCCAACCTCTACAGCACCTCGACCACCCAGCTCAACAATCTGCAGAGTGCGCTCGCGCGCACCCAGATGCAGCTGTCGACCGACCGCCGCCTGCTCACGCCGGCCGACGATCCGGTGGCGTCGGCGCGCGCGCTCGAAGTGAGCCAGTCGCAGAACATCAACGCCCAGTTTGCGACCAACCGCAGCAGCGCCAGCTCGGCGATGGCGCACGTCGAATCGTCGCTCCAGAACGCGGGCGACCTGATCCAGGAGATCCAGACCCTGGCAGTGAGCGCCGGCAATGGCACCATGCTGCAGGGCGACCGCGAGAAGCTGGCCACCGAACTCGAAGGCCGCCTGGCGGATCTGCTGGGCGTGGCGAACACGTCCGACGGTGCGGGCGGCTTCCTGTTCTCGGGCTACAAGACCACGACCCAGCCGTTCACGGCCTCGGCCGATGGCGCCACCTACCAGGGCGACCAGGGCGTGCGCCAGTTGCAGGTGAGCGATTCGCGCAAGGTGCCGCTGTCGGCGTCGGGCAGCGCCATCTTCGAGGCGATCCCGACCGGCAACGGCGTGTTCCAGACCAAGGCGGCCGATGGCAACCAGGGCGCGGCCATCATCTCGTCCGGCTCGATCGTCGACCGCAGCCAGTTCGACAGCAGCAAGAAGTATGCGATCGAATTCTCGGTCACGGCCGACACGCCGCCGGTGACGACGTATTCGGTGTACACCACCAACCCGCGCGCCGAGGTGCCGAACCAGCAGGCCATCGCCTACCAGGAGGGCAAGCAGATCGCATTCGACGGCATGGCGCTCGACATCAAGGGCGTGCCGGCCCAGGGCGATTCGTTCAGCGTCGAGCCGAGCCAGAAGGAATCGGTATTCAAGACCGTGACCGACCTGATCTCGACGCTGCGCCTGCCGGGCGATGGTTCGACCGGCAAGGCCGAGCTGACCAACAAGCTGAACACCGCGATCAGCAACCTGCAGAATGCGCACGACAATGTGCTGACGCAGCAGGCGTCGGTCGGCGCGCACATGAAGGAGCTCGATTACCTGAGCAGTGCGGGCGACGACCTGGACATCCAGTACGCCACCACGCTGGACGACTTGCAGGGCCTGGATACGGTGAAGGCGATTTCGGATTTTTCGCAGCAGCAGCTGACCCTGCAGGCGGCGCAGATGACGTTCAAGACGATGTCGGGGTTGTCGCTGTTTAATGTGATCTAAGCCGGCGTTACCGCAATGCCCTAAGCGGAAAGGCAAGGAGCGCATACCACGGCAGTCCTACCAGCTTTTTCTCCCGCGGGGTCAGGTCTGACATTCGGACACGAGCTCTACAATAGTTTTTTTCCCCAGCGGGGTCAGGTCTGACATTCGGACACGGGCTCTACAATAGTTTTGATTGATGCGCTTTTTCAAAAGAGGTGACCGCTCGGCTGACCGTCTTAGTCGAAACGCCAAAAGCGCCTGCAATTCTCGACATCGTGAAGGCGGTCGATGCGTAAGCGCGCGCCATTGCCTCGTCTCTGTCAGGGTATCGCTCCTGGTAAGCGCATAAGGAAAGCGCCACTGCGCGCCGTTCCGATTTCTTCGTTTCCACAAGCCCTTCAGAGCACTGTAGCTGTTGATGTTCTGAAATGAAGGGCTCGTCGCCAAGCAGGACCTGATGGCGTGTCGCCTTCAGTGGATTCGGTTTTCCAATTCCAGCGAGCACAAATTCCATGTAGGCCGCGATCGCGCTCTCATGCGTGTCGCCAAATTGCCTGAGTAACGAGTCGCGCTCCAGCCAGTCGGGCTGCGATCCTTGGCTGACAAAATAACGATAGCTGCTCCATTGCCATTCGCTCAGCGCATTCACGATGCGTGCGCGCAGTGGATTCAGAACGATGTAACGGGAGACCTCTAACAGATAACTTTCCTTCTGCACCAGGACTGCGTGATAGCGCCCTTGAAAGACGTGCCCGGCTAGACGGTGGCGTCGATTGACATGTTGAGAATAGATTCCGTTGAGTTGGCGCATGCAGTCCGGAAGGTTCGCCTCGATTGATTCAATCAGCAGGTGGTAGTGATTGGTCATCTGGCAAAAGCTGTGGATGACGCAGTGGTGGCGTTCGCACACCTTTGCAAGCACCTCTAACCAGATTCGTCGATCGGCGTCATCCCGATAGATTGCCGTGCGACGGTTGCCGCGTGAGGTGACGTGGTGCAGGGCGCCAGGAAAATCGAGTCTGAGTGGTCGTGTCATCCGATAACGGTACCGGTTGTGCATTGACCAGCGCTGAGCTTGCGTAATCCTGCTCCAGATCCATTAGTGAGGGCTGAGGCCGTGTCCGAATGTCAGACCTGACCCCAGCTGTTGTGACGGCTGAGGCCGTGTCCGAATGTCAGACCTGACCCCAGCTGTTCGTGACGGCTGAGACCGTGTCCGAATGTCAGACCTGACCCCAGCTGTTGTGTCCGAATGTCAGACCTGACCCCAGCTGTTGCTTGGTCGGTTTAATGTGATTTGACCCGGCGCTACGGCAATCCTGTCATCGCACCTTTTATTCAGCGAGAGCCGCGCCATGCGTGCCCGCCATGATCAGCGCGAAGTCGACGGCTTCGGCGGCGTTTTCGCGTTCACCTTCGGCGGCTTGGTCGCGGCGCTGATCTCGGCGCCGCAGTTCGTGTCCGGCGCCTTGTCGACGTTAATCAGCGGCAGCAGCGCGGCCAGCGGATTCACCGCTGCCAGCGCCACGGCGGCGCCGGCCTTGAGCGCCAGCGGGCCTGCATGCGGACCCACCTTCGGATCGGTGAAGGTGCCGCGCGCATACAGCGGCGTGCGCAGAGTCAGGATGCGCGCACCCTTGCTCTTCGGGCGCACGTCGAGGTCCATGCTCTCCTTGGCCAGGTCGACATAGCCCGACACGTTCACCACCGCATCCTCGCTGTCGAGCACGAAACGGTCGACGTTCGCGCGGCCGTTGCGCACGGTCGTTTGCGCCGCCACGCAGTTGAGGGTGGTCTGCTTGTCGCCGAAGATCTTGGCGTATACGGCGTTCGCCACGTTCAGGCCGGCCAGTTCGAGGATGAACTGGCTGACCGCGCCTTCGGTCACCACCGCGTTGATCTCGCCCTGCGAGGTGCCCAGCATGGCGGCGACCGTGTTGCCCTTGCCGGCCAGGACGCCGTCGCCGTTGACTTCACCGAAGCTGGCCTGCATCGACTGCAGCTTGGGGAACAGTTCGCGGATCTTCAGGCCGCGCGCCGCCAGGCGCGCCGACGCGTCGAGCGTCTTCTGGCGGCCGTCCAGGCGGATATTCGAGGAGATGCGCCCGCCCGCCATGCCGAAGCTGAGCGGGGTCAGGGTGAGCACCTTGTCTTTCATGCGGATGGTGGTCTCGATATCGTTGAGCGGGATATCGTTGACGCGCACGATGCGCTTGCCGCTGAACTTGACGTCGGCGTCGAGCGCATCCCAGTTGTCGGTATTGAACTGGTCGACCGGCAAGGCCTTGCCCGGCGGCGGCGCCTTGACGCGGCCGGCCTGCTTGGTGCCGGCGCCGGTATCGGCGCCCACGGTCGGGCCCAGGTCGGCCAGGCGCAACTGCTTGGACACCAGCGCGCCGCTCAGGAACGGACGCTTCTCGCGCTGCGCATACGACAGCGTGCCGGCGATATCGCTGGCGCCCACCTTGCCGGTGAAGTCCTTGTACGTGAACGTCCAGAACTCGCCCTCCTTCTTGCCCAGCAGGTTGCCGCTGGTCGAATAGGGCGGGGTTTCCGGCAGCAGCACGCCGCTCAGGCCATACAGGTCGGCCATGCTGGCGCCGGCCAGTTCCATCTTGAGGGCAAAGCCGGACAGCGAGCTCGGATCGCGGATGATGCCGCGCAGGCCGAGCTTGTTCTGGCCCGCCTGCGCCTTGGCTTCGATCGGGAAATTCGCGTCGTCGCCGGTCAGCGACAGGACCGCGCCGGCGCGGCCGCCGCCCGTGATCCTGGCCTTGTGATAGGTGCCGTCGAGCGTGAAGGCCAGGCCGTAGGGCGGCACGCCGGGCGAGGTCGAGGCGTTCTCGCCGCCGCTGTCGATCGACTTGGCGTTGGCGCGCAGGTCCAGGCCGATCGGCTCGTCCACGTAGCGCAGCTTGCCGCTGCCAAAGGCCAGGCGCCGGATGTCGACATTCCATTGCGATGGGCCGTTATCCTTGAAGGTCCAGGAATTGCGGCCATCCTTGCGCCGCTCGACCGCGATGTCGGGCGCGGCCAGGAGCAGGTCGGTGATCACCACGTCCTTGGCCAGCAGCGGCAGCAGGCGCACGCCCACCTCGACGCGCTCGGCCGCCGCCATCTGCTTGCCGACGGTGCTCCAGGCGGGGTTGCTCATGTAGACATCGTTGGCGCTGACGTAAGGATGGGGCACGAAGCGCCGCCAGCCGGTCTCGCTGTGCTGCTCGCGCTGGAACTTGACGTCGAGGTCGCCACGGATCGCGAATTCGCGGCCGGTGGTTTCCGAGACCTTGCGGTTGATATAGGGCCGCAACATATTCCAGTCGAACAGCATGAGGAACAGGATCACGATCAGCGTGACGCCGAGCATGGTCCAGCCAACGATCTTGAGCGGTTTGGATGTTTTCATGGTGATGGCCTATGGTGGCGCTGAACGCTGCGAGCACGGATGCCTCAGGCTAACCCGGCCTTAGGATTTTGTTTGTTAGCTAAATAGCATTGGGGCGCGATCCGTGGCCGCTTTTTGCCCGGCGCCACGGTATGCTGTTGCTAGCAGGACAGACGCACACGGTGCGTGGGCGTGGCAGGACCGTCCGCGACGGCCATGTGCGCGCCCCTGTTTCGAGCGGTCGGCCTTCCGCACCCCGCGCGACTGAGTTGCGCCGTCGGCGGGGCCGGATGCGCGGCGGATCAGTTGTGGATATACCTGGCAAACACGTCGCTGAAATCACGCTTGGTATGCGTGTCGAACATGGCGCTGTTCAAGGCGCCCAGCAGTGCGTTGTACTGGCTGACGAGTCCACCCTCTGCTGGCGCAATATTGAGCTTGTGGACCGAGGCCGTGGCGTCCAGCGCGCGCAGCGCGTTCTCGCGCGACGACGCATCGCGCTGCTGCTGCTTGCCGATCGTGATCAAGGCCTTGTAGATGTCCTTGAGCTGTTCAATATAGGTCTTCTTGATGTCGATTGAAAAGCGCGTGGTGTCGAGATTGAACTTGAGTTCGATATCCATATCGAGCGTGCCGGCGGTCTCGATCGTAACGGCGGTGATCAGGTTCGACGCATAGTCGTAGCGCTTGATCGAGCGCTTGGACGACACGGCCGAATCGCCGTCCACGTGAATCAGCGCCAGGTTGGTGAAGCAGTACTCATCCTTCTTGCTCTTGATAAGGAAGAAGATCTGCTCGCCGTCCTCGGTGAACAGGTAGTCGTCGGCATCGACCTTGCTGTAGTCGGCAGGACCGACGATGACGCCGATATCGCTGATGCCCAGTGCTTCCGCCGCCAGTCGTTTGAACATGATGATTCCCGTGTAGTGAAAGACGCACCTTAGCACCGTTCGGAGACGTCGTAGAGCGTGATGTTTTACGCCGGCTCGACTTATCGCCGACGCAAGAAATAATGGTGAAAAAGCATGGTTTGTCATCAACTTTTCATGAATAAAGCCTAAGGTGGTCTTGCAGGCGTCAATACTGGCGTTCCCGACAACCGACCAGGATCCACCACATGCACAATCCAATTTCGCGTTTCCCGCGCACGAGGGCGCAAGCATGAGCCGTCGTGACTTTCTCCGCACCATGGGCAAGACCGGTGGGGCGAGCGCCGTGCTCGCGACCTTTCCGCCTTCCATCCAGAGGGCGTTGGCCCTGCCGGCCAACCAGCGCACCCGCAGCCTGCAGGATGTCGAGCACATTGTCGTGCTGACCCAGGAGAACCGCAGTTTCGACCATTATTTCGGCACGATGGAAGGGGTGAGGGGATTCGGCGATCCGTTCCCGATTCCCGTGATGGATCGACAGAATCTCATCAATCGCAAGTCGGTCTTCGTCCAGCGCACCGTCGGCGGCGCGCCGGTCCCCGGACGGCCCGACTGGCCGCAAAGCCGCGCCATCGCCCCGTTCAGGCTCAATACGGTGCAGGACTTCCCGGTGATGCGGGTGGCCGGGACGCCGCACGCCTGGCTGGATGCGCAGCTGGCCTGGGACCACGGTCGCATGAACGACTGGTGCACGGCCAAGCAGAACCATTCGATGGGCCACTACGCCGAGGCCGACTTGCCGTTCCAGTTCGCGCTGGCGCGCGCGTTCACGATCTGCGACCACTACCACTGCGCGACGCAGACCGGCACCAACACCAACCGCCTGTTCCTGTTCAGCGGCCACAACGATCCGCTGGCGGTGGCGGGCGGACCGGCCACCGATAACAGCCGCGACAGCTTCAATCCCGACATGGCCACCGATTACCTGTGGACCACCTATCCGGAGCGGCTCGAAGCCGCCGGCGTGAGCTGGCAGGTCTACCAGAACATGGACGACAACTTCACCGACAATTCGCTGGCCGGATTCCGCGCGTTTCGCAATGCCTGGTACCGGCGCCCGGGTTTCTCGCAGTCGCTGCGCGACCGTGGCGTCAGCACGCGCGACCTGGATCTGCTCAAGGCGGACGTACTGGCCAACCGCTTGCCGCAAGTCAGCTGGATCGTCGCAACCGCCGAAGGATCGGAACATCCCGGTCCGTCCAGCCCCGCTTCGGGCGCCGACTATACCGCGCGGGTCCTCGACGCCCTGACGGCGAATCCCGAGAGCTGGAGCAAGACAGTCCTGCTGGTCAACTTCGACGAAAACGATGGCTTCTTCGATCACATGCCGCCGCCATCGGTTCCGGCGTACACCACCTACAGCAGCGATCCGTCCCGGGCCCGCCTGGCCGGCGCATCGACCGTCGACACCACCGGCGAATACCACCATGTCCTCAACGGCGCCGATCCACGCACGCTGCACCGTCCCTACGGACTGGGGCCGCGGGTCCCGATGTATGTCAT
>Ga0308160_10006030_pt1 | contig 12495 bp, 9 predicted proteins | sample PhyFR1_FD_201036 | JGI IMG/M metagenome (GOLD analysis project Ga0308160, IMG submission 201036) | Phyllosphere microbial communities from UC Gill Tract Community Farm, Albany, California, United States - DLSLF.R1 | ecosystem: Host-associated > Plants > Phyllosphere > Unclassified | place: USA... | reverse complement strand
GCATAGGCTTCAAGGGAAGCGGTAAATTGTTGTGCAGCACGCCATGGGCCAAGGGTGTGAGAACTGGATGGACCAATACCTATCTTAAATATATCGAAAACGGAGATTTCTTCTCTTAGCATAAGCTTATAAAGCTAAACAGTTTATAAATTAAAACGCAAAAAAAGCCCCGCAAGTTGCGGGGCTTTAAATATATGGTTGTTTGGAAGATGAATTACATCATACCGCCCATACCACCACCGCCACCCATTGGAGGCATAGCAGCACCAGCGTTATCATCAGGATCATCAGCCAATACACATTCTGTAGTCAATAACATTGCTGCGATTGAAGCTGCATTTTCTAATGCTACACGACCTACTTTAGTTGGGTCAATAACACCAGCTGCAATTAAGTTTTCGTATACATCAGTACGGGCATTGTAACCGAAGTCAGCAGTACCTTCTTTAACTTTTTGTACAACGATAGAGCCTTCAATACCAGCATTCTGACAGATTTGACGAAGAGGCTCTTCAACAGCACGCTTAACGATAGCGATACCTGTAGTTTCATCTTCGTTGATGCCTTTCATACCTTCTAATGCCTCAATAGCACGGATGAAAGCAACACCACCACCTGCAACGATACCTTCTTCAACAGCCGCACGGGTTGCATGTAAAGCATCATCAACACGGTCTTTTTTCTCTTTCATTTCAACTTCAGAAGCTGCACCAACATAAAGAACTGCAACACCGCCAGCTAATTTAGCCAAACGCTCTTGTAATTTTTCTTTATCGTAGTCAGATGTAGTTGTCTCGATTTGAGCTTTGATTTGAGATACGCGGTTTTTGATGTCATCAGATTGACCAGCACCGTTGATGATGGTGGTATTGTCTTTGTCGATAACAACTTTCTCAGCAGTACCTAAGTAAGAAAGGTCAGCATTTTCTAATTTATAACCTCTTTCTTCAGAAATTACCGTACCACCAGTAAGGATCGCGATATCTTCTAACATTGCTTTTCTACGGTCACCGAAGCCTGGCGCTTTAACAGCAGCAACTTTCAGTGAACCACGGATTTTGTTAACTACCAAAGTAGCTAAAGCTTCACCGTCAAGGTCTTCAGCAATGATTAAAAGTGGTTTACCAGTTTGAACTTGTTTCTCAAGAACCGGCAACAATTCTTTCATGTTGCTGATTTTTTTGTCGTAGATCAAAATGTAAGGGTTTTCTAGTTCCGCTTCCATTTTGTCTGCATTGGTAACGAAGTATGGAGATAAATATCCACGGTCAAACTGCATACCTTCAACTGTTTTTACTTCAGTTTCAGTACCTTTTGCCTCTTCAACAGTGATAACACCGTCTTTACCAACTTTACCCATTGCTTCTGCGATCAATGCACCGATAACTTCGTCATTGTTTGCTGAGATAGAAGCAACTTGTTTGATTTTGTTGTTGTCCTCACCAACAGTTTGTGATTGTTGTTTAAGGTTTTCAACGATTGCAGTAACGGCTTTATCAATACCACGTTTTAAGTCCATTGGATTTGCACCAGCAGCAACGTTTTTGATACCAGCAGTAACAATAGCCTGTGCTAAAACAGTAGCAGTAGTCGTTCCGTCACCTGCAATATCAGCAGTTTTAGAAGCAACTTCTTTAACCATTTGCGCACCCATATTTTCAATCGGATCTTTCAATTCGATTTCTTTTGCTACGGTAACACCATCTTTAGTGATTGCTGGAGAACCGAATTTCTTATCAATAATAACATTACGACCTTTAGGACCTAAAGTTACTTTTACAGCGTTAGCTAAAATATCAACACCTCTTTTCAGGGCGTCACGGGCTTCAACGTTATATTTTACTTGTTTTGACATCTTATATCTTATTAAAAATTATTATTGAACTATAGCGTATATATCGTTTTCACGCATAATAAGGTAGTCTTTACCATCAATTGGAAGCTCAGTGCCACCATATTTTCCATAAAGAACAACATCACCAACTTTTACTGTCGGTTTTTTTCCTTCTGCATCTTCTTCCGAAACGGATACTACAGTTCCTTTTGATGGTTTTTCTTTTGCAGTATCAGGGATATAAATACCTGACGCAGTTTTTTCTTCAGCCGCAGCAGGCTCAACGATCACTCTGTTCGCTGTACCTGAGATTGGTTTAAGGTTTAATGCCATAACTTAATATTAATTTATTTTCTGTGTAAAAATTTAAATCTTATACCTGCTCCTACACAGTTTTTATGCCAAGGGGTTTTTGGTTGACAAATTTACACGACCTGTCAGCTAAGGGTAATAAACAAGCTTGCTGCGTGTCAGACTGGCAGAAACAAAAAAGCCCGTTAAGAGTTGATCTTAACGGGCTTGAAATTTTTAAAGCTGACTATTGAGCTGGTTTTGCTGGCGTAGTAGCTGGAGCTGCACCACCACCAATTGGAGAAGGAGCAGGAGTTTTGTTTAGTTGTTCTTCAATTTTAGAACTACCAGTTGAACCACCGTTACCGGTTTTAGCTACTGTAGTAATGGATAAAGTGATTACAACAATCGCTGCTAAAAGTATCCAGGTGCCTTTTTCTAAAACATCTCCTGTGCGCTGTACGCCGAACATGTTACTGGCTGATGATCCTGTAGCCAATCCACCACCTTTAGGGTTCTGGATCAATACAAAGATTGCTAAAGCGACACAAATAATGATTAATAGAATAATTAAAAAAAGCATAGTCTGTTATATGGTTAAATTTTCTTTTTTATAGATTGGATAAGATCGGCAAAGTAACGGCTTTTTTCCGGAAACTTCAAACTTAATTTTTCATAAGTATCTATGGCCTTGTGATAAAGCATTTGCTCAATATAGATCTTTGCAAGGGTCTCTGAAACGAGATCATTATGATCTTCGGCGCTTTTTTTAGCCTTATTTTCATTGTCGATCTGCTCTGGTCTTGGCGCGGAGATTTGGGGGTCTTTTTGAATAAAAGCGTCAATGATTTTAGCGTCCTTAGGGTCTGCATGGGGCTGAACCGAAGTGTTCAGGATTTCTTCCGCATTAAAAGGGCTTTGGATGTGGAATATGTGCTCCACATACTGCTGATGCAACTCATTTGGATTTTGCGTCTTTGGAGAAGCATAGGGCTGGAAAATGGTAGAATGCTCTTTGCGGGTTTTCGCCAGCCACCATAGGAAGGTATAAGGTAGAGAGTCATCATCGTAATTGGTAATTTCACTCGTATCCTTTTCGGTAAGTTGATTTCCGGTTTGTGGGTGCTGCTGGAGCACCGAAGTAGTTAAAGCTGTCTCTTCTTCATCAAAATCCTCTTCCGCAATATTTTCAACGACTGGAGGATTATTCTGAATTGGTGCCTCCCGGTCCTCCGTACTGAAATTCTCCTCAAAGGCGAAGAAGTCTGTTGCCGCGATGTTCTCAACGAAGTTATCTTCAAGCGTTTCTATTACCGGAACAGTAATAGGTAAGGCTTCGGCTTCCGGAATGTAATCATGTGCATCAACTTCGGTAATCTCATCAAAAGTTTCCTGCTCATCCGTATGATACTGCGCATGCTGTACTTCCTCCTGATGAACATCCACATCGTTAACCTCTTCTACACAGCAAATCTCCTCCGGCTGTGCGGATTCAGACTGCTCAAAAGAAATTTCCTCGATTTCATTGGGTGCATCAACTTTGGGTAGCGCAGCAGTAGCTTTTCGCTGCAGAAACTGATGCAAAACAGCACCGTTGGTATATAAGGCGGTTGTGGTAAGGGATTGTTCAGCTTCATCGGTCTCCATAGATAACCTCGCTAAAATCAATCTCAACGGTTGAAAATAGGGGTAACGGATCACCAGTTCCTTCAACAAAGGCATGTCCGAAAGCTTCAGGCTATCCGGATCATTTATTATAGAAGTCAGCTGTTTTTTATAGTCTATTTCCTGCACCACGTTGCTAAGATACAATTATTACCATTGAGCAAAAGCCCTGTTAAAAATATCTTCGGTCAGCTGCGCATTGATGTCTTTGATCAATTGCGGCTCAAGCGACTGCAAGCTGGCACCTGAAAGTACAAAGTCCTTGTAACGTGTAAATGGCTCTTCAAAACTCTGTTTTGCGTCTATGTTGTTTGTATACTTAACGGTTACAGTGATGGAAAGTCTGTTAGACCCTTGCGTGTTTTGCTGATTATTGTCGGTTAAAGTAACCGGCCTGATCTCATAATTCGTGATCCGGCCCTCGAAGATCGCTTGACCATCATTTTGCACAATGCTTAACGGCGATTGATTTCTGATTCTTGTACGTAAATCCTCCGTAAACTGCTGGCTCAGGTATGGAATTACCAGTGGCGCATTGTTTTCGAAGAAGTTTACTGTCACCGTCTTCATATCCGGTGGAATGGAGGCTCCACTGAATTTAATCGAGCAGGAATTAAACAAGGCAACAACTGCAAAAAGCAGGATATATATCTTCTTCATCTTAGTTTAAGTTCAGTTCTTTAATCTTGCGGTATAAGGTGCGCTCCGAAATCCCAAGTTCCTGTGCGGCAAACTTACGCTTGCCTTTATGCTTTTTCAGGGCCTTTTTAATCAGATCAGATTCTTTATCCACCAGCGACAGTGACTCTTCCACTTCCTCCGCTTCATGTGCGTAGTTATAATCCATGGGCGCATTCGGTGCCGGCTTATTGATTGTCAGCGCTTGTTGCTCAAACTTCGGATTACGGTCAATCTCTTGATAAAGCTGGTTGATGTAATGGGTATTGTCTTCCAGAATATGTGCGGTATTTCCACCACTCTGGATGATTTCTGCAACAAGCTTTTTCAGGTCCACCATGTCCTTTTTCATGTCGAAAAGTACTTTGTACAGGATGTCCCGCTCGGTGAAATCTTCCTTGTTGTTGTTGTTTCCGTTAATGGTCATGGGCAGGTTAGTGCCATTTTCATTCGGAATATAGTTTAACAAGGCTGCAGCAGTTACGTTCCGGTCTTTTTCCAGCACACAGATCTGCTCCGCAATATTTTTTAATTGGCGCACATTACCCGGCCAGCTGTAATTGCTCAGCAACTGTATGGCATCTGGATCCAGTTGTATGCCCGGACTGCGGTACTTATCACTAAAATCAGCTGAAAACTTACGGAAAAGCAGGTAAATATCTTCCTTACGCTCATGTAAAGCCGGAATACGCAAAGGCACAGTGTTCAAACGGTAATACAAATCCTCACGGAATTTGCCATTCTTAACCCGGTTATAAACATCTACGTTTGTTGCGGCAATGATGCGTACATCTGTTTTTTGAACTTTGGAAGAACCAACGCGCAAATATTCACCGCTTTCCAGAATACGAAGCAAACGTGCCTGCGTACCCAGAGGTAATTCAGCTACCTCATCCAAAAATATGGTTCCACCGTTGGCCACCTCGAAATATCCTTTACGAGCTTCATGGGCACCGGTAAAAGAGCCCTTCTCATGGCCAAATAGTTCAGAGTCTATGGTGCCTTCAGGTATGGCACCGCAGTTTACCGCAATGAAAGCACCATGTTTACGTGCGCTCATCTGGTGAATGATGTGCGAAAACACTTCTTTACCACTACCACTTTCACCAGTAATTAATACCGACATGTCCGTAGGTGCAACTTGTCTGGCTATATCAATGGCCCGGTTTAATAGCGGAGAACCGCCAATTATCCCAAACCTGTTTTTAATGTCCTGTACGTCCATAATTTAATCTGCAATTCTACCCAATAGGGTCGCTGATGTACAACGTTCAACAAATACATTTACATATTGCCCTGGCTTAATCTCTTCCGTTGCCGGGAAAACCACCATGGCATTTTGGTCATTACGACCGCAGTAGTCAGTTTTGGACTTCTTAGAAGTGCCTTCCACCAATATCCGCAAGGTTTTACCAACGTTTTGTTGCAGGCGGTATAAAGAAGTTTCCTGTTGTTTAAGAAGGATTTCGGCAAGGCGACGTTTCTTCACTTCTTCCGGCACATCATCTGCCAGTTTACGGGCAGCCAATGTTCCCGGGCGTTCCGAGTAGCTGAAGGTAAAGGCGAAATCATAACCTACATAATCCATCATGCTCAAGGTCTCCTGGTGATCTTCTTCCGTTTCCGTGCAGAACCCTGCGATGATGTCCGAAGAAATTGCACAATCCGGTATGATGGAACGAATGGCATCAATCCGGTTGATGTACCATTCCCTGGTATAAGTCCTGTTCATCAGTTCCAATACACGGCTGCTGCCGGATTGCACTGGTAAATGGATGTAGTTACAAATGTTATCGTGTTTGGCGATGGTATACAATACCTCGTCTGTAATATCTTTAGGGTGGGAGGTAGAGAAACGAACCCTTAAATCCGGGCTCACTAAAGCAACCATTTCTAATAACTGTGCAAAGTTTACGGCAACATCCACACTTTCACTGCCTTCCGTGCCTTTCCATTTATAAGAATCTACGTTCTGACCAAGTAAAGTAACTTCCTTATAACCCCGGTCAAACAGATCTTGTGCTTCCGCTAAAATAGAGTAAGGATCCCTGCTGCGCTCTCTGCCTCGGGTAAATGGTACCACGCAAAATGAGCACATGTTATCGCAACCCCGCATAATGGAAATGAAAGCCGTAATGCCATTGCCGTTTAAACGTACCGGACTGATGTCTGCATAGGTTTCCTCCCGGGATAGCAATACATTGATTGCTTTTTGCCCATCTTCAACCTGGCCAATTAACTGCGGAAGGTCGCGGTAAGCATCTGGTCCTACAACCATATCCACCAGCTTTTCTTCATCTAAAAATTTAGACTTCAGCCTTTCTGCCATACAGCCCAGTACACCAACAATTAACTTGGGATTACGACGCTTTTCGGCACCAAACTGCGACAAGCGGTTGCGAACGCGCTGTTCTGCATTTTCCCGAATGGAGCAGGTATTGATAAAAACTAAATCCGCTTCTTTATAATCACCGGTTGTTTCAAAACCGTTATCTCCTAAAATTGAAGCCACAATCTCGCTGTCTGCGAAATTCATCTGGCAGCCGTAACTTTCAATATACAACTTACGCGCATTTTGAAGTTTTGGCGTTTCAATGATTAAAGCCTCTCCCTGTCGCGCTTCATCGTGTGTCTTGTTTGTTAGCTCTAATTCAATCATTACAGTCCGCTTTATTACTAAGGTGCAAAATTAAGCATTTAATTTTTAAAATGACAAAGTGTCATATTAAAATCAGCTTCAAACAAAATTAGTCTGTTTGACTTATATTGTTTATAACATACATCTTCAGCTTCATGACCAATTTAACCAGGGGGAAAAACAAACTTTTCAAATGGATTGCCGGCATTCTGCTCGCAATCATTGCTATTGTAGGTGCCACAGCCATTTTCTTAGCCGCAAAATGGAAACCTTTTATCACCGAAAAGATCAAAACTGGAATTTATGAAGCTTCAGATCATCTTTACCATGTAGATTTTAAAGACCTGCATTTGAATGTGCTGACCGGAACAGCAATTCTGGACAGTGTTACCCTTTATCCGGATACGGCACTCTTTCATCAACTGGAAAAGAAGGATTTGGCACCAGTGCATTTGTTTGAACTCAAACTGGCTGAATTAAAGCTTACGAGAATCGGCATACTAACCGCTTATTTCAAAAAGCGAATAAACATGAACGCCATTATTCTTGATCATCCATCCATCAATATGCTGCACTTTAACGTGCAGCCACAACCCGATACGGTTAAAACCGGCCAAAATCTATATCAGTCGATCGCAAAATCCCTGGAGTCCGTACACATAAGGAGTATTAAGATCCTGGATGCAGATTTCGATTACATCAGGGGTGAATCGGGCGAAGTGCTTAAAGCGGTGAAAAAACTAAATGTGAGTATTACAGATGTATTGATAGACAGTGTATCTCAATATGATAAGGAGCGATTTTACTACAGTAAAGACGTTGCTTTTGAGCTCATAGGATACAAAGCGTTCAGCAAAGATAAAATGTACACCATAAAGGTGGATACCCTTAAAGGTTTTGCAAACAAAGGCATGGTCAGGTTAAGTGGCTTTGAGATGATCCCGATGTTTCCTGATCTGCAGTTCAGCAGGAAGTACCCCACACAGCGCGACCGCTATGATCTAAACTTTAAAAATGTGGAATTCCGCGGACTTGATCTGGAACGGTTTAACCGCCAGGGGCGCTTATTTGCTGATGCGATGTCCATAGCTTCTGCCAAAGTCAACATCTTTATGAACCGGGAATTACCGCCATCAACGGCGAACAAGGGGCGTAACTTTCCACACCTTGCCCTTCAACGGGTGGAGCTGCCTATGGTTATCGATACCCTTAGGTTAACAAACGTTGATGTAGCTTATACGGAATATAATCCAATTGCGCAGAAACGCGGTACGGTGCATATCGACAACTTAAGGGGCCGGATTCTAAATGTCACCAATGATTCCCTTCAAAAAATCAAGAAGCCACATATGGTGGCATACCTGCAGGCAAAAATTATTAAAGCCGCTGATTTAGATGTAAAGCTCGACTTCAATCTTGGGGCAAAAAACGGTGCATTTAACTTTACCGGCAGTGTAGGTAAAATGAATATGGTTGCCCTCAATCCACTCTCGGCTGCGCTCGGACTGGTGAAAATAGAAACCGGAAATATCCAGAAAGTAACTTTCGACATCAACGGTAACACCGTTGGGTCAACAGGCAGTTTAAAAATGTATTATAACGATTTAAAAATCCAGTTGCTTAAAGAAGGTAAAGATGGTGAAGCGCCTAAAAAGCGCGGATTACTTTCTTTTTTGGCAAATGAACTCGTGGTCAAGGATGCCAACCCGGAAAAGGACAAGCCACTGCGGGTGGCGGCAGTGCAATTCACCCGTTCACCTTCCCAGTCTTTCTTCAGCTTGTTATGGAAAAGCATCTTTGTAGGTATCCGCGAAACCGTCGGCATAGGCTTCATTAAACCTAAAAGTGCCGAAGCATCGCATGAAACCATAGTGGAGAAAATGGAAGAGCGGAAAGAAGAAAGAAAGGCAGATCGTCAGGAAAAGAAAGAAGAACGGAAAAAGGAGCGCGAAAAGAAAGAAAAGGCCGCTGAGAAAAAAGAAAAGAACGATAAAAAGGAATCTTCAAACTAAAAATCATATAAGGATAAGTATCTTGTAAACATGCTTTTGATAGCCTATGTCAGATACCAGCCATAAAAATTTTAGAATTATAAAATACATTGCCGTCATTCTATTGCCGGTTTCTATAATGTCTACGGCGATATCCTGGTACCTTTCTGAAAAATTACGTCCATCTATTACCGCAGAGGTTAAGGCATTGGTTTATACCGCTACGGATAGCTTGTACCGCATAGAATTCTCCACCATCAGAACCAACTGGATCACCGGAAACGCCTCACTTTACGATGTAAACATCATCCCGGATACCATGGTGCTTAAGCGGCAGAATGCCCGCAAAGAAGGGCCAAACAATGTTTATACCATCCGGGTAAAGCGATTGATGATCAGGGGTTTTCATCCCTGGACCTTATACCGTGAAAATAAACTGCACATTACAGAGTTGTTGTTTGTTAAGCCAGACATCATCATGGTGAACAAGCAGCTTCCCTTTAATGAAAATAAACCGCCAAGGCCCCGGTATAACCCTTATGCTTACATTTCTAAGTATCTAGCTGAGTTGCGGGTTTCAAACATCAACCTGCGCGACATTAAATTCAAATACATCAACAATAACGAAGCAGTGCCCATTGCCGATTCCCTTTCTAACCTGAACATCCGGCTTAAAGACTGGCTCATTGATCCAACCGCTGCGGAAGATCCGAAACGGCTTTACCTGCTCAAGGATATCGTGCTTAACCTGAATGATTATGTCTACGCAACACCAGACAGTCTGTATCACATTAAGATGAAAAAGCTGGAGTTCCGGGCATCCACGGGGCGATTAAAGATTGATCAGTTCGGGGTGATTCCAAAATACCCGGAAATGGACTTCGGGTTGAAAGCAGGATATGCCAAAGACCGCTACAACATATCGCTGAACCAGATCAGCCTGAGTGGCATCAACTTCCCTTTGTACCTCTCTACACAGGAGCTTTTTGCAAAGGATATGAACATTGATAATGGCTTTCTGGCTGTATTCAATAATAACGCCTTACCAGGTAAGGGCCTGTCCAAAAGAGGGAAATTCCCGCATCAGCTTTTGCAAACTGTACGGGGCCTAATTACCGTTCAAAAACTGAAGCTGAACAATATCGACATCAGTTATGCGGAGCACGATAAGGAGAGTAAGGAAAAAGGAATAGTCACCTTCCGGAACACGAGGGGAGAAATCAGTAACTTAACCAATGCGCCGAAATATAAGGCCCGCAATCCGGTGATGACCGCCAACTTGCAAAGTCAGTTTATGGATAAGGGGGATTTAAAGGTCAATTTCAAATTTCACTTAACGGCAAACAATGGATTTTTCAGTTATGCCGGAAGTCTTAAAAATATGGATGGAAGGGTATTAAATAAGGTTACTCGACCACTGGGTTTGCTGCAAATCAAGAGTGGCGTCATCGATGAGCTTGCCTTTAACATCCGTGCAAACGAGAACATTGCTGCCGGAAACCTTGATTTTCGTTATCATAACCTGGGTGTACGCATACTGGAACGCGCTAAAGGCTGGATCTCCTTCCTTGCCAATAACCTCATCATCAATTCAGCCAACCCAGGCAGAGAAGGAGAATTTGTGCAGGCGAAGATTAATTACACCCGGGCACCAACTGCTTCTTTTTTTAGCTTCCTGTACAAAACCCTGTTCCAGGGCATCCGGCATAGCATAGGCTTTACGGCAGAGAAAGAAAAGGCAATCAAAGTGCAAATTGAGAAGTTTGAAAAAATGAAATCAGATCGCGATGAACGCCGGGAGAATAGGAGAAAGCGCGCAAAATAGCGCAATCCAATACTAAGGATTTAATAGACACATCAGTGCATAACACATCAGCGCTTTAAACAAAAATGCCCCCGAAAGCATCAGCTTCGGGGGCATTTATTTAACGTTAAATATTTAGTTTGCCAAAGAAGCTGGCACTGCTTTATTCAACAGGTTTTCATAATAAAAGCGGAAACGCTCTGCACGGTCATGCGGTGTTTTAACACCACCCCAACCATGGCGACCGCCAGGATAAATCATCAGTTCAAAATGTTTATTGGCATTCTGCAACTTGTCAATCAGCTGAATGGTGTTTTGCATATGCACATTGTCGTCCATATCACCATGCATAACCTTAAGCAAGCCTTTGTATTTATCTACGTATGTTAGTACAGAGGCGTCTTTATAACCTTCAGGGTTTTCCTGTGGCGTATCCATAAAGCGTTCGGTGTAATGACTGTCGTAAAGCTCCCAGCTGGTAACCGGTGCGCCGGCATAGCCGAAATCAAATACGTCAGATCCGTAAGTCAATGCCATACAGGTCATGTAACCGCCGTAACTGTGACCAGTGATCAAAAGCTTTTTACCGTCAACCCATGGCTGTGATTTTAACCAGCGACCTGCAGTCATATAATCCTTCATCTCCCATTTACCAAGACTGCGGTGCATCAATGCGACACCTTCTTTTCCAAACTGTCCTGAAGCACGGTGATCTACAGCAATCTGAATTACGCCTTCATTGGCCCAGTACTGTGGAGCAGTGCCCTTCCAGGTGTTGGTAACAGTACCTGCATTTGGTCCGCCGTAGATGCTGAATACCACAGGGTATTTTTTCGTTTTATCAAATGCAGTAGGGTAAGTGATTACTGCAGGCAAGTTATAACCATCATCTGTTGGAATGGTGATCATCTCTGTTCTGCCGAATTCATAAGTGCCAAAATCTTCCGATTTACTGTCGCCCAGTTCTTTGATAATTTTTCCGGTGTTATCCAGCAATGTTCTTTTTTGCGGTGTAGAAACGTTGGAATAAGTAGTGATGAACTTGGTGCCTGCAGGCGACATCTCCACCTGATTACTATATTCACCAAAAGTTAATCGCTTTAAGTTTTTTCCGCTATAGCTTACACGGTAAAAATCTGTACGGGTAGAGGCCTCTTTACGGGCCATAAAATATACCACCTTATTCTTTTCATCCACATGTACTAATTTGGTCACCTGCCATTTTCCGGAAGTAAGTGGGTTTACTAATTTTCCGCTTAGTGTGTACAGGTAGTAATGCGCCCAACCGGTTTTATCACTTCTTAAGATGTAGTGCTTTTTGTCTTCCAGGTAAGTGATTCTTTCATCAAAATCAAGGTCTACCCATGATTTTTGTTTTTCGTCATAGATTTCTTTCTTTGTACCTGTTAAAGGATCAACGGCATAGAATTTCAGGTTATCCTGGCCGCGGTTCAGCCATTGTACCATCATGCTGCTGCCATCATAGCTCCAGTATGGGGTACCGAAATACTGATCCGCTTTCGCATCAAAGTCTGCCCATACCACCTGTCCGCCTTCAGTAGCTACAAAGCCAATCTTAACTTCCGGATTGGCG
>Ga0308160_10006029_pt1 | contig 12495 bp, 14 predicted proteins | sample PhyFR1_FD_201036 | JGI IMG/M metagenome (GOLD analysis project Ga0308160, IMG submission 201036) | Phyllosphere microbial communities from UC Gill Tract Community Farm, Albany, California, United States - DLSLF.R1 | ecosystem: Host-associated > Plants > Phyllosphere > Unclassified | place: USA... | reverse complement strand
ATGGTCATGGTACCAATCGCCACCGCTTTGGCTTTCATCGCCATATTGCTCTTCGTATTCGGTAGCTACAAGTTGACCGCTTGGGCCGACTTTGTAAGTAGCCTAATATCCGGCCTTGTACGCTATGCTGATCAGTAGGCTACCAGTGGAATATCCTTCATTGCCGCTATCTTGGCATGGGCGAGCTTCGGTATCGCCTATACGTTGACACCGAAGGTGGAGAGAATGCTTCGGAAGTACAACACCGAAGGACTAGGCAATGGATTTACGCTGGATACCACTAGAGGCAATACTACCTGGTTCCTGCTTGCTGGAGCGGTACGTCTCATCTGACCTGTTCCGGTTTATTGCTGACTTCGTCAGATATTCTCTACCATCGCTGTACCTTTGATCATCATTCGACAATCCATGGTCAAGAAAGCTGCTCAATCCGCCCACTTGAACAGAAAGCAATCCACCGACGACGAGAGACTAATGGTGATGGCTTGAGCGTGCTGTACAGAGAAGTCCCCAACATGTACTTTTAAGAGGTTTGAGCTACAATGTCCTTGATGTGCTAGTATGTATCTTTGTTCGAAAAAGGAGGCAAAACACCATGTGTCAAGACAGACTTTCCAGATGCCTGCTTCCCCAGCTAGCTCGAGTTGCCTTGCATACCCCATTCGAGCCTTTGCCGCTTCTGCGCATTATTCTGGGTCCCGTCTCGCCCCAAATCTATGCCGGATCAAGCGCCGTAATGACGATACACTGATACTGCGGAATTTGACAAGTTTCCTGTCGCAAGACGTTTGGGGGATACCAAAAATCAAAACATGTCGTCATGTATCTATCCAAAGCGGTGCGCCAATCAACGCCTCCTATGTACAAGATCCTCAGTCCTCCCTTTCTGTATGATCTGCAACGCTGAGCTTCGTTTGATACAACCGAGGGGTTGATGACAGGGATGAAACATGGGCTCTGAAAGGGATACCTTGGCGTTGGTTACCCATTCCTTTCATGTATTGGGTTCATGGGGATCGCGAAGGGGTTGATCAACACCGAGCACAGCATGCATGAAGGTATATAAGCGACTATTCCAGTTAATCTGGGTTTCTTACATCGATAACATCAACAATGGCCGCCAAATCGAAATCAACCGTAATGAGTTCCGTCATTTTCCTCTTCACCTGTAAGTGCCATCTCGCACTGCCAGCCATGTACTGAGACATAGTTCTACCCTTCATCTTCCTCCTGCTGGCGACTGTGACTGAGCCATTCTCTAAGCACCTCCAGATTTCGAATCTGGTGAATGTCAGAGGTCAGTTTATCGTCAATATGGGAGTTTTAGGAGCTTGCGGTCAGAAACTTGAGGATCTGTGAGTAACCACATCTAGAAATGTAAACAATGACTGACCGTCCAGTGGAGGAGGCAAGACGGGCTCCACTTGCGGAAGGAAAGCACCAGGCTGGTTCCTCAGAACAGGTATCGATGCTAGGGACCCGAAAAACAACAATAACAGACTTGATTTCCTTCTTCCGCTCGAGGACACGTTCCCTCTTATCATCATACCAATCGCCTGCGGTATGGTCGGTATCATCCTCATCCTCTACATCACAGCGTGGATCGGAGGGACTCGAAAATGGACCAGAACACTCAACATTGTATGTCGCCCTGTCATCTTCGGTATCTTAGACCGAGCTGACCTGGCAGACCAATTTCAGCTTTTATGTCCTCAGTACACTCGTCACCTGGGTCGCCTTTGCTATGGCTGTTCGAATCCCTCTGATCCTGAATGAGAACCTCAAGGTATACAATGATATCACACCACCGGGTGATCTCGCGCCTGTGAATGCCAGAGCAGGAAATGCTACATGGTTGATTTTGACTGGTGCCGTAAGTGTCCTGATCCGATGTGTGATCGGAGCTGACATATCAGATTCTGTTGTTGATCGCTACAGTGCTGTACGGGGTCAAGGCCTGCCGAAAACCCAAGACCGAAAGTGACTTTCACGAGGACCGAACCAAGAATCTCGAGATGGATCAAGCCCCCAGATATTAGGGCTCACCTCTGATGTGTTTAGCGAGTTTAGCGATGTACGAGAGATCGAAGTGATGGTTACAGTGCAATAAGGTCGTGATATCAGTTCACGTAAACACGTAAACAAGCGGACCCTGATCAAAGAGGACCTCTGGAGTTCATAGAATCTCTTCACCGCTTGCAGCCCAACGTTGCGAGGCTTGAGGCTGTTCAATCCGTCCCGAACACCGACGCTGGCTGCGCTGAAAGCAACCGAACAACAGCACAATACCCACTTGCCCGAACTGATCAGGTCCAGAGGTACCAAAGTCCAAATAGCTTAATTGCCCTCTGAACAAGTGCCAAGACAATGCTCAAAGGCTTGATACTCCTTCAGCCACTCAACTCCCTCGCAGTAGAGGCTGAGTAGCACCGCTCGAGCATGCATCCAGTATACAGATAAGAGCTGTCGTCTCTTGCTCATCACCAGTCACTCATCTTCAATCACTATCGAGACAAAATGACCACCAGCAATAAGAGATCCAACACGACTACCACCTCCGTGATCTTCGCCTTTACCTGTGAGTCACTCCTCTTGTGGTACCCTCACTAATCGCTAGTCCTGTCATCATCCTATTGGTACTGGTCTGCATTTCCACTCCCATTTCCGATAAACTCCAGCTATCGCAATTATACGACGGCGATGGCAGGCTTTTGATCAATTTGGGCCAATTGGGCGCTTGTGCGAAAGCTACAGATGAGGGGTACTTTGTCTTGCTGTTTGACAATGGGATCAAAAGCTGATGAATAGGGCAGACTATACCAGAGGCGCCAATTGCGTTAGGAAGTCTATGGGATATTATGTCCGCCCAAGATTCGTCATGATCAGCCCCGACCCATCTCGGAGACTAAGCGAGATCCAACTCGTGCACTTCGAAGAGACTTGGCCATTAGTTCTCGTCCCTATCGCCGCGGGCGCCGTTGGCGTCGTGACGGTTCTCTTTGCAGTCGCATGGTCAGGCGGTGCGAGAAAATGGGCTAGGACTCTACACGTCGTATGTCTCTCTATACAAGGCAGAAGGCTGACGAGGCAGGTGACTTTTAGTTTCTACGTATTCTCCACATTGGTCGCTTGGGTGGCTTTTGGAATGTGTATCCGGATGACTAAGGAGATCAACAAGGTTTTGAATGGATACATTGGCTGGCCAGCTATCTCCCTTCCCCTCACGGCCAAATATGGAAATGCCGTATGGCTCGCTTTGGTAGCTTCGGTGCGTCTTCCCTCGATCATTCTGCTTGGAGCTGATCCCAAGATCCTACTCTTGGTGGGTCCCATCCTGTATGGGATCAAGCTCTTCAGCAAGTCGGCCAAATCCGAAGATCCATCCTATGTAAATAGCAAAGATGTCAAGCTAGACCAAGTCTCAAGCCAGTAAATTCTTTGGCGGAGTATCAATGAGCACCCTAGAACAAATATAATATGTACGATAGGAGATATATAATTGAATCATGGTAATAAGTATAATAATGGAATGAAATGCCTGATCCAAATTCAAGACATGAGATGTTGTTGACGAGCACCTGAAAGGACGCGATTATCGTCCATCACTTGTCATTCCTTTCACTTCTTCTGCAATTACTCCTGTACATCAATATATCAATATCAATCTGTATCTATATAACGACATTACCAATATCCTGCATCGCCTCCCTCTTCGACTTCAACTTCTAGAACCGAGATCGAATACCAAGCCACTTAGGCGCTTAAGACGACATATTTACGCTATACCGGATGGGACTTTTCCAATCTATGCTATCCCTATGTCCTTGCTCTTCCCCTCGCAAAACCGTCATATCACCCGAAGTCATTTCACACCCATATCCCTTAGCTCCAAAGTACCCACGACCACCTCCAGCCGAATCACGATTCAGACCTCACCCACTCGCCGACTCGAATCGTAATGCTACAGGACCTTATCGTCAATTGGAAAGTCCGACCTATTCTCACGCCCATTCCAAGACGGTATCGGAATCAACAACATCAACCGCTCCTCAGTTACCTATGACAATAGCCGATGGGGTGGCTTTTGATGGACTAGGTTTAGGGATGAGATATGGACTAGGAGAAATACGGCAACCTGATAGAGCTTATGTACTTGCTGAGAGGAGTTCTACGTTTACGGGGACTGGAACAAGTAGTAGTGGAAAAGGAAGGAAATTGAAAAAGACGAGACTGGTAGAAGGGGATTGGGAGTTGGTACGGACAGATTTCGAGGATTTGGAAAGACGGTCTAAGCGGAGTAGTCGAATTGGAGGAGTGCAGGAGCAGGAGAAGGGCAATGGGAGGCGTTTAGGAGACAGCGGGCGGATAGAGGATGGCGGAACATGAGATACCGACGACTATGACACGATTCACGACTTGTACACTTGACGACCAACGATACACGATTTGTAACGACCTTTTAACGATTGTATAATTATACCTACGAATACAGTAGTAACGACCCCTGATGCCCTATCTGACTATGCATATGCTAGCTTACGTCTGAAGTAGCATATAAAGCCCACTCATCCTTGACCCCAGCTTGATCAAGCGTTCTCTCCCCGTCGGCGCTCTGCCAGTCAGCGCAGCGCAAGGTAGACATGATTAACTTACAAACCATATCCTCCTCAAACGGCAGTTTGCATACACCCTCACATAAGTGACTTGCCCGAACGGTCCGCTGGGTAGGGCCGTATCCAGCTTTCGCCTCTTAGTCGAGTCCGAGGGGTTCTGCTGAGGGAGTATCTTGAACAGGGGGATGAGAGATGCGAGATTGAGCTTTATATCGAGCCAAGGAGTGAGAGTATGTTGGTCTTGCTTGGGGAGATTCAGGGGGAGATGTATGAGGGGTGGTGATCGGTGGGGTAGGCTGGTGGGTGTGGTCTGGTAATCAGCTCTGAGTAGAAGGCAGGACGTACTTTATAGCTCGACAATCTGATGATTCCCTCTACGCCTTTAGTATCCCTAATCCCGAACTCCAGGGCTATACCCCTATTTCCCAGTCTCTTGATCTGCAATCCGACCCATGGTAGCTCAATACCTAGTGGTAATGCCTCCTCCCTACCTTTCCCCTTCCCAGAACCCCCAGCTTGGATATATGTACGAGTAGGCCTAGGTGATTGGATATGTATCACCTGGCCTACGATACTGCCCTTTGTATCATTCTGACCAACGTAGTGATGGTCGAATGTACGTCTCTTGGAGCTACTTGCTCGGGAGTCGTCGGTGGTAGTGATAAACGAGAGGTTTGGGTCTTCTGGGTCGACATGTGCCGTAAACAGCGGTGAGAGTCCTGGTTGCGAGGTAGATGAGAGGAGGGTCAGTAACGGTGGCTTGGTATCAGCAGCTGATTACTGTAGCGCGATGTGACCCACCTGAACGGCGGAAGATAGTAGAGTAACCATGGTCGGAAAGATAAGATTAGAATTCAAGATTGAGATTTCAGAAATCCAAGATTTCCATTCCATTGTTGATACCATCATTCACCAATGCTCAAGTCATCATGACCATAAACACCCCTTCTCAAGCTCTACAGCATCTGAGAGATACTCTCCGAACGACTCAGCCCGATATCGATACCCTCATCAACCTCCTCTCGACATGCCTCGATGAATTATATAATGACGCCGGACCGTCAACTTCATCCTCAGAACCAGCTCGGAAAGCTCTACAGCGGTTCCTGCCCTCTGTTCAGATTCACATCTTGACAAATACTGTACCGAATTACCTACATACCCTCGACGACTCACAAGTTGAGGTCCTACGTTCATTCTTCGTTCCGCAAAGGGATGCAGCAGGGATTCGAATCTCGAGATGGATCGCTTTAACCTCCTACCTCACCTTACCGCCTTTCTTGAATGCTCCATCGACAACTGCATCGATCCCCGAACTACCTGTAACATCACGCACGTTCCTGTTGGAAATCCTAGATCGGCTGAGTGGTGGGTATGGGATTGATGAGATGTATTGGGCAGTCTGGTCTGGCGTGGAGGAAAGGGAGAAAGGAAGGCTTGGACCAGAGGAGTTGATATGGGAGGAAGTCACCAGGAGTCTCGTGGGGGTACCTGCGAAAGCTGCTAATGCGGTGGGCAGGTGGAAGAGTGATGGGTGGATTGGGGATATCCAGGAGAGGCTTCACCCAAGGTTAGTCAAGTCATCTCACTGGGTTTGATAGCTGATGTACAGAACGTACTTTGATGGTCTGGTCGTGAAGCTAGAAGCTCTTATGTACGAGCTCTCAATGTCGTCGACTGCAGGTACGAAGCTACTTTGTCTACGATACTTGCCAGCTCATAATCCAGGCATATCAACTAGATTACGTCTCGTGATAGAACGCCTAGCTGCACTTGGACTATTGAAGACTTCGCCCAGTCATCGCGAAGCCCGCCAGTCATCATTCTTCTACCCGCTTCTACCTCCTCTCCTTGCGCACCTCCACCCTCCGGCCTCATCCCCCTTACCCCCATATCCAGCAACGTTCCTACCATCCATATTTCTCCCTCTACCCGCGTCGGCCCTCTCCGCATCTGTCAGCTCGCTGTTACACCATCTCTCTTTCCGAATCGGTTCGCTCAACCCCGGGACGCCTGATGAGGATATCCATCGAGCTGTTGAGGTCTTAGGGCTCATCATTGGGAAAGCTGAGGTAGGGGGAGAGGCTTGGGTTGCTGTTATGAGAGCTGTATCTGCCCAGAGGACTTTGGTGGATTCCACGAATGTCCAAGAACATGTGATTGCAAGGATCGTATGCGGCTGGGTAAGATCAGGGGGCGCAGCGGGTACGTTTGCGCAGCGATGCTCAGAATATCAGCTGATAAGCAGAACGCCGAGAATTTGTTCAGGTGGTCACTCGCCTATGGACAGATCCAAAGTCAATCAAATTCGCCCTATACTCACAGCAATACCGTACGTTCGCCCACACGTCAATAGCTGATTGCAGACTTGACTCACCTTCTACTCCTGTCTATCTCCCTATTCCCCACCTACGATCCATACTTGACAAGCCTCTCGCACCGAGCCGAATTCCTAATAGCAATCCAATCATTCCTATCCCACCCCGATCCTAAAATCCGTCGACTTGGAATGCTAGTAGCGGAGATCCTCAGCGAGTTGACCATCCGCGAAACTGTCGATAACAACGCTCAAACAGAGGAAGAAGAGATGGCAGAACTTCAAGCTGGATTCGAGACTTCTGAGAGTGATAAACAACCTCGGACGTCAAGGGGGCCGAAGAGGCTGAAATTCGGGGAAGGGATGTGGGGTGGGGAAGGAGAGGGAAAGGAGGAATGTCGCAGATTAAGAGAATGTGTTGGTATTGACGATCTGCCTCAACCGCTTTCCGAGGATCCGACTGGAAAGAAATGGCTTCTAGGCTGGGATCAGGTCCATGTCCCAGAATCAGCACCAGACCCACGCCCAGCCTCTATCAACAGGGGCCGACAGTCCGATAAAGCTCGTCCTGCCAAGGAACCGAGATCGAAACCCAAGCCGAAACCCAAAATCATAATGCTAGATCCAGACCAAGAAGCAGATCCCCTCCAGGGCTACGCACCCCAATCCCCATCTTCATCTCGATCGCCCTCTCCAACACCCTCTTACCTGGAAGAAGTCGCCGCCGATCCGACATTGGCGCTCGATTCGGCTCAGAATAAGAAAGCTTCAAGACCTGTTTACGTTCAGCAATTGATCATGCTTCTCAAGGAGAGGGAGAAACCGGAATATATCGAGATGGGGCTCAAGTGGGGTGAGGGGCTGGTCAGGGCTAAAAGGTCGTTTGGGACTGAGCTGTGTATGTCCATCTGCACCGTCTGAGCGAAGACGCTGACTTTGTAGCGGAAAATGCGGTCAATCTTGCTACGGTGGCTATCGGCCTCAACAACCCGTACAACCTCGAAGACTTTGACGATACGAGACAAGGGCTGATGAATGCTCTGGTCGCCTCTGCACCGCGGCAGGTCGCTCCGTGAGTACCCCATCTTAGATCCGAGCTATACTAACAGCGCAGCTTCCTGATTGAACAATACTTCGAAGGGCAATACTCGCTCCAACAGAAATCAGTCCTCCTCACCGCTATAGCCATGGGAGCAAGGGAATTATCAGGTCTCTCGACTCCACAACCTATAAACTCCCTTCGTCGACTCGATTTCCCAACTAAAATGCTGCCTCCGGCTCTTCACCAAAAATACATCGGACCCAACGATATCCCGGAGCATCAATACCAGAATCAACTGGAGCAAGCGGTCTCTGGGGTTAGGGATATGATGTTGCGCAAAAGTGCTAAAAAGGCTGAAGAGTATCCGGAGCTGGCTAGGGAGAAGAAACTTCGGGTAGGGCCTGGGAGGAGTACGAAAGTGGCCGAGGTTGGGTCCAGGGCGGATCGGGAGATGACAACTACCTCGACTGGCTCGCAGGCCCCGATCATGCCGTTCAAAGATGTCGCGGCAGAGTACTTTATCATGCCCCTGATCAATCGATTCTGGCAGTACTTTCAAGATTCTTCGACCAGGGAGGCGAGGGCAATAAATACCGGAGATCGATACAGGGGAGCTGGGACTGGAATGATCTTGTCGGCAATGGCACTTGAAAAGATGCTCATGACTCTCTCTCTCCTTATTCACGCAGCTCGGCATTCGTCCGTTTTCTTATCGGTCCTAGCTCCCGAAGCGATAGAGCTGGGAGTCACGATCGGCGCCAGGCATCTCGCTACCCCTTCCAACAATCCTATGATCACCGACCTCGACACGAAAGGTGTGGAAGAAGGTTCAAAAACTGAAGCACAAGTCCTAGCGGCGGCTCTAGAGCTGGTCTTAGTTTCACTAGACGTTTCTGTAGAATTAGATAAAGGACGGACATTGGCTCTTGATAAAGCTGAGCTTGTGCTGGCTGCAGGGGAGTGGGCGACTGGAGTATTTGAAGTAGAAAGTAAAGGTGGGAAAGTCAGTGCTGGACAGGGTGGAATGAGAGAGGGGAAGGTTAAAGCGACTGCTGCTGGGGTCGTTGTCAAGATCTCGGAAATTGGCGAGAGGTGGGCAGCGGTTGGTAGTAGGATGAGGTAGATCTATGTCAGCTGCATTGTGTCATGTATCCGCCAATCCAAGTGTTCCTTCTGCGTCCCAGTGTGTATACTTGTTGTTCGAAATGCCCATTAATGGTTCCAGTGTAGTGATACATGCGCCTCATCCCCTAAAAGTCCTACATCCCTCCACATCCTAATGCCCAGCTCCATGCCCATGCGAATCGTGTTTTGGTTTAGCAGCGATAAAGTCGTCGTAAATGACATATGCTGTGAAAGCGACAATCGCTGTTCCGAGTCCAGGGAACATGCTCCTATCCAATCAGTCCCATTCTAAACGACGACCTGACGGTCTATTGGGACATACCTGAACATTGCCCGGTTTGAAAAGATTGGTGATTTACGCCATGCTTCCCTTGCTGCCCATGGGTCTCTGTATAATGGTCCTGGCATCTGTGTGTTAGGTCTGATCTCAGCAGAACATGGGTTCCACGTACCTTGTCTGATCTTGATATGACTGAATACAGCAGGTCTACAGTACCCAATGGATATCTAGTTGATTCAACCGGAATCAATTCCATGTGAGCATTAGAGCTACTCCGGTGTTTTAAGCGTAAACTAGCGAATGTGGCATTAGAATTCTATTAGGTTTAATTTACTAATAGACTATTATAATTCCTAATGAAATACTAATCACCAATACTAATGATCCTATTCACTGTAATGCCCTGAGTGTGTGTGTCCTTTTACACAGTGTAGCCCCGTTAGCTAAGTTTTGAATCAGACTCACTACTCGACATCATACATAGTCCCCTCTATACTCCTCTATACTCTATTCAACCTACTGCACAGGCACACCTTACCTGTGCATATCACCGACTTTGAACGTCGCCTCGAATACCAAAGAGCGAAAATCAACTGGATGCGTCAGACCAACTAGAACCGAAACACCACCATCACTCATGTCCCTGCGATCCATCTTTGATAGGTCGCGGGACGCCTTGTACGCGTTCGCGACCCGTAACCCGGTCGTTGAGCGGGTGGAGGATATGGGTATTGGACATGATGGTCTTGGGACTCTGAGCGGTATGGGCGGATTGTTGGGTGGAAATGATCTCCGAACTGTCCTATTCTGGGCGGCAATCGCCATGGTCCTTCTCCTCCTTGGTATGTCAAACACTGCAGGAACTCACTGAACTTTAGCTGCTCTCTCGAACCCGAACGAAAGTTCCTTCAGGTCTCATTTGACGGAACTCTCTTTCAGACGGCATTTAGTCGATATTCGAACGTCAGACTCGCTAAACACGTCAACGGATCATTCTACCGAATTGGACACGCCTCCTTCCAATATCTTGTCGACGCCCTCGAATTCATCAACGGCTCCAACACCTTTCAGGTTCGCAAATCATGTATCAATAAACCTACGTACACCGCCATTACTCTATCGGTCACATTTATTCTTTTCGACAGGAATAGCGACTCCGCTCGCGTCACCCTGTTTCTTGGCCATGTCGGACCCTTTATCAGTCTTGAAAAGGGGGAGGGAGAGGGAAAAGGATAAATCTACAGTCTTTATTGGGTTCTTCGGACACTGGTCACCCGTCACCATCAGCTTGATCTCAGAGTTGATTGTAGCTATTCTTGGGGATGGAAGGGAAAAGGGTAAACGGAGGGAAAGACCTGGGATCATGGATGTGAAAGCTTTAGCTTCCAAGGACGACTCTCTACCTGGTATGTCGACCAATCGAATGGGATACCTGTCTGACTTTTAGCCAAGCCACTACCACTCGCACCGAAACTATTGAAACCTGAGACTGCGGCCGAACCACTTGCTCAACCTACTCCCACGCCATCATTGTCACGCCGCCCATCGCTCAATCAGCCACTCACCGATACACCCGACTCGCCTCTTGTTACGTCTCTCAAGAACGATCTCGCTGCTGCTCAGAACACTTTGAAAGACCTTCAGTCCCAATTACAAATCCACGAAGCATCTATCGACTCTACACTCGCTGCCTCGCTGGAAGAACTCCGCAATCGCCGTAAAGAAGACGATGTGGAGCGTCAAGAACTAAAATCCAAAACCAAGAGTCTTGAGGAACAGAAACGACAAGCTGAATCTGGACGGCGTGAAGCCGAGAAAAAGCTAAAAGCCGTCGAAAATCTTCGAGACGGTTTGGAATCCAGGATTAAAGCTGCTCGCGATGGTGCCGTCGAGACTCGGGTGAATATGGATCAGAGTGAAAAGAATGTACGAACAATTCAGGAAGATGGGGCTAGGCATGTTGTGGAAACATTGGATAATGTAGAGGCAAAGAAACAAGAGTTTGGGCAGCTGGAAATTGAATTGGAGGTTCTTGAGACTGGGAATGAGGAATTGGGGAATCAAGTCAAGGAAGCAGAGGACAGGCTCAAGGTGGTTGTGGAATCTGGAGCTAGGGCTACACCCGAGGAGGAAATGATGATGATGGCAGCTGCGTACGAAGCGGCTGCTCAGGAAGGGTATCACCATCAAAGTCAGAATCAATGGGCTAGTCAGGCTGCTGCCTATATGGCTGAAGCGGGAATGCCTTATCTCGGACAGGATTACACTGCTCGCTCGACCAGGACGACCAGTACGAATCACCAAACCGATATTGGAGCGTTTGACGATTTCGGACCGGGAAATCGAGATGCTATTCATTCTTTCCATCCGCTGGATATACCCGCTCGAGCTCAACCGCCCGCTCATGTCGATTCCGAAGAAGAAGTCGAGATCGATCCAAGTTCGCCCAATGGAACCTCTTTCTTACCCCAAGGTCTCTTCAGGTCATTGGAAGGTGATGCAACACCCCTCGATCTCGATGAACACGATTCTGCTTCAGACTCTGGCGACGAATCATGGAGATCACCAGAACATGCTCCTCGTGAACCTTCTACCGCTTTGAACCGATTCTTGCCCCCTAGTACGACTCCTCCCGCCGTCAATCCCAATGCTATCACGACCAACTCTTCAATCCTTCCAGGCCTGCCCGCTTTACCTGGATCGAAACGGTGGTTCTCTGGTACTGCCAGTAACGAAAATGTCGCATTCTCATTCATGCATCCCGGAGGAACTACTTCGAACGATTCACTCAATTCATCGCCATTTGCTCCTTCTGCCATCGAGAAACAAACCTTGAAATGGGGTCCACTCTCTCGAGATCGTTGGTCAAGAGGAGCCGAATCCGTCCCAGGTCCATCCGCACGAACATCATCTACTGATTTGGGTAATGGTGTAGTTGGCAATTCGGCAGCAACAGGATCAAGATCGACGACCGGCAGTTGGCTTTCTTCCCGATTTGGATCTTCATCAGCATCTTCCAGGGCACCCACTCATTCAGCGTTCGAAGCTTTCAAACCGGACGCCGAGAAGGAGAAACACGATCAGCATCAGACTGGTGATGCTAGCAATGGTGTCGCTG
>Ga0308160_10006028_pt1 | contig 12497 bp, 9 predicted proteins | sample PhyFR1_FD_201036 | JGI IMG/M metagenome (GOLD analysis project Ga0308160, IMG submission 201036) | Phyllosphere microbial communities from UC Gill Tract Community Farm, Albany, California, United States - DLSLF.R1 | ecosystem: Host-associated > Plants > Phyllosphere > Unclassified | place: USA... | reverse complement strand
GGCTCGTGGCGTGCCACGGCGGACTTCGACCTCGCCAAGGGTGGTACGTACGCCGGTCTCGAGGTGAAACAGACCACGAAGTCCGGCAAGACGTCCACGACCTTGTCGACCTTCACCATCGACCGCAACGCCCAGTAACAACACCCCGCGGTCACGACGACCGCATCGGGAGGGTCCGGCTCCGAGCTGGGCCCTCCCCCTCAGAACTCTCCCCGGCACCAGCCCGATCCCGAATGAAAGGCACCGCCATGCGTACTCCTCGAATCCTCGCCCCCGCGATCGCCGCTGCTGCGCTCGTCACCGTGCTCGCCGGCTGCTCCGCGGCTGACAGCACCGAGACCACGTCGAAGCCGTCGGCGTCCGCGTCGTCGAAGCCGTCCGTCCTGCCCGAGTCCGAAGTGCGGGTCCCGGACGCGAAGGAGACCGTGACGTGCAACGACGGGGCCGCGATCGTGGACCAGTCCGGCACGGAGGTCACCCTCGAGGGCGCCTGCGCCAAGGTGACCGTGTCGGGCAACGACTCGGTCGTGCACCTCAGCGACGTCGATCAGTTGATCGTGGAGAGCTCCATCACCCGGATCACCGTGGGTACCGCGAAGAAGGTCATGATCAACGGCAATGCCAACGACGTGCTCTTCACGGGGGAGGAGCCCGACGTGGCGGACAAGGGCACCGCCAACATCATCCAGCAGCAGAAGTCCGAGTAGTCGGGGGAACACGAAGGACGGGGCGGCAACCACATCGGTTGCCGCCCCGTCCTTCGTGCGTCCTGGTGTCAGGCCGGGACGTAGTCGAACGTGTCCGGGTCCGGTCCGGTGCGGTGGCCCTTGTCGAGGCCGGAGATGTCCGTCATGTCCTCACCCGAGAGCTCGAAGTCGAAGATCGCGAAGTTCTCCTCGACGCGGGCACGGGTGACCGACTTCGGGAAGACGATGTCGCCGCGCTGGATGTGCCAGCGGAGGACGACCTGCGCCGCGGACTTGCCGACGTTGCCGGCGATGCGGGTGATCGTCTCGTCGTCGAGCACGAGGCCCTGCGCGATGGGCGACCAGGCCTCGGTCGCGATGCCGTGCTCGCGGTCGTAGGCGCGGAGCTCGTCCTGCGTGAGGTACGGGTGCACCTCGATCTGGTTCACGGCCGGGGTGATCGTGGTCTCGGCGGCGAGGCGGTTGAGGTGGTGGGCCTGGAAGTTGCTCACGCCGATCGAGCGGGCGGTGCCGCCGCGGTAGAGCTCCTCCATCGCCTTCCACGTCGGCACGAAGTCCGACACGGTGGGCAGCGGCCAGTGGATGAGGAAGAGGTCGGTGTAGCCGCCGAGCAGGTCGGCCGACTTCTTGCCGTTCTCCAGCGCTGCCTCGGGGTCGTGGAAGCCGTTGTTGAGCTTCGAGGTGACGAAGATCTCCTCGCGCGGGATGCCCGACGAAGCGATGGCCTCGCCGACCTCCTTCTCGTTGCCGTACATCTCGGCGGTGTCGATGTGGCGGTAGCCGACCTCGAGCGCCGCGAGCGTCGCTTCCTTCGTCTCGGAGGGGTCGATCTGGAAGACGCCGAAGCCGAGCTGCGGGATGGTCTTGCCGTCGTTCAGGGTGATGTTCGGAACGGTCATGGTCCGAGTCAACCAAAGGCCACCCAGCAGGCATTCCGGCAACGTTCAGCCCGGGCGAGCCACCGCCGCCCGGCGTACCCCGCTACGCCAGCGCCGCCGTGATGTACGCCTGCAGGGCCAGCCCGTACGCCTCCGCAGCGTCGTCGGACGTGAACGAACGATCAGCGCCGTCGACGGTCGCGACCACCGTGAACCCCGCTGACAGGGACACGAACGCCGGCCCGAGCAGCCCACGCAGCTGGTCCTCGCGCGGGAGCCAGAGGGACTCCGCGGCGTCGACCGAGTCGAGCGCCCACTCGGTCGTCCCGTTGAAGCCGAGCACCGTCCCCGAGGGGTAGTCGTGCCGCTCCACGGTCATCTCGGACACCGTGTAGACGTCGTCGTCGACACCCGGCTTGTCGATCACGAACCGGTCACCGGTCGTCGGGTGCCACCGCAGGCCGGCGTCACGCAGGGCGGTGGCGAGTGCAACACTGATCACGTCTTCCAGCCTGCCACTCGCAGTCCTGCAAGGTCGCCGTACTAGCATCGCCGAGCACCCCGACGCGCGACCGCACCAGCGTTCCGCGCGCGCGACGCGACGACGCCCGGGCAACCGGTGCCGCGCCTCCCGGCCGAGAACCCGGCCACGAGGCGGGCCCTCGGCCGGCGTCCCGACCGCAGCGGACACCAACCCGTCCGCCGAAGAGAAGGACCCGCATGACCCTCGAACGCGAGGAACTCCGCGACGGCTGGACCGTGACCATGGCGGGTGAGGCGCCGCCAGCAGGCGCGCCGGCCGACGTCGTGGGCCGGACCATCGGCGCCACCGTGCCGGGGCAGGTCCACACCGACCTCGAGCGCGAGGGGCTGCTGGCGGACCCCACGTTCGACCGGAACGAGGACGGCGCCAAGTGGGTCGGCCGGGCCGACTGGTCCTACCAGCGCACCGTCGACGTCGACCCGCGGGGCTTCGAGCGCGTGGACCTCGTGTGCGACGGGCTCGACACCGTCGCCGAGCTCAGCCTCGACGGCGTCGTGGTGGGGACGACGCGGAACATGCACCGCCGCTACCGCTTCGACGCTCGAGACAGCACCGGCGGCGTCGGCCGCGGGGAGAAGACGCTCGAGCTCCTGTTCGAGTCGCCCTACCGCGAGGCCGGACGCGTCGCGGCGAAGGCCGGCAGCATGCCCGGTCCGTACGACGAACCGTTCCCGTACATCCGCAAGATGGCCTCGAACTTCGGGTGGGACTGGGGGCTGACGGCGGTCACGAGCGGCCCGTGGCGACCGGTCGCGATCGAGCGCTGGTCCACAGCCAGGCTGCGCGACGTCCGGCCCCTGGTCGACGTCGAGGCCGGCGAGGGCGTGCTGGACGCGCACATCACCGTCGAGCGCTCCGGGCTGAACGACCTCGACCAGGACGGCGAGGACGACGACCTCGTGCTCGTCGTGACGGTCAGCGGAGCGACGGCCGAGGGCGGCACCACCCGCCAGCGCTCCCGCGCGCAGCTGACCCCGCGCGACGACGAGACCGTGGTCACGGTGCGTGTGCCGGAGGTCCAGCGGTGGTGGCCGCGTGGCTACGGCGCGCAGGACCTGTACGACGTCGTGGTCGAGCTGCAGACGGTCGACGGCGAGGTCCTCGACCGCTCGACGTTCCGCACCGGTTTCCGCTCGACGCGCATCGAGACGACGTCCGACAGCATCGGCAAGCCGTTCAACGTCCACGTCAACGGCACGCTCATCGACGTCCGCGGCGTGAACTGGATCCCGGACGACGTCATCGTCTCGCGGGTGTCGCGCGACCGGGTCGAGGACCGTCTACGCGCGGCAGCCGACCTCAACGTCAACCTCGTACGGGTCTGGGGCGGCGGGGTCTACGAGTCGAACGACTTCTATGAGGTCTGCGACGAGCTCGGACTGCTCGTCTGGCAGGACTTCCCGTTCGCCTGCTCGGCCTACCCCGAGGGCGAGCCGATCCGCAGCGAGGTCATCGCCGAGGCCCGGGACAACGTCGCCCGGCTCGCACGGCACCCCTCGCTCGTGCTCTGGAACGGCAACAACGAGAACATCTGGCTGCACGAGGTCGACGGCTGGGAGGCCTCGCTCGAGGGCCGCGGCTGGGGCCTGGACTACTACCTCGACCTCCTGCCGACGATCGTCGACGCGGTCGACCCCTCGCGCTTCTACACGGTCGCCTCGCCGTGGTCGGGCTCCGAGTCGCTCCCCGCGAACGACGTCGACCACGAGACGCACCACTCGTGGGACGTCTGGAACCGGCTCCCGGACACCGCCTACCGCGACTCGGTGCCGCGGTTCGTCTCGGAGTTCGGCTGGCAGGCGCCGCCCGCCTGGCGGACGCTGCGCGACGCGGTGCGGGACTCGCCGCTCGCGGTGGACTCGCCCGGGGTCGTCCACCACCAGAAGGCCGCGGACGGCATGGGGAAGCTCGCGCGGGGCCTCGAGCCGCGGTTCGGGTCCGTGGCGCCGGCCGAGTTCGACCGGTGGCACTACCTGACGCAGCTGCAGCAGGCGCGCGCCATCGCGACGGGCGTCGAGCACTGGCGGACGCACTGGCCGCGGAACACCGGCGTCGTCGTGTGGCAGCTGAACGACCTCTGGCCGGTCTCGTCGTGGTCGGCGATCGACTCGGCCGGGCGGCTGAAGCCGCTGGCGCACGAGCTGCGGCGGCTCTACGACGACGTGCTGCTGACGATCCGTCCGGTGTCCACGGTCGCGGCTGTGGTCGCGTCCGGTCCGGCGGGCGGGTCCGCTCCGGCTGCTGCGTCCGGTCCGGCGGGCGGGTCCGCTCCGGCGGGCGCGTCCGGTTCTGTGGGCGATCCGTCGGGGCAGCCAGGAGGCGCGGATCGCCCGACCACGTCGGCCTCCGTCGGTGAGACGGCCGATCTGGGCGATCTGGCGGACACGCTCTCGCTCGGGGTGTCGCCCGGGTCGTTCGGCAACGCGCCCATCGAGGTCGCCGTCCGCTCGACCCGCACGGGGCACGACAGCGTCGTCCGCGTGCGGCGGGTCACCCTCGCGGGGACGGTCCTCGCCGAGGTGTCGCTCCCCGTCCGCCTGTCCGCCGCCGGCGTCGCCGTGGTGGCACTGCCGGAGTCGGTCGGCGTGGTGGACGACCCGACGAACGAACTCGTCGTCGCGGACATGGACTGGCGACGGGCGGTGTGGACCCCGGGACCCGACAAGGACATGCGCTGGGAGCCGGCACGGTACCGGACCGCCTTCACCGCGGCTCCCGACGGCGACGGCCTCGACCTCGTGGTCGAGGCGGAGGGCCTCGTGCGGGACCTCCTCTTCCAGCCCGACCGGGTCGCACCAGGAGGCACCGTCGACCGCGGGTTCATGACCCTGCTGCCGGGGGAGCGGGTCGCCTACCGACTGCGCGGCGTGACCGAGGCGGACATCCCGGCGCTCACTGCGGCTCCCGTGGCGTGGACCCTCGCGGACGTGCTCGACCATTGATATGCAGAACTCCAGCGTGATATTCTGATTGGAGTGTCGTTCCGTCCTCCCGGATGACGGCGGCACCCGGTCGGTCCTTCCCCGGCCGGTGGCCGACAGGAGGGCTCCCGATGTCACTCGCGATGCGACCGCTGAGCGCGGTGTCCCGTTCCGTCGAGGTCGTCGGGCGTCCGACCCGCAGCCGGACCCGCCGCAGCCGTGCGACGGGCTTCGGCCTGGCCGGGCTCGACCTGGGGGTGTTGCTCGTCGCGTTCACCGTCGCCCACGTGGTCCGGTTCCCCGGTGAGCTCCCCGCGGGTTCGAGCGCTGCCGGGTGGACCGAGTTCGTGGTCGCCCCCGTGATGATCGTGGCCTGGATGGTCCTGCTCACGGTGTCCCGCAGCCGAGACCCGCGCATCGTCGGTGTCGGCGCCGACGAGTTCCGGCGACTCATCACCGCGAGTCTCGTCACCGTCGCGACGGTGGCCGGGGTCGCGTACGCCGTCCAGGTCGACCTCGCCCGCGGCTACGTCGCCATCGCGTTCCCGCTGGGGCTGCTCCTCCTCGCGATCGGTCGGAAGGCCGTCCGGACCGTGCTCGCTCGACGTCGCTGCCGGGGCGAGGGGCTGCAGGACGTCCTGCTCGTCGGCGACCTCGACGACGTGACTTACGTCGGACGGCGCATCGCGGCCACCCCCGCAGCGGGGTACCGCGTCCGGGCGGTCATCTCCGACTGCGTCCGGGCCGGGTCCCGGGTGCCGCTCGGGGACACGAGCGTCCCGGTGATCGACGGGGTCGACGCCGTCCTCGACCGGGCCCAGAACGAACCGGTGGCCGCCGTGGTGGTCGCCGGCGCGATCCGGGGTGGGCACGAGCGACTCCGGCGGCTCGGATGGCAACTGGAAGCGCACGGCGTCGAGCTCGTGGTCTCCTCGCCGCTGGCGGACATCGCCGCCGGCCGGGTGCACGAACGACCCGTCGACGGCCTGCCGCTCATGCACGTCGAGACGCCCGACTACCGGCGGCGGATCGGCAAGCGGACGCTCGACGTCGTCGGCGCCGGCATCGGTCTGCTGCTCCTCGCGCCGGTGTTCGCCGTCATCGCCCTGGTCATCCGCGCGGACGACCGTGGCCCCGTGTTCTTCCGCCAGACCCGCGTGGGGCGCGACGGGCGGAAGTTCCCGATCCTCAAGTTCCGGACGATGTGCGTCGACGCCGAAGCTCGGATGGCCGCGCTCGAGCAGGAGAACGAGGGCGCGGGGCCGCTCTTCAAGATGAAGCACGATCCGCGCATCACCCGGGTTGGTGCGTTCCTGCGTCGGACGTCCCTCGACGAGCTGCCGCAGCTGTGGAACGTCCTGACCGGTTCGATGAGCCTGGTGGGCCCCCGACCCGCCCTCCCGCGCGAGGTCGCCCTGTACGAGGACTTCGCCGACCGTCGGCTGCTCGTGACCCCGGGCATCACCGGGCTCTGGCAGGTGAGCGGCCGCTCTGACCTCGACTGGGCCGACGGTGTCCGGCTCGACCTGCACTACGTCGAGAACTGGTCCTTCGTCCACGACGTCGTCATCCTCGCCCGGACCATCCCGTCCGTGCTGCGCTCCCGAGGCGCCTACTGACCCGGTCGCGCCTGACCCGCGACCGGCACGCGCACCCCCGGGCTGCAACGGCAGTCCGGGGGTGCTGCCTGTGCGAACGGTGTCCGTTCGGGTGCCCGGCCTGGGTTTCCCGACCGGTGCGAGTTACGATGGGTGCACGACGGACTTCCGCCGCACGCGTCGACGGTGACTCGGAGACGGCGACCAGATCCAGATTCAAGGAGTCATGATGCTCGGAAACCTCGGTGGCGTACACCTGCTGATCATCCTCGGGATCGTCATCCTGCTGTTCGGTGCGACCAAGCTCCCGGCACTCGCCAAGGGCCTCGGGCAATCGATCAACATCTTCAAGAAGGAGATGGGCGACGACGAGAAGAAGGCCAAGGGCACCGACCCCGGCGTGCAGACCACGACCGTGACGAACACCGCGGCCGAGCCGGCTCCGCAGCCGGTCGTCAACCCCGGCCCGTCGGTCCAGCCGAACTCGGACTCCAGGAACTAGGACCCCAGCCCCGTCCTGTCGGCAGCCCCCGCGACCCCATCGGTCGCGGGGGCTTCGTCGTGTCCGGCGAGTTGTCCACAGGTCCTCCCGGGGGCAGGCGGGACCGCGCGCGGTGGCGGAGGATGGGCACATGACGACCCCAGCCCCGGCGGCCACGGCCCCGCTCCGCGACGACCGCCGTGTCGTGCTCGTCGTCGCGATCCTGTCGTCCTTCGTCGTGGGACTCGACTCGAGCGTCGTGAACGTGGCGCTCCCCGCCATCCGCGACGAACTCGGCGGGGGACTGGTCGTGCAGCAGTGGACGGTGGACGCGTACCTCGTGACGCTCGGTTCGCTCATCCTCGTGGCCGGCAGTCTGTCCGACCTGTTCGGCCGCGTCCGCATCATCACGTGGGGCCTCGTGGTCTTCGGGATCGCCTCGATCGTGTGCGCGATCGCCCCCACGGGCGAGGTCCTCATCGTCGCCCGGGCGCTGCAGGGCGTCGGTGGTGCGCTCGTGACCCCGAGTGCCCTCGCGCTCATCGTGGCGGCGTTCCGCGGTGCGGCGCAGGCGAAGGCGATCGGCACGTGGACGGCGTGGTCGAGCGCGGCGACGATCCTCGGGCCGGTCGTCGGCGGCCTCGTCGTGGACGGCATCGGCTGGCGGTGGATCTTCGTGCTGACGGCCGTGCCGATCGCGGTGACGATCCCGCTCGTGTCGCGGATCTCGGCGGACGTCCGGGTGGGGCCGCGGGCGCACGTGGACGTGGTCGGCGCCGTGCTGGCGGTCGTGGGCGTCGGTGGTGTCGTCCTCGGGTTGATCGAGCAGGAGCGCCTCGGGTGGGGCGCGCCGGTCGTCCTCGCCGCGCTGGTGCTCGGCGGGGCAGCGCTCGTGGCGTTCGTGCCGTGGGAGCTCCGCGTCACCCGCAGGCACGGCGCACCCCTGGTCCCGCTCGAGCTCTTCCGTGCGCGGAACTTCACCGTCGGCAACCTCGCGACGCTGTCGATCTACGGGGCCCTCGGGATGGTGTTCTTCGTCGTGACGCTGTTCCTGCAAGAGGTCTGGCGGTTCCCGGCCTGGCTCGCCGGCCTCGCGACGCTGCCCCCGACCGTGATGCTCCTGCTCCTCTCCACCACGGTCGGGTCGCTGGCCGGCCGCTGGGGTCCGCGGTGGTTCATGGCCGCCGGTCCCGCGATCGCCGCGGTCGGGGCGCTCCTGCTGCTCTTCGCCGGTGACGAGCCGATCGGGTACTGGTGGTCGGTGCTCCCCGGTCTGGTGCTCGTCGGAGCGGGGATCGCGTTGATGGTGACGCCGCTGACGAGTGCGGTCCTCGGGTCGGTCCCGCAGTCCGAGGCGGGTGCAGGCTCGGCCGTCAACAACGCGATCGCGCGGATCGCCGGGCTCGTCATGGTCGCGCTCGCCGGGATCGTCCTCGGCGGTGCCGTGAGCGTCGAGGGACTGCACCGCGCGATGGTCGTGATGGCGCTGCTGCTCCTCGCCGGCGCACTCGTGAGTGCCGTCGGCATCAGGAACCCGCGGCGGGAATCTCCCGCTGCGAACGCAAGTTGAGTGGAGTAGGCTCAACTACAGGACCACCGCAACGAAAGGACGGAACGCATGGCGAACCTCCAGGGCGCTCCTGACTCGCAAGAGCGACAGAAGACCGCCCTCGAGCAGTACGGCGTCGACCTCACGGCGATCGCCCGCAACGGCAAGCTCGACCCGGTGATCGGGCGGGACGCCGAGATCCGGCGCGTCTCCCAGGTGCTGACGCGTCGCACCAAGAACAACCCCGTGCTCATCGGGGAACCCGGCGTCGGCAAGACGGCCGTCGTCGAAGGACTCGCCCAGCGGATCGTCGCGGGTGACGTCGCCGACTCCCTCAAGGACAAGCGGCTCGTGTCGCTCGACATGTCCGCCCTCATCGCCGGCGCGAAGTACCGCGGCGAGTTCGAGGAGCGGCTCAAGGCCGTGCTGAAGGAGATCAACGACTCCGACGGGCAGGTCATCACGTTCATCGACGAGCTGCACACGCTCATGGGCGCCGGTGGGGGCGAAGGCTCCGTGGCCGCGTCGAACATGCTCAAGCCGATGCTCGCGCGCGGAGAGCTCCGACTCATCGGCGCGACGACGCTCGACGAGTACCGCGAGTACATCGAGAAGGACGCCGCCCTCGAACGGCGCTTCCAGCAGGTCTTCGTGGGGGAGCCCAGCGTCGAGGACACCGTGGCGATCCTCCGCGGCCTCAAGGAGCGCTACGAGGCGCACCACAAGGTCACGATCAACGACTCCGCGCTCGTGGCCGCGTCGAGCCTGTCGAACCGGTACATCTCCGGGCGGCAGCTGCCCGACAAGGCGATCGACCTCATCGACGAAGCCGCGAGCCGGCTCCGGATGGAGATCGACTCGAGCCCGGTCGAGATCGACGAGCTCAAGCGCACCGTGGACCGGTTGCGCGTCGAGGAGTTCGCGCTGAAGCAGGAGAAGGACGACGCGTCGAAGGCTCGGCTGGAGACGCTGCGGGCCGAGCTCGCGAGCCGCGAGACCCTGCTCGGCGAACTCGAGCAGCGGTGGCAGGCCGAACGCGCCAGCCTCAACCGCATCGGTGAACTGAAGCAGCAGCTCGACGACCTCAACATGCGTTCGCAGCGGGCACAGCGCGAGGCCGACTACGAACTCGTGTCGCGCATCGAGTACAGCGAGAAGCCCCGGATCGAGGCTGAGCTCGCCGCCGCCGAACAGGCCGAGCAGGCCGACCGGATGGTGAACGACAGCGTCACCGACGAGGACATCGCCGCGGTGATCGCGCAGTGGACGGGCATCCCCCTCGGGCGCCTGCTGCAGGGCGAGACCGAGAAGCTCCTGCACCTCGAGAACGAACTCGGCCGACGGATCATCGGGCAGCGCTCCGCCGTCTCGACCGTGTCGGAAGCGGTCCGTCGCACCCGCGCGGGTATTTCCGACCCGGACCGTCCGACGGGCTCGTTCCTGTTCCTCGGCCCCACCGGCGTCGGCAAGACCGAGCTGGCCAAGGCGCTCGCCGAGTTCCTGTTCGACGACGAGAAGGCACTCGTCCGGATCGACATGAGCGAGTACGGCGAGAAGCACTCGGTCGCGCGGCTCATCGGCGCCCCGCCCGGGTACGTCGGCTACGAGGCCGGCGGGCAGCTCACCGAGACCGTCCGGCGTCGCCCGTACTCCGTGGTGCTGCTCGACGAGATCGAGAAGGCCCACCCCGAGGTCTTCGACGTGCTCCTGCAGGTCCTCGACGACGGCCGCCTGACCGACGGCCAGGGCCGGACGGTGGACTTCCGGAACACGATCCTCATCCTGACGTCGAACCTCGGGTCGCAGTTCATGACCGACCAGTCGATCACCGACGTGCAGCGCGAGGAGGCTGTCCGCGAGCTCGTCCAGCAGGCCTTCCGCCCCGAGTTCATCAACAGACTCGACGACATCGTCGTGTTCCAGGCGCTCACGCAGGAGGACCTCGGTCAGATCGTGTCGCTCTACGTCGACCGGCTCGCACGCCGGCTGACCGACCGCCGACTGGAGCTGGCCGTCACCCCGGACGCCCGGGCCTGGCTCGCCGAGCGCGGGTACGACCCGGTGTACGGAGCACGTCCGCTCCGCCGGCTCATGCAGCGGCAGATCGACGACCGGTTGGCGCGGGCGATCCTCGCCGGTGACGTGCGTGACGGGGACACCGTCCGCGTCGACGTCGCCGCAGGCGGCGACGAGCTGACGGTGGAGCCGTTCGAACTCGCGGAGATCGTCGAGGAGTAGGCGGCGCACTGGACGTGACGACCTGGAGGGGCGGTGCCGGTTCCTGGGACCGGTACCGCCTCGCTCGCGGGCTCGCTCGGCGAGACCGGAGCACAGCGCTGGCGCGCTGTGAACGCTCCGGTCTCGCCCGGCCTACGGTCCAGGGCATGCCTGAGATCCGAGCGTTCCGTCGCCTCACCGACGCCGTCGAGCACGCGAGCGTGCTCGACAAGGCCGTCGACATCGATCGTTCCGTGGTGAACGCCCTCGCGAAGCCGAAGGCACTGCGCCAGCTGCTCCACGGCGTGCCGTTCGGGCACCCGCTGCACCCGCTCATGGTGCAGGTGCCGCTGGGTGCGTGGATCTCGGCGGCGGTGCTCGACCTGATCGGCGGGAAGGGGAACGCGCGGGCGGCGAAGACCCTCGTCGGTGTGGGGCTGGTGTCGTCGGGCAGCGCCTCGGTGGCCGGCTACGTCGACTGGTCGGAGCTCGATCGTGAGCAACTCCGCACCGGTTGGGTGCACCAGGCCGTGAACTGGGTGGGCATCTCGCTGTACGGGCTGTCGTGGATGCAACGGAAGTCCGGGAACCACGGGGCGGGCAAGCTCCTCGGGTTCGCGGGGCTCGCGGTCGTCGGCGTCGGCGGGTACCTCGGTGGGCACCTGGCCTACCGGCAGCGTGCGGGTGTGAGCCAGCACGGCGAGGTGCCGTTCGACGCCTGAGCGTGGGTGCTGATCCTGCCTGGTCATGACCAGTTCGTCAAGCGCCGTCGATCATCCGTTCCACATCCGTGATCCCCCGGAAACATGCGGATCGCGATTGTCCACAGCCTGCCGATTCGTGGTTGACATCCCCGCGTGATGGGTCTTTACTCACCATTACGCAACGTCCTTTCATAAAGGTCGGACCAAGGGAGTCAACGTGACACGCACGCGTTTCGCCGCACTCGGTGCGCTCGCCCTCGCAGGCGCGCTCGCCCTCACCGGGTGCTCCGCCGGAAGCAACGGAGCTTCCGACGGCGGCACGAAGTCCATCGGCACACCCGATGGCAAGGGCAAGACCATCACCGTCTGGATCATGAACGGCGACCTCAGCCCGAAGATCCTCGACGTCGCCGAGAAGCAGTTCACCGAGGCCACCGGCGCCAAGGTGAAGCTGCAGCTCCAGCAGTGGGACGGCATCACCACGAAGCTGACCACCGCACTCGCCCAGAAGGACGCACCCGACGTGGTCGACCTGGGCAACACGCAGGTGCCCGTGTACGCGGCGACGGGTGGTCTCATGGACCTGTCGCCGTACAAGAAGGAACTGCAGGGCGGCCAGACCTGGCTCTCCGGGCTCGAGGGGCCGGCCACCGTCGACGGCAAGCTCTACGGGGCGCCGCTGTTCGCCGGCAACCGCGCGGTGATCTACAACAAGAAGATGTGGGCCGACGCCGGCGTCACCGACGTCCCGACGTCGTACGACCAGCTCACCGCCGACCTCGACAAGGTCAAGGCGAAGAACCCGCAAGCGGACTTCTCGGCCTTCTACATGCCCGGGCAGTACTGGTACGGCGGTCTGCAGTGGGTGTGGGACGCCGGCGGACAGATCGCCACCGAG